>Ga0070705_100002138_pt1 | contig 10055 bp, 5 predicted proteins | sample KBSK5253metaG_FD_65455 | JGI IMG/M metagenome (GOLD analysis project Ga0070705, IMG submission 65455) | Corn, switchgrass and miscanthus rhizosphere microbial communities from Kellogg Biological Station, Michigan, USA - KBS K5-25-3 metaG | ecosystem: Host-associated > Plants > Roots >... | reverse complement strand
CCAGCCCGGCCGGGGGACTCAGTTCCACTTCGTCATTCCGTTCGCGGTGCCGGCGGCGCCCCCCGCCCTGGTGCCGCCACGTCAGGAGCCCGATCTCGAGGGGATGCGGGTGCTCGTCGTCGACGACAACGCGACGAACCGCCGCATTCTCGACGAGATCCTCACCACCTGGGGGATGCGGCCAACCGGCGTTGACGGGGGCGCCGCCGCGCTACAAGCTCTGGACGCCGCGCGGGCAGCAGACGATCCGTTTCCGCTCGTCCTGCTCGACTACCAGATGCCGGATATGGACGGGTTCGAGGTGGCCGAGCGGATCGGGCAGCGGCCGCACCTCGCCGGAGCAACGATCATGATGCTGTCCTCGGTGGGGCAGCGCGGGGACGCCCAGCGCTGTCGGGAGCTGGGCGTTGCCGCCTACCTCAGCAAGCCGGTCCGGCAGTCGGTGCTGCTCGACGCCATGCTCGCGGCCCTGGCCCGACCCGCGCCGGGCCCGGAGGCGCGCACGCTTGTGACGGGCCATTCTCTGCGCGAGGCCCAGCAGTCGGCGCCGCCGGCGCCCGGTCCCCCTCGGCCCCTCCAATCGCTTCGCGTGCTCGTGGCGGAGGATAATCGTGTCAACCAGATCGTGATCCAGCGCCTGCTGGAGCGGCTCGGCCATACGGTGGTCCTCTGCGCCGACGGGCGGGCGGCGGTAGCGGCGGTCGAGGCGCAGCGGCCGGACCTTGTGCTGATGGACGTCCAGATGCCCGAGATGGACGGGTTCGCGGCCACGGCGGCGATCCGGGCACGCGAGGCGATACACCCGGGCGGCCGGCGCTTGCCCATCGTGGCCCTCACCGCGTTCGCGATGACGGGCGACCGTGAGCGCTGTCTGGCCGCGGGCATGGACGACTACCTGACCAAGCCGATCCGGCGCGACCAGCTCGTGGCCATCCTCGCGCGCTTCGCCGGGGCATCGGTCCCGGCGGAGGCGGAGGCGGAAAAGGCTGGCCCGGCTATCGACGAGGCGGCGGTGCTGGCCTATGTCGGGGGCGATCGGGAGCTGCTGGGCGAGCTGCTCGGCATCTTCCTCGAAGACAGCCCGGGCCAGCTCCAGGCGCTGCGAGAAGCCGTGGCCGGCGGAGACGCGGCGGCGCTGATGCGCGCGGCGCACACGCTGAGTGGCAACCTCCGGGTGCTCGGGGCGCCCACGGCCGTCGCGCTCGTGGGTCAGCTGGAAGCCCTGGGGCGCGACGGTCACCTCGAGAGCGCGGCCGCCCTGCTCGCCCGATTCGAGTCCGAGCTGGAACGGGTGCGGGGGGCCACGGTGGAGGCGATCGCCTCGGGGACACCTGCGTGAGCCCGGGTCGCCGCGAACCCCTGGACTCCAGATCGGCTGATGCGCCGGCGGAGCGACTGCTGAAGATTCGCCAGACGCTCGTCGACCGGATCTGGCGCGGGCTATTCTTTGTGGCCTTGGTGGGCGCTCCGGCGTCCGTCTCCCGCTCTGTTACCACTGGGTGGCTTCGTCTGTACAGCTTTCACCTGGCCGTCGCCCTCCTGGTGGTCGTCGTGTACTGGTATCGCGCGCGCATTCCTTTCGCCATCAAGTCCGCCCTGATGCTCATGATCTTCTGGGGTATTGGCCTGGCGGGCCTTTTCACATTGGGCTTCCTTGGCCCCGCGTATTGGTGGCTGGTGATGAGCAGCCTGCTCGTGAGCACGCTCTATTCATGGCGCGCCGGCATCGCCACCGCCGCGGTCGCGACGGTCCTCATCGCGGCGGCGGGAGTCGGCTTCATCACCGGGGCGCTCAAGGTCTCCGTGGACGTCAATGCCTACGTCGTGAGTGCGTCTTCGTGGGCCAACTTGCTCTTTGGAGCATCACTGGCCTGTTTCATCGTCTTCCAGGCGATTGTCGCGTTCCAGCAGAGCACGCTCGGCCTCCTGGACGAGGTGCAGGCGCAACGCGCTCAAATCGAGCGGGCACGCGAGGCGGCGGAGGCGGCCAACCGGGCGAAGTCGGAGTTCCTCGCCAACATGAGCCACGAGATCCGTACCCCCATGAACGGGATCATCGGGATGACGGAGCTGACCCTGGGCACCGAGCTGACGTCCGAGCAGCAGGAGTACCTCGGCATGGTGCAAATCTCCGCGGATTCGCTGCTGGGGCTGATCAACGACATCCTGGACTTCTCCAAGATCGAGGCGGGCAAGCTGGACCTGGAGCGCGTGCCCTTCGACCTGCGCGACGCCCTGGACGAGACGATGCGGTCCCTCGCCATGCGCGCCCACCAGAAGGGACTGGAGCTCGCCTACCACGTGGGGAGCGAGACACCGGCCGTGCTGAGCGGGGATCCGGCGCGGCTGCGGCAGATCGTGGTGAACCTCATCGGAAACGCCGTGAAGTTCACGGAGGCGGGGGAGGTCGTCCTCCGGGTGGATCGGGAGGGATCGGCGGGCGCCGCCGGCAGCTCGGAAGCAACCGCCGTGACGCTCCACTTCACGGTGAGCGATACCGGCGTCGGCATCCCGGTGGAGAAGCAGGCCACCATCTTCGAGTCGTTCACGCAGGCCGACACATCCACGACACGGCGATTCGGTGGGACGGGGCTCGGGCTCGCCATTTCATCCCAGCTGGTGGCGCTCATGGGGGGGCGCATCTGGGTGGAGAGCCAGGTCGGCCAGGGGAGCCGGTTCCACTTCACCATTCCGTTCGAGGTGTCGGCGACGCCCCGCATCCAGGCGCCGCCCCGCCCGGTGCTCGACCTCGAGGGAATGTCGGTGCTCGTCGTCGACGACAACGCAACGAACCGCCGCATCCTCGAAGAGATCGTGACGACCTGGGGGATGCGGCCGACCGTGGTCGACGGCGGAGAGGCGGGGCTCCAGGCAATGGCGCTCGCCCACCAGAGCGGGCGGCCCTTTCCCCTGGTCCTGCTCGATTACCAGATGCCCGCCATGGACGGCTTCCAGGTGGCCGAGCGCGTCGCGCAGCATCCGGACCTTACGGGGGCGGCGATCGTGATGCTGTCCTCCGCCGGGCAGCGGGGGGACGCCCTACGCTGCCGGGAGCTGGGCGTGGCCGCCTACCTCAGCAAGCCGGTCCGGCAGTCCGTGTTGCTCGACGCGGTCCTCGCCGCGCTGGCGCGGCCCGACCCTAGCACGACGCCCACACTGGTGACACGCCATTCCTTGCTCGAAGGTCATGGGGCGCGGAGCGACGGGCCGGCCGAGGACAACGCCAGCGACACCTTGCTCGTGGAGAGCGTCGACACCACCCGTCAGGGCGACGCGACCCCCACGCCACCTCCCCGGTCGCTTCGCGTGCTCGTCGCAGAGGACAATCGCGTCAACCAGGTGCTGATCAGCCGCCTGCTGGAGAAGCTGGGTCACATGGTGGTTCTGTGCGGCGACGGCCATGCCGCCGTCGCGGAGGTCGATGCCCAGCGGCCGGACCTTGTGCTGATGGACGTCCAGATGCCCGAGATGGACGGGTTCGCGGCCACGGCGGCGATCCGGGCACGCGAGGCGATGCACCCGGGCGGCCGGCGCTTGCCCATCGTGGCCCTCACTGCGTTCGCGATGAAGGGCGATCGTGAGCGCTGTCTGGCCGCGAGCATGGACGACTACCTGACCAAGCCGATCCGGCGCGACCAGCTTGCTGCGGTCCTGGCGCGCTTCGCCGGGGAAGCGCTGGGCCGCGCAGAGGCAGCCGCGGAGGAACTCGGCCCGCCACTCGACGAGGCCGCGCTGCTGGCGTATGTCGGGGGTGACCGGGAGCTACTGAGTGAGCTGCTCGGTATCTTCCTCGATGACGGTCCAGGCCAGCTCCAGGCGCTCCGGACCGCCGTGGCCGGCACAGACCCGGCAGCGCTGATGAGCGCGACGCATGCGCTCAGCGGCGGCCTCCGCGTGCTGGGGGCGGCCGCGGCCACCGCGCTCGTGGGGCGGCTCGAGGCGCTGGGACGCGAGGGCCGGCTCGAGGGCGCGGCAGCTCTCCTCGCCCGGCTCGAGCCCGAGCTGGAGCGGGTGCGGGGGGCCGCCGCCGAGGCAATTGCCGCCGGGATGCCCGCGTGAGCGCGAGCCCTGGCGCCGACCATGTTGTGGGGTTCCGCTCCCAAGGATGGCGGACTGTCCACCTCCTGCGCGCCGGTTTCGGCGTCCCCGCGCTGCTCGTCGCCGGCGTCGGCGGAGTCGCCACCTGGGGGGACTTCCGCGGGATCGAGGAAACGGCCCTCCAGGAAGCGGGCGGCGTGGCGAAGATCCTGACGTATCTCGTGCTGCGCTATCCCGGCCACAATCCTCTGGTGAACAATCAAGCCGCGATCGCGCTGTAGAGTCAGCTCGCGAGTGTCTCCCGGGCCCGTGACACCAGCTCGTCGAGGGACAGATTCGCCTTCACCAGGTATGCCACCGCGCCCCCCTCCAGCGCGCGCTGGACATCGCCGTCCTGCCCGAGATTGCTCAGCACCACCACCGGGATGGTGGCGGTGCCTGGGTCCGCCTTGAGCGCCTTGAGCACCTCGAACCCTTGCAGCTTCGGCATGATGAGGTCGAGCAGGACCAGGTCGGGCTTCTCGGCCCTTGCCATTCGCAACGCCTCCTCGCCGTCGGCGGCGGCCAGGACCGTGAAGCCGGCCCGCTTGAGCGCCGCCTCCGCCGCCCTCCGAAGAAACCGATCATCTTCGGCCAGGAGAATCCGCTTCACGGGTAGGTCCATTTCGCTACGCCTCCAGGAGCCGCTTCACGGTCTCGCCCAGCTCCTCGAGCGACAGATTTGCCTTCACCAGGTACGCGGTGATGCCGAGCCGCTCCAGCTCCGCCACGTCCTCCTCACGGGAGGAATTGGACAGCACGAGGACGGGCAGCGCGCGCGTCCGCTCCTCCGCGCGGAGGCGCCGGAGGAGCTCGAGGCCCGACATGCGCGGCATCAGGAGGTCGAGCAGGACGAGGCCGGGAAGCTCCGCCTGGATCATCGCCAGGGCGACCTCCCCATCCGCGGCCGTGAGGACGGTGAACCCGCGCTGGCGCAGGCTCACCTCACAGGCACGGCGGAGGAATCGATCGTCCTCCACGACCAATACGGAGCGCGCGGCACCGAGCACCTCGATACTCATGCCGCCACCGGCACCGAGAACGCAAAGGTCGCGCCCTGCCCCTCCCCGGACGTGCACCACACGCGCCCGTCGAGCTGCTCCATGATGAGCCGGACGAGGTAGAGACCGAGCCCGGTGCCTTCCGTCTCCATGGTCACCACGTTGTCGGCCCGGAAGAACTTCTCGAACAAGCGCGCCTGCGCGGCCTTGGGGACCCCGACTCCGCTGTCGCGGATCGTCCACATCACCGTGGCCTCCTCCTGCGAGATCCCGATCGCGATGTCGCCGCCCGGCGGCGTGTACTTGACGGCGTTGGCTACGAGGTTCAAGACCACCTGGCGGAGGAGCTGGGGATCGGCGACCACGGCCGGCACCGCGTCGGGGCGGAACACGAGACGATGTCCCTTCTCCTCAACCAGGAGGGCGACCTCGGAGAGCACGCTCTCCGTAAGCTTTCCCAGATCCACCGCCTGCGGCGTGAAGACCATCTTGCCGCGCTCCAGCCGCGAGATGTCGAGCAGCTCGTTCACGAGATGGATGAGCCGCTGGGCGGCTTCCCGAGCGTCCTGCACGTACGACTGGGCGTCCGGTGGGACATCGGGCTCCTTGGACGTCAGCTCGAGCATCCATTTGATGCCGGCCAGAGGCGTGCGGAGCTGATGGGTGACGAAGGACACGAAGTCCGACTTCATCCGGCTGACCTCGCGTTCCTGCGTCACGTCGTGGAAGGTCAGGGTGAAGCCGATGGCGGCTCCCGCTTCGCTGCGAGTGGGCTGGGCCGTCCAGTGCACGGTGCGCTTGAACGCGCGGAGATCCAGATCCCCCTGGGCGGGCCGGTCGGGCAGAGCGGCCAGCGCGAGGAGAGGCGCGACCGCCGCGTCGAAATCGGGCACGGCGGTCCGGAACCGCTCGAGGAGGGGCGCCAGTGTCGTGCCGATGGTTCCCTCAACCTCCACCTCGAGCATCTCCGCGGCCCGCCGGTTCACCGCCTCGATCCGGCCGTCACCTCCCACGAGCATCATCCCGTCGGAGGTCGAGTCGAGGATCTGGGCCAATCGCGTCTGCTGGAGACGCACTTCCTCGTACAGCGAGGCGTTGTTCAACGCAATGGCGGCGTGGCCGGCGAGCGTGGAAAGGAGCTGGATCTCCTCGGGCGTGAACGAGTGAACGGTGTAGAAGTGCTCCACCAGCACGCCCAGGATTCCGTCCCCGGCGAGGATGGGCACCGCAAGACTCGCCCGCGGCGCGCGTTCCTGGATGAGGGACCCCGAGGCGCTGGTATAGGTCAGGCGGGGATCGTCCAGCCGGTCCCGCGTCCATATCGGGATCCGGGACTGGAAGGCCCGGCCCGCGATCCCCTCGCCGGGGCGGATCACGAACTCACGGTACGCTTCGAGGTCGAGGTTGACGCCCCGGCGAAGGGTCAAGCCGCCCTGCTCGGAATCGTACATGAACATCCCGGACGCATCGCAGCCGAGGAGCTCCAGCGTCTTTCGCGTGATCTCACCGAGGACCCGGTCCAGATCGAGGTTCGCGGAGAGATCGCGGGTGACTTCGTAGAGCTTTTTCGCCTCCTGCTCGCGGCGGCGCCGTTCCGCATCCAGCTGGGAGGCGTCCACCGCCATGGCGAAGCTCTGGCAGAGGAGGTTGAACCAACCCACGCTTTCCGGTGGAATGGGCCGCCGCGTGAGCTTGTTGTCAGCGGCTGCGACGCCGATCACACGGTCGCCCACCACGAGCGGCGCGAGCACGAAGAACGGACTATGGAAGGTCGGATCGCCGACGAAGACGGGGTCCATCCGGGTCAGACCATCGCCGTCTTCCTTGCCGAGGACGGCGATGGCACGGCGGCGCTGGACGGCGTCCCAGTACGGTCCCGCCGCCGGCGTCAGTGGCAGCGTCAGCGAGCTCGTTTGCTCGCCCCCGGGCAGTCCGGTCTCGAGCCGGAGCCCGCCGCCATCATCCGTCACCAGGAACAGGTGGCACCGGTCGAAGCCGATGGCGTCGCGAGCCGCCGCGATGAAGGTTCTGACGCGGGCCTCGGCCGCCAGCGGCTCCTGCATTGCAATGGCGAACTGATAGAGTCGTTCGAGAACGGCGCGCCCGGACGCCGCCTCCGCAAGCAGACCACTCTTGTGCACCGCCTGGGACGTCTGATCCGCGAGCGCGGCGAGGAGCGCGACATCATCCGGCTTGAAGTGCCGGGGCGCCTTCGAGTACACCGTGAGCACTCCGAAGGCGTGGCCCTGGAGGACCAGAGGAACGCCGAGGCAGGAATTGTAGCCGAGGGCGAGCACCGCCTTCTTCTGGGCCGGCTGGAAGCGCTCGTCGGCGGCGATGTCACTCAGGATCAGCGCTTGAGCGGTCTCGACGACGTGTCCGGAAAAACTCTCGCCCACCGGAATCCGATCTCGGTCCATCAGGGCCGCGGCCGACTCCGTTCGCGCGCCCACGATGAGACTGTCGCCGTCGAGGAGCCGGATCCCGGCCGCCTCCGCTCCCAGCAGCCGACACGCCTCCTCGACGACGAAGGACAGGATCTCCGGTCGCTGCTGGAGCTCGGAAAGCCGACGCGCCACCGCGTACAACGCGTCCAGACGGCGCCGCTCGCGCTCGCCTCCCTCGAAGAGCCGGACATTGCGCAGGAGCACCGCGACCTGGCCGGCCACACTCTCGAGAAGGGCAATCTCATGCGCGGGAAAGCCGCGGCGCGCCTTCCACCAGACGAGATAGAACGCGCCCGCCACCTCGTCGTCGAGCACCAGCGGCAGCACCAGCCCGCTCTGATGTGGAAAGGCCCGGAACAACGGATAGGAGAATCGCGGGTCGTTGGCCACATCGTCGGAGACGACGGCGCCCCGATCGCGCCAGAGCGCGACGTGGAAGCCCTGCTCCCGGAACGGCAGCGGCGAAGACAGGAATGTCTCCACCATCTCGGGGGGCACGCGGTATCCCGCGAACGGCTGGAGCTGGTCGGTGGCGCTGTCGAGCAGATAGGCGGCACCGGTGTCGGCCCCGACCAGCCGGACCAGCTCGCGACAGATCTGCCGGAGGGCCTCCCGGAGGTCGAGCGTGGAGGTGATAGTGCGGGAGATCGCGAGCAGCGCCTCGGACTGCTTCAGCCGGTCGGCGAGCTGGCGCTGCAGCCGCTGGTTCTCCCGGACGGCGCGCCGCTGTGCCATGACGCGCTCCACCACGCCTCCGAGTCGGTGAAGGTCTAACGGCTTGGCCAGGTATCCGACGGCGCCGGGGCCGACGGCGGCCATCGCCGATTCGAGGGTGGCATTCCCGGTGATGATGATGATTTCCGGCGCCTCCGGAAGCGCCTCGGCTTCGCGCAGTACGGCGATCCCGTCCATGTCGGGAAGAGCAAGGTCCAGGAGGACAAGGCTGATGCTGGTGTGACGGAGGAAGGCCAGGCCGTTCCGGCCCGTGTGCGCCACCACGACCGGATAGCCGCGGAATTCGATGAATTCCCGCAGTGTCCCGGCAATCTCTCGGTCGTCATCGATGACCAGGACCGCGCCGGTATCGGCCATGCGCCCTGCCCTAGGCCGCCGTCCGGGCGATCCATGGCACTACCCCCAGCTGGGCGAGTGCCCGTTGTGTATCGAGCACCGTCGTCTCGACGCGATCGGCGCCGGCCGCGAGGAGCTGCTCGCGATCGGCGTCCATCTCGTCGTGGAGACCCCACCGGCCGACCAGGATCTTGAGCTCCGGACGCTGCGCCCGCAGCCGCTTGCAGAGATGTCGTGCCTGGCTCAAGCCTCCGGGGGCCACCGCCCCGATGCAGACCAGCGCGGGGCAGTCCTGCTCGATCCCGGCCACGACTTCGGCCACGAGCATCCCGGCCCTGCCCACCTCCATCCGGTACCGCGCCGGGTCGAGGAGCGATCGCACCATCTCGAGCGCCACGACATCCGCCTCGTCGCGAGCAGGCCACCCGAGAATCCGGACTCGGGCGTCACTGCCGGGGAGGTCTACGGGGTCCCTCTCCGAGGGAGCGGGCGCGTCGTGGGCGACAACGTCGAGAATCTCTCGGGTCGCCTGTGCGACGAACTGAGCGTCTCCCTCGCTCAGGAGATCGCGATCACGATCCTGCTTGGCATAGTAGAGCGCGGGGAGGAGGACCGCGTCGTAGACCGACTCGCGTCCGTCCGTGCTCACGTAGGCCTCGACGATGTCGATCGCCTCGTCCTGGTCTCGCGCGAGCAGTCGCTGGTAGTAGCGCGCCTTGGCCTCGATGACCGGCCGGTCGCCCATGAGCACGCCGATGAACCCGAGGGAGGGGAGGTGCTTGCCGAGCACGATGAGGCAAACCGTCAGGGGGGTCGCCATCAGCAGCCCCACCGGTCCCCAGATCCAGGTCCAGAAGGTCAACGAGATCAGGAGGGCGACCTGCGAGACCCCGGCGCTTTGACCGTAGAACCACGGCTCCAGCACCATGATGGTGACGAGCTCGAGCACGAGGAACAGACCGGCCACCAGCGCCGGCTGTAGCCACCCGGGGAACATCGCCAGACTGAGGGCAAAAGGCAGGAGCGCCGCGACGAATGCTCCCAGGTACGGGATGAACCGGAGGGCGGCCGCCAGGGATCCCCAGAGGACGGCGTAGGGAACCCCGATCAGAAGCAGCCCGAGCCCCACCGCGACGCCGAAGCTCCCGTTGATGACGGATTGCATGAGCAGGTACCGGCTGATGCGCGCCCCGGCTTCGTCGAGCGCCTTCGTCGTCGCCGTCATCTGCCGATAGCCGATCAGCAAGATCAGCCGATCCCGGAGCTCCCGGCGCTCGAGCAGCATGAAGATCATGAGCACCGTCACCACCAGCGCGCTCGCCAACGCCTGGAAGAGATTTGGGAGCTGGCCGAAAATGGACGGGGGCTCCAGGACGACCGCGACCGGCTTTTGCCGCGTCACCCCGAGCGTGTCGGTCTTCTGGATCTCGCCGACGACGTCCTCCACGGTCTTCTGCAC
>Ga0070705_100002137_pt1 | contig 10056 bp, 5 predicted proteins | sample KBSK5253metaG_FD_65455 | JGI IMG/M metagenome (GOLD analysis project Ga0070705, IMG submission 65455) | Corn, switchgrass and miscanthus rhizosphere microbial communities from Kellogg Biological Station, Michigan, USA - KBS K5-25-3 metaG | ecosystem: Host-associated > Plants > Roots >... | reverse complement strand
ATCCTTCGGGACGCGATGACGATCGACGACCTCAAGACGCCGGCGCTCTATTTCGGCACGACCACCGGGCAGCTCTGGATCGGGAGGGAGGGCGGCGAGAAGTTCGAGTGCCTGTTCGACGCGCTGCCGCCGATTCACAACGTCAAGGTCGCCGTCGTGTAGGGCGCGCCCGCCGGAGTTGCGGGCTACCCCTTCGGGATCGTGCCGTCAGGCGTCAACCGATCGACAGCCAGCGGGAGCACCTGCGCCAGTTTCTCGGCCAGATCCTGGACGGACAGGCCGGATTTCGCCGACAGCTGCTGCAGCAGGTCGGGACCAATCACCCGGTGAACGTCGGCGGCCGAGACCGCCTCGTTTGGTCCGGTTCCCACCCACGACTTGACCGTCGTGCCGAGGCCGTTCTTTTCGAATTCATTGACGATGCCCTGCACGCCGCCGTGCTTCTCGATGATGTTGTTCACGACGGATACCATGCCGGCGCCGACGACCCCGCCAACCACTCCGTCGAACAGTCCCATGTGCGTCTCCTTCCGATGAATGAAAGCTGGAATCTTACTCTGTGACCGCGGACGCGAGGGATGCCGGATTCACCACATGGACCGGAGTACCCGCGGCGTAGGCACGAACCTGATCGAAGATGTCCGCGAATTGCAGGTCGTACTCGTCGCGCGTGACGTAGCCGATGTGCGGCGTGCAGACGACGTTGGGCATGCCGAGCAGCGGGTGGCTCGGATCGGTCAGCGGCTCTTCCTCGTAAACGTCCACTGCCGCCATGCCCGGGCGACCCGCCCGCAGCGCCTCGACGAGCGCGCCCGGCACGATGAGCCCGGCGCGGCTCGTGTTGACCAGGAGTGCCGTCGGCTTCATGCGCGCCAGGTCCGCGGCCGTCACGATGCCACGAGTCGCCTCGACCAGCCGCATGTGCAGCGAGACGACGTCGCACTCGGCGAAGAACGCTTCCTTGCTCGGGGCGACGTCATAGCCGTCCTCGCGCGCCCGCGCGCGCGCTGATTCGCGCGCCCACACGCAGACACGCATGCCGAACGCCTTGCCGTAGCCGGCCACCACGGCGCCGATTCTCCCGTAGCCGTAGATGCCGAGCGTCTTTCCGCGCAAGGTGGCGCCCACGCCGACCTGCCACGTCCCTCGAGCGAGCGACGCGACTTGTTCCGGAATCTGCCGCATCGCCGCCAGCACCAGCGCCCAGGTCAATTCCGCGGCCGCATAGGACGGCGTGTCCGCGTGCTGGTTCGACGAGACGATCACGCCGTGTCGTGTGCACGCGTCGATATCGATGTGGGGATAGACGCTGCGCTGGCTGATGAGCCGCAGCTTCGCGAGTTGTGACAGCAGCGGCGCCTGGATCTTCGTCCGCTCGCGGATCAGCACCAGCACCTCGGTGTCTGCGAGCCGCCCGGCGAGCACGTCCACGTCATCGACGTGATCGTTCCAGATGGTGACGTCGAACGGAGCCAGCCTGGCGAAGCACGGCAGCGTGTGCAGCGTGTCGAAGTAGTCGTCCAGGATCGACACCGTGATCGGGCGGCGGTCGCGTGTGGCGCGGCCGAGCGGCGTCAGGCAGACACGCGCCGCGTTGGCCTCGCCCTCGCCGGCCAGCACGGTCACGAGACCGCCGCTGGTGGCGTCCTCCCAGATCGGCATGCGCGGACAGGAAGTCCGCCACGCGGCCATGGTCTCGCCGTAGGTGCGCGGGCGCTCGGCGACCCAGTTGAGAAGCTCGATAGTGAGCGCGCTCGGCGGCGACGGCTGGATGCGACGCATGACGCGTTCAACGCGGCCACTATAGCCGATCGCTTCGACGTCCAGCCTGCGACCGTGTGAGCCTTACTGTTTCGCAGACGCCCTCCCGGATCCGTAACACGATATTGATACTGCGTCCGTTCCGGTCGGACCGCGGTGCGTTCGGCCATGGCCTGCTGTGGCAGCGGAATTGCCCACCTGCTCCTTGCTCCCGCACGCATGTCACGCCCGCAACAGGAGCCTCCGATGCGCCGCAGCAGACTCGTGCTCGCTGTCATCCTCCTCGTGTCCGCGTTCGCGTCCACGTCCTCGGCACAGAACTCCAGGGCGAGCCGATCCGTCGACGGAGAAATCATCGTCAAGTTCAGGCCCGGAGCCGCGTCCAGCGCACGAGCGGAAGCGCATCGGCAGGGCGGCGGAAAGCGGCTGCGCGCCATCGCGCGAACAGGCGTGGAGCTCGTCTCCATTCCGGCCGGCACGGAAGCGTCGGCGATTGCGCGCTACCGGAACAACCCGAACGTGCTGTACGCCGAGCCGAATTACATCCGCAGCCTTCCGCCCAGCGTCCCGACTGCAGCAGGCGCGACAACGCCTCCCGTCGTGCCGGGCGATCACAGCTTCAACGAACAGTGGGGACTCCATAACACTGGCCAGCAGTTCCTCTGCCTGCCGTGGCTCTTCGGCGATCTCTGCTTCTACGTCGGCACGCCTGACGCGGACATCGATGCGCCGGAGGCGTGGGCGAGGTCGACCGGCAGTCCGAACGTGACCGTCGCGGTCATCGACAGCGGCGTGGACTACACGCATCCCGACCTCGCGGCGAACTACGCCGGCGGACAGGACTTCTTCAACGGCGATCTCGATCCGATGGACGACCAGGGGCACGGCACGCATGTCGCCGGCATCATCGCCGCCGCGATGAACAATCCGACGGGCGATCCCGCGGCGGCGGAAGGGGTGGTGGGCGTGGCGCCGAACGCGCGCATCCTGGCGTACAAGGTCTGCGGCGCGGACGGCAGCTGCAGCGACTTTGCGATTCAGGAGGCGATCGCGCAGGCGATCGCCGATCACGCCATGGTGATCAACATGAGCTTTGGCGGGCCTGACTACTCGCAGTCGATGGACGAGGCCCTCCAGACGGCATGGGCCGCCGGCCTGGTCCTCGTGGCTGCGGCGGGCAACAACGGGACGGAGGCGCTGACCTATCCGGCGGCCCTGCCGAACGTGATCTCGGTTGGCGCTTTTGACGAGGACGACAATCGCGCGTCGTTCTCGACGTTCGGAAGCTGGGTCGACATCGCGGCGCCCGGCAACGTCATCATGTCCACCTACCCGATGGCGCAGTGCGCGGCATCGGACGTCCCTGGCGACACGGGGTGCTACACGTGGCTGAGCGGGACGTCGATGGCGTCGCCGTTCGTCGCCGGCGCGGCGGCGCTCGTCTGGTCGCGCGGCGACGTCACCAGCAATCAGCAGGTCGTGGACATCCTCCTGAACAGCGCCGATCCGGCCGGCGTGGCGAGCGCGCGGCTCGACACGTGGACCGCGCACGGCGGCCTCAACATCGCGAACGCGCTCGCGTACGCCGTGTCGAATCTCCCGCCCGTCGCGGATGCGGGCCCCGACCAGAACGTCACCGACTCCGGCTTCGACGGCGTCGAGCTCGTCACGCTCGATGGCAGCGGCTCCCGGGATGCCGACGGCACCATCGTCAGCTACGAATGGCAGGAGGGGGGCACGTCCATCGCGACCGGTGCCACGGCGACCGCATGGTTGACCGCGGGCACCCACACGCTGACGCTGAAGGTGACGGACGACGCCGGCGACAGCGGGACTGACAGCGTGACGATCGCCGTGACCACGCCGAATCGTCCTCCGGCCGTTTCGGACACGGGCGCCACCGCCGTTGTCGGCACACCCGTATCCATTGCGCTGGGCGCAACGGACTTCGAGACGTGCGAGCTGACGTTCTCCGTGGTGCAGGCGCCGGGCAGCGGCACGCTCGGAGCGATGCAGGACCTGCCATGCCTGGCAGGGAGTCCGAACGGCGACACCGCGTCGATCACGTACACGCCCGCGAGCGTCGGCACGCATACGTTCACCTACAAGGCGAACGACGGCAGCGCCGACAGCAACATCGGCACGGTGACCGTCATCGTCGTCAATCGTCCGCCGGCCGCGTCGGACACGAGCGCGAGCACCGTGGTGGGCACGCCGGTGACCATCTCGCTGGGCGCGACCGACATGGAGACCTGCGAGCTCGCGTTCGCGGTCGTGCAGGGACCGAGCAGTGGGACGGTCGGCGCAATGCAGGATCAGGCGTGCGTAGCCGGGACGCCGAACAGCGACACGGCGCGGATCACGTACACTCCCGCGAGCGTCGGGACGCACACGTTCACCTACAAGGCGAACGATGGCAGCGCTGACAGCAACATCGCGACGGTGAGCGTCACCGTGACGAATCGCCCGCCGACCGCGTCGGATGCGAGCGCGAGCACCGTGGTGGGCACGCCCGTCACCATCACGCTCGCCGCGGCGGATGTGGAGACCTGCGATCTGACGTTCTCGATCGTCCAGACGCCGGGCAGCGGGACGCTCGGCGCGATGCAGGGCCAGGCCTGCGTGGCCGGAAGTCCGAACATCGACACGGCGCAGATCACGTACACGCCCGCGAGCGTCGGGACCCATGCGTTCACCTACAAGGCGAACGACGGTATTGCCGACAGCAACATGGCGACGGTGACGGTCACCGTCGTCAATCGTCCGCCGGCCGCGTCGGACACGAGCGCGAGCACGGTGGTCGGCACGCCGGTGACGATCACGCTCGGTGCAACGGATGCTGAGACGTGCGACCTGACGTTCTCGGTCGTCCAGACGCCGGGCAGCGGCACGCTCGGTGCGATGCAGGACCTGGCGTGCGTGGCCGGGAGTCCGAACAGCGACAGCGCGCGCATCACATACACGCCCGGGAGCACCGGCACGTATGCGTTCACCTACAAGGCGAATGACGGCAGCGCCGACAGCAACACCGCGACGGTGACGATCACCGTGGCGCCGGCGCCGCTGGCCGTGACCGCCATCAGCCCGAATGTCGTCAGCCAGAACGTGGGAACTCGAACGTTCGTCATCATCGGGACAGGATTTGCCGCCGGCGCGAGGGTCGCGTTCGTGAACGGCACGGGCGGGCAGACACCGCGTGTGCTGAGCGTCACGCGTGACAGTTCGACGCAGCTGACGGCCACGGTGGAGATTCGTTCCGGTGGACCGAAGAAGAACCGGCTGTGGGACGTCATGGTGACGAACCCGGACGGCACGACCGCTGTCGGCGCGCGCCTGCTGACAATTACGCCGTAGACTCGACCGTCAGCCTGACCTGCGACGGGCGCGGCGCCGCGTTACACTGGGCGCACGCGCCCGTAGCTCAGTTGGATAGAGCACCGGCCTTCTAAGCCGGGGGTCCCGCGTTCGAGTCGCGGCGGGCGCGCCACTCGAATCGGCGATGGAACCGGACGCGAGCTTCGGCGGCAAGCCATCGAATCAAAAGTCCTGCTCGCGCGCCGAAGCGACGAAGTCGCGAAGGCGGGCCGGGCGACGGCCCGGTAACGCCGTATACTGTCAGCCACCATTTTCGAATGGACACGTTATCGAGGAGGGCAATCATGCGTGCAATCGGAACCGCACTTGGCTGCCTGCTCGTGTTCTCTGTTGCTGCATCCGGCCAGGACGTCACGTTCAACAAGGACGTGCTCCCCATCCTGCAGACCAGATGTCAAAGCTGCCATCGCCCCGGTGAAGTCGCGCCGATGTCCCTCCTGAGCTACGAGACCACTCGTCCGTGGGCCCGGGCGATGAAAGCCGCCGTCCTGCAACGGAAGATGCCTCCCGGAGGTCTGGATCCCCAATATGGGCATTTCCTCGACAACTACACGCTGACGCAGACAGAAATCGACACGATTGCCAGATGGGCCGATAGCGGCGCCGTGGAAGGAGACGCCAAAGATGCTCCACCTCCCGTGCAGTGGGTGGACGGCTGGCGTACCAAGCCGGACGTCGTGATTGAAGCGCCGCCGTATGCAGTGCCGGCGAAAGGCTGGGTCGAGAACATGATCCTGGTGCTGCCGAACCCATTCAAGAAGGATACGTGGGTGACCAGCATCGAAATACGTCCCGGGGTCACGGCCGCCATGCATCATGCCGGTATCCGTTTCGCACCGCACATCGACGGTGTGAGATACGGCAAGTTTTACTGGTCCGACATCAAGCGCGATAAGGCCGGCGTTCACATACCTGGGCAACCGAGGCCTGAGCGCGTCACCTTTTGCGATGGCGACCAGAGTCAGGTGTGCCCGGCGCCCGAAGCGAACGTGATTCCTGATGGCGCTGCGGCAGGGTTCGAAGGATTTTACCGACCCGGAGGTGCTCCCCTGGATTATGCCTACTACAGGAGCGCATATCTGATTCCGGCGAACACCGACGTGATTCTCAGCCTCCACTGGACGCCGATCGGCAAAGCGGTCACCGATGTGACGAAAGTCGGATTCGTGCTCGCACACCAGGAACCTGAACGGCAGCTCGTCATGCGAGCGTTGGCGCCTCGAGGTAATGGTGGCTGGAGTGACCGCCTGCGGTGGCGAATCCCTGCCGGAGATCCGAACTGGGAAGCACCGCCGAAAGATGTGATCTTCAACGCCGACACGGAACTGGCCGTGATGAGTATCCACATGCATGAACACGGCAAGGACATGACGTACATGTTGATGTATCCGGACGGGAGGGTTGAAACGATACTGAGTCAGCCGCGCTATGACTTCAATTGGCAGATGACGTACAACCTCGAAAGAACCATCAAGGTGCCGAAGGGCACGAAGATGCGCGTGCTGTCGCACTTCGATAATTCTCCGCGCAACAAGTTCGCGCGCGATCCCGATAAGGACGTCTTTGGCGGAGAACAGAGTTGGGAAGAAATGGACGCCCCCTGGATCGGACTCGTTCTGGATCGACGTGTCGACCCAAAGACGGTCTACACGGAAAACCCTGGCGACGAAGCGACTTTTTGGCGTCCGGCGCAGTCGAACTGACAGATTTCAAGCTTCTCAGAATCCACGGACTGAACCGACGCTCCTTCTAAGCCGGGGGTCCCGCGTTCGAGTCGCGGCGGGCGCGCCATACTCACTCAAAGGCTTTACTCCGGCCACGGCGGCCACTGTCGGCAACGGCGGGATGGCGACCTGCTCGCAGACCCGTCCCCTCAGGGGATACGGAGTCACGCGTTGGTCGGACGGTATCCGTACAGGAAATCGAAATACGTGAAGTCGTCCGGCGCACGCTTCTCGAGAAGTGCGTTCCGTACGGCTCGACCTGCACCATCCAGGTGCTTCATGTCGCCAAAGAACCGAGCGATATGCTGGACGCGGGCGGTGTGTGGGGCGCGTTCCTGCTCGTACTGGACGAACGCGTCGCGCATATCTGAGTGCGACGCAAGGGCGTGACCGAGGCAGACGGCGTCTTCCAATGCTTGGCATGCACCCTGCGCGATGTACTGCAGCATCGGGTGCGCCGCATCACCCAGAAGCGTGATGCGTCCGCGTGTCCACGATGCAATCGGAAGTCGATCGAACATCGGCCATCGTCGCTGGCGGCGTACCAGGCGGACCGCCTCCCGCAGGCGCTCGCACAGCGGGGCGAAGACCGCGTCGAGTTCGTCCGGCGTCCCCCAGTCGTCCAGATGCTCGCAATCGGCGCGGAACCGATGGCTCCGAAACACCGCGACCTGATTGAGCAGTCTGCCGCCGTGAACGACGTACTGGACGAAATGCATCTCCGGCCCGACCCAGATCGTCATGTTCTCGAGGTCGGTAGCGGACGGCGCGTCGCTCACCGGGACCGTTCCACGGTACGCGACGTACTGAGCGCAGATCGGGTCGCCATCGTCATGGACGGCCTTCCGCACGAGGGACCAGAGGCCGTCCGCGCCGACGACGGCATCGCACTCCAGTGTCGTTCCATCCTGGCATCGCACACGGACACAGTCGTCAGCGTGTTCGATCGAGACCGCTTCGCGTCCGCTCTCCAGCGTAATCGTTGCCTCGCGGCGGCACGCTTCGAGTTCGGCCGAGAGCAGATCCCCTCGATGCATCACGATATAGGGGAATTCGTAGTGAGCGCGGAATGCGTCACCCAGGTCCAGGCGCGTGATCGCGCGGCCGGTCATTGCGTCCATCATCACGAGGTTTTTCGGGAACGTTGCGAGCGGCAGGACATCGTCGAGGATGCCTAGATCGTGGAGCACGCGCGTTGCGTTCGGTGCGAGCTGAAGACCGGCGCCGATTTCGGTAAACGCCGGTGCTTTTTCAATGACGTGCACGCGACGGCCGGCGCGCGCGGCGGACAGCGCGGTCGCCAGGCCGCCGATTCCGCCTCCGATGACGAGAAGCTCGCTCACGCCGCGATCGTATACTCTCAAACCCTCAGGAGGACGGTCGCCGCGAGAGCGGAACGCGCGTCATGAAGATCAGAATCATCGGCGGCGGCCCCGCCGGACTCTTCTTCGCGTACCTGATGGGACGCGCGAATCCCGCGCACGACATTCGCGTGTACGAACGCGATCGGGAAGACTCCACGTACGGGTGGGGTCTCGTGTTCTCCGACGTGGCACTCTCGTTCGTCCGCGACGTTGCGCTGGAACTGTATGCGTCGATGACGCAGGACCAGATCGTGTTCGACGCAATGGCGATCGTCCACAAGGGTGAGCACGTCAGGCTGGCAGGCAACACGTTCCACCGCATCGCCCGGATGGATCTGCTGCGGGCGCTACACGGCCATTGCCGCGCGGTCGGGGTGACGCTGGAGTTCGAGCACCGGTGTGATGACATCATCAGCTTCGGCGACTGCGACTTGATAGTCGCTGCCGATGGTGCCAATAGCGCGATTCGAAGCCGGTATCGCGACAGGTTCGACCCGACGCTTGATCAACGGCCGAACATGTTTGCGTGGTACGGAACGACGCGGCTGTTCGCACCCCTTACCCTGATCTTCCGTCAGTGCCGTGATGGGTTGATCATTGCGCACTGTTACCAGTACAGCGCGACCCACAGCACGTTCCTCGTGGAAGTTCCGCCCGACACGTTTCACCGCGCCGGTCTCGATCACATGTCGGAGGCCGGAAGCCTCGCGTACTGCGAAGCGGCGTTTGCCAAGGATCTCGACGGTCTCCCGCTGCTTTCAAATCACAGCAGCTGGTTCCGCTACACCATCGTTCAGAACAGCACGTGGTGGTTTGACAACGTTGTGCTGCTCGGCGATGCACTTCGTACGGGTCACCCATCAATCGGGTCAGGCACCAGACTGGCGATGCAGGACGCTATTGCCCTGTTCGACGCACATGAAATCGCGGGCGCGGAGGTGCCAATGATGCTCGGGCAGTTCAGCCGGATTCGCCGGCCGGGTTCCGACGCGCTCCAGCAAGCAGCGATTCGGAGCACCGAGTGGTACGAGAACGTTTCAGACAAGCTCCATCTGGACCCAATCTCATTCGCGTACGACTATCTGCGACGGAGTGGTCGCGTGACTCATGCCGACATTCGACAGCGCGACCCGGAACTCACCGCCAAGTACGAGGCGCTCCATCCCTTCGTCGAACGGTCATGAGCATGTTGAAAGGGTGTGTGCCCTGGCCCGAGGAGTTTGCCCGCCGCTATTTCGAGGCGGGCCTGTGGGAGGGGATCACGGTCGCCGAGATGGTCGAGCGTACGGCGCGGCTCAGGCCGAAGCAGAGCGCCATTGTCTACGGTGAATCCCGGATCACCTATTCGGAGATGATCAGCGCCGCGAAGCGGCTGGCGACCGCGCTCCTGCGTCACGGCTTCCAGCCTCACGATCGCATCGTGGTTCAACTGCCGAACATCCCGGAGTTCGTCCTGCTGTACCTCGCGTTGAATTACATCGGGGTGATACCTGTGATGGCGCTGCGTGCTCACCGTCACGCCGAGATTCGGCATTTCGTTCGCGCCTCGGGTGCCGTCGCGTATGTCATCGCGGATCGCGTGGGCTCCTTTGACTATCGGGTCATGGCGGCCGAGATCGCTCCAGAGTTCCCAGCCCTTCGGGATGTGATCGTCGTCGGTGAACCGGCGGCGGGACAGACGTCGTTCGAGGCACTGATGGCCGACGCCGCCGACGCGAGTGACTTTCAAGGGATTCGTCCGGATCCGGCAGACGTGTCGACAATGCTGCTGTCCGGCGGGACGACCTCGCTGTCGAAACTGATTCCTCGCACGCACAACGACTACGTGCTCA
>Ga0070705_100002132_pt1 | contig 10068 bp, 8 predicted proteins | sample KBSK5253metaG_FD_65455 | JGI IMG/M metagenome (GOLD analysis project Ga0070705, IMG submission 65455) | Corn, switchgrass and miscanthus rhizosphere microbial communities from Kellogg Biological Station, Michigan, USA - KBS K5-25-3 metaG | ecosystem: Host-associated > Plants > Roots >... | reverse complement strand
CCGTGCGCACGTACATGTAGCCCTGGTTCACCTTGCCCAGGAAGCTCCCGCCGCCCGACGCCAGGGTGAGCGCCACGCCCTTCGTCTCCTGCGCCTCCTTGGCGAGCGCCTGCATCGCCTCGTCCATCGCGGCCAGGCTCATCTTCTCGGGCCCGAAGACGAGCACCTCGAACTCCGACTCGTCGACGTCGCTCGGGATGTACTCCTGCTTGACCTGGCGATAGATCGGCACCGCCGAGGCCAGGGTGAGCACGCCGATGACGACGATGACCCAGCGATGTCGCATGGACAGCGCCAGGCTCCAGGCGTAGGCGCCGTCGATCCACGCGTAGAAGCCACCGCGCGAGCCGGCGTGGTCGCCCTCGGCGACGTGGCCACTCGCGGCGTCTTCGGTTCTCAGGAGGCGCGCGCACATCATCGGGGTCAGTGAGAACGACACGATCAGGCTGACCAGCACGGACACGGCGGCCGTGAGACCGAACTGGTACAGGAACCGCCCGGAGATCGAGGACATGAACGAGACCGGCACGAAGATGACGACCAGCGAGAACGTCGTCGCCATGACCGCCAGCCCGATGTCGGCGGTCGCCTCGCGGGCGGCCTCGAACGGCCGCATCTTCTTTTCCTCGACGAAGCGGAAGACGTTCTCGAGCACGACGATGGCGTCGTCGATGACGATGCCGACCATCAGCACCAAGGCCAGCATCGTCACGCTGTTCAGGGTGAAGTTGAGCGCCCACATCATCCCGAACGCCGAGATGACCGAGGTGGGGATGGCCACCGCGGCGATGAACGTCGAGCGCCACGAGCGCATGAAAGCGAGCACGACCAGCGAGGCCAGGATCGAGCCGAGCACCAGGTGCAGGTTGATCTCGTGAAGCGCCGCGTAGATGTAGCGCGACTGGTCGCGGATCACCTCGAGCTTGACGTCGGCCGGGACGATGTCCCCGATGCGCGCCAGCTTGGCCTTGACCCCCTCGATCACCGCCACCGTGTTCTCACCCGACTGCCGGCGGATCTCCATGATGACCGTCGGGACGCCGTTGAGACGGGCCGCGGAGCGCTGCTCCTTCGTGCCGTCCTCGGCGTAGCCGATGTCGCGCACGCGCACGGGCACGCCGCTCAGAGTGGCCACCACCAGCTCGTTGAACGAGCGCGGCTCCGCGATGCGGCCCATCGTCCGGAGCGACGCCTCGTTGAGTCCGGAGGTCACGTTGCCGCCCGGCAAGTCGGCGTTCTGGCGCACGAGCGCATCGCGGACGGTCGTGATCGGAATCTGGTAGGCGGCCAGCCGGTCCGGGTCGACCCAGATGTTGACGGCGCGCGGCAGCCCGCCGACGATCCGCACCTCGCCGACACCGTACGAGCGCTCGAGCACGGGGCGCACGGTCTTGTCGGCGATCTCGGTCAGCTCGCGCAGCGAGCGCTCACTGGAGAGCGCAATCGTGACGACGGGCGCCTGGTCGTTGTCGAACTTCGAGACGACCGGCGGCAGGATCTCGCGCGGCAGGTTGCGGACGGCGATCGCGACCTTGTCGCGCACGTCCTGCGCGGCCACGTCGATCTGGCGGTTCAGGGCGAAGGTGACGATCACGATCGTGGTGCCGGCCCCGGAGATCGAGCGCAGCTCGTTGATCCCCTGGATCGTGTTGATCTGCTCCTCGAGCTTCTGCGCGACCTGCGTCTCCATCTCTTCGGTGGAGGCGCCCGGCAGCTCGACGCGGACGTTGACGGTGGGAAGATCGACGGCCGGGAAGCGGTCGACGCCCAGCCGCATCCAGCTGGCCGCGCCCACGACCACGAACGCCATGACCAGCATGGTGGCGAACACCGGGCGCTTGATGCAGACCTCGGCGAGTTTTTGCATGCGGTCTTACGGGACCACTTGAACCGGCTGACCGCCGACGAGGTTACCCGGCTTGGTGACCACGGGGTCGCCGCGCTTGAGGCCGTCGAGGATCTCGACATCCTCACCGAGACGGCGGCCGGTCGTCACGCGAACCTCCGCCGTCTTGCCCTGGCGGACCAGCAGCACCTTCTCGACGCCCGCGAACACGATGATGGCGCCGGCAGGCACCGTCACCACCGGCTGGCTCACCTCGGTCATGATGTCGACGCGCGCGAACGAGCCGGGGCGCAGGAATCCGCGCTCGTTCGGCACCTCGGCCTCCACCATCAAGGTGCGGTTCTGTTCCTGCACGATCGGCGACAGGCGAACGACTCGGCCGCGATACACGGTGGGATCGCCCTCGACCGTCAACGTCACCGCGTGCCCGGCGCGCACCCCGGCGCCCTCGCGCTCGGGGACCGGCACGCGCAGCCGCAGCGGATGCACGCGCACCATCGTCGCGATCGGCGTGCCCGCCGCCAGGTACTCGCCGACCGAGGCCTGCTTGACGCTCACGACCCCGTCGAGCGGCGACAGGATCACGGTGTCGGTCAGCTGCTGCCGCGCGAGATCCAGCTCGGAGCGCCGCTGGGCGATCACGCCCTGGCGGTTGCGCACTTCCTCGAGCGCGTCCTGGTACCGCCCCTCCGACACCTGCAGGGCGGCCTCGGCGGAGTCGAGCTGCGCGCGGGCGATCAGCTCTTGCTGCGCGAGCTTGATGCTGCGGTCGCGGGTAAGCCGCGCGTCGTCCATCATCGCCCGCGCCTGGCGGACGATCGCTGTCTGCTCGGGATCGACGCGCTCATCGCTGCCCGTGGCCGAAAGCCCGAGCCGGACGCGGGCTTGTTGCAGCGACGCCTCGGCCTGCTCGACCCGGAATTTGAAATCGCTCTGGTCGAGTCTGCCGATGACCTGGCCCTTTTTCACGCGCGTGCCGAGGTCGACCGTGATCTCCGTGAGACGGCCGGCGACCTTCGTGCCGAGCACGACCTGATCGTCAGCCGCGAGGGTTCCGGTCGCGGTCACCGTTCGCGCGATCGTCCGCTCGGCGGCCGGCGCCACCTTGACCTCGCGCGGCGGCGGCCCCGCCGGCTTGGCCTTGGCTTCCTCGGCGCCGACGGCAGGCTGGTCCTGGCAGCCGCTCAGCAGGAGGGTCAGGGCCAGGGCGACTGCGGTCAGGGCGTAGGCAGACATTCGTCTGATGATACCGCAGCCGACTCCTCCGCTCCCCCGCAGCAAGATTTGCGTACTAGCGGGACGGAGCGGGCGGAGCGACGGTGACGCCCTGAACCGCGTTGCGCGAGATGGCCTGGGCCACCAGGCCGGCGGCTTTCACGTCCTCGACGAACGCGCGCAGGAACTTCGCAGAGGCCTCGCGGTTCTTCGCCGTGCCGATCGACTGCTGCACGCCGGTGAACTGTCCGTCGAGCACCCGGGCGCCCGGCAATTTCTGGACGTCCGTCAGCAGGCGCGGCTTGAGGCCGGCCAGCGCTTCCAGCTTCTGGGACACGAAGATGTCGAAGGAGCCGTCGAGACCCTGCGTCATCACGAGCTTGGCGTGCTTGATCGTCCGCGCGAGATAGAGACCGTAGGCGCTCTGGTCGGCGACAGCGATCCGGACACCCTCGCGGTCGACCTCGTCGACCGACCGGATCGCCGAGCCGGCCGGGACCAGATAGGTCGACGGAATCTCGAGGTAGGCGGCCGTGAACGCGATCTCGGTGGCACGCTGCGGCTCGTTGCCGAGGAACGCGACGTCCCACGCGCCGGTCTTCACGCCGTCGCCCAGCTTGCCCGCCGTGTCGAACTTGATGAACTCGACCGGCACGCCGACCCTCCGGCCGAGCTCGCGAGCCAGATCGGAGGCCACGCCCTTGGGATCGGTCCCCGACGAACCGGGTGTGACCAGCAGGAAGTTTCCGTGATTGAGCCCGACTCTGAGCTTTCCGCTCGGAGCCAGCTCGGACCGGACGGCTTGTGTGATTTCGGTGGCCATGGCGCCAGACGTTAGCACACGCCCGAAGCCACGGCGACCGCGAATCGGGCGGCCGTCACCGAATCGTCACGATGCCGTCCGGTTCTTGAAGAACGAGCTCTTCAGGGCGATCTTTCCGCCGCGGAACGTGAACACGTCGCAGCCGTTCACCTCGACCTTCCGGCCGTCGCTGCTGGTGCCCGTGAAGACCCACTCCGACAGCCCCCGGTCGCCCGAGACGAAGTGACGTGCCGCGCCGAAGCGGGCGTCCGGAAACGCCGCGAACACCCTCGAGAACGCCTCGCGCACGCGCTCGGGCCCGGCGTGGCGCGTGCCGCAGGCCTCGGGGCCCGCGATGCTCTCGAAGACGCAGTCGTCGGACATGAAGGTCATCAAGCAATCGACGTCGTGACTATTCCAGCCGGCCTCGAAGAACGCGTCCAAATCTTTCGTCGTCATCATGGTCTCCTCGCTCTGTCGTTGGGACGAGGGTCACTCCGCGCGCACCGCCGCGTCAATTCCCGATACATCCGGGTGTTCGCGTCGAGCGACACGTTGTATGGTGCCCTCGCCGGGCCGGCGCCCATACATCCGCCCGGCGGGCTCGCGCACTACCGGATCTTGCGATATCCTTTTCTTGGCCCGATCGAGGGGCCGACGGTCCGCGTAAAGGGCTCAGCCCACTCCGCTCGAAATAGACGCACACATAACCTGACTTCCTGCCCGAAGCTCGCGGACGCCGGGCGCAACGCAAGGGCCTTGCCCTGCGAAAGGAAGGAAGGTTCGTCATGGCTCAGTCGCTTCCTCCCCGCGCCAACCTCGAGCACCTCCGCAACGAAGCCAAGCAGCGTCTGAAGACGATGCAGGCGCAGGATCCCGGCGCCCGGCTTGCCGCGGCACAGCTGGCGATCGCGCGCGAGTACGGCTTCGCCAGCTGGCGGCGGCTCAAGGCCGCGGTCGACGAGCAGGATCGCGAGCGCGTCTTCGCCGCCGCGCGCGCGGGCGACGTCGACACGATCCGTCGCGCGCTCGACGGCGGCTTCAACCCGGGCGCGACCGACGCGACGGGCCGGACCATCCACCAGCTCGCCAAAACCTTGGGCCACAGCGACCTCGAGCTGTTCATGCGCCAGCACCAGGAGCGCGACGAGCGGCGCGACGAGGTCAAGCGTGCCGTCCGGGCCATCCAGGAGGCGGCGGCCGAGGGGCGGGCCGACGAGCTTCACCGTCTGCTCGACGCGCACCCGGATCTGGTCGATGCGCCCGGCGTGACCTGGGAGCAGCAGACCGCGCTGCACAAGGCGGCGTGGAAAAATCGGCTCGAGTGCGTCCGCGTCCTGCTGGAGCACGGCGCGGACGTCGGCATTCGCGACTTCGGCGACAACGCCTATCCCCTGCACTTCGCGGCCGCCGAGGCCGATCTGACGATCGTCAGGATGCTGGTCGACGCGGGCTCGGACGTCGTCGGAGAGGGCGACGACCATCATCTGGAGGTACTCGGCTGGGCGACGTGCCTGCGCGGCGTTCGCGAGAACGTCGCCGAGTATCTTCTGCGCGCGGGTGCGCGCCTCAACATCTGGTCCGCCATCGCGCTGGGCCGCGCCGACGACGTGCGCGCCTTCGTCCGGAGCGTCCCGGCGATCCTGTCGGCCCGCATGAGCCGCAACGAGCACGGCCGCACACCGCTGCATCACGCGGCGGCGATGAATCGCCCGGCGATCGTGCGACTCCTCCTCGAGCTCGGAGCGGACGTGCACGCGACCGATGACGCGGGGCGCACGGCGCTCACCGTCGCCGCCACGGAGAAAGCGGATCCGAGCGTCCTCGCGCTGCTTCAGGACGCGGGCGCCACGTTCGATCTGCTCGCGGCGGTGACGCTCGGCCGCTACGATCTTGCCGAACGACTCCTCGCCGAAGATCCGGCGCGCATCGGGCCCGACGGGCGAGACACCGTGGTCCTGCATCTGCTGGTGGCGCAGCGGAACGCCGAGGGCGTGCGATGGCTCATCGAGCGCGGCGTCGACGTGAACGCCAAGCGCGTGCTATGGGACTGCAACCACACCGCGCTCCACGTCACCACCGAGCTGCCGAACGGCGCGATCGAGCTCACGCGCATGCTGCTCGATGCCGGCGCCGATCCCAACATCCGGGACGACAAGTACGAGGGGACGGCCCTCGGCTGGGCCGAGTTCTGCGGCCAGCCCCAGATCGCCGAGCTGCTACGCCAGCGCGGCGCGACGACCTGAGGGGGTTAGCGAATCGCCGCCAGCGGCTCGAGTCCCATCTCGCCCGTGCAGACGCCGAACCACTGGATGACTTCCTTGTGGAGCGGGATGCCGTGGGCACGGCGGTGCTGGATCTCTTCGGCCTCGGAGAGCCCTGGATAGAGGACGCGCTCTTGACCCGGAGCCGGCGTGGCCGTTCTCAGGGTCTTGAGCATGCCGTCCATCGTGTCCTTGAACTGCTCCGGGTCGGTGAAGGCCTCGATGTTGTAGGCGGCGAAGTGATTCTTCGAGCCGCTGCCGGCGGCGAGCATCGTGGGCAGGGCGCCCGACAGCACGGTCGACAGGACTTCGGCCATCATCGCGAAGCCATAGCCCTTGTGGGAGCCCTGCTCACGCGTGCCGCCGAGCGGCGCCTGATGATATTCGTCACGGTCGAAGACCGGCTTCTCTTCCATGATCGGAATGCCTTCCTTGTCCGTCACCCAGCCCGGCAAGAGCGGCGAGCCGACGCGAATGGCCAGCCGGATCTTGTTGCCGGCGATCGCGGAGGTCGCGGCGTCGAAGAGCATCGGCGCCTCGTGCCGCGCCGGGGCCGCGAGCGCGATCGGGTTCGTGCCGAGCAGCGGCTTCGCGGCGAACGTCGGCACCACGCTGAGCCCGGCGCCGGTGAAGCACACGCCGACCATGCCCTGCTCGGCGGCCTGCATCGCGTAGTGGCCGATCGCGCCGAAGTGGCCGCTGTTGAACACGGTCACCACGCCGACTCCGACGCGCCGCGCCTTCTCGATCGCCAGCCGCATCGCCTTGGGCCCGACCATGATGCCCAGGCGCCGCTCGGCGTCGATCACCGCCGTGCCCGGGGACTCGCGCGCGATGCGCCAGCCCGGACGCGGATCGAGCTTGCCCGCCTTGTAGTCGCGCACGTAAGCGCGCAGCATGTTCGACACGCCGTGCGTCTCGACGCCCCGAAGATCCGTCATCGTGAGGACGTCGGCGCCCTCCGCGGCGTCCTCCGGCGTGAGACCGAGCTTTTCGAAGATCTGCGTGACGGTGCGACGCAGCGCCGCCTCGGTGACGAAGACCTGGTCCTTCACGGGAACCTTGAAGCGCTCGAGAATCATGGCTCACTCCCCTCGCAAATCGTCGGCGCGCTAAGCGCCGCGCACGTAGCGCCGGCAGACCAGGCGCAGGTGATCGCGGAAATGTGGCTGCAGCCGGCTCGTCCAGTCGCTCTGGCGCGCCTGCTTCCACTCGGCCGACTCCTGCACCTCGGGCGTCGCCAGGTGGTAGAGCGCCACGTACTTGCGGTTCCCGGTGCCGCGGAAGCGGCGGGCCCCGAGGACGCCGGGCACGGCGGCGAGCGCCGGGATGTGCTCCTTGTCGTACCACTCGTTGAACTCGGCTTCGTGCTCCGGCGCGATGTTCATGGCATTGAGGAGCAACCCACCGGCACCGGCCGGCGGCAGCTGGTCGCCCGGAAGGATCTGATCGCCCTCGAAGCGCATCAGGCGCTCGACCCGGCTGGTGACCCGTTTCGACCACGGCGACAGGTTCGCCCCGCCGATCGCCAGATAGGCCGGGCTCGCGAGCACCTTGATGGTCTCGAGGTCGTACGTGGCAACCGAGATCTTGCGGTCGCTCACGCCGATCCAGCGGTCGCACACGAGGAAGCCCGGAACGCGCTGCCGCTCCGGCAGATGCTCTGTGTCGTACCAGTCCTGGAACTCGTCCTCGGCCGCCTGCCCGATGTTCATCGCCGCGATCAAGGTGCCCTTTGCCATGGTCGGCTCCTCCCGGCGGAAGATTGCCACGACGCACGCGGCTCGGCAACGGTCCGCCTCGAGCGCGCGCGGCGAACGGCGGTCGGCGCGCGGCGGTAGACGGAACGAAACGCCGCGTTGAACCGCCGGATGCTGGCAAATCCGGACGCGAAGGCGATCGCGGACATGGGCATGCGCGTGTCGTCGACCAGGGCCTTCGCGCGCTGCACGCGCCGGGTCGTCGCGACCGCGGACGGCGAGGCGCCGGCGTGGCGCAGGAACAATCGGCGGAGATGGCGCGCGGTCATCCCGAGGGCGTCCGCGAGGTCTTCGACGCGCGCGTCGCCATCGAGAAATCCCTGCTCGATGAGGCGGAGCGCGCGCGACACCGTCGCGGCCGCCCCTCGCCAGGCCGGCGTGCCCGGCGCCGACTCCGGCCGGCAGCGCAGGCACGGGCGAAAGCCCGCGCGCTCGGCCGCGGCCGCGGTCGGGAAGAAGACGACGTTCTTCGACCGGGCGGGCTTCACCGGGCAGGTGGGCCGGCAGTAGATCCGCGTCGTTCTCACGCCGGTGTAGAACGCGCCGTCGAAGCGCGGGTCCCGCGCGATGCGCGCGCGGTCGCAGATCTTCGGGTCGAGCACGGCCCCGTTCCGCACCTCGCGAAGCGTAGCACGCAGCATCGCGCTGCCAACGGAGTCGCGGACGATCACGTCCGAAAACGGCGAGACAGCCGAGCGCGGAGCCGATAGCGTCGGAATCAGGATGAGCGCGCGATATTTCTACGGCTGGAACGTGGTGGCCGCGACCTTCGTGATGGCGCTCTTCAGCTTCGGTCTCGGCTTCTATGGGATCGCGGTCTACGTCGCGATGCTCCAGCAGCTCTACGGATGGTCGGCGTCGGCGGTCTCGGCGCCGGTCACCGTGTATTACGTTGCCGGCGCGCTCTTGACCGCGGCGATCGCCGGCGCGTACGAGCGCTTCGGGGCGAGGGTCGTCGTGGCGGGCGGCGCCGTCGCGATGGCGGCCGGCGTCGCGATGCTCGGGCTCGTGGGCCGGCCGTGGCATCTCTATCCGGTCTTCCTCGTGATGTCTGTCGGCTGGGGCGCGATGAGCGGCGCGGCGATCAACATCGTCCTCGCTCCATGGTTCCACCGTCGCCGGGGGCTCGCGGTCAGCCTCGCCTTCAACGGGGCCACGCTCGGGGGCGTGATCGTCGCGCCCGCGCTCCTCGAGCTGGTCGGGCGGTTCGGCTTCGCGCAGGCCCTCGCGGCCGCCGCCCTTGCGCAGCTCGTGGTGCTGCTGGCACTCGCCGCGGCCGTCATGCGGCGCGGGCCCGAAACGGTCGGCACCGGGCCCGACGGGAGCGCGCCACGCGCGGCTCCCGCCCGAGGCGGGAACGGCGGCGACCGGCGCTGGCGCAGGGACGCGCTCCGCACGTGGCGCTTCTGGAGCGTCTCGGCGCCGTTCGCCCTCGGTCTCGCGGCACAGGTCGGCGTGCTCACGCATCTCGTCGCGCTGACGACGCCGGCGCTCGGCGCGGGCGGGGCCGCACGCGCCGTCAGCGTGACCACGGCGGCGGCTCTGATCGGGCGCCTGGCGACAGGCTTCGTGGTGGACAGGGTCAACCGGCGCGTCGTCGCCTGCGTGACCTTGATGATCCAGCTCGCGGGCGTGGCGCTGCTCGCGCACGTGCCGTCGGCGGCCGGTGTCTATACGGGCTGCGCACTGTTCGGCCTCGGCGTCGGCAACCTCACGACGTTGCCGGGGCTGATTCTCGCTGTCGAGTGGCCGCGCGAGCACTTCAGCGGGCTCGTGGGCCTCGTGGTCGGGATCAATCAGCTGACGTTCGCCTTCGGCCCCACTCTGGTGGGCGTCGTGCGGGACTGGGCGGGCGCGTACGAGGCGGCCCTCGGTGCGTGTGCCGCGCTTCAGGCGATCAGCGCGGCGTTGATCCTGCTCGGGCCGGGGCGAGCCGCGCGGACCGCAGAGGGCTGACGCCTACCAGAGCGCGCGCGAGGCCTGGCCCGCGCCCTCGACGAGCGCGCGGAGCTTGTGCCAGACGATGTTCGTGTCGACCTGGACCCGGCCGGCGAAGGTGCCGAATCCGCAATCGACGCCGGCGATGACGTTCTCGCGGCCGACGACGCTCGCGTAGCGCTCGATCCGCTCGGCGACGAGCTCGGGATGCTCGATGAAGTTCGTGGTCGAGTCGATCACGCC
>Ga0070705_100002123_pt1 | contig 10087 bp, 13 predicted proteins | sample KBSK5253metaG_FD_65455 | JGI IMG/M metagenome (GOLD analysis project Ga0070705, IMG submission 65455) | Corn, switchgrass and miscanthus rhizosphere microbial communities from Kellogg Biological Station, Michigan, USA - KBS K5-25-3 metaG | ecosystem: Host-associated > Plants > Roots >... | reverse complement strand
TCCTGCACGCGGAAGGGAATCCGATTGTGGTTGTAGGTTTCTCTGGTACGTGACCAGCGGCTTTCCTCAAACCGCACCAGCCACGCATCGTTGACCGCCGTATCTGGAATCAAGAGCCACGGGAGGGTGCGCCCTTGCGCCGAACGGTAGAGACTGATGAGGGTGGCGGCAGACGTATTGAGGATGCCGAATTCTCCGGAAAAGTGCCGCCGCTTCCCGCCGAGCGGATAGATCGTTTCGATGCCGAGTTCCGTCCGCATCTCGACAATGGTGTGTTCTTCGGATTCTTCTTCGCCCCACAGGACATCTTCCGTGAGCTGGCGGAGTTCACCAATGAGCACGAAGCGCCCGACTTGCGGGAGTTGACTGTTCGCGGCATTCACGGAGAGTCGCCACGTCTGATACGTCTGCGTCGTGTTGAACAGCACCCACGGACTGACCGGCCAGCCATCTTCGTGATGCGCAGGGATCGTCATCGCCTGCGTAAACGTCGGCGACAACCCGGGGCCACCAATCACCGACACATTCAAGCCCGCGTCAAAGTTGTGGTAGATGATCGCCGCGCCTTTGATCGCCACCGGCGCGGCAAACGTCACATCCCAATAGCCGCTCGTCGTCGTCAACTTCGCGGGCCGCGAGGGACTCAACGAGATCAGATTCTCCGCAGGATAGTCAGGATCTTCGTTGGAAATGGGGGGAGATCCGCTGCTGCTGGCTGTGACACCCGTCGCATACGTGACCCCGATGTCATCCCCGGGCAAGGCATACTTGCCAAACATTTAGCCCACCGTCCGCTGTGCCGTGCTCAGGAGTCCGTGCTGATTGAACACCAGCGCGTTTTTGATGCGCGGGATGATGTCCGTTTTGAATAAGTGCGCCATCCCCGCCGTATCGACTTGGCTCGCGTTGATGTAGATATTCGTGACGTGTCCACCGCCGCCGGCACTCGAGCGCGGAACGATGTCTTCCCCGAAGCTGCCACCGTGCAGCGTCGCCGTCATCACCGCCCCGGGCGGGACGAAGCCGCCAGTCGCAAACGACATCTTCGGGATGTGCTGCCCGCCGACGTGGCTCGGAATCACGGGTTTGTCGTCGTCCCCGCCGCCAAAGCCAAAGATCCGCTTGAAGAACCCGCCGATCTTTTTGAAGCCAGACAGGATTTTCGGTCCGATCTTTTCCAGGCCCGCCATGATGGCGCCGGAAAACTGCGCGAGAATCGGCCCGACCCCAGGCACCAGGTTGAGCAAGCCCGAGAGCACATTCGTGCTAAACGATTTCACCGCGCCTCTGAGATTGCCGCCCCCCTCAAACGCCGACTGGAAAATATCATTGAGCCCACCAAGGGATCCCTTGAGCGAGGACAGGATCGACTGCCCCATCGTGGTGCCGACGTCCCCAAAGCGCCCCGTCGATGTATCCGCGCCATTTTCCAACATGGCATTGGGGAACAGGAGATCCTCCAGGCTCGGCAGGTTCTCCAGTTGGTTGGCCGCCGTAAAAAACGCCAGCGCTTCCTGCCGAGCGGCCGCCGCTTCCACCGACCACCGCCGCACCGCCAACATGTTTTTATCGATGTCGGCACTGAGGTCGTTCCAGGCGTCCTGATTCGCGATGGCGGCCACCGACAAGGCATAGAGTTCCGCGTTCGCATCCTTGGAGACGGCGAGGTGGCCCTTAGTTGCCGTCGTCAGCAGCCGGAGCGCCCCTTCTGTTAAGCCGTACTTGTCTTCGAGTTCACCAGCACTGACCCCCAGTTGTTGCGCAGCCGCAATCTCGGCACGCTGGGCCGGCGTGAGCTTGGCGAGTTCGGCCCGCACCTGCCTCAGCCGCTCTGCGTAGGTCACTTCCACCGTCGCGGCTTGTGTGGTGATCTCAATATTGCCGCGGCGGGCCCCGACGAGTCCTAAGGTCACGCGGCGCATCGCTTCCATGCCGCGATCGTGTTTGCTGCGGCGGTCGCCAGAGGCCGCATCCTCAGCCTCGATCTCTTTGAGCGCATCAAAGAACCGCAGTTCATCCGCAATCGCGATCGTGATGCTGGCGCGGACATTACTCAGGAACCCTTTGATGCGATCATCCGCTTTGTCGAGCGCCTCAATTTGTGCTTGTGTCGCCACGGTCGCCGCGCTGGCGATCTTGGCGTAGTCTTGGGCCACGGCCGCCGCAATCGAACTAAACGATTTGCCAAAAAGCTCCACGCCGATGCGGTTCCGTTCGGACGCATCCCCGACCCGCGCTAGGGCCGCGACGATCGTGTTGAATTGTTCCTCGGGGCTTTGTGCGCGGAGCGCCGCCCACTCCAGATTGAGATCATGAGCCGCTTTCCGGACGCTCGACCCGCCGCCGCTGAGACGTACCCCTAACCGGAAACTGGCTTCCGTCATCGCCTCCAGCGACGTCCCAGTCTGGTCCGCGACAAACTGCATGCGCTGAATGGCTTCTGCGCTCAGCCCGGTTTTTTTGGACAGGTCGGCGACATCGCTGGCCGCCGACACAATCTGTTTCCCAAATGCGACGACAGCGCCGACGGTCAGCGAGAGACCAAATGCCCCCGCGAAGGTTTTGGCGAAGGAGGCGGCCGACTGTGAGAGCCCGGCGAAATTGGCATTGATGGCGCGGCTCGTGCTCTTGGACGTCGCCGCCGCCTTGCGCATGCCCGAGTCGAACTGCGCCGTATCCGACGTCAGGAGCGCTTTGAGAATGCCAACAACAATGGATCCCGCCACTTAATGCATGTCCTTTTTCTGCGTCGTGAGTTGCAGGCCGTAGTGCTCGGCGAGTTGGTGCATGATCCGGCGTTGCTCCTCAACACTCTGACGCGGTGGGGCGTAGCCAATCAGGAGCGAGCGCACGTCGGGGAGCCGTTTGTGGATCCGCGTGCGGACCCGCATCTCTTCGATCCGCCACGCCAGGACGATGTCCGCATTGGCGCGATCCTGCTGAAGGAGCCGCGCCACCTCCATCTCCCGATAGAGTTCGCACGGCGACAGATCCCAAAACTCCTCCGCACTCAGGCCGTGACGGCGGGCGTCGATGTAGAGTCCGCGCCAGCCTGAGTGATCGGAGGGTTTTCAGTACCCTCCACCGCGGGCGGTTTGTTGATTTCAAACAGTGCCCGAAATGCCGCGAAGAATTGTTCCGGCCCGCCCGCGTCATCGATCAGATTGCCCGCCTGCTCTACCGTCTTGATCTCGTCCTTGTGATATTTCTGCAGCAACACAAACGCGATGTCACGAATGGCCTGCATGCTGAGGTCTTCCACTTGGGCCACGATCTGCCCGATGGGCATCTTGCGCTTGGTTTCCATTTCCGCCGCGGCGTTCATACTCAACTTGAGCGTGTACTCGCGCGTCTCGCCTGCCGTGTTGGTCACGGTCAGCGCGACTTCTCCACGTTCTGCGTTCGCCATGGCTCACCCCTACGGCAGCGTGAAGGCGGACAATGGCGTGATCTCGGCGGTGAAGTCGCACTTCACATCCACACTGAGTGCGCCGATCTGGTACTTCGTGATCACGCCCCGAAACGCCAAGACAATCTGCGGCGAGACAGGTAAGTTGATCTTGAAATTGTTTTCGGTGACATTCACCCACAAGGCGACAAGGTTGCGCGTTGACGAGAAGCCATCGCCGCCCGCCGTCTTGTGCTCGCCGTGTCCCGGGCGGTAATTGCCTTGGATCTGAAACGCCCCGCTGTCGCGCAAGGTGGCGAGTTTTTCCCGATGGCGATCGGGAGACCGAAGATGCGTCTTCTCGAGGACGCCCGTCGTCCAATCGCCGGGGGTGATGATCGCGATGTCCGCCATCGCGACAAACAATTCTGGAGAGCCAGTCGCCTGACCGACCAGAAGTTCGGCGCCATAGCCGATGAAGGCTTCGCCTGCGTAATAGGTGCCGGTCACATCAGACATGGAAGTCTCTCCTGCTCAATACGTTACGCTCGGTAATGCACTTGGTAGTCTTGTCGCACGCGCACTTCGCGCCGCTCTTCTGATTCCCAGTCCACTGCGCGATCGACGCGGAAGATGCCTTGCACCGTCACCGCGGGACTGCCGATTGATCCGCGCCATCCGGACAAGCCCGAGCCCGCATCATCCCCGTTGATCGCCGCCGCGACCGCGAGCGCCGCTGCATACGGATCAACGCCGGAACTGGCCGCGGCCCAGCAATCCACTTGCACCCGCGCCGGTCCGCGACGATTTCCCCCGCGGTGGTGGTAGTCCGACACGTCATCGATCATCTGCACCCGGATCGCCGGGAGCGTCGGTTGCTGCGGCAGCACCAGCATGTAAATCCGTGTGCCGACCAGGGCCGTCACAGCCGCAATCTGGGACACCCGCGCGAGCACCGCTTCTTCCGGAGTCACAGCAATCCACGCCCGCCACCGCTTTGCACTGGCCCTGACGATGTCGCGGAGCGACCAATCCCTCGCGCCGCCAGCGCCGTCCACATCGCCGCACCAATCAAGGCCAGGGATCGCTGGACATTCTCATCAAACGCTGGGCGCACAAACGGACGCGCCTGAAGAAACTTTGTGCCCAACTCCAGAAACGACCCATAGAAGCCCGCTTTGCTCGGTCCCACTGCCACGGCGGTCTCTCTGACATCCGTTCCGCGAGCGGCACTGATCGTCATCGCATCTCGCAGATCCGGCTTCCCCGGTTCAAAGGGCGCCAACTGCGCCATCCGCTTGCGCATCGGTTCCGCCGCATCCATCAATGCCTCGCGCTGAATCCGTGTGGACACGCGCTGGGGCAACTTTTCCAGCGTGGCTGCGAGTTCTACGCCGCCGGTGAATGTGACGGTAATCACGATGCCACCAACCGTCTCAACATGGCGCCGATGTTGCCCCATCCTTTGACCGTGCTGTTTCGCGGTGGTTCCGGGGGCGGTGCAAGAAGCGGAGTGATCGCCAACGCATCTGCGCACGGCGCTGTCCACGAGTAGCCGCAACGAACACAGGACTTGTGTAAATGTTCACCATCCGGGCATTGGCCAAAATGACAAAAGCCGTAGCGTGGATAGACGTCAGTCTGAGAAATCACATATGAATGCCAAAAGTTCGCCCGATATTCCACCTTGGTATCCGAGCCGTCACACTTACAGCAGTCAGTCACCCCATCCTCGCGAGGGTTGAGAGACGGACGCCAGCCTTCCGCCCGATCATTTCCGCCGTCACGATGTCGAACCGCCGCCCCTCCGCCGTCAGCACAAAGGCTTTGGGCACCGACACGAGATCCGGATCGATCTCCGGCCGATAGTCCACTTCCCACGTGGTGGTGTAGGGCGCCGATAACTGCGCAGCGAGCACACGTTCCTGCCCGGTCATTTCTTCTTTGTACGCCCACAGGGGGAATCGGGTGCCATCGGTTTCCACCGGAAAGCCCGTGGACCCTTTGGACTGCGAGATCGGCACGAGGTAGACATACCGGTCCCGGGTCCCCGCGCCGACCGGTCCGTTGCGGGTGCGCTGCAGGGCCATCACGCCGCCTGCCCGTTCCGCTTGCGGACCCGTAGAACGCCCCGGAGCGCATCGATCACCCTGCCCACCGTCAACCGTTCCATGACCTTCTCGCAGTGATTACAGGGCAACCAGGCGCCACAGGGCGGGCCTTCAGCGAGCACCGTCTGTAACGGATAGCCGCCCATCACCTCCGGATCCATGCACCCGCCGAAGATCGTCACTTGCGGCACACCCAAGGCCGCCGCCGCATGGCACATGCCCGACTCCGAGCGCACATAGGCATCGGCTCCGGTCAGCAATCCGCACGCTTCACGGAATGTCGCCGCCTCAGAAAACGCGCCCAACACCAGCGGAGACTCCGCATGGATGTGCTGGACAAAGGTCAGGTCGGGACACGCCGCCACGAGTTGCTGCCACCGCTCCATCGGCCAGCGGAAGTTGTCGTGCTTGGTAAACGGTTCGATCAGGACATACGGCCCGTGATGCGCCCGCGCGAGTGTCCCGCGGGCGATCTCGTCTGCCGTGAGATAAATCCGCGCCATGTGATCAGCACACCGAAAGGACTTGTCAAACGTCCAGCCGGATTCTTTCGAGAACGGATACACGATGTAGGGGCGACAGTTCGGACCGTTCCGGATCTTGCGCACGACTTCCCCGCGGGCGACATCAGACGGCCGCGCGAGGATCGGATTGTGATCCCAGATGTCATGCCACCGAGCAAAGCCCTGCTGATCGACGATGGCAATCCGTGTCGCCGGATCGGCGTCATAGAGGCGCTGTGCCTGGCCCGCCGCGACGATTTCATCGCCCCAGCCCATTACGCACTCACCTTCACCACCCGCGCCGCCGTTAACATCGCGGCCCGCTCGAGCCGCCACTCTTCGGCGTAGTCCACGTCTTCACAGTCCGGAAACCACGGCCCGCCCGTCGTGAAATGCAACATCTTCGCGTCATCGTTGCGCGAGTATTCCCCCACCAGCCAGTTCCAATCCAGGGGGAGTGATCCGATGGCATCCTGGTCCCGCAACCACTCAAACCGATGAAGCTGCAGCCCGGTCGCCGTGTTCACATATTCCGGTGTCAACGTCGTGCATTTCGCGTTGTTGAACACCATGAACGAGGACCAGTTCTTCCGGTAGTACGCCGTCTGCGGCTGGTTCAAAAACTTCGTCGTGGAGGTGGGCTGATAGTCGTGCTGACAGACGACCACGGCTTTGTCCGCCTGCGAAATGATGTCCAGCATCAGCGTCGCAATGTCGACGCGGCACAGCATGTCGCAGTCCATGAAGACGGACCGCCCTTTGTAGTTCGACAGATGCGGGACCAGAAACCGCGTGAGCGAAAACTCGGTGGACTCGAGCGGCCCGCGGGCGCGGGTGTAGCCGGCCACGCCGAGATGGCGCCGCACGAGCGGGGTGATCGTGACCGGCACCGACGATCGCGTCAGAATGGAATGCGCCAGCGTGTGATAGGCCACCGGTTCTGCGGAGTCGTAGCCGATGAAGAGATTCATGCGGCCTCCGCGCGTTGGAAGTGGCGCCATGCGGCCCCGTCCAGCATTTCCTGAATGGTGAATTGATTCGCGGCGAGCGCATGGAGAAAGGGTTCGCGATCGTCGGGATAGATGGGCGATTCAATCTGCGTGAGGTCGGTGAGGCCCATCCGCGTCGTGGCCGCAAACGGCGCCAAGGTCACACACGGCACGCCGGCGATCAGACCGTCAATCGCTGCCGCACTGCTGAAGACGACGACGGCCCAGGCATTGACGAGATCGTTCTTGATCGGATTGAACCGCGCCTGATTCTTCCAGCGCACGCGAATCTCGCGTTTCGTATGCTGGCGAAGTGTGCTCGTCACCGTGCGGAGCCACTGCGCCGCATCAATCCCGTGCAGGTTGAAATACACGTTGGAGTTGGGGCAGATCAGAATATGCCGGCCCGTCTTCCGCCACGGCTGCACCGGCCGGCGGAAGGCTTCGAAGCGTCCGGCCGATCCGGGTCCAGTACCGTCATGCTGATACGCATTCTTCGTGATCCGGTAGTACTTCCCGCGCCCCATGTACCCGTGGTCGCCGTACCAGAATTCGCGGCCTTCCTTCTGCGCGCGACGGAGTAACGGCCACACCGGCGGCGAGCCAAACGCCGCAACCGGCCCGTCGTAGAGATAGTCGAGATCGTCCGTGATCGTCCCGCCACAGCCTTTCGCAAAGGCATACGCAAACATTGGAGAGGTTTGCTCAGACGGGACGAAGTAGGAGACCGGGATCACCAGACGATCTCCTCGAGCGTCACCCGTGGGAATGCGGTCAACACCGTGAACCGAGACGCATTCAACACTTCCACGCCGGCAGCCTTCAGCGGTGCGACGATCGAGGCGAAGCGCATGTGGAAGATCGCATAGGGGCTCACCACATGATTCGGATGCGGCCCGAACCAGTTCTGCTCACCCTGCGGCCCGGCCCACATATCGAAGCCAAGCAGGATGTGGCGCGTAAACCCGAGGTGGACCGCCAAATTGATGGCTTGGTACCCCGAGTTGTGCCCGGTGCGCAGTCCGGACGCATCGAGCTCCAGTCCGTCATGGCCCATATCGCGCAACACCTGGACACCAGGCCAGGCCGTCGTCTGCGGCTCGAGCGCAAACTTCAACCCTGTGAAAGCGGGCGCGCCGTTCTCGTATTTCCAATACTTCGCATCGCACGCGTAGAGCACATCCGCCCAGGGTGCGAGCGGAGGACGGCCAGGCAAGCTGCAGGCGCCGGCTTCCTTGATCGCGATCACCTTGGCTTTGCCGCGCACGAAGTCCACATCCGCCTGCGTCAAGCTGGACCCGCCGCCGAGAATGACGCATGTCTGTCCTGGCCACTGGCGTGGCACCAGTTCGCCGACCGGGACGAGTTTGGGCGGGTTCTGTGTCATGCCAGCACCGGCCTCCGCTTGCGTGCCAGCAGGGCGCGAATCGTATCGGAGAGAAACCCCGGCTCCCGTGGCGGCGCATCGGCATCATCCCCGCGGAACCGATAGAGTTCGCCACACTGCAACAAAATCGCGGCCCGCACATCTTCCGGGGCGGTGTCTTCGGTCCAGGCGGCTATATCGGCCGTCCACGTCACATCAGAGCGGCCGAGATAATCGATGATGATGGCTTGCGCCTGTCGCAGTTTGAGACGCAGATCGTCGTCTTCATGCGCGTGCGTGATGCGCAGATGCTTCTTCGCCGTTTCCAAGGTCACGAGTTCATCCATTTACTTCAGCCTCACGACTGGCGCCGTCGTGGTCGGCGGGACGACGCTATCCTTGCCGTCGCGGCCCTTCCGTACACAGAGCTGCCAGAGTTTCGAGGCATCACCCGGCGGCGTGATCGTGCCGTCTCCCTTGCAGTACCAGAGTTGCCCGCCATCCGTGACGGTGTCACCGGCGGCGTAGACCGTACCCCTCTGATAGACACCTTGATAGAGCATGACGGGGAACGTAATCACCCCGCCTTCAATGGGCTCTCCATTTTTGAAAGCAAACGTGACCGTGCGTTGGCCGTCGAACTGCATCTTCAGGTTTTCCAATTTCCCGTCCCGTCCATTGAGGCCATTCATGGCACCTGGCCCTGGTTCCCCTTGTGGTCCCTGGATACCGTCGCGCCCGGGAATCCCTTGCAGACCCTGTGGCCCGACGACGGATTCCCCACGATCCCCCTTCTCCCCCTTCGCGCCATCTTTGCCGGGCGGTCCCTCTTTGGGAGTGGGTAACGCACTAACCGCCTTCGCAACCGCCGCCGCGACGAGCGGCACGACATCGTCCGCCGTCACGCTCGCGCCGTCTTTACCAGGGTCGCCTTTCTCGCCTTTTTCCGCCGCGATGATCGGCAACTCTTTCGTTTCGAGCACCGTCAGCCGCGCCCGCACCGCCTCGAGATCCGCCCAGGCGTCTTCGAGGCCGATCACTTTGTCCGTCAGCGTTTCAACCTTCGCGAGCACCGGCTTGATCGCGGTCTGAAACGCCTGCACCACCGTGGCCGCCATCGCCTCCATGTCAGGCGGCATAGAGATCGGCTTCAATCATCTTGCGGTGCAACGCCGCCCCGAAACTCGCCGCCATCTGGTCATCCTCGTCATCCTCGGCTGGCGCGGGCGGCAGGGCGGCTGGCTGCGTCGTCGCGGGCGCCGGTTCCTGATCGCGCCGATCTAACGCCGCCAGCGAATAGTTCTGCTGTTGCAGATAGGGCGTGTCGCCGCCCTTTTTGGGAATCAGGTTCATGCGCTTGCGCGATTCATTGGGCGCCTTGATCCCCGCGCCCACCGCTTTGCCTTCCGAGTCGATCATCGCGGCCGTATCCATCCGCAACAGATCATCCAGGTCGAATTCCGTCCCGTACGCATTGCCAAACCGCGCACCCAGGCCGAGTCCTTCATCAAGGCACAGCTCGATCGATTCGATCGGATGCTGGAGCGCCTGTTGGTAATACTGCTGGTTCAGCGCTTCGATGTTGTTGTAACTGGGCGGCGGGCCGACGCCGATCATGTAGGGCGGCACGTGAAACACCGAACACACGACTTCGGCCGTCCACCGCAACTGCTCGATCAGCTGGGCATCGGTGTTGTTGATTTTGACGCCTTCGTACGTCATCCCGTCGC
>Ga0070705_100002122_pt1 | contig 10091 bp, 5 predicted proteins | sample KBSK5253metaG_FD_65455 | JGI IMG/M metagenome (GOLD analysis project Ga0070705, IMG submission 65455) | Corn, switchgrass and miscanthus rhizosphere microbial communities from Kellogg Biological Station, Michigan, USA - KBS K5-25-3 metaG | ecosystem: Host-associated > Plants > Roots >... | reverse complement strand
ACGCGATGGAACGGAGATCGCCGTCGAGCTCGCCGTCGCGCCGATTCGCTTGGGGAACTCGTGGATCTTCAGCGCGTTCATCCGTGACATCAGCGAACGGAACCAGCTCGAGCAGCAGCTTCGCCAGGCCCAGAAAATGGAGGCCGTGGGCCGCCTCGCCGGCGGGATCGCGCATGACTTCAACAACCTCCTCACGGCCATCTTCGGCTACGCCGATCTGCTGGCCGAGGACCTGCCGCCCGGCAGTCCCGCCCAAGCCGACGTGAAGGAAATCCGCACGGCGGCCACGCGAGCGGCGGCCCTCACGCGCCAGCTCCTCGCGTTCAGCCGGCAGCAAGTACTCCAGCCGGTCGTGCTCAACGTGAACGACGTCGTGAGGGACCTCGAGAACATGCTACAGCGAGTACTTGGTGAGGACGTGGAGCTCGAGGCTCATTGCGCCGTTGACCTGGCTAACACCCGGGCGGATCCGGGACAACTCGAGCAAGTCATCATCAACTTGGCGGTCAACGCTCGCGACGCCATGCCGACGGGGGGGAAACTCACCATCGAGACCGCGAACGTCGAGCTCGACGAGCACTACGCCCAGACGCATCGCCCGGTCGTCCCGGGACGGTACGTGATGGTCGCCGTCAGCGACACCGGGATCGGCATGGACGCGGCGACCCAGGCTCGGGTCTTTGAACCGTTCTTCACCACCAAGGAACCTGGCAAGGGTACCGGGCTGGGGCTCTCGACCGCCTACGGCATCATCAAGCAGTCGGGCGGCTACATCTGGGTGTACAGCGAAGTCGGTGGGGGCGCCACGTTCAAGATCTACCTGCCGCGAGTGGACTCGCCTGCAGAGGTGGTCGCGGCGCCACCCGAGCTGGGAACCGTCGCCGGTACCGAGACGGTGCTCCTCGCCGAAGACGACCCGTTGCTCCTTCCCCTCGCCCGCGACGTCCTGAAGAAGCTGGGCTATAGCGTACTCGAGGCCCGTACGGCGGCGGACGCGGTCGCCGTCGCCGAGGCCCACACCGGCGTCATCCACCTCCTTATTTCCGATGTGGTCATGCCCGGTGAGAGCGGGCTGCAGCTCGCCCGCCGCCTGCTCGAGGTGCGGCCGAACCTGCGGGTGCTCTACATGTCCGGGTACAGCGACGAGGCGGTCGTGCGCCACGGCCTGCTCGACCCGGGGACGACGTTCCTGCAGAAGCCGTTTACGCCCGCCACTCTGGCCCGCAAAGTCCGTGAGCTGCTCGACGCCCCGCGACCGACCGCCAGTTGAACTGAGCCTCTCGTCGGGGCATATTTCCCGCCCATTCCCGAGTAGCTCAGTTGGTAGAGCAGCCGGCTGTTAACCGGCGGGTCGCAGGTTCGAGTCCTGCCTCGGGAGCTTCCCACCTTTTGTGACATCCCTCACGTTGTAGGACAAGACTGACATTGCCCAGCCCGTAAGGGATTGCTAGCGTGATCTACTCTGTCGCGCTGAGACGTCATGGGTGTACCGATCCGCTTGCTGCTGGTCGAAGATTCCGAGGACGATGCGCTGCTCCTGCTGCGCGAGCTGAAGCGCGGGGGTTACGAGCCCACGCATGAGCGCGTCGCGACCGAGGCCGGCTTGGCGGCCGCGCTCGACCGCCAGAGCTGGGACCTCGTGATCGGCGACCACAGCATGCCCGGATTCAGCGGCATCGCGGCGCTCGTGCTCGTGCGGGGCCGCGGGCTCGACGTCCCCTTCATCTGTGTATCCGGCACGATCACCGAAGACATGGCCGTGGCCGCCATGAAGGCGGGCGCCAGCGATTGGGTGAGCAAGAGCCAGCTCAAGCGCCTTGTCCCCGCCGTCGATCGCGAGCTGCGCGAGGCGAAGGGGCGGGCGACACTGCGCGCCACCGAAGCGAGCTACGGCACCATGGTCGAGCAAGCTCCGGTCGGCATCTACCGCTCCACCCCCGAAGGCAACCTGCTGGCGGTGAACGCCGCCCTCGTGCGCCTCCTCGGCTACGACTCCACCGACGAAGTGCTTGGGCTCACCATGGGGCGGGACGTCTACGCCGACCCCGCCGAGCGCCAGCGGCTCGTCGACCGGGATACCTATACTGACCGCGAGTATGACGAGGTGGAGGCGACTTGGAAGCGCAAGGACGGTCGCCTCTTGACGGTACAGCTGAGCGTGCGCGCGAGCCGGAATGCCGCGCGACGGGTGGAGTACTACGAGACGTTCGTCCGGGACGTCACCGAACAACGACGCCTGCAGACCCAGCTCGTGCAGTCGCAGAAGATGGAGGCGGTGGGCCGATTGGCGGGCGGCATCGCCCACGATTTCAACAATCTGCTCACCGTGATCACGACCTCCTGCGACCTGCTGCTCGAAGATCTGGACGCCAAAGATCCCAAGCGGGAAGACGTGGATCAGGTACGGAAAGCCGCTGATGGCGCCGCCGCCCTCACCCGCCAACTCCTGGCGTTCAGCCGCCAACAGGTGCTGACGCCGCAGGTCGTGAATCTCGGCGATGTGGTCTACGGCGTCGAGAAGATGCTGCGCCGCGTCATTGGGGAGGACGTGGATCTCGTCACGGTTCTCGGCCCGGACGCGGGCGCGGTCAAGGCCGACGTCGGGCAGCTCGAGCAGGTGCTCATGAACCTGGCCGTGAATGCGCGCGACGCGATGCCCACCGGCGGCAAACTCACGATCGAGACCGCCAACGTCGAACACGACCCGGACTACGCCCGCGAGCAGGAGGCGGCGCCGGTCAGCCGCTTCGTGATGCTCGCCGTGAGCGACACCGGCACCGGCATGGACGAGGCAACCAAGGCGAGGATCTTCGAGCCGTTCTTCACCACCAAGGAGCTCGGCAAGGGGACGGGGCTCGGTCTCGCCACCGTCTACGGAATCGTGCGGCAGAGCGGTGGCTTCATCTGGGTCTACTCCGAGCCGGGACTCGGCACGACGTTCAAGATCTACCTGCCGCAGGTGGACGCGCCCGCTCAAGCCGGTACGGCCACCTCCGCCCCCGGGCCATCGCGCCAGGGTACGGAAACGGTGCTCCTCGTCGAGGACGCCGCCGCGGTTCGCTCCGTGATCCACGAGGCGCTGGCTCGGCAGGGTTACACCGTGCTCGAAGCTCCCAACGGCGGCGAGGCACTAGCGATCGCGGCCCGCCATCCGGGGCCGATCCACCTGCTCCTGACCGACGTCGTGATGCCGGGACTCAGCGGCCGGCAGCTGGCAGACCAGCTCGCGCGGGTTCGCCCCGACACGAAAGTGTTGTACACGTCGGGGTACACCAACGATGCGGTGGTGCGCCACGGAGTGCTCGAGTCCGGGATCGCCTACCTCCAGAAGCCGTTTACCCTTGACGGCTTGGCGCGCAAGGTCCGCGAGGTACTGGATGGGTGACTCCGGTTGAGCGAATCCATGCGTCGAGCCATAGATTCGTAGCTCATGGCCGAACGCCGCCGGAAGCCCCCCAAGAAGAAGCCTCGCATGAAGCCCGCTGCGGCTGATCCGGCCGGCGACGCCCTCACCGCCTCACTGCTCCAATCCACCCTCGAGCGCGAAACGCTGTTGCGCACGATCGTCGAGGCCTCCCCCGAGTGCGTGAAGCTGCTTTCCGCCGACGGCATCCTGCTCCAGATGAACCAGGCAGGCCTCACAATGCTCGACGCGGACCGCGCCGAGCAGGTCGTCGGCCAGGCGGCCGTCGACTTGGTGGTCCCGGAGCATCAGGCCGCGTTCCGCGCGCTCCTGGCTCGGGTGGCGGGCGGCGCCCCAGGGCGCCTGGAGTTCGAGGTCACCACGTTCAAAGGCGCACGGCGGTGGCTCGACACACAGTTGGTGCCGTTGCGCCGCGACGGCGGCGGAGGCGCCATCGATACCCTGCTGGGCCTGACCCACGATGTCACGGAGCGCCGCCGCGCCGAGCGCGTGCAACAGGCGACCTACCGCATCTCCGAGGCGGCGCTCACCGCGGGGAACCTCCACGCGCTCCTGGCCGAGGTGCATCGCGTCGTCGGCGAGCTGATGCCGGCGCACAACTTCTACGTCGCCCTGTACGACGATGCCAACGACAGCCTCAGCTTTCCCTACTTCGTCGACGAGGCCGATCCGGAACACGACACGCAGCCGCGCCCGCTGCGCCGCGGCATGACCGAGTATGTGCTGCGGACCGGGGCCCCGCTGCTCGCGACGCCGGAGGTGTACGACGACCTGGTGGCGCGGGGCGAGGTGGAGCTGATCGGTGCCCCGTCGATCGACTGGGTCGGTGCGCCGCTCGTGGTGAAGGACCGCACGATCGGCGTGGTCGCGGCCCAGAGCTATTCGGAAGGCGTGCGGTACGGCCCGAGAGACAAGGAAATCCTGATCTTCGTCTCCGCACAGATCGCGATGGCCGTCGAGCGCAAGCGCGCGGAAGACGCCCTGCGCCGGCAGACGGACCTGCTGCAGCAGATCGTCGAGCACATCCCCGTCATGCTCGTGTTTCTCGACTCCACGGGCTTGATCGAGTGGGGCAACCGCGAGTGGACCCGGGTCCTCGGATTCACGATGGACGATGCGCGCTCCAGCGACATCTTCGCCGAGCTGTACCCCGATCCCGCCGAGCGCCAACGCGTGATGGACTCCATCGGGTCGCCGACGAACCTGTGGACCGACTTTCGGACGCGGACGCGCGACGGTCGCGTCCTCGATACCACGTGGGCGAATGCCCCGTTGGCGCAGGGCGGGTGGCTCGCGATCGGCGTGGACATCACGGAGCGCAAGCAGGCGGAGCGCGCGCTGCGCCAGAGCGAAGAGCGTTACCGCACCTTCATCGCGCAAAGCTCCGAAGGCGTGTCGCGGCTCGAGTTCAAGCCGCCCGTCCCGGTCACGCTCGGGGAAGACGCCCAGGTGGAGGCCATGTATGACAGCGCCACGGTAGCCGAGTGCAACGATGCGATGGCGCGGATGTACGGATTCGGCGAGGCGCGGGAGCTCGTGGGCGCGCGGCTCGCCGATCTCCACGATCAAGGTGACCCGGCCAACCGCGAGCAGATGCGGGGCTTCATCCGGGCGGGCTACCGGCTCGCAGACTCGGAGACACGCGAGCGCGACCGCGAGGGCAAGCCGCACGTCTTCTTGAACAACGTCGTGGGATTCGTCGAAAACGGGAACCTGGTGCGCGTGTGGGGCACGCAGCGCGATGTCTCCGACCAGCGCCGCCTCGAGGAGCAGTTCCGCCAGTCGCAAAAGATGGAGGCGGTCGGACAGCTGGCGGGTGGGATCGCCCACGACTTCAACAACCTGCTCACGGCGATCCTCGGCAACACGCAACTGCTGCTGCGCGACTTGCCCCCAGGCGACGCGATGCGCGGCGACGTGGAAGAGATCCGCAAGGCCTCGGAGCGCGCGGCGGCGCTCACGCGCCAGCTGCTCGCGTACAGTCGCCGCCAGATGCTCCAGCCCGAGATCCTGGACCTCAACGTCGTCGTCGGAGAGATGGACCGGATGCTGCGGCGGCTCATCGGCGAGCACATCGCGCTCGTCACCGTCCCTGGCCCAGACTTGGGTCGCGTGCGGGCCGACCCGAGCCAGATCGAGCAAGTCCTCGTCAATCTCGTGGTGAACGCCCGCGATGCGATGCCGCAGGGGGGCCGGCTCACGATCGAAACGGCGAACGTGGACCTCGACGAGAGCTACGTGCAGGACCACCTTGGCGCCTCGCCCGGCGCCTACGCGCTGCTCGCGGTCACCGATACGGGAACGGGGATGGACGCCACTGTGCGCGCCCACCTGTTCGAGCCGTTCTTCACGACCAAAGAAGTCGGCCAGGGTACGGGACTGGGCCTGGCGACGGTCTATGGGATCGTCAAGCAGAGCGGCGGCTACATCTCCGTGTACACGGAGCTCGGCCAAGGCAGCAGCTTCAAGGTGTACCTGCCGCGCGTCGACCGGCCCGCCGGGTCACCGCCACCCACGGCCCCCCGCTCGGCCACCGCGCGGGGCTCTGAGACGGTGCTCGTCGTCGAGGATGATCCCGCGGTGCTGTCGCTGAGCTGCCGCGCCCTCGAGTCCGAAGGCTACACCATCCTGTGCGCGTCCGACGGCGCCGACGCCTTGCGGCTCGTCGAGCGGCACGGCGGCGAGATCCACCTGTTGGTCACCGACGTCGTCATGCCCGGCATGAGCGGGCGCGAGCTGGCCGAGCAGATGGCCGCGCGCCGCGCCGGGATCCGGATCCTGTACATGTCGGGGTACCCGGGCGACGCGGCGGTGCAGCACGGCGCGCTGGCGCGGGGCAGCGCGTTCCTGCAGAAGCCGTTCTCCCCCGACGGCCTGGCCCGCAAGGTGCGCGAGACGCTGGACACGTGAGACTCGATCCCGCCCAAGCCTCCGCCGATCTGCGCGCGGCCCTGGAGCGCGCCGAGGGGGCCCTCCGGGAATCGCAGCGGCAGTATCGCGAGATCTTCGAGCTCGCATCGGTCGGGATCTTTCGGTCTACGCCGGATGGTCGCATCCTGCTCGCCAATCCGGCACTCGCGACGATCCTCGGCTATCAGAACGCCGATGAGCTGCGCGAGCTGAATCTGGCCCGCGACATTTACCTGCACGCCGAGGATCGCGCTGCCCTCATTGCCCGTTACGAGCGGTCGGCCGACCCGTGGACCGTGGAGGTGGAGTGGCGGAAACGGGACGGCACGCCCCTGTGGGTCCAGATCAGCGCACACTCGGTGCCCGACGACACGGGCCACACGCTGTACTTCGAGGCGTTCGTGCAGGACGTGACGGAGCGCCGCCGATCCGTCGACGCGCTCCGGCTCAGCGAAGCGCGCTATCGGACATTGGCGACCAATCTGCCCGACACGTCGGTATTCCTGTACGACCATGACCTACGCTACGTGCTCGTGGACGGGGCGACCCTCGAGCGTGTCGGCTTGTCCAAGGAGGCGCTCGAAGGGCGCACGATCTTTGAGGTGCTGTCCCCCGATCAGTGCGAGCGGTTGGCCCCGCTGCGCCGGGCCGCGCTGCGGGGCGAGGTCGTCGAGTTCGAGGAGACCTACGGTGGCCGGACCCACACGGTGCATCTCCTCCCGATACGGGACGACAGCGGGACGATCATCTACGGCCTGGGCGTGGCGGTGGACGTCACCGAGCGGAAGCGCGCGCAAGAACGGCTCGCCGACAACGAGAGCCGCCTCCGGGCGATCATCGACGCCGAACCCGAATGCGTGAAGGTCCTCGACGGCTCCGGACAGGTCCTCACCATGAACCCGGCGGGGCTGGCGATGATCGAAGCTGACTCGCCGGACCAGATCGTCGGCCAGAACGTGCTCCGCGTGGTGGCGCCCGAATACCACGGCGCGTTTGCCGACCTGTCGCGCCGGGTCTTCGCCGGAGCAACCGGCACCCTCGAGTTCGAGGTCATCGGGTTCAAAGGCACCCGACGCTGGCTCGAGACCCACGCGGTCCCGCTGCGCAGCCCGCAGGGGGGCATCCACTCGCTGCTGGGAATCACGCGCGACGTCACCACACGCAAACACGCCGAACAGGCGCTGCGCGAGTCGCAGGAGCGTTTGCAGCTGGTCGCCCGGGCGACGAACGACGCGGTCTGGGATTGGGATCTCGTCGCCGACGCGATCTGGTGGGGAGACGGCTTCCCGAAAATGTTCGGGTATGCGCCCGAAGAGATCGAGCAGAGCGTGGAGTCGTGGTATCGTGGCCTGCACCCCGACGACCGGGAGCGGGTGATCACGGGGATTCGCGCCGCGATCGACGGCGGCGAGACCTCCTGGTCCGATGAGTACCGCTTTCGCCGACGGGACGGAGGGTACGCCGAGATTTTCGACCGCGGCTACGTCATCCATGACGCGAACCGCCGACCCATCCGCATGGTCGGCTCGATGATGGAGGTCTCGGAACGCAAGCGCACCGAAGCCCAGCTCCGGAATCTCGCCGCCCGCCTCGAGGCGATCCGCGAAGAGGAGCGGACTCGCATCGCCCGCGAGATTCACGACGAGGTCGGCCAGGCGCTGACCGCGCTGAAGATGGACCTCGCGTGGCTGGAGAAGAAAGTCCCGGCACGCGGGACGCCGGTTCGCAAGAAACTCCTCGGCATGGAGGGTGTGATCGATGCCACCATGGAAGCGCTGCATCGCATCCTCGCCGAGCTGCGCCCCGGCGTCCTCGATGACCTTGGGCTGCCGGCGGCGATCCGGTGGCTCGCCGACGAGTTCAAGCGGCGCACTGAGATCACCTGCACCGTCCACATCACGGGCGGCGAACCCGGCCTCGACGGCGGCCAGGCGACCGCCGTCTTCCGGATCCTGCAGGAAGCGCTCACCAATGTGGCGCGCCACGCGCAGGCCCGGCACGTCGAGATCCGGCTCCACGTCCTGCCAAGCGCGTTCGAGCTCGTGGTCACCGACGACGGGCGCGGCATCACCGCGGCGGAGCTCGAGGCGACCGGGACGCTGGGAATCCTGGGCATGCGCGAGCGCGCGCTGACCTGGCACGGGCGTGTGACCGTGCACGGCGAGCCGGGGCGCGGCACCACCGTGCGCGTGTTCATGCCCGTGGACCGGGTCGCGGCGGCGGCGAGCGCCGGATGATCCGGCTCCTGATCGCCGACGATCACCCCCTGGTTCGCGCCGGCGTTCACCAGCTCGTGAATGAGGAGCCAGACATTCAAGTCGTGGGCGAAGCCGTGGACGGCCACGACCTGCTCGCGCGCCTCCCCAACACCGCTGCCGATGTCGTCATCCTCGACGTCACCATGCCCGGCCCGGGGTTCTTGCCGCTCCTAGCGCGACTGAAGGAAGAGCATCCGGCGATCCGCGTGCTGGTCGTCAGTGTCCACCCCGAGGGCAACATGGCGTTGGGCGCACTCCAGGGAGGAGCGGCGGGCTACGTCAACAAGACGCGGACGGGGGCCGAGCTGGTCGCGGCCATTCGCAAAGTGCACGCCGGTGGCACGTACGTGACGCCGTCGCTCGCTGAGCGCATCGCCACCGAGCTCACCACCGGGCACGTGCCCCGTCCCCGCGACGGCCTCTCGGTGCGGGAGCACGAGGTCCTCCGCCTGCTGGGCGCCGGTAAGAGCAACAAAGAAGTCGCCGCGATGGCCGGCGTCAGTCCCAAGACCATCAGCACCTACCGCGCGCGCATTCTGCGGAAACTCCGGCTCCGGACCAACGCCGACCTCGTGCGCTACGCACTGGAGCACGCTCTCATCGGATGAATCTGTTGCGGCGACGCACTGTCAGACACGACTGACAGTCCCGTCACCGCATTCGTACAAGGCGTCTCGCGCGGCTGCACCACACCTTGGGGGTGTGAGGCGATCCCGCAGGCTACGAGTCTTCGTGGTCGAGGACTCGGACATCGTTCGCACCCGGCTCGTGGCGATGCTCGCTGAAACCCGCGGCGTGGAGGTCGCCGGCGAGGCAGCGTGTGTCGCCGACGCGCTGGCACGCCTCCCCGCGGGGCGCCCCGATGCCGTGCTCGTCGACCTGCGCCTCCCCGACGGCGATGGCTTCGACATCATTCGGGCAGCGAAGGCCCTGAGACCCACCCCGGTTGTCCTCGTCCTCACGAGCTACGCGTACCCGCAGCTCCAGGCCCGGGGCCTCGCCGAAGGAGCCGATTGGTTCCTCGACAAGTCGACCGAGTTTCTTCGCGTCCCCGAAATCCTGACGTCGCTGCCGCGCCGGTCGCGGGCGCCTGCGCAATGACGATCCGGATCCTCCTGGCCGAGGACAATCCCGACGACGCGTCCCTGATTCAGCGCGAGCTGCGAAAATCGGGCGTCGACGTGACGATCCGTCGCGTCGACTCGGCGGCGGCGTTCCGCACCGCGCTGGACGAGGTCGATCCGGACATCGTCCTCACCGACCACTCGATGCCTCAGTTCACGGCGCGGGACGCGCTCCGGATCGCGCGCGAGGCCCGGCCGCAAACGCCCGTGATCGTCGTGACCGGGAGCCTCGACGAAGAGACGGCGGCCGACTACATCAAGGAGGGCGCTTCCGACTACGTCCTCAAGGCGCACCTCGCGCGCCTGCCCGCGGCTCTCGTCGGCGCCCTCGAGCGGCGCCGCGCCCTCGTGGCGACGGAGGCCGCGCACAAGGCC
>Ga0070705_100002119_pt1 | contig 10102 bp, 8 predicted proteins | sample KBSK5253metaG_FD_65455 | JGI IMG/M metagenome (GOLD analysis project Ga0070705, IMG submission 65455) | Corn, switchgrass and miscanthus rhizosphere microbial communities from Kellogg Biological Station, Michigan, USA - KBS K5-25-3 metaG | ecosystem: Host-associated > Plants > Roots >... | reverse complement strand
AGCAGCGCGTCGTCGTCGAGGAAGAGCAGGTGAGCGTCGAAGATCGCCGCGGCGTATCCGCCGGCCCGAGCAGCGACCGAATCCTGCGTGGCGCCGATCTCGGCGCGGACCCGTTCCAGCGCTCCTTGCAGCGCCTCCCACTCCGCCTCGGGATCGCGGCTGGAGCCGGTCGGAATCTCGGGAGCGACCGAGCGGAGGTGGCGGGCCGGTCCCCACGCAATGCCCGGCGCGCCGGGAAGCCCCTGGAGGCCATCTCCGGGTGGGGCCGCGGCAGGCACGGGCGGCGCCGCGGCCGGCGGCTCCGCGAGCCGCGTCGGCTCCTCGTCGAAGTCGCGCGCGGCGAGGTCCGTGATCGCCTCAAGCACGTCCGCTGCCTGAGGGCCCCGAGCAGAGACGAGGATCTCGTGCCCTTGACGGATCCCGAGGGTGGCCAGGCCGTTCAGGCTGCGGCCGCTGGCCGGGCCCCGTCCGGTCGTGAGGTTGGTGACCTCCACGTTCGCGTCCAGGCCGGCCGCAGTCTGGACGAATCGCGCGGCAGGCCGCGCATGCAGGCCCAGTGGGTTGCGGATCTGGAGGCGAAGTGTCAGCCCCTCCGCTGGCGCGGCGGTCGGCGGCGCAGGCGCGGGCGTCTCCGGCTCGCCGGGGCCGAGTTGCGCCGCCTTGCCCTCGAGCCCTCCCCGGGCCTCCGCCGCGACCTCGCGGAGCGACGCCCCGAGTCTGGCGGAAACGGCCCCCGCCACGGCCCCTTCGACGAGGGGAGCCTCGGAGAGAACCACGCGCTCCCGTTGATCGGCCGGAAGCAGATCGAGGGCGGTCTCGGCGCTGAGGACGGCGCTGCCGAGATCCATGAGCACGAGCACGCCGTCGCCCGTGTCGGCCCTGCCGATCGCCTCCGCGACACGGACCGCGTCCGTTCCGAGGGCGGGCTCGGGAGCGTCGATCCCTCCGGCAGCCTCGAGGCGCACATCCGGGCCCGCCATCTGGGCCGCGAGCTCGCGCACGCCGCCGGCCAACGCTGCGCTGTGCGAGACAATGACGATTCCGACCATCGCCTCTAGCTAGGCCGCGCCCAGCCCGTACGCTCTGTGCAGCAGCTCGACCGGATGAACGGCGTGGACGCCCGCTCCGTGCTCGATCTGCCAGCGGCACGTCTCGCTGTCGCAGACCGCGACGTCGGGCTCCACCTCCCGGATCTGGCGGAAGAGCCCGTCCCCGACCGCCATCGAGATCGGGTACTTCTCCTTCTTCAGCCCGTACGTGCCGGCGACGCCGCAGCAGCCGGCGTCGAGCTCGATCGTCCGGAGTAGAGGGATCAGCGAGAGAAGGTCGAGCGCGGGCTTGCCGATCCCGTGGCCTTGCTGCTGGCAGGGCGCATGGTAGGGGACGGTCATCGCAAGCGGCTGGAAGTCGGTCCGCAGCTCGCCGCCCTCGTGCAGCAGCAGCAGGAACTCGCAGAGATCGAACATCGCCTCGCTGACGACCCGTAGGTCGTCATCCTCGACGTCGAGGATCTCAAAGGCTTCGCGCTTCAGCATCAGCCCACAGCTTGTCGAGTTCGAGACGATTGCACAGCCGTCACGTGCGTAGGGGGCGAGGCGCGCGGCCAGCCTACGGACGTACGTGCGTGCCGCCGGAAAGTTCCCGTTCGACTGGAGTGGAAGACCGCAGCAGTCCTGGGGCGGCACAACGACGTGGAAGCCGTTGTGCTCGAGCACCTCGACCGTCATCTGTCCGACCGCCGGCTCGTAGTAGTTCGTCCCGCAGGCGTGGAAGTAGACGACGGTCCTCTCCGCGGGCGGGCTGACGTGTCTCCGCGCCCAGCGCTGGAAGGTTCGACCCGCGAACCCGGGAAGCGGAGCGTCGCGATGGATGCCGAGCGTGCTTTCGAGGAGCCGGCGCAAGAGCCGGTTGCGGAGCGTCCAGTTCGCGACGGGTGCCACCGGGGTGCCGAGCCGGCCCAGGACGGTCGGGCGGGCGATGAGCTGGTTGCGCAGCGGGATCCCCCGTTCCTCCCAAAGCCGCGCTCGGGCGCGCGCGTTGATCTCGGCGATCTTGACGCCCTGCGGGCACACGGCGGTGCAGATCCCGCAGCCCGAGCAGTAGTCGACCGAGAGGTCCGGCGAGACCCCATCCTGGCGGTACCGTTCCGCTTGCGGCCCGACGTACTTGGGCCCGGGGAAGAGCGGCGTCGCCCGCGAGAACGGGCAGAACGACTCGCAGATCGTGCACTTCACACAGTGGTCGAGGGAATCGCGTACGAGCTCGCTCACGGCGTTCCCTGGAGGATCTCAGAGGCTGCTCCGTAGCCCGTCGAAAGGCTGACACCGTTTCCGGAGGCCTCTTGCCAGGGCACGGCGCCTGCCAGCGTCGCTCCCGCGGCGTAGAGGTTCTCGAACGCCGGTGCGCCGTCGGCGCCGAGCGGGCGGAGAAGCTCGTCGACCACGAGGCCCGCGCCGGCGATCGGGTGCTCGTCGAGGTACCCGGGCGCGAAGCGCGGCTCTCCTGGCCCAGGCGCGCCGGCGACCGGCAGATCGAGAATCGTCTCGCGGGCTCGTCCATGCGAGTCGACCTGAAGGCCGCCCGAGGAGAACCCCCCGGACGCGAGCACGAATGCGCGCCCCCGGTACGTGCGCGGCCGGCCCGCGGTGAGCGCCACGACACCGGTGAGCTGCCGTCCGTCACTTTCGGCACCGTCGACGCTGCTTCCGACCACGATCCGGGCGCCCTTCCGCCGGAGCGCGGCCGTCATCGACTCGAACAGGCGCATGCCTCCGACGGAGGGCGGAAGCGTCGGCACCTCGAAGACGCGGCGCCCGAGCCCGGCCTCGAGGTCTTGCCAGACCTCCCGTGCGTGCCGGAGCCCGAGCACGGCGGGGAAGCCGACGACCTCGCCGGGAGCCAGACGCGGCTTGAGCTCCCTCACGATGGTCTCCCGGAAGTCACGCCGCTCGAAGCGCTCGGCGAAGCCGAGGCCGCTCACGTCGCGCTCCTCGCCGAGCCGGGGTGCGAGCTCGACCGCCCGTGCGCGGACCGAATGGCCGCCGGGAAGCGCCGCTCGCGCGAGGTTCTCCGCGAGGTACGCCGGATAGAAGTCCTTGAGCCCGCGAAGCCCGACGAAGACGAATCGACCGCCCGCTCGCAGATCCCCAGCGGCCATCGTCTGCGGGACGAGCGCGGTCGGCTTCGCGACACCGACCGCGGTCGGTAGCAGGAGGTTCTCGTCGAGCCCGCCCTGGTAGCCGAGCTCGTCGAGCCGCTCGCGGAACCACTCGAGGCTCGAGGGAATCACGTCCGCAGGAAGGCGCCCGTATGGGTGCTCCGGGTGCCGGGCCGCGAACTCCGGCAGCGCCCGCGCCGGGCTCTCGACGGGCCCGTCGTCATAGCCCAGGACGTCGATCGTCGCGGGCGCGAGATGGGTTCCACCCACACCCTTGGCGACCACGACCACCCGCAGCCCCTCCTCGGCGAGCCGAAGGGCAGCGGTCAGGCCGGCCAGGCCGGCGCCGATCACGACGGCGTCGTAGGTCATTCCGGCAGGTGCTGAACCCCCAGGAGCCCCTGGAAGATCCAGTCGTCGAGCGTCGCCTGGCGAAGCTGATCGCCGCGGAGGATCGGGTGCACGCCTTTCCACCGTTCCTGGAGGAAGGCGAGGAGCGACGAGTTCGCGGCGCGATGGTCGAGTCGCTCGCGCGCGTGGAGGATGCCCGTCGCCCGATAGATGCAGAAGCCGCCCTGGCAGGGCCCCATCCCGAGCCTGAGGACGCGGCGGACGTCGTCGAGGTTCGTCGTCGGTCGCCGCGTGATCGCCGCCTCCAGCCGGTCACGCGTGATCAGCTCGCACTCGCAGATGATCTCCTCCGACCGGGGCACCGGCTCCCGTGCGCGAAGGCGCGAGCCGAGCCAGTAGAAGCGCCCCTCCTCCGAGCCGGCTAGCGGCTCTTCCTGCGTCCGGCAGGGGCGGTCGACGCCGAGGTGCTCGCAGACGGCATCCACGGCAGCCTCGGCCATCAGCCTGAAGGTCGTCGTCTTGCCGCCGGTGATCGTGATGAAGCCTTCGACTCCGTCTCGCTCGGCGTGGTCGACCAGCGCGTGCGCACGGCTCACGTCCCGGGTCGATGCCACCTCCTCGGCCGAGAAGAGCGGCCGTGCGCCCGCCCACACCCGCAGCGCCCGTGCCTCGCGGAAGCCGGGGACCAGCTTCTCGCCCTCGTCGAGCATCTCCTCGATCTCGGCCTGTGTCACCTCCAGCTCGTCGGGGTCAGCGACGCGCGTGTCCGTCGTTCCGATCACCGAGACGGTCCGGATCGGGACGATGATGTCGCCGTCGGCGGGTGGCTTGCAGCGGTTGACCACCGTGTTCACCAGGCGGTGGTTCATCGCGATCATGATCCCCTTGCCGGGCAGGACCGCGACCTTGCAGCCGGCCAGCTCGGCGATGTGCCCGGCCCAGGCCCCCGCAGCGTTGACGACGATCTCGGCGCGGATCCGAACCTCCTCGCCGGCGAGCTCGTCCTTGACCAGCGCCCCGATGACCTTCCCGTCGTCCTGTTCGAGATCGAGCACGCGGTGGTAGGGAAGGATCTCGGCGCCGTGCTCCTCGGCCGACCGGGCGCATCCCCAGACGAGCTTCCAGGCGTCGATGCTCGCGTCCGGAACGGTGAACGCCCTCGAGATTGTTGGATCGAGGCGGGGCTCCAGGCGTAGCGCCTCCTGGACCGGGATCTCCTCGACCGGCACGCCGGTCTCGCGGCATCCCTGCTCGAACTCGTCGCCGAAAGCAGGGTCATCCCACCTTGTGGTCACGAAGAGGCCGCCCGTGTCTTCGATGCAATCGGCTGCGGTGCGGCGCAGGATGGCGTTCTCCACGACGCACTCCCGCGCGGCATCGGGGTCTTTCACCGCGTACCGGCCGCCAGAGTGGAGGAGACCGTGGAAGCGACCGGTCGTCCCCACCGCCAGGTCGCCGCGTTCCACCAGAATCGCCGAGAACCCACGCATCGCAGCGTCGCGGACGACGCCGGCTCCGGTCGAACCACCGCCGACGACCAGCACTTCCGTTTCCAGAGAGCGCACGGTACGGGCCAGTATCGCAGCGCCCTTGGGGTCAGCCGAGGGCCCGGGAACAACGTCGCCGGGCCCTCGGCTGCTCGCGTCCTAGTCGAGCCAGTCGAAGGTCCGCGTGACGGCCTTCTTCCAGAGCCCGTACTCCTTTTCCCGTTCGTCCGGGTCCATCCGGGGCTGCCACTCCTTGTCCTTGCCCCAGTTCGCACGCAGGTCCTCCACCTCCGACCAGAAACCGGTGGCGAGGCCGGCGGCGTAGGCGGCGCCGAGCGACGTCGTTTCCGCGACGGTCGGCCGGATCACTGGCACTCCGAGGACGTCGGCCTGGAACTGCATCAGCAGCTCGTTGTGCACCATGCCGCCGTCGACCTTCAGCGAGGCGAGCTCGACGCCCGAGTCCTGGTTCATGGCGTCGACCACTTCCTTGCTCTGCCAGGCGGTGGCTTCGAGGACCGCCCGAGCGATGTGGCCGGCGTTGACATACCGTGTCAGGCCGGCGATCACGCCGCGGGCATCGCTGCGCCAGTACGGTGCAAACAGCCCCGAGAACGCCGGCACGAAGTAGACGCCGCCGTTGTCGTCGACCGTCTTCGCCAGGTCCTCGATCTCGGGCGCGGCTTTGATCATCTTTAGGTTGTCCCGGAGCCACTGCACGAGGGCCCCGGTGATGGCGATCGAGCCCTCGAGCATGTACACGGCCGGCTGGTCGCCGATCTTGTAGCCGAGGCCGGTGATCAGCCCGCTCTTCGATTGCACCGGCTCGTTCCCGGTGTTCAGGAGCAGGAAGTTCCCAGTCCCGTACGTGTTCTTGGCCTCGCCGACCGAGAAGCAGGTCTGGCCGAAGAGCGCGGCCTGCTGGTCGCCGAGGTCTCCGGCGACGGGGATACCGGCCAGGTCGCCCTTCGTCTCGCCGTACACCTCGCTCGAGGCCCGGATCTCCGGGAGCATCGACCTCGGGACGTCGAGGATGCCGAGAATCTCATCGTCCCAGTCCAGCGTCTGGAGGTCCATCATCATCGTGCGGCTGGCGTTGGTCACGTCGGTCACGTGGACCCCACCGTCCGTCCCGCCCGTGAGCTGCCAGATCACGAAGGTGTCGATGTTGCCGAAGAGCAGGTCTCCGTTCTGGGCCTTGTCCCGGGCGCCGTCGACGTTGTCGAGGATCCACTTGATCTTCGGGCCCGAGAAGTACGTGGCGATCGGAAGGCCGGTCTTCGCCCGGAAGCGGTCCTGCCCGCCGTCCGAGGCAAGCGCGTTGCAGATCTCGTCGGTTCGCGTGTCCTGCCAGACGATGGCGTTGTAAACCGGCTTTCCGGAGGACCGCTCCCAGACGACCGTGGTCTCACGCTGGTTCGTCACGCCCACCGCTGCGATGTCGTCCGCCTTGATCTTTTCGAGCCCAGCACGGATCACTTCCTGTGTTCGCTGCCAGATCTCCATCGGGTCGTGCTCGACCCAACCCGGCTTCGGGTAGATCTGCTCGTGCTCCTTCTGGTCGAGCGAGGCCACTTGCCCGCCGTGGTCGAACACCATGAAGCGGGTGCTCGTGGTGCCCTGGTCGACCGCTGCTGCGTATTCAGCCATTCGTGCCTCCTTCTTGGTCGCCTGACCCCCGCCCGGAATCGCCCCACGTCTCGGCCGCCGCTTCGAGAAGCAGATGCGACGAGGTCGCGCCGGGATCCTGGTGCCCGGCGCTCCGCTCGCCGAGGTAGCTCGCACGCCCTTTCCGCGCGACGAGCGGAACCGTTTCTTGCATGCCCTGCTCCGCGGCGGCCGCCGACTGCCGCAGTGCGTCCGCGAAGGTCGCACCGCCGCCGAGCGCGGCCCTGAACGCGTCCCGGGCCGGGACCAAGGCGTCGATCATCGTCTTGTCTCCCGGCTCCGCCTTGCCGCGGGCCTCGACGCCGGTCACCCCGGCGTCGAGAGCCGCGGCCCAGTCGTCCGGGTTCAGCTCGCTCTTGCCGGAAACGCCCGTCGCCATCTGTATGAACAGGGTTCCGTAGAGCGGGCCGGCGGCGCCCCCGACCGTCGACACGAGCGTCATGCCGACGGTCTTCAGCAAGGCGCCGACGTCCTGTTCATCGGCCTGAGCGTCGACCTTGGCAAGCACGGCAGACATCCCCCGCTGCATGTTGATGCCGTGGTCGCCATCGCCGATCGCCGCGTCGAGCTGCGTCAGGTACTCCTTGTTCGCCTCGACCTCAACGGCGAAGGTCCGGATCCAGCGGAGCACGTCGTCATAGACGACGGTCATACGAGCGTGCTCCGAAGAGATCGCGGCCGGGCCCGCCATCGTCTGCCTACGCCGCCCATCTGAGCCCGGCGGTCTTGACAGGCGCGTCCCACAGTCGAGCCAGCTCGTCGTCCAGCTTCAGCAAGGTGATCGAGCACCCCGCCATCTCCAGCGACGTGATGTAGGGCCCGATCAGGTTGCGCGTGATCTTGATAGCGCGCTCCCCAAGGAGCCGCTGCAGGTCGTTGTAGACGATGTAGAGCTCGAGCAGCGGCGTCCCGCCCATACTGTTGACGAACGCGAGCACCTCGTCCCCCTCCTCGAACGGCAGGTCCTCGAGGATGGGCGTCGTGAGGCGTTCGACGATCTCGGACGACGGGGCGAGCTTTACCCGCTCCCGGCCCGGCTCTCCGTGGATGCCGATCCCGATCTCCATCTCGTCGTCGCCGATGTCGAAGGTCGGCTTCCCTGCGGCGGGGACGATGCACGAGGTCAGCGCCATGCCCATGCTGCGTCCGTTGGCGTTCACCTTGCGGCAGAGCTCGGCCACCTCGCCCAGCCCCTTGCCCTCTTCGGCCGCGGCCCCGCAGATCTTCTCCGCGAGCACCGTGGCGCCGACGCCGCGCCGCCCCGCGGTGTAGAGGCTGTCCTGCACCGCGACGTCGTCGTCGATCACCACAGCTTCGACCTCGATGCCCTCGCCCTTGGCCAGGTCGGCGGACATCTCGAAGTTCATCACGTCGCCCGTGTAGTTCTTGACGATGTGGAGAACGCCCGCGCCGCCGTTCACGGCCTTCGTGGCATCGAGCATCTGGTCGGGCGTCGGCGACGTGAACACCTCGCCGGGGCAGGCGGCGTCGAGCATGCCCATCCCGACGAACCCGCCATGCATCGGCTCGTGTCCGGAGCCGCCGCCCGAGACGAGCCCGACCTTGCCCTGCACCGGCGCGTCGGCACGGATCACGACGTTCGGGTTGAACTGCACCTTGACGAGGTCCGCATGCGCTGCGGCCAACCCTTCCAGCGCCTCGGTGACGACGTCCTCGGGCTTGTTGATCAGCTTCTTCATAGCTCCTCCACGACCTCGCCGCGCGTTTCGACTTCGGTTGTCGGCGGTTCCCCGCGAGCCATCAGCACGTGGCTGATGAAGAAGTCGTAGACAAGCGCGCCGATCACCGCCCCCACGATAGGAGCGACGATCGGGATCCAGAAGTACCAGTTGACATTGCCGTAGTTGCCGGGCATGGCGACGCCGTCCCAGCCGGCGATCCAGGCGAGGAGCCTCGGGCCGAAGTCGCGGGCGGGGTTGATCGCATAGCCCGAGTTGGCGCCGTACGACATCCCGATCCCGGCCACGATGATGCCGATGATCCAGGGCGCCAGGTTTCCCTTCGGCGGGAGGTTCAGATTGTCGATCACGGCGAACACGATCCCGACCAGCAGGGCCGTCCCGATCAACTCGTCGATGAACGGCCCGACCGGGTTGTGGAAGTACCCGGACGGGAACGTGGCGAAGATGCTGTACGAGGCAATTGAGTTCGACGTACCTCGCACGGCGCCGGTTGCGTGCTCGTAGCCCTTGATCGCGTCCTTGTAGTTGAGGTACACGAGGGCGGCGCCGGTGAACGCTCCGGCGATCTGGGCGGTGATGTAGTGCGGGACCTTCGCCCACGGGAAGCCTCGGCGTGCGGCCAACGCGATTGTCACGGCCGGGTTGATGTGTGCGCCACTGACCCCGCCGGCGACGTAGATGGCGAGCACCACGGCCACGCACCACCCCCAGGTGATGAGCAGCCAGTCGCCCGAGGCCAGGAAGATCGTGTGATTGGTCGCGGCCCGTCCGGACTGGTTCAACGCGGAGACGGCCATCGCGACCACGCCGTCGCCGAAGGCAATCAGCACGAACGTGCCGAGGTACTCCGAGAGGAACTCGCCCCAGACCGTCCTCCGCCAGGCCGCGCCGGGGCCCATGCGGACGTACCAGACCCCCCTCATCCCTCTGGCTTCTGTCGTGGTTTCGGCCACGTCCACCTCCCTACTCGAAATCGTTGCTCCGCTTGAGAGGGGCGGATGCCGTCTTGTAAATGCTGGGTGGCTGCGTTTGGCGGCTGCGCCGGCTCTCCAGCGGCACGTTGCAGGATGGTGACTAACGCAGGCGGCTAGGGCGTGTCAAGCGCCATGTACGCGCCGGCGCTTAGCTCGGCCAGACGTCGACGGCATAAAGCTGCCGAAGCTCGAGCGCGAGATCGTCGTCGCCGCCGATCAGAAAGAGCTCGTACGGGTAGGCGAACTGGGCGCGGAACCCGTTCTCGCGGACCACGACACGCCCCCACAGCGAGACGCGGCCGAGAGCGAGCGGGCACCCTTGGCGGAGCGGGGGGAGCTCGTGGTACGGCCGGCCATAGTGCTGCCGAACACCGGTGTAGCGGCGCAGGAGATCCTCGGCAAGCTTGCGGGTCGTGAAGGCGTAGATGCCGCATTCATGGCCGTGGACAGGCGCCGCGACGCCGTGGGTCGAGCAGCGCGCCTCGAACCTTCTCCGAGCAGGCCAGCTCACGTGGTGCCACGTGAAGGACTCGAGGCGGTGCTCGTCCTCGTGACGCCGGACGTGCCAGAGGCGCCAGCCGATGATGGGCTCGGTGTGGGTCTCGCTCACTGGACGGCTCCGCTTCGGCTCAAGCCGGGACAGGCTCTTCGACCGGCTCTTCTGCAGGCGCCGGGACCGGCTCTTCGAGTGGCGCTATCTCGATCTCGTGTTCCGTCTCGGGCGCACCTATTTCCAACGCAGCCTCCTGAGCTAGCGGGGAC
>Ga0070705_100002107_pt1 | contig 10139 bp, 9 predicted proteins | sample KBSK5253metaG_FD_65455 | JGI IMG/M metagenome (GOLD analysis project Ga0070705, IMG submission 65455) | Corn, switchgrass and miscanthus rhizosphere microbial communities from Kellogg Biological Station, Michigan, USA - KBS K5-25-3 metaG | ecosystem: Host-associated > Plants > Roots >... | reverse complement strand
AAGCCCAGGGGGACGCCCGAGGAAGCGCGCAGGGGCGCGCCAGCGACCTTGCTCAGTCCCCCGAAGCCCAGGGGGACGCCCGAGGAAGCGCGCAGGGGCGCGCCAGCGACCTTGCTCAGTGCATCACCCGCTCGCGGTCCACGAGCAGCAGCGGGTGGTCCTCGCGCGTCTCGTAGGCCACGATGCGCAGTCCCATCCCCCGGGTGTGGCCCGGCTCCTCGGCGCCACGCCCGTAGCTGAGCGCGACCTGGTAGCGGACCTCGCAGAGGCACGTCATCTCGGTTCCGTCCTCGCCGGTGAACGTCACCCGGACCCGGCCACCCAGAGGCATCGGCTCGCGTGTCTCGACGAAGAGGCCCGTCGCCGAGATGTTCCGGGCGATGCCGCGGGTGAGGCCGTCGGGCGTGCTGATGTACACGGTGAAGACCTTGTCGAAGCGCAGGTGGCGGCGGCGATCGCCCACGGACGGCTCCTTCTGAAAGGATGCGACGTCGTCAGGGTACGCGGTAGGCGGATGTAGTCAAAATATCTACCTCAGGAGGTTGGTCTTGCTCGCCAGGTCGGCACTCTCGCTCCTCGTCCTCGTCCCGGCGATCGGCCTGGCCGAAGCCCGGTTCGACGAGCTCAAGAAGGAGGCCCAGCCGTTCGACGGCGGACTCGGCGAGTTCCTCGAGCTCTACCTGGGCGACTGCGGAACGGCCTCCAGCACCGCCAACTGCCGCAACCGCTCCCGCGAGTTCCAGACCCAGGCGAAGGGCAAGCGGTTCTACGCGCTGGTCCGCGAGGACGAGGCCGGGATGGTGGGGATGTCGGAGAGCACGCGCGCCGGCGGCGACTTCACCATCGAGGTGACCCCCTTCTTCCCGGGCGCGGAGCACGCGCTGACCAACGCGGTCCCGAAGAAGACCGACGCGAAGGGCAACCCCATCCTCCCGGTGCTGATGATTCCCGCCAAGCTGCCGGGCATCGAGACGGTGGAAGACATGGAACGGCTCTTCAAGAACCGCGGAGTCCGCCTCGAGCTGCTCTTCCGGCCCGAGCAGCCCTGGGCGTTGCCGAAGAAGGGTGGCGGGCAGCTCACCGGGGTGAAGGGAAAGCTCGACGCCATCCAGGTGACGTCGCGGACCGGGGCGGTGCTCGCGACCTGGATCGCGCCGGACGCCTGACCGGGGCCCGCGGCCTGGGCAGCCGGGACCTCGAACGAGCCGAGCAGAGGCGTTCGCGAACCGTCTCGCGCGTCGAACGAGGTCGCCGGATCCGCGGCCGAGCTGCGCGACCGTGCTGGTGTGCGTTGCCGCTTCCTGGCAGGTCTGCTCGTCCGCCGGGAACTCCGGCGATCTCGAAGGAGCTGACAATGGCTGGTCGTCTCTCCCGCCGCACGATGCTCGCGGGTGCGGGTGCATTCGCCGCCGTGCTCGGGAGGCCAGGTCGCCTGCGCGCCGCAACCCGGAAGCGCCTGCGCATCCTTCAGTGGAACCACTTCGTGTCGGGCTACGACCGCTGGTTCGACGCCTGGGCGCGCGCCTGGGGGGAGAACCACGACACCGACGTCACGGTGGACCACGTCGGCGTCAACGCGCTCAACAGCACCGCCGCGTCCGAGGTCGCCGCCGGCCATGGGCACGACCTGGTGATGTTCCTCCGTCCCCGCCCGGTGCACGAGGCCGACGTCATCGACCACCGCGAGATCGTCGAGGAGTGCCAGCGCCGGTACGGCAAGCCGCTCGAGCTCGCGGTGCGCAGCACCCGCAACCCCCGGACCGGCAAGTTCCACGGGTTCTGCGACGTGGTGGTGCCCGATCCGGTGAACTACCGGAGCGACCTCTGGGCCGAGGCCGGCCAGACGCCCGACGACTGGGACCGGGTCCGGCTGGGCGGAAAGGAGATCAAGACCCGCACCGGCATCCCGGTGGGAATCGGCCTCTCCTCGGAAGACGACAGCGCCATCGCGCTCCGTGCCCTGCTCCTCGCCTTCGGCGGCGCCGAGCAGACCGCGGAGGGCGCGCCCTCCCTCGATTCGAAGCAGACCGTCGAGGCGGTCAAGTACGTCACCGCGCTCTACCGCGAAGCGATGACCCCCGCGGTCCTGGCCTGGGACCCGTCCTCCAACAACCGCGCGATGCTCGCCGGGCAGTCGTCGCTGGTGATGAACGCCATCTCCATCACCCGCTCTGCCGAGAACGATCACCTTCCCATCGGCTCGAAGATCGCCATCGCGCGTCCACCGCGCGGGCCTGCCGGCCGCATCGGGCTCCCCCACGCGACGAGCGTCTACGTCGTCTGGAAGTTCGCCTCGAACATCGAGGGGGCGAAGGCCTTCCTGGTCGACCTGGTCGGCCAGTCGCGCGAGGCCTTCCAGGCGAGCGAGTCGTACGACTTCCCTTCCTTTCCCGATCGGGTGAAGGACCTCGGCGCGCTGCTGGCCAGGGATCCGAAGGCAACTCCCCCCGACAAGTACGCGGTGCTGGCCGATGCGCTCGACTGGATGACCAACCTCGGCGCGCCCGGATACGCCAATGCGGCCCTCGACGACGCCTACGGGACCTGGGTGCTCAACACCATGTTCGCCCGCGCAGCGACGGGCACCGACTCGCCCGAGGTCGCGGTGAAGCAGGCCGATCAGAAGCTCCGGCAGATCTGGAAGAAGTGGCAGGCGCGTGGGCTGGTCTGATCACCGGGGGCCTGGAAACACCCTCTCCACCGCCGCGGTCCCCTCCCCTGCCGCCAGCCCGGCGACGAACTCCCGGGCCAGCGCCGCCGCATCGACTCCCGCCGGCAGCTCCCCGCGGATCGCTCCTCGGTGGATGAGGTGCCGCACGGACTCCTCCAGCGCCGCCCGGACGCCCCCATCCTCGATCGGGCTCCGCGCCCAGCGCTCCGCCACCTCCAGCAGCGCCCGGCGCACCGACCGCCGCTTCCCGAGGAGCGGCTCGAACACCGCGTCGTGCTTGCTCACGGCGTGTCCAGCACCAGTCGCTTCGGCTTCCCCTGCCGCTCCACCTCCAGGGTGAGCCGGCTGCCCGCGGAACGCTCGGCCAGCGCGGAGCGGAAGCTCTCCACACTCGCGACCCGCTGGCCCGCAGCCTCCACCACCACGTCCCCGAGGCGCACGCCGGCCTTGGCCGCCGGACCGTTGGGCACGACCTGCACCACCCACGCCCCGAAGGGCGACCGCGCCCCCACCCGGCTCGCCGACTCGGAGTCGAGATCCGACACCGTCAGGCCCAGCCGATCGAGATCTCCCTGCGAGTCCAGCGAGCCCGACGGGCTGCTCGCGGGGCTCGGTCGCACCGGTCGCTCGGCGACTCGCGCGGTGAACTCCCGCGCCGCCGTTCCGCGCTGCACGCCCATCCGCACGAGCGTGCCCGGCGCGAGGAGCGAGATCTTCCGCAGCAACTGCAGATAGGAGTCGACCGGGCGGCCGTTGATCGTCGTCACCCGGTCTCCCGAGCGGAGCCCCGCCGCCGCGGCCGGACCGCCGGGGTACACGTCCACCACCTGGGCCGAGTGCTTCCCCGGCTCCTCCACCACCGTCATCCCCAGCCAGCCGCGCTCGACGTGCCCGTTGTCGAGGAGGTTGGGGAGCAGGTCCTTCACCATGTTGATCGGCACCGCGAACCCGATGCCCTGCGCGTTGGAGATGACCGCGCTGTTCACCCCCACCACCTCGCCGCGCATGTTGAACAGCGGCCCGCCGCTGTTTCCCGGGTTGATCAGCGCGTCGGTCTGGATGAAGTCGTCGAGCGGGCCCACGCCGAGCACCCGCTCCTTCGCGGAGATGAGCCCGTGCGACACGCTGCGATCGAGGCCAAACGGGTTGCCGATGGCCACCACCCAGTCGCCCACCTCGAGGCGGTCCGAGTCACCGAGGACGACCGAGGGCAGATCCGTCCCGTCCACGACCCGGAGCAGCGCGAGGTCGGTGTCCGGATCGCTTCCCACCAGCTCGGCGTCGAACAGCCGCCCGTCCGCCAGCCGGACCTGGATCCACTGGGCGTCCTTGACCACGTGGTGGTTGCTCACCACGTAGCCCTCGGGGCCCAGCAGGAAGCCGGAGCCGGTCGCCGTGGGGATGCGGCCCGCGGCGATGCCCTCGACCGGCTCCGAGTAGGTGAGGACGTTGACGACCCCCGGGCTCACCGCCCGGATGAGCGGCGCGAGCGAGCTGGGGGCGGAGAACCCCACCAGGAAGGGACCCGAGCCGTTGCGCTCCCGCCAGAGGGGCGTCTTGGAGGACGTGGCGCGGTCGCCCTGCTCGAAGGCGCGCGCGCGCTCGCGGGCCCAGTCCTCGAACGCGTGCTGGGGACCGGTGGCGGCCAGCGCCAGGGAAAGGAGAACGGAGAGCGGCACGAGTCGGACCGACCGACTCTACGCCTTCGCGGGCTCCAAATACCTGCCGACCTTCACCCGACCCGGGCGAATGACCCGCCCCCGGAGGGCGTAGGCCGGACGCTGCTCGGCCAGGACCCGGTCGTTCTGCGCCGGCGAGGACACGAGCTCGATGTCCACCGCCTCCGCGGCATTCGGGTCATAGGGACGGCCCACCAGCGGGAGCCGCTCGATGCCGTTCGCCGCCAGCTTCTGGACCAGCTTGTCCCGGATGAGGCGGACGCCCTGCGCGAAGGGCGAGCCATCGTCGGCGGCGAGGGAGAGGTCCAGCTCGTCGATGGCCTCGATGAGCGACTGGGCCACCTGCCCCTTCTCCACCTCGAGCATCCGCTCGCGCTCGCGCTGGATGCGCTGCTTGAAGTCGTCCCGGTCGCGCATGACGTCCTGGATGCCCCGCGCGAGCTCGTCCACGCGGCGGCGGGCCGCCTCGAGCTCGGCCTTGAGCTGGGACACCTCGTCGGTGGGTGCCGCGGCGGCCTCGGACGGCCTCTCGCTCTGCTGCGGCTCGGTCTCGGGAGCGCCGGCACGTGGCGTCCCGTCGGGGTTGTAGCGGCGCTTGTCGTTCACTCGGCCGGTCATCGCTCGCGGCGAAACCTAACCAGACCGCCCCATCTGTCAACGCTCGGACGGCCGCCGGATTGAGGCCAGGACAACCCCGGGAAACCTCAGGCGCCCCACGCACCCACCGCGTCCGCCGGCCCGTCCGGCTCCCCCGACTCGGACGACCGGGAGTGCGTCACCTTGGGTCCGAGGATGCGAACGAGCTCCGGCTCCTCCACGACCTCGGTCGCCAGCAGGCGGGCGGCGAGCGCCTCGACCAGGGGGCGGTTCGCCCGCAGCACGCACCGGGCGCGCTCGAGCGCCTCCTGGGTGAGGCGGCGGATCTCCGCGTCCACCATCCGGGCGGTCTGCTCCGAGTAGCTCCGCATCTCCGGGAGCGCCGCGGACTGGAGGAAGACGCTTCCCTGGTCCGCGAGCGACACCGGCCCGAGCTCGCCGCTCATCCCGTAGTCGCGGACCATCATTCGCGCGATGTCGGTGGCCTGCTTCAGGTCGTTGGACGCGCCGGTGGAGATCTCCCCGATGAACAGCTCCTCCGCGGCCCGTCCGCCCATCATCGCCGCCATCTTGTCGCGCAGCTCGTCGAGCGACATCAGATATCGGTCCTCGAGCGGCAACGACATGGTGTAGCCGAGCGCAGAGAGCCCCCGGGGGATGATGCTGATCTTGTGGACCGGCTCGGTGTTGGGGAGCAGCCAGCCGACGACGGCGTGCCCGGCCTCGTGGTGAGCGACGATCTCCTTCTCCCGCTCGGAGATACGGCGGTTCTTCTTCTCCAGGCCGGCCACCACCCGCTCGATGGCCTCCTCGAAGTCGCTCCGCAGCACCGCCAGGTGGTCCCGGCGGGCCGCGAGCAGCGCCGCCTCGTTCACGACGTTGGCCAGATCGGCCCCGGCGAAGCCCGGAGTCCGCGCGGCGATGGAACGGAGGTCCACGTCCGGGCCCAGCTTCACCTCTCGCGCATGGATGGTGAGAATGCGCTCCCGGCCTCGCTTGTCGGGCCGGTCCACCAGGACCTGGCGATCGAAGCGGCCGGGTCTGAGCAGGGCGCTGTCCAGGATCTCGGGCCGGTTCGTGGCGGCGATGATGATCAGCCCGGCGCGGGCGTCGAAGCCGTCCATCTCCGCGAGCATCTGGTTGAGCGTCTGCTCACGCTCGTCGTGCCCACCCATCGCGCCGGCGCTCCGCGTCTTTCCGATGGCGTCCAGCTCGTCGATGAAGATGATGCAGGGGGCCTTCGCCTGCGCCTGCCCGAAGAGATCTCGGACCCGCGCAGCGCCCACGCCGACGAACATCTCCACGAACTCGGAGCCGGAGAGTGAGAAGAACGGAACCCCGGCCTCGCCCGCGACGGCCCGGGCCAGGAGCGTCTTGCCGGTCCCCGGCGGGCCGACCAGGAGCACGCCCTTCGGGATGCGGCCGCCGAGCCTGCGGAACTTCTCGGGGGTGCGGAGGAACTCGACGATCTCCCGGAGCTCGTCCACCGCCTCGTCGATGCCCGCCACGTCGTCGAAGCCCACCCCGGTGTCCGCCTCGGCCTGCACCCGCGCGCGCGTCTTCCCGAAGCTCATGACGCTCTGCGGGCCCTGCCCGAGCCCGCCGGCGCCCATCCGCCGCATCATCCACATCCAGAAGACGAAGCCGAGGAGCAGCGGCAGCCCCCAGATCCAGAAGGACTCTCCGAGCCCGCTGCCGCCGATGGCCTCGTACTGGATCTTCTTCGACTCCAGGAGGTGAACCAGCTCCGGGTCCTCCACCCGGCTGGCCATCCACGGCGAGGTCGACGGGTCGGTGTTGCGGGAAGGGACTCCCGCGAGGTCGGTGGTGTAACCCCGGACCGCGTCGGGGCCGATCTGCACGCGCTTGAAGTGGCCCTCGCGGACGGCCTGCTTGAACTGGCTGTAGGGAACCCGGAGGTACCCCGCCTCCTGGAACATGTTCCGGAAGAGGAACAGCCCGAGCAGCACCAGGCCGAGGTAGATGAGCGGCGAGCCGAGCCGGAACCGAGACCCGCCAGGCTTCTCGTGCTTGCGTCCGCGCGGATTCAGCCCCGCCGGGTCGTTGGAAGAGGCACCCACTCCCTGCCGAAGATGGACACGCGCCGGCGGACGGCAACACCCCCCGCTGCCCACCATCCAGGCGGGCTTGAGTGCTCCCGGCGTCCAGCGTACGAGAGTCGACGGGCGCCGCCCCCGGCGCCTCTTCGGAGGTCAGCGAGGCGATGGCGGGAAGGACGATCCGGGCCCCCCGGGGTACCGAGCGCAGCTGCCGCGGCTGGGTGCAGGAGGCCGCCCTGCGGATGCTGATGAACAACCTCGACCCCGAGGTGGCCGAGCGTCCCGAAGACCTGGTGGTCTACGGCGGCACCGGGAAGGCCGCCCGGGACTGGGCCTCTTTCGACCGGATGGTGACGACGCTCCGGGCGCTGGGCGACGACGAGACGATGCTCGTCCAGTCGGGCAAGCCGGTGGGCGTGCTCCGGACCCATCCCGATGCTCCGCGGGTTCTCATCGCGAACTCGAACCTGGTCGGGCGGTGGTCCACCTGGGAGGTGTTCCGCGAGCTCGAGGCGAAGGGCCTGATGATGTACGGCCAGATGACGGCCGGGTCGTGGATCTACATCGGCACGCAGGGGATCCTTCAGGGCACCTACGAGACATTCGCGCAGGCCGGCCGGACGCACTTCGGAAGCGACGACCTCTCGGGCCGGCTGGTGCTCTCCGGCGGCCTCGGGGGCATGGGCGGAGCGCAGCCGCTGGCCGCGACGATGAACGGGGCGGTGTTCCTCGGCGTGGAGGTGGATCCCGACCGGGCTCGCCGCCGGGTCGAGCACCGCTATCTGGACGTCGTCGCCCGCGACCTCGACGACGCGCTGGCGCAGGTGGACGCGGCCCGGGCCCGGAAGCAGGCTCGATCCATCGCGGTCATCGGCAACGCAGCCGACGTGTACCCGGAGCTGGTCCGGCGCGACATCGTTCCGGATCTCGTGACCGACCAGACGTCGGCGCACGACCCGCTGAACGGATACGTCCCGCGTGGGCTGTCGCTCGCCGAGGCCGCCGAGCTGCGGCGCACTCGTCCCGAGGAGTACGTGCGCCGGGCCCAGGAGTCGATGGCCGTCCAGGTGAAGGCGATGCTCGACCTGAAGGCCGCCGGGAGCCACGTCTTCGACTACGGCAACAACATCCGCGCCGGCGCCCAGGCGGCGGGGCTGAAGAACGCGTTCGACTTCCCCGGGTTCGTGCCGGCGTACATCCGCCCGCTGTTCTGCGAGGGGGCGGGGCCGTTCCGGTGGGTCGCGCTGTCCGGAGACCCGGAGGACATCCGGCGGACGGATCGCGCGGTGCTGGAGCTGTTCCCGGAGAAGACCGGCCTCGCGCGGTGGATCCGCATGGCCGGCGAGCGGGTGGCGTTCCAGGGCCTCCCGGCGCGCATCTGCTGGCTCGGGTACGGCGAGCGGCACAGGGCGGGGCTGGCCTTCAACGAGCTGGTGCGCCGGGGCGAGGTGAAGGCACCGATCGTCATCGGCAGAGATCACCTCGATTGCGGCTCGGTGGCGTCACCGAACCGCGAGACCGAGGCGATGAAGGACGGCTCGGACGCGGTGGCCGACTGGCCGATCCTGAACGCGCTGGTCAACGCGGTGAACGGCGCGAGCTGGGTGAGCGTGCACGACGGCGGCGGCGTGGGAATCGGCTATTCGCTCCACGCCGGTCAGGTCATCGTCGCCGACGGGACGGACGCGGCCGCGCGGCGCATCGAGCGGGTGCTGACCTCGGACCCGGGAATGGGCGTCCTCCGCCACGTGGACGCCGGCTACTCCGACGCAGTGGAGGTCGCTCGGGCCCGCGGGGTGAAGATTCCGGGCGTCAGCGGCTAGTTCCCTGCATGCTGAGGCCCGATGAGCCGCCCGTTCGACCTCCTCGTCCGCAACGCCGGGACGCTCTTCACCGCCGACGGTCCGGATGGCGGCACCGCCGAGCAGCTCCTCGGGCCCATTCCGCGCGGCGCGGTCGGCATCTCGGACGCGCACGTCGCCTGGATCGGCGCCGAGGGTGACCTGCCCCGTGACCGCGTCGCCCCCTCCACGAAGATCCTCGACGCCGCTGGCGGCCTGGTCGCCCCCGGCTTCGTCGACTCGCACACCCACCTCGTCTGGGCCGGTGACCGCTCCCACGAGTTCGCCCTCCGTTGCGCCGGAGCCGACTACCTCTCCATCGCCCGGGCGGGCGGCGGCATCGCCTCGACCGTCCGCGCCGTGCGCGAGGCCTCCGACGACGCGCTCCTCTCCCTCGCCCTCCCCCGCCTCCAGCGGCTCCTCGCCCAGGGCGTCACCACCGCCGAGGTGAAGAGCGGCTACGGCCTCGACGCCGAGACCGAGCTGCGGATGCTCAGGGTCATCGACCTCCTCGGGACCCGACAGCCGATCCGCCTCCTCCGCACCTTCCTCTGGTTGCACGCCATGCCTCCGGGGAGCACCGATCGCGCGGGCTTCCTCGCGCGCGGGCGGAAGGTCCTCCAGGAGGTCGCCCGCGCCGGGCTCGCCCGCTTCGCCGACGCCTTCGTCGAGGAGGGCGCGTTCTCGCCCGAGGAGGCCCGGCCCTTCCTCGAGGAGGCCAGGGCGCTCGGCCTCGGCCTCAAGCTCCACGTGGATCAGCTCCGGCCCGGCCAGGGCGCCGAGCTCGCCGCCAGCCTGAATGCGGTGTCGGCCGATCACCTCGAGTCGGTGAGCGCCCCGGGCATCGCCGCGCTCGCCGCGGCCCGCGTCACCGCGGTGCTCATCCCCACCGCCACGCTCGTCCTCCGGCTGCCGCGCTACGCGCCGGGACGCGCGCTGATCGACGGCGGCGTGGGCGTCGCGATCGCCAGCAACTGCAACCCCGGCAGCGCCCCCACCGAGAACCTCGCGCTGGCGCTCTCGCTGGCATGTCTGCAGAACGGCCTCACCCCCACCGAGGCTCTCCTCGGGGTGACCCGGCGAGGGGGCGAGGCGCTCGGAGACACCTCGCTCGGCAGGCTACGGGTGGGAGGCCCGGCCGACCTGGTGGTTCTGGGTGCGCCGGACGTCGACCATCTCGTGGCCCACGTCGGCATCAGCCACGTGCAGGCGGTGGTGCGAGCGGGACGGATCGTCCTCAGGGCGGACAACACCGCGCACTGCTGAGGGAAAGTTCCACCCCGGGCCTCCC
>Ga0070705_100002098_pt1 | contig 10156 bp, 8 predicted proteins | sample KBSK5253metaG_FD_65455 | JGI IMG/M metagenome (GOLD analysis project Ga0070705, IMG submission 65455) | Corn, switchgrass and miscanthus rhizosphere microbial communities from Kellogg Biological Station, Michigan, USA - KBS K5-25-3 metaG | ecosystem: Host-associated > Plants > Roots >... | reverse complement strand
GGTTTTTCCACGGCGATCGTCTTCCGTGAGCGCCACGGCAGCAGTGCGTTCGCGCGCCGCCGCGAAGAATGCGCGTTGTGGATAGTCGCGCTGCTCGAAACCGGTTCGGCCGCGTGCGTCGGCCTCGCAGGCCAGCAACAGGTCGGCGAAGCGCTCCGGGCGGCGCAGCGCGTCGCAGCCCTCGAGCGTTTTCAAAACCGTGGCCGCGCGCAGCTCGAAGGCGCGGTGCACATGCGTGTGATAACGCGCCGTGACGACCGCCAGCTCGCGCAGGTGATTCGGTACGCGCAGCCGCGCGCACAGCTGCTCGACCAGCGCGACGCCCGCGTCTTCGTGTCCGTGGTGCGAGGGCAGGACGTCGGCGGGCGTCGCCGCCTTGCCGAGATCGTGCATCAGCACTGCGAAGCGCACCGCCACGCCGCCGCCGAGCTTCACGGCTTCGCGCAGCGCCAGCAGCTGATGCACGCCGGTGTCGATCTCCGGATGCCACTTCTCCGGTTGCGGCACGCCGAACAGCGCGTCGATTTCCGGGTAGATCACCCTGAGCGCGCCGCAGGCGCGCAGCACGCTGATGAACACGTCGGGACGGGCTTCCGCGAGCGCCTTCTCGCTCTCCGCCCACACCCTTTCGGCAACCAGCGCATTCGCTTCGCCGTCCTCGACCATGCGACGCATCAGCGCCAGGGTTTCTTCGGCCACGGTGAAGCCGAGCGGCGCGTAGCGCGCGGCGAACCGCGCGACGCGCAGGATGCGCACAGGATCCTCGACGAATGCTTCCGACACGTGGCGCAGCAGCCGCGCGTCGAGGTCGCGCTTGCCGCCGTACGGATCGATGAGTTTGCCGGTGCCGTCCTCGGCCATGGCGTTGATGGTCAGATCGCGGCGGCGCAGGTCGTCCTCGAGCGTGACGCCCGGCGAGAACTCGGTGGTGAAACCGCGGTAGCCGGGGCCGATTTTCCGCTCGAGCCGCGCCAGCGCGTGCTCTTCCCGGGTCTGCGGATGCAGGAACACCGGAAAATCGCGGCCCACGGGGATGAAGCCGGCCTTTTCCAGCTCCGCCGGCGTCGCGCCCACGACCACCCAGTCGCGCTCCGAGACCGCGCGGCCCAGGAGGCCGTCTCGAACCGCTCCGCCTACCAAGTACACTTGCATGGCTCAATGTTAACCAAGTTTCGTATCTGGGCTCTCGCAGTCGCGTGCCTGGCCCTGCAGGGCTGCTACGTGACGCAGGCGGCGCGCGGCCAGCTGCAGATCGTGAACGCGCGCGAACCGATCACCCAGGTGCTCGAGGACCCGGCGACGCCCGCCGACCTGAAGAAGCGCCTGGCAACGGTGCGCGAGGCGCGCGAATTCGCCAGCCGCGAGCTCGCGCTGCCTAACAACAAGAGCTACACCACCTACGCCGACCTGAAGCGCGAATACGTGGTGTGGAACGTGGTCGCGAGCCCGGAATTTTCCCTGGATCCGCGCGAATGGTGTTTCCCCGTCGTGGGGTGCGTGGCCTACCGCGGCTATTTCAAGGAGGCCAGTGCCCGGAAGTTCGCCGACAAACTGCGCGCCGAGGGCCTCGATACCGTGGTCGAGGGCGTGCCCGCCTATTCCACGCTCGGGAAATTCAACGATCCCATCCTGAGCACCATGCTCGGCTACGGCGACGACGAGCTGGTATCCATCATCTTCCACGAGCTGTCGCACCAGGTGATCTACATCCCGGACGACAGCTCGTTCAACGAGGCGTTCGCGATGGTGGTGGAACGCGAAAGCCTGGCGCGCTGGCTCACGGCCCACGGCCGCGCCAACGATCTCAGCCGCTATGTGCGCCGCCGCGAGCGGCAGGAGGCGGCCATGCGCATCGTGAAACGGCATCGCGCGCAGCTGGCGGCGCTGTATTCGAGCGGCGGGGCACCGGAGGCGATGCGCCAGCGCAAGCAAGAGGTGTTCGCCGCGCTGGTGGCCGAGCTCAAGACGCTGGACACGGAGTATGGCGTGCATTCCGGGCTGGTCAGCGATCTCGAAGAGGCACCGAACAACGCGCGACTGGCTTCGCTCGCTACCTATTTCGACTGCATCCCCGGATTTGAACGCGTGCTCGCGGAACAGCAGCACGACCTGCCGCGTTTCTACGACGCGGTGCGCGAACTCGCGAAACTGCCGCGCGAACAGCGGCATGCGCAGCTCTGCGAGCGTCCAGCGGCGAATTAGGGGCCTGCCTTATGTCGGGTCGTGAAACAGTACGCCGTTTCCAGACGTGTCACCTGTCATCATCGTCGCGCGGGAACCACCACAGTCCATGCCTTTCAACACCAAGCCCAAGTCATTTCTGGATGCGTCGCGGCGCGACTGGCAGTTCGAGGCGTTCGGCTGGCTGTTGCGAAATACCGGTGGTTACCAGAAGTTTCTCGAGAGCGACCTGGTCCTGCCCACCGAGGAATTCTTTCCCGATCGTGGCATGAAGGGTCACGCAGGCGTGTCCGCGCTGTTCCGGCGCGTGCGGGAACACGCCGGCATGGAAGACTGGCCGTGCTCCGTCGAGCCCGCGAGCGACGAGCCGCGCCCTCCGCAGGACGACTCGAATCGCGTCCAGGTGATCACGTATCAGCGCGGTTCGCTCGAGCCGATCACGCTGGTGGCGCATTTCGCCCGCGAAATGGCGCGTCTCCTGCTCGCCACCTTCGACGAACCCGCGCCGGGAGGCGAAGCGGCGCGCGAGCAGGCGGTCGAGCTGGCCGCGGTTTTCATGGGATTCGGGCTGTTCATGTCGAACTCGGCGGCCAATCACGTCAATTACCAGCTGAGCGAAGGCGAGCTGGCGCACGCGCTGGCGATGTTCTGCCTGCTCGGCCGGAGACAGCCGGATTCCGGCGACAAGCATCTGAATCCGCACCTGCGCAAACACGTCCGTCTCGCGGCGCACGATCTTGCGCAGTTCGAAACCCGCTTTCAAAAGCTGCGCGCGGTGGTCGCGGTCGCGCCTGCCGAGTCGGCCGATCGCACGCTGCCTACACAGGCAGGCTGAGTACACTACGCGGCGATGCGCCGCGTGCTCCTCTGTTGCTTCGTGCTGCTCGCCGCCACGGCTGACGCCGCGGACACCCTTTCTTTCTGGGACAAGCCGCGCCGCGGCGCGAATTGCTTCAACGAGACGCCGCCCGACGACGCTTATTTCCAGGCATTGCGCGCCTATGGCGCCACCTGGGTGCGGTTGTCCTTCAGCAAGTGGAAATCCGCGCGCCGCGACGCCGACTTCCTGTTCGGCAATCTCGACGACTATCGCGCGCTGGTGCGCGAGGATCTCGCCACGCTGCGCGCGACGCTGGACCGAGCGCACGCCGCGGGACTCAGGGTGGTGCTGACGCCGCTGGAGTTGCCCGGGTCGCGCTGGAGGCAGAACAACGGCGGTGAGTTCGACGATCGACTGTGGAGCGACAAGCGCTACTGGCAGCAGTCAGCCGCGTTCTGGCGCGACCTCGCGAGCGCACTGCGCGACCACCCGGCCATCGCAGCCTACAACCTCATCAACGAGCCGGTGCCGGAGCGTTACGGCGGACTCGACGAACACGCGGCGCCGGAAACCATGCAGGCCTGGTATCGCAGCGCGCGCGGCACGGCCCGAGACCTGCCAGCGTTCTACGAATTGCTGGTCGCCGCGGTACGCGCAGTCGATGCACACACCCCCATCATGCTCGATGCCGGCTGGTACGCCGCGGCCGATGCGTGGAGCTACTGGCCGGCTGCGCCGTCCGACACGCGACTGTTGTTCGCGTATCACATGTACGAACCCTGGGTTGCGACCAGCGCGCCCAACCTGAAGCGTGACCGGCCGTACCGCTATCCGGGCGAGGTTCCGTTCGGCCGTGGCACGGCGCGGTGGAATGCGGCGAGCGTCGCCGGATATCTCCAACTACCCGTCGACTGGGCGCGCCGCCACGGCGTGGCCACCAACCGGCTGGTCGCCTCGGAATTCGGTTGCATGCGGCGCTGGCCGGATTGCGCGCGTTATCTCGAAGACGTGGTGAGCGCACTCGAGGCCGATGGCGTGCACTGGGCGTTCTATTCGTTTCGCGAGTCCTGGGACGGCATGGACTACGAGCTCGGCACGGACAAACTCCCGTGGCAGTACTGGGAAGCGGTGGAGCAGGGCAGGCCATACGAGTTGAAACGCGGGCCTAACAAACTTTTCGAGCCCATCCTGCGGCGACTGAAGTAGGCACCCGGAGCCCTCCCGGCTCCGGGCGCGCGTCGCTCAGGTTCCCGTGATCACGAAGCCCTGCGGTTCCGGCCCGTAGGTGCGGTCCGCGCGGCAGCTGGCGTTGTTCGGGTCGAACGCCTTGGACGTCACCTCGTCGGACCAGTCCGTGTCCTGTTCCTTGTACTTGTAGACGAAGCGGATGTTGTTGATGTTGGTGCCCTCGACATCCTTGAGATCCTTTTCGCTGGTGTAGCAGGTCTCGTGGATCTTGCACTCGACGTTGGCGATGCCCTTGGTGACCTGCTTGTTGTTGACCACGTCGTGGTATTTCACGGCGGTGATGAGGATCTTCTTGCCGGTGCTGTGCTCGTTCGTCACGCGGAAGCGCACGTTCCTGCACTTGTCGTTGTCGGCGGAGGAGAGTCCCGGAAGCGTGATCACCAGCGCGGCGGCCAGCGCGCCCTTGAGCAGTGTGGATTTGTTCATGTTGCATTCCCTCGCAGGCAGGTGTTGTTGGTCGCGGATCCGTTCGCGCTGCCCGTGCCGCGTGCGATCGCGTGTCTCACAGGGGCTCACGTGGGACGCGCGGAAAAGCGGACATCTCAGCGCGCGGCGGTGCGCATCATCAGCCAGGTGATGCCGAGCAACACGCCGATCGCGGCAATCTGGTCCACGACCGCCCAGCGCATGAACTGCCCGGAAAGCGCGGCGATGCCGATGATGGTGGCCGAGAACCAGAACAGCGTCTGCACCTCCGGGGCCAGCACGCCTTGCGATGCGAGATGACGCACCGCGAACCAGTACATGAACACGCCGAACTGGAAACCCGCCGCGGATTTCAGGGCCTCTATCCAGTTGAACCCGTCGCCATCCCAGACGCGCCCGGCGTGCACGAACCCTTGTGCGTCGCCCAGGCCGGACAGCAATGTGAATACCGCGATCAGAAGTATGGATTCCATGATGCCTGCCTCCTGAAAAGGCTCACGGTTACAGCTGTGCAATCCGGACATCCCTGTCGCGAGAAATTGCGAGCACAATGTCGCCATGAGCGAGGTGGTCCCCCTCACGGATTTGCTGCATCGCGCCCAACACGGCGACCAGGCCGCATTTCGCGAGGTGTTCGACGCGACCTACGAGGACCTGCGTCAGCTCGCGCGTCAGCGCCTGTCGCGCGGCGGTCGCGGCACCTTGCTGGACACCACTGCGCTGGTGCACGAGTCCTTCGTGCGTTTCGCAAATTCCGGCAACCTCAAGCTCGAAGACCGCGATCATTTCATGCGTTACGCCAGCCACGTGATGCGCTCGGTGATCGTCGACATCGCGCGCGCCAGCCAGGCGCAGCGGCGCGGCGGCGACGCGGTGCACGTCACGTTGAACACCGAGCGCGGCGACCGCACGGACGACGGCGAAGCCGAGATCCTGCGCGTGCACGAGACACTGGAAGAGCTGCACGCCGCCGACCCGCGCCTGGTGCAGGTGGTGGAAATGCGTTACTTCGCCGGCATGACGGAAGCGGACATCGCCGTCGCGCTCGGCGTCAGCGACCGCACCGTGCGACGCGATTGGGAGAAGGCAAAGCTGTTCCTGGCACGCGCGCTGAGCTGACGGCCGCGTGTCCAGATTGGCGGTGAGAGTCCGTTAGAGGAACAGGAGGCGGCGGAGCAGCTCATGGCACGTCTCGAAATGGATGCCGCGACGCTGGCGCAGGTCAGCAGATTGCTGGACGAGGCGCTCGAGCAGCCGCCGGCTGCGCGTGCCGGTTGGGTCGAGTCGCTGGACGCGCGCTTCGAAGGATTGAAACCGCGGCTTCGCGACCTGCTGTCACGCGCTGCCTCGGTCGAGACCGGCGAGTTCCTCAACACGATTCCGAAGCTGATGGCCACGGGCGTCGAGGCCGCTCCCGGACCGCGGGCCGGCGAGCAGATTGGCCCGTATCGGCTGGTACGCGAGCTGGGGTCTGGCGGCATGGGCTCGGTGTGGCTCGCCGAACGCGCAGACGGCCTCATTTCGCGTCGCATCGCGCTCAAGCTGCCGCACCTGGTGACGCCGAGACGCGCCGAGCTCGCCGAGCGCATGGCGCGCGAGCGCGAAATCCTGGCAGCGCTCGATCACCGCAACATTGCCAGGTTGTTCGACGCCGGACTCACCCCCGAGGGTCAGCCCTATCTCGCGCTCGAATATGTCGAGGGAGTGCCCATCGACCGGCACGTGCACGGCGCGGACGGATCCGCCGCGCTGCCTCTCGGGCAGCGACTGAAGCTGTTCCTGCAGGTGGCGCAAGCCGTCGCGTACGCGCACGGCAAACTCATCGTGCACCGCGACCTGAAGCCCGCGAACATCCTGGTCGCATCCGGCGGTGGGGTGCGCCTCCTCGATTTCGGCATTGCCAAACTACTCGACGACGGTGCGGCGCGCGTCACTCAGCTCACGCGCCTGTCCGGCGGCGCATTCACGCCCGAATACGCCTCGCCGGAGCAGATACTCGGTGAGCCGCTGACCGTCGCCAGCGATGTCTACTCGCTGGGCGTCGTGCTGTACGAGTTGCTCACCGGCACCCGCCCCTACAAGCTCAAGCGCGACTCCCTGGGAGCGCTCGAAGACGCCATCGTGCAGGCGGCGCCGGCGCGCCCCAGCGAGATCGCGCCACCGGAACTGCGCAAAGCACTGCGCGGCGACCTCGACACCATCGTGCTCAAGGCGCTGAAGAAGAATCCGGCGGAACGTTACGCCACCGTGAATGCCTTCGCCGAAGACCTCGCGTGCTACCTGCAGGACCGCCCGGTGCAGGCACGGCCCGACAGCTCGACGTACGTGCTGCGCAAATTCGTGGCGCGCAACCGCCTGGCCGTGGGCGCGTCCGCCGCGACGCTGCTCGTCATCGTTGCGAGCGCGGGTCTCGCGCTGTGGCAGGCGCGCGAGGCGCGAATCCAGCGCAATGCCGCTCTGAGCGAACAGCGTCGGGCCAATGCCGAAGCGGAGACGGCGCGCAAGGCGGCCGACCGCGCCGAGGCGCAGGCCAATCTCGGCAATTATCTGGCGAGCGATCTCGCGCAGGGTCGTACGACCAGCGACGTCGAGAAGCAGATGGATCGCGCCGTCGCCTGGGTGAAACGCCGTTACCGCGACGAACCCGCCGCGCGGATGGAATTGCTCATGCATCTCGCGACCCGGTACCGGCAGACCGGCGACGTTGCGCGCTTCGTGCAGCTGCTCGACGAGATCGAACCCGAGGCCGGCAGGCTGGGACTGGAAGACGTGCTGGCGAACGTGCGCTGCTCGCGCGCGCGAGAATTGTCGCTGCGTGGCCAGGTGGCGGAGGCGCGCGCGCTCGCCAACCAGGAAGTGTCGAAGCTGCGGCAGCGCGATCCGCCGGCCTATCTGCTTTCCCACTGCCTGGGATTGTTGTCGTCGATCGAGCGCACGGCAGGCAACTCCGCGGCAGCGCTCGCCACGATCGAAGAGGTGCGCCGGATCGAAGCAGCGCGCGGCCTCGCAAGCACGGACCGGCATGCCCAGACACTTTTCGTGGTGGCGCGCGCCTATCAACAGGCGGGGCGCTTCCGCGAAGCCTATGAAGCGGCGGAGGCCAGCGCGCGCATTCACACCGAAGCCGGCTTCGAGGATTCGGCGAGCATGTCGAATACCCAGCTCATCCGCGGCCGCATCCTGCGCGATGGCGGCCGCCCGGATCGCGCACTCGAGATATTCGACGACCAGCTCAACCGTCACGAGCAGCGCGGCGGCGAGGCCTCCGCGATGCAAGTCCTGCAGTGGGATCGCGGCGTCGCGCTGATGTTGCTGGGGCGTGTAGACGAGGCGCTGCCGGTCTTGCGTGCCGCGCGTGACAACGCCACGCTGCGCAAGGATACGGGGACCATGCGCGCTGCGTCGGCAAGCCTGGTCGACGCAATGCTCGAACAGAACCAGCTCAAACCCGCGTCCGAGGCGCTGGCGATCGCCGCCGGGTTTTCCGCCAAGTCCCTGAAGGAGGGCGCGTTCAGCGCGCGCAATTTCCTGTTCACCCGCTTCCGCTATGCGCTGGCTACCGGCGACCTTGCGGCGGCGAAAACTTCGCTCGAGGAAGTGCATGGCATCTTGGCGAAGATCGACACTCCCTCTGATCCGGCCTGGCGCGAGTTCGATGAATGCGCCGCGCAACTGGCGCTGCGCGAGCAACGCTACGCGGATGCGCTGCAGTTCGCCGGTAAGGCGTTGCGGATGGCCGAGTCACAGGCGATCGATCCGGGAGTCAGCGTGTTCATCGCGGAAGATCTGGCGCTGCGCGCCGCCGCGGCAAGCGGTCTCAAGGACTACGCGGCGGCACATGGCGATGCGACGCGCGCCCTCGGCGTCTACGCGAAGATCGGCGCCACCGGCGGTTCCAGCTTCGGCGCCGTGTCGCGCCTGGCGCAGAACCGGGAGGCTCGCGAGGCTCCTTAGCCCTGGCGGCAGATCTCCGCCAGCGTGCGCAGCCGGCGATGCGCCTGCGGGCCGGTGTACGGGTTGCTCCTGTCCCAGGCATAACCCGCGAGCACCGAGCAGATCATGCGGCGGATCTGCGGCTGCTGCCGCGGGAAGAAGATGACGTCCTGCAACGAGCCGTCGTACCAGGCAGCGACGAAGGCACGGAAGGTTTCGACGCCATAGGTCAGCGGGTCGGCGAATTCGCGCTCCCAGTCGACACTCTCGCCCTGCAACTGCTTTTCCAGGCACGCGGCCGCGAGACTCGCGGATTTCATCGCGATGGTCACGCCGGAGGAAAACACCGGGTCGAGAAACTCCGCGGCATTGCCGAGCAGCGCGTAATTCTGGCCGTGCAGCCGTGACACGGTCGCCGCATAACCGATGATCTCACCCACCGGCCGCACGGTTTCGGCCTTCTCGAGCAGCGCGTGCAGGCGCGGCTCGGCACGCAGCGCCTTCCAGAATTGTTCCTCGAGCGTGCCGCCGCGTGCGCGCTGCTGTTCGATCGAGGCGACGACGCCCACGGACGCGTGGCCGTTCGAAAACGGGATCAGCCACGACCACACCTCGTGGTCGGTGGGATGGATGCCGACGCGGATCTTCTGCCGGTCGAAGCTGCCGGAAAGGGTGTGGTCGCGCACGTGCGTGAAGATCGCGGCGCGCGGCGGGAACGCCGACGGGCGATCGAGGTCGAGTAGTTTGGGCAGGGTGCGGCCGAAACCCGAGGCATCGAGCACGAAGCGCGGCTCGTGGACTTCGACGCCGCCGTCCGCGGCGCGGCAGGTGACCCTGGGCCGTGCGCCGCTGAAATCCACGGCGGTGATCTCCACCTCGAAGCGCAACGTGGCGCCCTGCCGCTGTGCTTCGGCGGCGAGCGTGGCGTCGAAATCGGCACGCGGCACCTGGAAGGTGAAGCAGTGGCCGGGGCTGGTCTTCTCGGCGAAGTTGAATTCCGAGTACTGGCCTTCGCGGTCGAACACCGCGCCGTTCTTGAACTGGAAATTGCGGGCCACCACGGCCTCGAACATGCCGGCCTCGGTGAGCAGCTCCATGCTGCAGGCGAGCAGGCTCTCGCCGATCGAGAAGCGCGGAAACTTCTGACGCTCGAGCACCAGCACCGAGAAGCCGCGGCGCGCCAGCAACGCGGCAGAAATCGAGCCGGACGGGCCGGCGCCGATGATCAATACGTCGGTCACTAGGGAACGCGCAGCGGAATCATCACCACGGCATTGCCTCGCCGCACGGTGAGCACCATCGTGCCGCCGCGTTTGGCCGCATCGCGCAGCTCATTGAGATTGGCGACGCTTTTGCTGTTGACGCTCTCGATGCGATCGCCGGTTCGCAGCCGCGCCTGGTCGGCCGCGCTGCGCGGTTCGATGGCCTTCACCGTGACGCCACCGGCGCTCGGCGCGTCCGCGAGCGTGGCGCCGGCGAGCCCGGGATGGATGCTGGCGGTGTCGCCGCCCTTGCCGCCCTTGCCGGTGTTGTTCGTGGAGGGCGCGG
>Ga0070705_100002097_pt1 | contig 10157 bp, 20 predicted proteins | sample KBSK5253metaG_FD_65455 | JGI IMG/M metagenome (GOLD analysis project Ga0070705, IMG submission 65455) | Corn, switchgrass and miscanthus rhizosphere microbial communities from Kellogg Biological Station, Michigan, USA - KBS K5-25-3 metaG | ecosystem: Host-associated > Plants > Roots >... | reverse complement strand
GTAGCGAAGCAATTCCAGCGGCGGCTGAAATGGTACTAACTGTTAGAAAGCAGGGGATTAATACATCGATGGTTTATATGACTAAAAATACTTTATCGAATACAATAGCTCCGTTTATTGTATCTGTAGAAGATTTAGATATTGATAAAAGTAAGATTAGGGTATATACTATTTGATATGATTAGGGTTTATGCGGCGCGAGCTATGACCAACCAACTGCAGTCTGAGGTTGTTAAGCAAGCTAAAGAAGATAAAGCTTTCTTCGAATCTTGCGGGATTGAAGTTTTTTGTCCAGTTACAAAAGAGAAAATTAAACCGCTTAACAAGAAACTTCAAGCCGATTTAAAACATATGGAGTTGTATTGGCCCGCTGATAAAAGGATGATACGCGATGCTCATGTGTTTGTAAATTTTTCCCCCCATATCGCCTCTATGGGTGTTATTAGAGAATATGGCTATGCCCGCTATCACCTTCAAAAAAAGGTAATTAGTATTTTTCCAGAGGGACAAATTCCGAAAGCTGGCTCTATTGCTTTCTTTGAAGACGATGAAGTCACAGACAGTCGGATAATGGCGGTAGAATCGATTTTAAGAACACACGGGACTTATTGGCTTAGATTGCAATGGAGATTTAAGAAGCTTATTAGATGTTTTCCTAAGTCTTTTTGGTATCAATTCCAAGAGTGGTTTAAGTAATGGATTGGCCTATTGCCAAGTTTCTTCAGACTGTCGGCCAAGATAAGTGGCACCATAGAATTGGTCGATTTCAGTGTCATTGTGGGAAAAAATTTACAGCTTTAGAATTGAGTGTTAGACCGGGCCATCAGGTGTCTTGTGGTTGTTGGATAAGAAATCCCCAACATCCCAGTCGATATATACACGGAGAAACAAATACAAAGGAATACCATTGTTGGAATGGAATGATGCAACGATGTTATAGAGAAGATCATATTAGTTATAAATATTATGGTGGCAGAGGAATCACTGTTTTTAAACGGTGGCATAAGTATAGAAATTTTTTAGCTGATATGGGTAGAAAACCATCAGATAACTATAGTATAGATAGAATTGATGTAAACGGTAACTACACACCTAATAATTGTAGATGGGTTACATTAGATGTTCAAGCCCGTAATAAAAGGAGAAGCCATCAAAAGAGCAAAAAAGCTTAAGCGGAAATTAGCCTCAAGAATTAGAGATTAGGAAAATACGGTCGGACAGAAGAACGCTAAGGCGTATAAAAAGCCAGGTTCAAACAAATGAAGCTAACCAGAAAACATATTGGTCAACTATTTGATAATCACGGCGATGGTAGCTGGGTATATCTTTTAGTGGACCTGACAAAAGATTGGTTATTCTTTTATTGTTTTGCAAACGCAGAATATACCGTCATTGCCACTAAAGAAAACTTTGATTGGACGCCTTTTAATCCACGACTCGATTTTCATCCGCGACAATTTCAAAAATTAGAATTTAAACGACTAATAGAAAAGGAGAGAAAGCGTTAATGCCGTTTATTATTCCTAAAACTAGAGATTTAATTAAAACGCAAGGTTACAGTGCTTGTGAAACAGTTGGTGAACTTTGTTATGTTTTTTATGAGCATCTTATAAAAACTTGGAATGATGAGCCTAGATGGAAAACGGCCCACAGGCTCTATGATTTTGAATGTGACCCAATGAATAATGAGTTTGTTCTTATGGTTTATGATCAAGTGGCGAATAAATTCGAAGCAGACGATATAGCGAAGGCGGCGTCACTGGCCTACAAAGTATTCTTTGAACTAATTGTCATACCTTATGAACGGAAGCAACAAGAACTTAATGGAGATATTCATGGATAAGTGTTTGCATCAAGATTCAAGTTATTTTAGCAGGACGACAGAAGAGGATGGTTCGATGCACTATTACTGCGGAACTTGTGGGTTACGAGATCCAGAACGCCCATCTATTACTTTAATGCAAGTCCCAGAAGGGACTGTTTTGGTTCATCCAAATACCTGTTCTGACATCATTATGAACAATTCTCATAGTATTAAATTATCCTCCAAAGATAATTTTGAATTTTTTAATGGAGTAGTGCAAGATAGATTGGTACTTATTGAGAATGTCCTGTTGGCAAAAGGAAAAGAATATACTCGTGGTAATGATCGTTTCAGTAATTTTAAGACTTCCGGCAGACGACAAGGAATAAGTCCGGAACGCGCCCTAAATAGTATGAGAGATAAACACGAAGTAAGTCTTTTAGATATCATTAACGATTTAGATATTGGTAATTTGCCGTCTGAAGCTTTATTAGAGGAGAAAATAGGGGATTCTATTAATTATCTCATACTCCTTGAAGGATTAATTAAGGAACGATTACAAAATGCTAAATAAATTAACTAAAGAACAAGAAAAGATCCTAGAAGAAACCAAACAATATTGGATTGATTTATCTTTTCGACACCAAAAATTAACTTGGAAAAATCTCCAACCTCATTATAAATGGTTATATTCTTTAATAAGTACACCATGTCCAGTAGTTGTTGTTTTGCAATCCCCTCTGGAACTACAAATTGCGGCAAATATGTGGTCGCAGGTGGGGTCGCAGGTGGGGTCGCAGGTGGGGTCGCAGGTGGAGTCGCAGGTGTGGTCGCAGGTGTGGTCGCAGGTGGGGTCGCAGGTGGGGTCGCAGGTGTGGTCGCAGGTGGAGTCGCAGGTGGGGTCGCAGGTGAGGTCGCAGGTGGAGTCGCAGGTGTGGTCGCAGGTGGGGTCGCACGCAAAAGATAAAAACTTTCATTGGTTCTCTTGTTGGGAATCTCAGCTTTCATCTGATAGTGGATGGGTGAGTTTTTATGATACGTTTCGAAAATTCGGAATATGTAAAAACGAGTTTTTAAATAAATACATTCAATTATTAGAAGCTGGCCCCTGGATATCTGTTTTATGTGAAAATATTGTGTTTGTCTGTGCGGCCCCTATTAAAACTAGCCGACGCACAGATGGAGTTTTTCATAACGAAAACGGCCCAGCTTATGAATTTGAAAATGGCGCGGCTTATTATGTTTTAAACGGAGTCTCGGTTCCGGAATGGCTTGTGATGACTCATTTAGATGCCCTTGATCCACAAAAAGTATTAGCCATAGAAAATGCTGATCAACGAGCTGAAGGCATACGAAAACTAGGAATTGAGCGGCTATGTAAATACGGGAAAGTACTCGATACCTATAAAAATTATGAGGACGAATGGTTTATTACTTCAAAATACGAACTTATCGATATGTCTCCTATATTTAAAACCTTAAAGTATGCACCCTATTTACGAATGGAAAATCAATCTGTACCAGGTGTGTGGCATTTAGAAGCGGTGAGTAAAGAATGTAAGACAGTACAAGATGCAATAAATTTTAGAACCAAAAGTAAATCCCCAAAAATTCAAGTAATTAAATAGGAGAAAGTATGGAACAAATATGGTTGCACGGAGAAGTTCTTATCAAAAAATTGTCTGGGGACATACCTCAAGGACAAGTTATCCAAGCGCAAAATGGATCATATAAAGTGGCTGATTCCGAAACAACCGGCAATCATCATTTACTAGAAGATCTTCCAGGGCTACAAGTAATTGAAAAAGACGGAATGTTTTATGTAAGAACAGATAAACCATTGACGATTAAATGTGTGGATCAAAAACGCCATGATACTATCCGGCTTGAACCTTGCAAAAAAGATGAATTTTATGTGTTTGATAAACAGCAAGAAGTGGATCATTTAACTGATGAAATCCGAGCCGTCCGCGACTAATGTCTAATATTGTTTTCATCGACTTTGAGACTTATCATGACAGCTTGAGTGGTTATGACCTTCGAGCTATGAGTATGACAGAGTATATTAACGACCCACGATTTAAGGTATTCGGTTGTGGGGTTCAAGTTAATGATTCTGAGCCAACATGGTTGTCGGAGGAAGATGTAGGGCAATTTTTCAATCTATACGATTGGAGTCAAACTATAATTGTCGCCCATAATGTGAAGTTTGATGGGGCTATTCTTTCCTGGAAGTACGGCATTAAACCGCTTGAATGGAGAGATACAAAGAGTATGGCAATGGCTGTTTATGGGGCCTCAGTCCCCTCCTTTAGCTTAAAAGCCCTCTCAGACCGTCTAGGACTTGTTTCTAAGGGGGTTATGAAGACAAACGGGCTCCAAAGCCTTACAGAAGTTCAGGAAGCGGAATTAGCTGAATATTGCCTTACAGATGTCAAAATCTGTGCTGAATTATATAACCGGCTGGCGCCCCAGATTCCGGAGTCTCAATGGCCCATTATGGATTGGACTATTAGGGCTTTTGTGGAACCCAAGCTTCAAGTGAATTTAGAGGCGGTAAAACAAGTACAAGAAAATATTAAAAAGCACAAAGTTCAAGCGCTTGAACAATGTGGTGTAGATCTTAAGGTTCTTTCGTCTAATCAACAATTTGCAGAGTATCTAAAGCATCAAGGCTATACGGCGCCTATGAAAAAGAATCCTAAAGGTAAGTTGATACCAGCATTGGCTTTAGGCGATCCTGAATTTGTTGCTATGACCCAAAGTAAAGATGAGAAGCTCAAGCAGATATGCCTGGCTAGAAAAGAAGTAAAAAAAACAATGGAAATTAAACGAGCTGAAAAATTACAAGCAGTTGGGAAAGCCTACCCTTTTGACGTCATATTCAGTGGAGCTACTCAAACTCACCGTTTTTCCGGAGGAAATGGAGCCGGAGGCAACCCACAGAACTTCCCTAGGGAATCTGAGCTTAGACGGTGTATTGAAGCCCCAGAAGGCTCGCAGTTAATTGTAGGAGACTTCAAAAACATCGAAATGAGAATACTTACCTTTCTTTCTCGTGAGTCTAAATTGATTAAAGCGATTAGAGAAAACGTAGATGTTTATGCGGAGTTTGCGGCAGAGATTTACAACATACCAATTCATGTTATAACTAAAGCCCAGCGGCAATATGGCAAATGCTCGATTCTCGGATTGGGCTACAATATGGGGCCAAAGAAGTTTTATAAGACTTGTCTATTACTTGGGCTAGATGTACCAGAAGGGTTGGCTAAAAGTACAGTGTATCTGTATAGAGATACATATCCGGCTATCCCTAATTTCTGGAAGATATGCGATGTGGTTATTCAAATGATGGCAGATGGGCAAAAAGGGTTCTTCCCTGGGGTTCCATTTTTAAAAGTTAAGAAAGAAGCTATTATATTACCCTCAGGTTTAGAAATTAAGTTTCCGAATTTACGAAAAGAAGACGGAGAGTGGATTTTTGATAAATATAAGTCTCAAGTGACTAAAATCGATAAGGTAAAGCTATATGGTGGCAAACTGACAGAGAATATTTGCCAAGCCTTAGCAGGAGAAGTTTGTAAAGAGTCGATTCAGAGACTGCTCGATGAGGGTCTATCTCCCCAGGGGGCAGTCCACGATGAATTGCTTTTAGTTGCGGAAAAAGATGAATTAGCTTTAGTAGATATGAAACATGCAATGACAGATCCAATAAAATGGTGGCCAGAACTTGTCCTTGATGTTGATCTTGGGGTAGGCCAGAATTGGTATGAAGCCAAACACCCTAAAGAGGCGGCAAATGCCTGATAAAAATATCTTCCCTCGTCCACTTACTAATCCAGAAAAAGCGGCCCTATTACTTCTCCTCCTAGAAGGTGAGATAGTGTCATTTGGGAAAACACCAGATGAGGATTATATTTATACACTTTGTGCATTAACCGACTTAGATTATGAGGCCGCGAAGAGAGCTATATTAGATGCAGATAGATTTGGTATGGTACATATTGTAGATGGAGGATTAGATGCCTAAGTATGGCGCAGAAATATATCTTGATGAACTCGAGATTAAAATTATGTGTGCATTTGTTAGTCATTTATATTTAACAGATAGTGAAATGGCTGATATATTAAGAGATTTAGCGGATAAATTAGATGGACAACGAAGATCGAAGAGTGGTTAAGAAACCACGGAGTTTAAATTCTTATATATTTGCTGGACTTGGAAAGGTATGGATGTGGTGGCCTCCAAGAAATGAAGTTAAAAAAAGGTGCAAAGTTGAAGGAAAAACAGGATGGTATCGGTGTGAACTATGTCAAGCGGAAAGAGAACGTATCGATGTTGACCACATTACTCCGGTTGTACCCGTGTCTGGATTTACTACTTGGGATGCGTATATTGCCGGTCGATTTGTTACTGCCGAAAAATTGCAAGGAATCTGTAAAGATTGCCACAAGGCGAAAACGAAGAAAGAAAACATTAAACGGCGGGAAACAAGGACGGGTAGAATATATGTTTAGTTATTTCGGATCAAAAAGTAAACTTGTAAACTATTATCCAAAACCTTTATATAATTGGATGCCAGAAATGACTCCGGTTAAAACTATACTTGGTCAACGCCATAAGAAAACCGAAGTTATGTGGTACAGAAACGGAGAATAAATGAGCGATAAATGTGCGGTCTATCAATCAGATCATAAGTATAGTTACGACGCGTATAAAAGCGATAAAGAAGAATCGGTATTTTCTTGTTCTTGCGGCGAAATATTACAAGAAGCAGAAGATTCAACGGCGGGGTGCTAAATATGCTCTGGCATGATTTCTGGCTTGGCTTTTTCTTAAGTTTAGTAGGTCTTGTAGTGCATAAAATTTTAACGGGATGTGATAAATAATGAAAGAATCACGTATACTGTTTTTAGATATTGAAGCTAGTAATTTATCAGCTTCTATGGGCTATGTATTAGCTATAGGATATAAATGGGCTGGAGATAAAAAGGCTAAGGTTATGACATTAGCTCGATATCCAGGTAAGAAATCAACAGACGATAGTGAATTACTCAAAGCTTTTGAACCAATATTTAATAGTGCATCTGTTGTTGTACACCACTTCGGGGATTATTATGACATCCCTTTTCTTCAAACTCGTCGTCTTATTCACAAAATGAAACCCATGGATAGGGTAGCTACTGTGGATACATGGCGGATTGCTAAAAAACGCTTGAAGTTTCATTCCAATAGACTTGATGCCATCTTAAAAGCTTTGGGGTGTCCTTATCAGAAAACTGGACTCGACGGGAATATCTGGATTGATGCTAGTGCCGGGGATCGAAAAGCTCTTAAGTATGTAGCCACCCATTGTTATTGGGATGTCATGGTGCTGGAGTGGGTGTACAACGCCACAAAAGCAGTTTGGGATCAACATCCAGCGGCTTATGGAGCGGAAAGATGTAACGCTTGTGGCGGGAAGGAATTCTTAAGTAATGGGTTACGCCCAACGATTAAGAAAACCTATCGACGGCTTGTGTGTAAAAAGTGTGGGTGGCCTAAGAAAGGGGATGTAGTGTAATGTCGCGTGAGTGGTGTACGTTCTTTGCGGCTATTGAAGCAAACCCCAAAGAAATTATAAAGCCAAACCTTACAATTCGAGAGATGTTTGAAGCCAAGGATCATCTTAATAATTGCGATGTATGTTATAACAGAAGTTTAAGGGTATTAGAACAAGATGAAAAATCTAATAAGATACGAGGATTTATAAGTGAAAACTAAACGATCAATCCCATTATGGATGTATGTTATTAGTTTGTTGGGTATAACAGTATTAGCCTTATGGCCTCAAACTCATGAAAAACAACTAACCAAAGTAGCCAAAGCCGGTTTACCAAAAGCTGTTATGCTCCAAGTCTATATGAAAGAGCCGACTATAGTCATAAAATTGGGAAAACTTGAAATCTATCGTTCGACAACAACGACGATTCGGCAATACTTAGGGTCGGGGGTATTTATCTCCCCCACCGGTCATATCCTCACTTGCGCCCATTTATTTGATTCAGGAGACGTGGTGGGGATTACTGCTAAAACTTATGATGATCGCATTCATTCAGCTGAATTACTCTATCAAGACGCCCGAAAAGACTTGGCTCTCATTAAGATTGATGAAGCCATTTATCCTTGGGCAAGAGTAGAAAACCCCTATAAACTAGCAGTGGGGCAAGAAGTGTTGGCTATCGGTTATCCTTTGGGCCTTGAATTTTCTGTAACTCATGGTATAATTAGTTATCTGAATAGGGACTTCAGTTATGCCTATAATGTAGTTCAGGTAGACGCTTTTATAAATCCTGGTAATAGTGGTGGACCATTGTTTAACTTAAAAGGTAATTTGGTTGGTATTAATAGCTTTATTATTCATCCTAGAGGAGCCCCAGGGTTCACAGGATGTGGGTTTAGTGTGCATCCAGCCCAAATCAATGAGTTTCTTGTGAAATTTAAAGGCTTAGAAAAGGCGGTGAAATAACGTGTTGTGTCCATCCGGCTGGGGTAAGGCGTTCTTAAAGGTACTTTGGGAAGACAAATGGGAGATCATTAAGATTCTCTATTGAAACATAAAACGAATGCTGTATAAAGCTTTAATTAAGAGTTATTAATGGAAGGTATCATGTCATCCGCAACAATGGTTTTAATATTGGTTGTATTGTTAATTATCATGGCGTCACTAGGAGCGCAAAAATGACATTCTGGCAGGTGAAACTTAAACAGGCCGCTCAAAAGATAGAAAGGGCCCTTTTGCTCACCCCTTCTGTCGCCCAGATTATTATCGAAAGCACAGGGAATAAAGGGTCCACATGGGCGGTATATAAAGAACTAACCGAGCGTAAACTCCTAGCATTCGGCCTGAAATCAGCGGCAGAGGCCCAGATATTTGCTGATAAACAGGCGGCTAAATGGAAGATACGAGAAAAGGCCGGTGTTGTTGCCCCTAAGTATTACATTGTGAGGGAAGCATAATGATTTATCCATCGGCAGTATTTTCATTTATTACCGGGCCAATACGTTTTGAGGTGTCGCAGGATCAAAATATTTTAACTCATCTCCAAAAATATTCTCGATTCGGTTTTATGTTTACCTGGCCGTTTTGTTTTCATTTCTGGTTATTTTGGAAACTACAGGACGGATCGGATATAGATGGTTGGCAACCTGGGACAGAACAAGGGATTTATTGTCGAACGCCTGGATATAGATGGGATGCAGAGTTAGGAATGAAAAAGACCTGGGGTTATCTGGGTTTGCATTGGGATTGACACTAAACGATTTCAATCCGTCAGCGTAAAGGCGTAGTCCGTTCACGTTCGTCTTAAGCGACAAAGGGCCTACTTTGATGCGTGTACGGGGGTAATGAGGATAATGGGTGAAAGTCCCTACGACGGATTACTATATTAAAGGAGAATATAAGTGGATCTTAAAGAAGAACTTAAAACAACTAAAGAACGCTGGATTGCTCTGGGTCAGAAGCTTGGAGAATTACAGCAAGAGATACAAAATATTCAAGTGCAAGCTCGACAGCTAGAAGGGAGGTATCAATTACTTGAAGAACAACTTAAAGAACAAGAATCCCAACCAAATAAAAGTTGATTGGTGTCAAACTCATTTAACCGCAAGGGGGCAAGCAGTAACCGCTATTAAATTTCTGGGTTCGAGTTTATGGTGGGTGTGTTTAAATAGGACGACTTACACGGATGAATATTTTATTATGAGAAAAATGTGAATAATAAACAGAAAATAAAACATCTACAAGAAATGCTAGACAAGAAGTTTAAAATAACTCATTCAGACTGTCTCTTAACTATCGATGATTTGAACGCTGAATTAAACCATCTTAGAGAACAAAATCGGCAGTTGATCGACGGTCTTTATGCAACGAAGGCCATTATGAAATTGGCGAAGGCTTTGACTGATCAAGTTAATTCTTGTGGCTATAAGGATGACGAATGCGTTTTGTGTAAAAGTGCGAAAAAGATCTTGTCCAAATATTCACCGAAGAAAAAATGAAACCCGATAAGACCTACAAATTCATACTAGTGCAAGATGGCATAGAAGTCGCCTGCGTGGAATCGAGCGATAGAGATCGGGCCTTTAAAGAAATCAACCATTACGCATGGATTTATTCACAAGACGGAGAAGTAGAAATTCGGGAGAAAAAATGATTGATTTCAGAAAAAAGGCGGAGGCAATTGTAGATAAAGCAGAAAAGGCTAGATTCGACGATACTGCCTATTTGACCGTGGCGGACTTAAAAAAATGTATTGAACGAGCGCTTCGTGAAGTTCGAGAAGACACAATCAGAGAATGTGCAACCCAGAC
>Ga0070705_100002095_pt1 | contig 10161 bp, 8 predicted proteins | sample KBSK5253metaG_FD_65455 | JGI IMG/M metagenome (GOLD analysis project Ga0070705, IMG submission 65455) | Corn, switchgrass and miscanthus rhizosphere microbial communities from Kellogg Biological Station, Michigan, USA - KBS K5-25-3 metaG | ecosystem: Host-associated > Plants > Roots >... | reverse complement strand
GTCTGCTGCTCGCGTTCACCGCGACGTTGCCGACGCTGCCCGACCGTCGCCGCTTCGTCGCCGCGTTGCGGCTGCTGGGTTGCCCGAGCGCGCACGTCGTGCAGATCGTCGTCTTCCAGGCGCTCGCGCTCGGCGGGTGCGCGTCGGCTGCCGGCGTGCTCGTCGGCCTGCTGGTCTCGCACGGCGCCGAGCACGACCCGACCGGCTACCTCGGCTTCGCCTTCCAGCTCGGGACGCAGCGTGCGGTCGGCTGGCCGGCCATTCTCGCCACCTTTACGGGCGGCGTGCTGGCGAGTTGCCTCGCCGCTGCGCTGCCCCTGTCCGAGCTGCGGGCGGGCAGCGCGCCGATGGCGCTGCTGGCGCGTCGGGCAGAGCCTGGGCGTGCGTTCGGCTCGCGACTGCGCCTGCTCGGGGTATGCGGGCTCGCGCTGCTCGCCGTGGCCGGGTCGGCGCTGCTGGTGGCGCCGTCGATGCTGATCGTCGGCCTGATCGCGACGGCGGTCGCGATCGCGCTGGCGGTCCCGGCGGCGTTCGCTGCGATCCTGCGGCTGAGTCGGCGCCCGGCCGGTCGCTGGCGGCCGAGCTCGCTCGTGCTTGCGCTGCGGGCGCTGCGCGCGACGTCGCTGCTCGCGCTCGGTCTCGTCGCCGCCGGCGCCGTTGCGGTCTTCGCGGCGGTCGGCATACTCGGGATGCACGAAAGCGTGCTGCACGGGATGTATGCGGAGTTCCGCGGCTACCTCGGCAGCTCCGACGTATGGATCGCCCAGCCGGGCGACGACCTCGCGCTGCGCTCGTTCGAGGCGCGCGGCCTCGCCCGTCGCGTCGCCGCGGTGGAGGGCGTAGGCGGCGTGCGCGCGTTCCGGAGCGACCTGCTTGACATCGGCGACCGGCGCGTGTGGGTGATCGCGCGGCCGCCGGGCGACCGTCCGCTTGTGCCGGCGAGCCAGATCGTCCACGGCGACGCGCGCCTGCTGCAGCGGCGCCTGGCGGCGGGCGGATGGGTCGCGGTCTCGCAGCAGGTCGCCGAGGCGCAGGGCGCCGACGTGGGCGATGAGATCCGTCTCCCGACGCCGACTGGATCGCGGGTGTATCGCGTGGCCGCGATCACGACGAACCTCGGTTGGGGGCCGGGCGCAGTGGTCATCGGCGCGCGTGATCATCGCCACGCGTGGAGGAGCGACGAGCCGTCGGCGCTCGAGGTCGACCTCGTCCCGGGCGCGGACCCCGACGACGCCGTGCGGGCGATCCGGCGCATGCTCGGCGCCCACGCCGCCGGCCTGCAGGTGGAGACGGCCCGTGCGCGGATCGCGCGGGCGACTGCCGTCGCGCGCAGCGGCCTCGCGTGGGGCGTACGCGCCGCGTGGCTGCTGCTGGTCGCCGCGGTACTGGCGATGACCGCCGCGATCGGCGCGGGCACGTGGCAACGCCGCGCCGCGTTCGGGCAGCTGCGGCTGATGGGCTGGCGATCGCTGAAGCTGTGGTGCGCGCTGATGTGGGAGGCCGCACTCGTGCTCGGCACCGGCTGCCTCGTCGGAGCGGTGGCTGGCGTCTACGGCGAGCTGCTCGGCAGCCGCTGGATCCGGCGCGTGGTCGACTATCCCGCGTCGTACGCGGTCGCCGCGGACCGGACGGTGGTCGTGTGCCTGCTCGTCTTCGCGATCGCGCTCGCCGCCGCCGCCGTGCCCGGAGCGTTCATGGCGCGAACGCCGCCGGGCACGGGGGCAGGGGGAACAGTGCGCCGCGATCGAGCATGAACACGCCGTCGACTCCTTCGGGGACCGGTCCCGGGTCGGTCGTGAGCACGACGGCGACCGAATCATGATGCGCGATCGCGCGCAGGAGGCCGACGAGGCCGTCGTGCTCGCAGTTCGGAGGCAGGTCGGCGGGATCGTCCACCAGCAGCAGCGACGGGGCCGTGACGAGCGCCCGCGCGACGGCGACGCGGAGCGTCTCCACGCAGCCCAGCTCTTCCGCGGCCAGCGAGGCGCAGCCCGCGACGCCCGCGCGGCGCAGCAGCGTGTAGGCGATCGCCCGCGCGCGCAGCATCGAGCAGCCGCGCCCGAGCATCGGCGCGGCCACCTGCTCCAGCACGGATCCGCCAACGGTCGGCTCGAAGTGGGTCATCGCGTAGCCGATCCCGTTCGGCGCGCCGATCATCGCGTGCCGCTTCAGGTCGACGCCGGCGAAGCGGACGCGGCCCGTGCTCGGCGACGTCAGGCCGGCGGCGATTCGCATGAGCGTCGTGCGCCCGGAGCTACGCGGACCGACGACAACGATCAGCTCGCCCGTCTCGATGCTGAGCGAGACGTCGCGCAGCGCGGCGCCATCGCGCTGTGCGCCGCCCGCGTATCGGACTGTCACGTGTTCGAGCGTGAGCAGCGGCACCTCCCGATCGTGCCGGAAGCCGGCGGCTACGGGCAGCCAGCTCCGTCTACGAGGCGGAGTACGCGGTCGCCTGCTCGCGCCTCAAGCCGGCTGAGCCAACACGTCGATGCCGCGCTCGGCGGCGTCGCGGACGGCTCTCAGCTGCTCGCGCTTGCGCGCGAACTCGGGCGCGGTGTAGCAGTGCACGTCGGCCGGGGCGCCCATCTCGGAGCGGTCCCACAGCGAGCCGGCTTGGTAGACGCGCTCAAGCCAGGGGACGCCGTCGAAGAAGTCCGAGACGAGCACGACGACCCATTCCGGTCCCCGCTCACGCTGCGGCGGCGCGCCGTTGGCGTCGTCAACGCGTGCACCGCCCACGAGCGCCTGCGAGATCGGCCAGCGGTCGCTCACGCGCTCGACATAGCGGCGCAGCTCGCGCAGGTTCAGATCCTCAAGCTTGGCGGGCTCCAGCGACACAGCGCCGGATTCTCGCCGCTCGACCGGCGCAAGCGCAATCCGGCCGGCCGGCGTGTTCACGAGCTGCGCGGGGCAGCCCGTCAGCGCGGCAGCGGCTGCCAGGCGATGCCGCTTATCCCCCACACGTCCTCGGCGCCGCTGTACTCGCCTCGCCGAGGTCACGGACGAGTCTGCCCCTGAGGTCGATCGTCATCAGGTCGTTGGGCAGGATCAGCAAGCGCCTGCCGTCCGGCGACCACTCGGGCGCGGTCACGTTCCGGGCGAGCAGCCTCAGGCCGGTGCCGTCCGGGCGGATGCGAAAGACCGCGCCCTGGCGGACGAAGGCGATCCAGCCGTGGGACGACCACGCCGGGGGCGTCGCCCTCGACGAGCCGGCGGGCGTCGCCGCCGTCGGCGTCGCAGATCCAGACGCTGCGATGCGATCGGCGGCCGTAGTGGATCGGTGCGCCGGAGCCGAACACGAGCCGTGAGCCGTCCGGCGAGAACGCGGGCATGCCGTCGTCCTGACCGTGCGCAGGCAGGCGCCGGAAGCCGCTGCCGTCGAAGTTCACGAGCGCAAGCGACGCCCCGGCGTCGAGCACCACGCGCGCCCCGTCGGGCGAGAACGCGGGGTCGTCGAACGACTGTCGCTCGCAGGCGCTGTCCGACAGGTAGACGTCGGTGCAGCCGGCGAGGATGCGTGAGTCGTCGGGCCCCGTGCGGACGCGGATGCTGACCTCGACGTAGTTGGCGTCGCTGCCGAGCTGGTCGTCCCATCCGTAGCTGCCGTCGTCGTAGCCGTACACGATCGCCCCGTTGCGCCCGGGGAAGGCGGCGTGGGCGGCGGCGGGGACGAGCGCCAGCAGCGCGGCGATCAGGATTGCGGTGCGCTTCATGCCGGTGGAACGGGCGTCCACCGGCGAAGTTGCGCGAGCGCTACGCGAAGTCCTCGGCCGTGTGCGGCCCGACGCAGGCGACCGCCAGCTCGTCCGCCACGTCGCGGGCGACCTGCGCGACGTCGTCGTAGGTGACCTCGTCGAGCGCGGCGATCGCGAGGTCGGGGTCGATCTCCTCGCCGAACAGGATCGTCTGCTGGGCGGCGTGGCGGGCGACCGCGTTTGTGTTCTCAAACGCGAGCACGCGGGCGCCGGCGGCGTACGCCCGCGCCCGCTCGACCTCCTCCTCGCGCGGGCCCTCATCGCGCAGCTCGGTGACGATCTCGCGCATGCGCGCGTAGGCCTCGATGCACTTGGTCGAGTCGAGTCCTGCCGACAGCTGCAGGATCGGCACGTCCGCGCTGTTGTGCGAGAGCGCGTACACCGAGTATGCGAGCCCGCGCTGCTCGCGGATCTCGTCGAACAGGCGCGAGCCCATCGAGCCGCCGAGCAGCGTCGCGTAGATCGTCAGCGCCGCCCGCTGGGCGCGGTCGCGCGTGTCGATCTGCGGCCGGTAGGACATCCGCAGATGCGACTGGTTCGAATCGCGTTCCTCCACGAGCGTGCGCGCATGCAGCGCGGGCGCCGCCTCGTATGGCTCCGGATCCGGCAGCGTGGGAAAGCGGCCGAACAGCTCGTCCAGCGTGCCATTCGCAGGCAGGTGCTCCAGGTTGCCCACGACGAACGCTCCGCCGCGCGCGCCGCCCCAGCGCCGCTCGCGGAACGCGACGATCCCCTCGCGCGTGAACGTGTCGCGCAGATGCTCGACCGGCCCGAGCACCGTCCGGCCAAGCGGATGGTCGCCGAACGCGGCGTGGTCGATCAGGTGCTCGGCGACCGTCGCCGGCTGGTCGTTCGCGCGCGCGATCTCCTGGATCACGACGCCGCGCTCGCGGTCGAGCTCCTCCGCGTCAAGTCGCGGGCGCCCGACGAAGTCGGTCAGCAGGTCGATCGCCTCCAGCGCGCGCTCGGCGCGCACGGTGATGTGGAAGGCGACGAGGTCATGGCTCGTGTAGGCGTTCAGCTGGCCGCCGATCCGCTCAGCCGTCTCGTTGACCGCTCGGTAGTCGGAGAACTTCTCGCCGCCCTTGAAGACGAGGTGCTCGAGGAAGTGCGCCATCCCGTTCTCCTCCGGGCGCTCGGTGCGCGCGCCGGCATCAAACGCGACGAGCGCGGTGACGGCGCGCGTGCCGTCGAGCTGGAGGCGGTGGATCGGGAGCCCATTCGGGGCGACGGAGGTGGAGATCGCGGTCATGGCTGCGACGATAGCGGCGGAACGACCAGCCGACTCCGTCAGGCGTGGCGCTGAGGCTCGCAGGCGTCCGAAATCCCTGCAAAACTGCTTGCAGCAGCGGCCGCGCCTCGTTGCCTTCTCCGCGGGCACGCTACTGTCCCGGAGCCCGATGCCCGTGAAGACCGGCACCCGCACATCGCGCCGCGCCGCCGCCGAGCACGCGCCAGTCGTCGCCGCCGCTGCCGTCCCGCACAGAGCGACGTCGGTCGGCGCTGCCGTGATCGAGTTCCGCGGCGTCGAGAAGCGCTACGACGTCGGCGCCGTCGGGCTCGACCAGGCGACGTTCTCGATCGGGCGCGGCGAGTGGGCTTTCCTCGTCGGCTCGACCGGCTCCGGCAAGTCGACGATCATGCGGCTGCTGATCAAGGAGCTCGAGCCGACCGCCGGCACGATCCACGTCGCCGGACGCGACCTCGCCGAGATCACGCGCAAGCGCGTGCCGTACTACCGCCGCAACATCGGCGTCGTCTTCCAGGACTTCAAGCTGCTGCCGAACCGCACGGTGCACGACAACGTCGCGTACGCGCTGCAGGTGACCGGCGGCACGCGCAAGGAGATCCGCGCGAAGGTCCCGGACATCCTGCGCCTCACCGGCCTCTCGACGAAGCTGCACAACTACCCGGACCAGCTGTCCGGCGGCGAGCAGCAGCGCGTCGCGATCGCGCGCGCGTTCGTGAACCATCCGCCGCTGCTGCTGGCCGACGAGCCGACCGGCAACCTCGATCCCGAGACCTCGATCGGGATCATGCAGCTGCTCTACCGCATCAACCGCGCCGGCACGACGGTGCTGATCGCCACGCACGACAACGCGATGGTCGACAAGATGCGCCGCCGCGTGATCGAGCTCTCGCAGGGGCGGATCGTGCGTGACGAGGCGACCGGCTCCTACGTGCGCGACGAGTCGACGCGCGAGTTCGCCGTGCGCATGCGCGACGGCCTGCCCGAGTCTCCGCCGACGGTCGAGCAGCGATGAAGCTCGGGTTCTTTACACGCGAGGCCTCGCGCGCGCTGCGCCGCAACGCGGCTCCCTCCTTCGCCGCGCTCGCGACCGTGCTGCTGACGATGCTCGTCGTCGGCGTTTTCATCCCGATCGTGCAGGCGACGACCGGCGCCGCCAACGACGTGCGCAAGCGCGTGCTCGTCGACGTCTACCTCGTGAGAGACGCGACGCAGTCGGATATCACGCGCGTGCGCCAGCAGTTGCTCGACACGGCGAACGTGAAGCGCGTCGAGTTCGTCTCCAAGCAGGACGCCTACCAGCAGCAGCGCAAGAAGGACCCGGAGGCGTTCGCGCTGCTGGGCTCCAACCCGCTGCCGGACACGTTCCGCGTCACGCCGGAGAACCCGGACGACGTGCTCAAGATCGCCGCCGCGCTGGCGCCCGAGGCGGCCGGCGGCGGCCACACGCCGATCGACTCCTCGATCGACGAGGTGCGGACCCGCCGCGACGACACCTCGAAGATCCTGCAGGTCACGCGCTTCGTGAAGCTGATGGCCGGCACGCTCGCGCTGCTGCTGATCGCCGCGTCGATCTTCCTGATCGCCAACACGATCCGGCTGTCGCTGTTCGCGCGCCGGCGCGAGGTCGAGGTGATGAAGCTCGTCGGCGCGACCGACTGGTTCATCCGCTGGCCGTTCGTGATCGAGGGCATCATCGTCGGCGCGCTCGGCACCCTGCTCGCAATCCTGCTGCTTGCGGTCGGGAAAGTCGCGATCATCGACCCCCTCGCCAGCGACTTCGCGCTCATCAGCGCGCCCGAGACGATGCCCTTCACCGTGCTGATCGCCGTGATGCTGGCCGCCGGCATCGCGATCAGCGCCATCGGCTCCGCGGTGTCTTTGCGCCGCTTCCTGCGCGTCTGACCTGCTGCGTTATCGCCGCTCGCGGTACGCCCCGGCTGACCAGCACGCTCAGCGGCCGGCGTACCGGGGCAGCGAAACGCGGTCTTAGCGCAGCAGCGCCTTAGCCTCCAGGTACTCCTCCAGTCCGAACTTCCCATTCTCGCGCCCGTTCCCGGACTGCTTGAAGCCGCCGAAGGGGGCGCGGAGGTCAAAGGCGCCGCCGTTGATCTCGATCTGACCGGCGCGGATGCGGCGGGCGACCTGCTGCGCGCGGGCGGGGTCGCCGCCCCACACGCCCGCGGCCAGGCCGTAGATCGTGTCGTTGGCGATCCGGACGGCGTCGTCCTCGTCCTCATAGGGCACGATCACGAGCACCGGACCGAAGATCTCCTCCTGCGCGATCGTCATCTCGGGCGTCACGTCGGAGAAGACGGTGGGACGCACGTAGAAGCCGACTGGCAGGTCCTCGGGTGGCTCGGCCCCGCCGCAGACGAGCCGCGCGCCCTCCTCGATCCCCTTGCGGATGTAGTTGCGCACACGCTCGCGCTGGACGTCGGACACCAGCGGCCCGATCCCGGACCGCTCCCCGGTCGGGTCGGCCGGCTCGAACCGCTCCGCCGCCGCGGCGGCGATCTGCTCAGCCTCCGCGAGCTTCGAGCGTGGCACGAGCATGCGCGTCAACGCGGAGCACGTCTGGCCGCTGTTCAGGAACGCCTTCGCGACGCCGTTCGGCACCGCCTGCGAGAGGTCGGCGTCGTCGAGGATCACGTACGGCGACTTGCCGCCGAGCTCCAGCGCGACCCGCTTCACCGACGCGGACGCCAGCTCGCTCACGCGCTTGCCCGCGCGCGTCGAGCCCGTGAACGAGACCATGTCGACGTCCGGGTCGGAGGCGAGCGCCTCGCCGACGACCGGACCCGTGCCCGTCACGAGGTTGAAGACGCCCGCCGGCAGACCGACCTCGTCCACGACCTCAGCCAGCACGAACGCCGACAACGGCGCCACCTCGCTCGGCTTCAGCACGACCGTGCAGCCGGCCGCCAGCGCCGGCGCCACCTTGCAGGCGACCTGGTGCAGTGGGTAGTTCCACGGCGTGATCGCGCCGACGACGCCGACCGGCTCGCGCACCACCAACGCCGAGCCGGCCTCCTCCTCGAACGGCAGCTCGTCGAGCAGATCGGCCGCCATCCGGAAGGAGGCGATCGGCAGGCCCGCCTGGATGATGCGCGACAGCTTCAGCGGCATGCCGACCTCGGCCGTCACCGTCGCGGCGATCTCGTCGGCGCGCGCCTCGAGCCCGTCCGCCACAGCACGCAGCAGCCGCTGCCGCTCGGGCACCGGCGTCGCCGCCCACGCCTCGAATGCCGCACGTGCAGCCGCCACGGCGCGCCGGGCATCAGCGGCCGTTCCCTCCGGGATCGTCCCCAGCGGCTGCTCGGTCGAGGCCTCGACGACCTCGAGCGTGCCGCCACCGTCGGGTTCCACCCAGGCGCCGCCGACGTACAGGCGGTCGCGCACCGTAGGACGGGACTGCTGCTCGACGGACATCGGCGCCTCCAGGGTCGGGATCGACAGGCTGTAGCGAGCGTACTCGCCGGCCGGGCCGGGGAGCCCCGGTCGGTACGCTGACGCGGTGAAGCGCCGCTCCCCCCGCCTCGGGCGTGCCATCTCTGTCGCGCTCGGCGCGTTCCTCGTGCTGCTGCTCGGGATCTACCTCGGCGGGCACCCGAGCAGCCTGCCCGGACCGCTCCAGGACGCGTTCGTCGGCGACGGCGACACGCGCTTGATGCAAGAGGCGCTCGACACGATCGACGACATCTACTACCGCAAGGTCAACCGGGACGAGCTCGTCGATCACGGCGTCGCGGGCGCCGTCGCGAGCCTCAGAGACCAGTTCTCGCACTACTTCGACCCGAGAACGTACAAGCGCTTCGAGCAGGTCACGAATCCGAGCTTCAGCGGGATTGGCGTCACCGTGCGGGCGGGCGAGGGCGGGTCCGGGCCGCTCCAGATCGAGTCGGTGATCCAGGGGACGCCGGCCGCGCGCGCCGGCCTGCGCCGCGGTGACCGCATCGTCGCGGTCAACGGCAGATCGCTCACGGGGCGGCCGTCGAGCGAGTCGACCGCGCTGATCAAAGGCAAGCCCGGGACGAAAGTGACCTTGACGATCGCGCGCGACGGCAGACGCACAACAAAAGCGGTCGAACGCGCCCGCGTCACGCAGCCGGTCGTAGCTGGGCGGGTCGTCACCCGCAGCGGCAGGCGCTGGGGCGTGGTCATCTTCACGAGCTTCACGGAGGGGTCGGCCGCGCAGGTGCACGCGGAGGTCGAGCGGCTGCTGCTGAGACGCAGAGTCGACGGGATCGTGCTCGACCTGCGCGGCAACGGCGGGGGGCTGCTGACGGAGGCGGTCGACGGCGCGTCGGTTTTCATCCCCGACGGGACGATCGTCTCGACCGACGGGCGCTCGCGCGCACGCCATGTCTATACGGCCACCGGCGGCGCGATCAGAGGCTCCGTGCCGGTTGTCGTGCTTGTCGACCGCGGGACCGCCTCCGCAGCCGAGATCGTCACCGGCGCGCTGCAGGACCGCAGACGCGCCGAGGTCGTCGGCGCGAACACGTATGGCAAAGGGGTCTTCCAGGAGATCCGCGAGCTGCCGAACGGCGGCGCGCTTGACCTCACTGTCGGGCAGTACTTCCTGCCGAGCGGGCGCAACATCGGTGGCAGAGGCGTCGCCGAGGGGAGAGGGATTGCGCCGGATGTGCGCGCGGCCGACAACCCCGATACGCCGCGACGTGACGAGGCGCTCGACGCCGCGCTCGCCACGCTGGCCGCCCAGCCGCGGTGACGCGCCACGAGCCACGCGAGCGCGACTGGGTCGCGCCGCGCACGTCCGTCGTCGCCGTGCTCGACAAGCGCGGGCGCTTCCTGATCGGCGACACGTTCTTCGGCCGCGGCCCGCAGCTGATCGTCGACAGAGATCGCAGAGCGAGCGTCGGGGATCTGGTGCTGCTGAAGGTCGGCGGCCGCGGCGGCCAAGGTGGTCGTGGCCACGCGAAGGTCGAGCGGCGGATCGGCCGCCCGGACGTCGCGCAGGATGTGCTGGAGGCGCTGATGCTCGACCGCGGCCTCAGACGCCGCTTCGACCCGGCCGTCGAACGCGCGGCGCGCACCGCGGCCGCAGGCGACGGCGTGTCGCACGCCTCCCGCCGCGACCTGCGCGACCTCACCACCTTCACGATCGACCCCGCGACCGCGAAGGACTTC
>Ga0070705_100002090_pt1 | contig 10181 bp, 11 predicted proteins | sample KBSK5253metaG_FD_65455 | JGI IMG/M metagenome (GOLD analysis project Ga0070705, IMG submission 65455) | Corn, switchgrass and miscanthus rhizosphere microbial communities from Kellogg Biological Station, Michigan, USA - KBS K5-25-3 metaG | ecosystem: Host-associated > Plants > Roots >... | reverse complement strand
CGCTCCATCAGCCGCACGGCCTCGAACAGGAACGGGAACAGCAGGCGGTTGACGACGAACCCGGGCGTATCCGGGACCTCGACCGCGGTCTTGCCCAGCATCGTGCACAGCGCTCGCGCGCGCTCGCGCGTGGCCTCCGACGCAGCGTCCGGGAATGCGAGCTCGACCAGGTCCATCTTCGGCACCGGGTTGAAGACGTGCAGGCCGACGAAGCGGTCGGGGCGGCCGGAGGTCTGCGCGAGTCTCGCCACCGACAGCGACGACGTCGTCGTGGCCAACACCGCGTCGTCCGCGGAGATGCGCCCAAGCTCCGCCAAAACGCCGCCCTTGACGTCATAGTCCTCGGCCGTCGCCTCGACCAGGAACGTCGCCTCGCTGAGCGCGGCGAGGTCCGAGACGACCGTCACGCGGTCGGCGATCGGCTCCTCGCTCAGCTTTCCGCACCACTTCGCGACGGCACCGCGCGCTCGCTCTGCCGAGGTCTCCGAGCGCGCCCACAGCAGCACGTCGCCGTGCTGCGCCGCCGTCGCAGCCAAGCCGCATGCGATCGCCCCCGAACCCGCGATTCCCAGCCGTTCCTCCACCAGATGCTCCTCGTCTTGACTCGTCAGTCAGCCGAACACTACGGGTCGGTGCGCGAAGGCAGCTCCACCACCTGCGACGCCGCGCGGCAGCCGCGCAGGCGCCACGGCGGCACCGCCCGGTCGATGCGCACGACGCGCCCGTCCCCGTCAAGCCACGCGAGGTCAAGCGCGAAGCGCATGCCGAGCGTGTGGACCGAGCGCGTGCGCGGGAGCAGCAGTCCGGTCGCGGGCGGCAGCTCGCCCAGACCCGCCAGCCCAAGCAGCCGCGCAAGCGGGTCGGCCGCGATGCGGACGTCGATTTCCGGCAGCTCCGCAACCTCGACGGACGCGAGCCGCCGCAGCCGGCGCGGCAGCAGCAGACTCACGCGGCCCAGCGGAAGCCGGTTGGCGCCGGGCGCGGCTCCAGCGGGCTTGCCGGAAGCCTGTCCGGCGGGTCGTTTGCGTTGTAGCCGCCGGGCGCGAGGTCGTTCGGCGTCTCGGGGTGGAACAGCGTCGCGAGGTATTGCGCCTGCCCGCGGCCGGGACCGAGCTCGAACTGGCCGCCGCCGTAGGCGCCGATGCCGTGCTCGGCGCAGTAGTCGTAGCCGGCGCAGAGGCGCTGCAGGCCGCCGAAGCGCGAGGGCTTGATGTTCACCATCCGCGGCGCGAACGGCAGCGCCTCGATGTCGGCGATCGCGTGGATCGGCGCGTCCCACGTGATGCGGTCGCGATGCGGGCGCAGCACCTCGTCGATGCCGTCCGCCGCGAGGTCCGGATCCTCCAGCCAGGCATCCGGGAACGCCTCCGCGATCCGCCGGTAGAAGACCGGATCGGAGGGCGTGTCGACGATCGTGCCTCTGTAGAGGCCCTTGTAGTCGATCGAGTCGACCGCGCCGGTTGCGACGAGCGCCGCGATCACCTCGTCGCTCCAGGCGGGCGTCGGGTCGAGCTTGAAGCGCAGCGTCGGGTAGCGCTCCAGCAGCGCGAGCAGCGGCGCGACGTCCGCGACGCCGTCCTGCTCCGGCAGCCGCCGCGAGTTGACGAACATCATCGGCTGTGGCGTCCGGCTGACGGCCTCGTGCAGTGGCTTGCCCGCCTGGCGCAGCGCGAGGTCGAGCGCAGCGGAGTGGAACGCCCAACGGCGGTAGAGGCGCGAGACCTCGCCGCGCACCGGCTCGACCGGGAACAGATCGAGCGCGTCGATCCGCGCGCAGAAGTCACCGAGCGTGGTCCCGCCGCCGGTCGCGAGATCGAGGTAGGGCCCGGCCTCCTGCAGGCGGTCGTGGTCCTCGCCGTCGTAGACGACGTCCTCGCCGACGCCCTCCTCGCCACCGCCCCGCAGGTGGATCACCGTCGTCTGGCGGCGGAAGCCGCTGGAGACGTCCTGCACGAGCCCTTCGAGCGCGTAGGACTCGACGACGAGCGGCAGGCCGGCGAGCAGGTCGTACGTCCCCATCGGCCGGTGAGCCTAGCGGGCGCGTCGGTGCGCGCGCGGTCGCGCGCTCAGGCTGAGCCGTCGCCGGCGGCGCCGCCGCGCTCGAGCCGCGCGACGAGCTCCTCAAGCCGCAGCTCCTCGAGCCCTCTGCCGACGGCGTCCAGCTCGCCGGCGCACCACTCGACGAGCCGGCGCCCCTCGGCGACCAGCTCAAGCGTCTCGCGCAAGCCGGCCTCGCCCGAGTCGAGCCGCCGCACGATCTCCTCGATACGCGCGCTGGCGGCCTCGTAGCTGGTCGGCTCCGGCGTCGGTTGCTCGCTGCTCACGACTCCGCATCCTCGACGCTGGCCCGGACGCGTCCGTCGTGGAAGCGCAGGTCGACCGCGCCGGCGGCGCGTGCCTCGGCAGCGGAGGTCACAAGGCCGCCGTCGCCCGCCGTTTCCACGAGCGCGTAGCCGCGCGCGAGCGTGCGCTCGGGGTCGTGCGCCGCGAGCGCGAGCAGCAGTCGCTCCAGGTCGCCGCGGCGCCGCCCACGGTCGACCGCGGCTGCGTCGGTCTTGCGCTGCAGCACAAGCAGGCGCGTGGACGTCAGCCCATGCTCGCGCGCGAGGCCGCGGCGGGTGCTTGCGCGCAGCTCGCGCAGCAGCTGGTGCAGCTGACGGCGGTTGCGCGCAACCTGCTCGACGGGCGCGCGTGCCAGCGCCGCGAGCGCACGCGCCCGCGTCACAACGGCGCGGCGGCCATGCACGTCGAGCCGGCGTGCCTCGCGCAGCAGCGTCGCGCGCGCCGCTGCGACATCGAGCCGCACAGCCGCCTCGGCCGCGTGCGTCGGCGTCGAGCAGGAGACGGCGGCAACGTCGTCGATCAGCGTGCGGTCGGTGTGGTGCCCAACCGAGGCGATCACCGGCACGCGCAGCAGCGCGACCGTGCGGCAGAGCAGCTCGTCGCAGAACGCGAACAGGTCCGCAAGCGAGCCGCCGCCGCGCGCGACGATGATCACTTCGACCTCCTCGATCGCCGCAAGCTCGCGCAGCGCCTGCGCGATCGCCGGCGCAGCGTGGCGATCCTGCACCGGCGCGAAGCCCCACACGAGCTGCCCACCCCAGCCGCGCCGCCGCAGGCCGGCGAGCACGTCGTCGCGCGCCTTGCCGCCCTCACCTGTGACGACACCGATCGTCTTCGGCAGCAACGGCCGCGTGAGGCGCTTCTGCGGGTCGAGCAAGCCCTCTGCTGCGAACTGTCGCCGCAGCCGCTCGACCTGCGCCAGCAGATCGCCCTCGCCGGCAACGCGCAGATCGCTCGCGCGGAACGAGAACGATGGGGACGAGGTCGCGCTGCCGGGGTAGTAGTCGCAGCCGCCGGCGATCACAACCTGCGCGCCGTCGGCCGGATCGATCCCGAGCTGGTCGAAGTCGCTGCGCCACATCGAGCACGGCAGCGCGCCGCGGCCATCGCGCAGCTCGAACCACACCGACGTTCTGCTCATGCGCAGGTTCCACAGCTCGCCGAACACCTGCACGTGCGCGAACGCACGCAGGCGGTCGCGCAGCTTCTCCGCATAGGCGCCGACGGGGAACGGCCCGGGCAGCGTGCTGCCGGGGATCCCGGTGGGAGCCTGCGTCGCCTCGCTCATCGCCGTCGAGCGTAGCTCGCGGTGCGGGCGCGACCCGCGGGATCGCTACGCGACGTCGTCAGCCACGCTTGCGAGCGTCGCCATGTCCGGCTGTGCCGGCTCGCCGCGCACCTCGCCGGCGCGCGCGAGTCCGTTCAGCCGCGCGATCTCGCGCTCGCCCTCGACGCGGGCGGGATGATCGGCCGGCAGCTCGCGGATCAGCCGGCGGATTCGCTCGCGCAGCTGCAGCGCGAAGTGCGGGGTGGAGGCGCCCATCAACTGACGCACATCCTCGACGGTGACGTCATGGCCTGGGCGCAGGCGATCGGGGTGCTCGGCTTGGCTCATCGAATCGCGTTCGTGTCGGTCTGAATGGGCGCGGCTTCGAGGAAGCCGTCGATGCGGGCTTGCACCGGCAGCGAGATCGCGGACTCGTCTCCGATCAGCCAGCCGTGATTGTAAAGCGCGCGGGCCGGATCCCGCGTGTAGCCCGGCTGGATGTCGAGCAGGTAGGAGCCGACCGCCGGCGGCAGCGTGTTCGCGTCATCGATCAGCAGCAGCGGCCCATACGTCCCGCTCGCCGACAGCGGGGCGGCGGCAGCCGCGTCGAGTGTGCGGGCCGCGTTCGCGAACACGAACCCGTGCCCCGGGTCGACGATGCCCCAACCGTCGAGCCCGTCGCGCAGCCGTGCGAACGCGATCGCCGAGCGGACCGGGTCCGGCGCGGAGATGCGCGTCACGGTCCCGAGGCTTCTCAGCACCCGCTCGACGCTGCGGTCGACCACCCGCGGTGGCGCGAGCAGATAGATGCGCGGTCTGCGATGCGCTTGGAGCGCGGCGAAGGTCGGACCCGGGATCGTCGATCTGTGTACGAACAGCAGCGGATTGCCGGTCTTCGCCGCCCACCCAGCCGCCGGCATCGCAAAGGCGGGGTCCTCGTCGGACACGACCACGACGGCGCGGCTTGGATGACCGACCGCGGCGCTCTGCAGGCGGTCAATCGCCGCGGCGAGCGCGCTCGGGTCCTCGCCCGTCAGCGTTGTCGAGCGGTAGCCGCTCGGCGCCGGCGCATCGCCGATCCGCACGACCTGCGTGCCGCCGAGCTCGGCGGCGCCGGCCGGCGCCAGCTGCGTGAGCGCTTCGGCGCTCGCGGCGGGCAGCTCGCCGCCGTCCGACAGCAGCAGCGGTGCCCGCAGCGGGCGGCCCATCAGCACCGCGGCTGCCAGCCCGGCCTGCCACATGCGCTGGTCGGCGAGCACGACTGCTCGCGGGTGCGCGCCCGGAGCGTCGGCACCCGGGAACACTGCGCGCGCGACGGCGGCTGCATTGGCGGTCGGATCGGCGCCCCCGACGCGCGTCGTGTTCTTCGTGGCGAACGTCGGAAAGCCCAGCTGCTGCGGCGCGTCCGGCTCGGTGCCGGCCCGGCCGAGGTGCGGGCTGTCGAGCCTCTGGGGCTCGCTGCCGCAGCCGACCGTCGCCGGCAACAGCGCCAACGCGATGAGCGGCAGCAGGACGGCGGGTCCGGGGCGGCGCATGCGGCGCTCAGCGCAGCGCCGCGACGATCCGCACCGTCGTGCGGTCGCCGTCGCGCTTCGTGCCGATCGCAAGCGAGCGATACGCGTTGATGTAGGGGAGGACCGGCGACAGGTCGGCGACCTCGATCTGGTCGAGCGCTCTCAACAGCGCCGCGAGCGGCGGCACGACCACCACGAGGGAAGGCTCGTAGCCGTCGCCGAGCGTGTCGATCGCCGCCTTGCCGTCGCTGCTCTCGTCGAAGCGCTGCTGCGGGTCGAGCAGGTCCTCGGCCGAGGAGGCGGCGTAACCGGCGGCCAGCTTGTCGCCCTTTGCCAGGACGACGATCGGCTGCGGCGACTGCGGCACCCCTACCTGGAACCCGCGCGCATCGCCTGCGGACGCGGGCCGCACGGGCAGGTGAGCGCCCGCGGAGACGACCGCCTGGAGTCGGGTGAGCAACCGCTGCGCCGCCGCCGCGTCGGTCAGCTGCAGCAGCACGCCGCCGCCCAGATCGAGCGGCGACTCCCCGCGCGCGAACAGGCCCAGCCCACCGAGCGGATCGAGCAGGTCTCTGTCGAGGTCCAGCCCCAGATTGGTGCGGACCTGCGCCGCTGCCTGGTCGTGGAGGCCGGCGCTGTCCAGTGCGCTGCGGACGAGCGGCCCGATCGGCGGTGTCGCGAGCGCGAGCCATGCGTCGCCGGGGAGCTGGCCGACCGTCACCTCGGCGTCGGAGCTGTCCGCATTCGTGAGCTCCGACGCTCCGCTCGCCTCGATCGCGATCTCGTCGGCGTTCGCCGTGAGGCTCGCGACGATCGGCGACTTCGCGAGGCCGGCGAGCGCTCTGCGCGATGCCGGCGGGACGTCCTCGCGCGACGACAGCACCGGCAGCAGCGCTTCCACGTCGACATACGCGAACGCGAGCGCGTCGTCGGGCACGGCGTCGACCGCGTCCGCAAAGCGCGAGGCGTCCGCAAGGCTGTCGCCTCTCACCGCGTCGACGGTCGCTCTGAACGCGGTCAGCGACGACGCGATCACGAGGAAGTCGCCGACGGCGCCGCCCGGCGCGCCGTCGTGCGCGTCAACGTCGTACGCGACGCCGCGGTACGTGCCGCCCGCTCTGTTGTCGCCGGCCGCGCGCAGGCGCTCCAGCTCGTCCCGCAGCGCGGACTGGTCGCGCACTGCGACGATCACGGCGAAGTCCGGATCGCTCTCGTCCGCGGCCGGCATCTGCACCGAGACGGCAAGCCGGTCGCCGATCCACGGCTCGACGTCGCGTTCGTAGGAGGCGTCTCTCAGGTCGCTGTCGGAGCGCAGGGCGCGATCGACCAGCTTCTGCAGCTCAGCGCCCGGGTCCTGCACGCGCAGCACCTTCTGCGCCGCAGCGACGGCGCCGTCGCGCGCGTCGCCCTGCGGGCGCACGGTCGCCTCGGCGTAGACGATCGCTCTGGCGGGAGCGACAGAGGCGGGATCCGGGCCCTGCTGGCTCGTGGACGACGAGCTTTCGCTGCCGCAGCCGGCCAGCAGGGACAACAGCGTCAGCAGCAGGGCGAGCGGCGCAGCGATGCGCACGCCGTGGGGGAGTCGGCGATTGAGCATCGGCCGAATGCTACGCAGTGTGCAGGGCGTTTTGGGCCATTCCGGCGCACGGCTTGACATATCCGCCGCCGCATCGTCTAGGATGCCGCGCCAACGCCGAATCCACGGCCAGAAGTCGTGGACCGGGGGACCCAGAAGTCCCTGGGGCTAATCCCGCGGTGAATCCGCGAGAGGCGCCGGCTCTTTCCGCGCCAGCCCGACAGCTAACCCCGGAGGCCGACGAAAGAGGAAGCTGTTGCGCGCACGGACCCTGGCCGCGCTGGGTCTTACGACGTTCGGCCTTGCCTGCGCCCCCGCGATTTCGACGGCGGCGACCGGCGGCGCCGGCGTGCCCAGCACGTCGTCGTCGGCAAAGACCTCCGGCGATGAAGCTCAGGCTCCCGCGCCGCAGGACCAGGCCGGTGGCGCCGCCTTCGGCGCGATCCCCGAGGCGCTGCGACCGACCGTCCCCGGCGACGTCGGCGCGATCAGAGACGGCATCGCGTATGCCCCGGAGAACGCGCCGCTGGTGGTGCAGCAGGCGATCTGGGCCGCGAACAAGCTGCGCACCAAGCCGTACGTCTACGGTGGCGGGCACAGAAGCTTCCGCTCGCGTGGATACGACTGCTCGGGCACGGTCTCGTTTGCGCTGCACGGCGGCGGCCTGCTCGACTCGCCGCTCGACTCGAGCAGCTTCATGAAGTGGGGCGAACGCGGCAGAGGCCAGTGGATCACGATCTACACGAACCCGGGCCACGCCTGGATGGTGATCGCCGGGCTGCGGCTCGACACGAGCGGCCCCGGCGAGTCCGGCCCGCGCTGGCGCACCGAGACCCGCTCGTTCCGCGGGTACCGCGCCCGCCATCCGCTCGGCTTCTAGGCGGTCGCTGATCGCCGCCATGCGGCGTCCTCGCCTGTTCGCGTACGAAGTACGCCACACAGGCTGCGTCCTTGCCTGGCGGCGCCAGCGACCGCCTATCGCGCTCGGTAGGCTTGAGCCACCTGCCCCTCGAAGCTGCCCCAAGGAGGATGCGATGGCCGGGTTGACCGGGCGTTTCTCCACCGTCGTGAAGGCCAAGATCTCGAAGCTGCTCGACCGCGCTGAGGACCCCTCTGAGACGCTGGAGTACAGCTACCAGAAGCAGATGGAGCTGCTGCAGAACGTCAAGAAGGGCCTCGCGGACGTCGTGACCGCGAAGAAGCGTCTTCAGCTGCAGTCGCAGAAGCTCGAGCAGCAGGTCGTCAAGCTCGACACGCAGGCGCGCCAGGCGCTCGCCGGCGGCAACGAGGCGCTCGCCCGCACCGCGCTCGAGCGCAAGACGGCGATCCAGGCCGAGTTGCAGGGCCTCGACGGGCAGATCGCCGAGCTCGAGGGCCAGCAGCAGTCGATGACCGAGAACCAGGCGAAGCTGCAGTCGAAGATCGAGTCGTTCCGCAGCAAGAAGGAGGTCATCAAGGCCCAGTACTCCGCGGCCGAGGCGCAGGTGCGGATCTCCGAGGCGGCGACGGGCGTCGGTGAGGAGATGGCCGACGTCGGCCTCGCGATGCAGCGCGCGCTCGACAAGACCGAGAACATGCGCGCCCGCGCACAGGCGGTCGACGAGCTCGAGCAGGCCGGCGCGTTCGAGGACCTCACGCAGCTGGGCGCCGGCGAGGACGACATCGACCGCCAGCTGAAGGAGCTCAGCGGCGGCACTCAGGTCGATAGCGAGCTGGAGGCAATGAAGGCCGAGCTCGCGGCGGGCGGCAAGAACGCCGGCGAGCTGGGCAGCGGCGATCAGCCGGGCGCGGGCGAGGGGCAGTCCGCATGATCGTGCGGATCGCGACCGAGGGGCAGTACCGCCTTCCCGATGCCGTCGTGGAGCGCGTGAACGCGCTCGACAACGATGCTGTCGCCGCCGTCGAGGCCGGTGACGAGGCGCGCTTCACTGAGCTGTTCGGGCAGATCATCGCGCTCATCCGCGCCGAGGGCGAGCGGCTGCACGACGATGAGCTGCACGGCTCCGACGTGATCGTGCCACCGCCCGACACCTCGTTTGACGAGGCGAGGCACGAGTTCTCCGGCGACGGCCTGATCCCGGACTGAGAATGACGAAGCGCCCCGGCATCCTGCCGGGGCGCTTCGTGGATCCCGCTCCTTGAGCGGAGATCAGCCGGCGGCGGGGTGCGCCGTCGTGCCGTGCGCGCCGCGGCGGACGCGGATCGCCTCGCCCGTCGCAGCGAGCAGGCCGGTCGTCAGCAGCAGGAATCCGATGCCCACCAGCAGCAGCGCGATCCCCATCACGATCGCGAACAGCGCGACCGACTGCGCGAAGTACGAGGTGTTGAGCGCGGTGCTCAGCGCGGTCTCCGTCACCCAGATCTCGCGGGCGGCGTTGCTGACCGGCTGCCCGTTTCTCGTGAGCGCCTGCGCTTCGTCGTTGGTGCCGACGCCGTCGGCGGTCGCGTAGCGCGGCATCTGGGCGTAGGTCTTGCCACCGGTCGCCTCGAGCGCGTGAATGCGCATGTACTCGGCGAAGCAGCGTGCCTCGCTACCTGTGTCGACGGACTGGCCGGCGACCGAGCAGGTCGGCAGCGACACGTTCTTCAAGCCGGCGTCCCTCGCCTCTCTCGCGATTGCGGCGGGGGTCATGTCCGGTGTGCCGACGATCGCCTCCTTGGAGAGCTGGTTGCCGACATCTGCACGGCCGCTGATTCCAACGACGATCGCGCCGATGCCGAGGGCGATCAGGACGATGCTTGCGGCGACGCCGCCGTACCGGAAGATCGTGTTTCGCATTGCTGGCCTCCTCCTCGAAGGTGTGAATCGGGTTTCGAGGAGTGTCAAGGAGGCGCAAGGCGCTGCCCACCGTGCGCCACCGTGGACGTCGCGGGGGGATCCGCGGCGCGCATGCGGGGATCTACGCGCGGCTAGATCGGGATGCCCCAGAGGGGGAACCAGCGCTCGAGCTCGGCCTCGAGCGGAAGCTCTGCCCCGACCTGCGCCTTCAGCCGCAGCTCGCGCTCGTTGTCGCGCGCGTGGTCGCCGGCCGGGACGAACGGGTAGAAGGCGCCGCGCTTGTAGTTGTAGATCCAGTAGAGCGGGCGGCCTCTCGCGTCCTCGAACGCGAACACCGCGCAGAGGATCCGCTCGCCGTAGCCGCCTGCCTCAAGCGCGCCGCTCACCGCGTTGACGCCGACGACGAGATCGTCGAAGTCGGGGTCGCGCAGGATCATCCAGCGGTAGTCGTACTCGTCGTCGCGCGTCTCGACGGTCGTGCCGCTGTCGCTCGACGTGCCCTCGACGACCTCGACCATATCGTTCGCGATCTGCTCGAAGTCGGCCGTCTCGAGCGCCTGGAAGACGATCCCGGCGACGTTGCGGCTGCTGATCGAGAGCTCCGTCTGAAACGTCACATAGGCGGTGCTCATCGCGAACAGGCGGTCCGGCGCAGGCTTCGCGAGTCTGCGCCGGCCGGCGAGGATGTCGAACAGGCCCATG
>Ga0070705_100002089_pt1 | contig 10191 bp, 9 predicted proteins | sample KBSK5253metaG_FD_65455 | JGI IMG/M metagenome (GOLD analysis project Ga0070705, IMG submission 65455) | Corn, switchgrass and miscanthus rhizosphere microbial communities from Kellogg Biological Station, Michigan, USA - KBS K5-25-3 metaG | ecosystem: Host-associated > Plants > Roots >... | reverse complement strand
TCGGGTGCGGCGACGAAATGCATCGGAAGAAAGCTGACGGCACCGGTCGCGGCTGACCCTTCAAGGAAGCTGCGCCGGGTGGGTGATGAGGATGTTGAGGTCATGGTCAGCCCCTTGTCCGCGAGGATGCCCCCTAAGCACGAAGGGCCCACCGCGTTCGACGGGTGCAAGCGGACGGAGCCGCGTACGCCGAGCGCGAGAAGTGGCTCCACAATTTCGGACGGTAGGATAGGTGGATCGTCTGCCTGATGGCGGGCACGGTAGTGCCTGCGAATCAGGAGAACCGATGAGCAGACGACGGAGGCGGAACCACTCTGCGGCGTTCAAGGCCAAAGTGGCGATTGCGGCGATCAAAGGCGAGCGGACGATCGCGCAGATAGCGGAGCAGTTCGACGTCCACCCGAACCAGGTGACGACGTGGAAGGCGCAGCTCGAAGGAGGCGCGGCGGAGGTATTCGGCGCTGGCACGGGCGGGGCCCAGGAGCGGCCAGTCGACGTGAAGGCGCTGCACGCCAAGATCGGCGAGCTGACGCTGGAGAACGATTTTTTAGAGGGCGCGCTCACCAAGGCGGGATTGCTGAGCGCAAAGCGATGATCGACCGTGATCATGCGTTGTGCGTTACCAAGCAAGCCGCGCTGGTGGGCATCGCGCGGAGCACGGTGTACTACCTGCCCCGCCCGGTGTCGGCGGAAGATCTCGCGCTCATGAAGCAGATCGACGCATTGCATACGGAGTTCCCTTTCGCGGGGTCGCGGATGTTGCGCCGTCTTTTGGCTGCCAATGGGAGCAAGGCCGGCCGGCGTCACGTGCGGACGCTGATGCTGCGGATGGGGATGGAGGCCCTGTACCGCCGGCCGCGGACGACGAGGCCGGAGCCGGGACACAAGGTCTTTCCATATCTGCTGCGCGGCATCGAGATCACGCGACCCAATCAGGTCTGGGCGATGGACATCACCTACATTCCGATGGCCAAGGGCTTCGTCTATCTGGCGGTGGTGCTCGACTGGTTCTCACGGCGGGTCCTGTCGTGGCGGCTGTCGATCACGATGGAAGCAGCGTTCTGCATCGAGGCTCTGCAGGACGCTCTGGCACGTCACGGCAAGCCGGAGATCTTCAACACGGATCAAGGCGCACAGTTCACCGGCGCGGCCTTCACGGGCGTGCTGACAGCGAAGGAGATCAGGATCAGCATGGATGGGAAAGGCGCGTGGCGCGACAACGTGTTCGTCGAGCGCCTGTGGCGGACGATCAAGTACGAGGAGGTCTACCTGCACGCCTATGAGAGTGTCAGCGCGGCGCGCGCGGGGATCGGGCGCTATCTCGATCTCTACAATCGCCGCCGCCCGCACTCGAGCCTTGACGGCATGACACCCGATCGAGCGTACTTCGGAACCGAGAGCCTGCCGCCAATCCGCTTGGTGGCCTAACCCCGGCAGACGATCCACTTATCGAAGCGGAAAATCTGTCCGAACAACCGGGGCCACCTCAGCGCATCAACGAGGGCCTGTTTGGCCCGCAAAGAAAGCTGATCTCGAAAACCGAGCCCCGATATGCGGACTTTTACTTAGATCAGAAGCGGAACGTCCCCTACTGGGCGCCGGGATGCCTATCCATCGTCGGGCATCCGGCTGCGCATCGGTCTTGCGTCCAACAACGTGATGGTGGGGCAGATTCTATTTCACGGTGCCCTGCGCTGTTCATCCCAAGGTGTGAGCCGAACAATCGCACGTACGATTAGCCCCAGGCTCAACTGCAATCATCCTCACGGATTGCGGGCCTGACCCATGAATGTCGCAAATGGGTCACACCGTGCCGTCACTGGGCGCGAACGTCCGCAGTGCCTCAGTTAGCTGCCGGACTTGCCGCTGCGCCACGACGGTGAGTTCGTGCCAGGTCCGGACATTGGCTACAGGCGCGCGGATCGCTCTGCCTTCCTCCTGGCAGAGAATGCGGCAACGCAACCTTCACCGGTAGGCTGCTGGATAACGCAGCCGGACGAGCAAGCGGCTATTTCATTGCCGCTTGTAAGTGACCAGTCGATCGAGCTCGGCATCGGTGGTGTCAACGACGAAGATGGCGAGCAGACTCGCAGGTTCGGTGGCGCTCGCGTTCTCGCTGATGGGGTGATACGCGTCGGGCGGCTCCGTCCAGTGCTCGCCCGCGCGGAACACCTGCGCCTTGCCGTGATTCACCTGGCTTCGGATCGAGCCCGAAAGTACGTAGCCGGTGACGAAGGAGGAACGCGGGTGGTAATGCGCCGGCGTTCCGCCTCCGGGTGGATAGTGGACGACAATGCCCACAAGGCTCTTGCCTGGAATGTTTGGTATTTCCTCCCGGAAGGCCGACGTGATCGTCTGACGTTCCTGCGAAGCCGCCTCGGTTGACACGAGGCCCGGCCAAGCCGGGACTGCAGCCACCATCGCTGCCAATGTGATCGACCGGATTATCATCTTGCTTTTCCTTCTTATGTTTCGGCCGCGGCAACCACCAGCTTTTGGCAGTTCGGCCCTTTACAGGATTACTCTCTGCCTTCGTGTGAAGCGTGGGGAGCAAACAAGAAGCGTGAAGGCGCCCCTTACGGAGAGATTTCTTGGAGTAACCTTGCTGGACCTCAAGGCCCCCGCTGCGGGCAGCTAATGGGTCATTTGCGCCGCTTTCTCCCCCGCCCGTCGGCGACCGCTTGACCTCAGCTACCGCACAATGATCACACCGCCGCGAAGCGGCGCTGTGTGCCGACAGCGGAAGTTGCGCGTCATCTTGCTTCTTCCATCGGGTTCCGCAGGGCTCAAATCAGGGTTAGTCCGGCTTTCCTCACCCGTCCGACAGAGCAATGTTGCGAGCGGACGCCGATCAATGCCCTTGTTGCTTGGTGCGAGAGCGATAAACCGGCGTGTCGAACCGGGTCACCTGTAGAGGCCGGCACGAGAGGATGTGCCATGAGAATATTTCTTGCCGGCGCCTCCGGCGTGATTGGGCAGCAGCTCGTTCCGCGGTTGGTTCAGCTCGGGCACGTAGTCGGCGGCGTGACGCGCTCGCCCAGCAAAACGGAGTTGCTGAGTCGCCTCGGTGCCGAACCGATTGTTTGCAATGTCTTCGACCGAGAGGCACTTATCCAGGCCGTTCGCAACTTCAAGCCGGACGTTGTGCTGAACGAGCTGACCGATCTGCCGGATGATGCTGCGCAGATCCCTGACCTTGCAGGTCTCAACGCTCGCATTCGAACCGAGGGAACCCGGAATCTGATCGAGGCCGCGCGACGGAGCGGGTCGCCCAAAATCCTGGCTCAAAGCGTCGCTTGGCAATTGCCCAATGGGCCAGATGCCCAGGCTGTCGCCGAACTGGAGCGCTCAGTTCTCGCCGAGGGCGGCGTTGTGTTGCGTTACGGACAGTTCTACGGGCCTGGCACCTATAACGAGCAGCAGCCACCCAATGAGCCTCGGGTTCACATCGACCGAGCTGCCGAACGAACGGTGGAGGCGCTGGGCACGCCCACTGGCGTTGTTGTCATTGTCGACTGAGCCGGCCGCGATCCGGCCGACCGTCGAGTTGCGTCGCATTCCAACGCGGTCACTCGCACCAAAGCGGGGCATGCACAGTGACAAGAGTAAAGGCGGCAGCCGTTCAAATAAGTCCGGTGCTCTACAGTCGCGAGGGTACCGTCGAAAGGATTACCAAGAAGATCACAGAACTCGGCCGACAGAGCGTAAACTTCGCCACCTTCCCCGAGACCGTGGTGCCGTACTATCCCTATTTTTCCTTCGTACAACGACCTTTCGAGATCGGCGCCGAATACCTCAAACTGCTCGAACAGGCTGTGATCGTACCGTCCCCCACCACTCACGCAATCGGCCAAGCATGCAAGGAAGCGGCGATGGTAGTGTCTGTTGGGGTCAACGAGCGGGATGGTGGCACACTCTACAACACCCAACTGCTATTCGACGCCGACGGCAGGCTGCTTCAGCGTCGCCGCAAGATCTCCCCGACCTACCATGAGCGCATGATCTGGGGACAGGGCGATGGCTCTGGGCTGCGAGCCGTCGACAGCTCAGTTGGGCGTATTGGCCAGTTGGCATGCTGGGAGCATTACAACCCGTTGGCCCGCTACGCCTTAATGATCGAAGGCGAGCAGATACATTCCGCAATGTATCCCGGTTCATTCGGGGGCGATCTCTTCTCGGAGCAGACCCAGGTCAATATCCGACAACACGCATTGGAGTCCGGTTGCTTTGTCGTCAACGCAACTGCTTGGTTAGACTCTGATCAGCAGACCCAAATCATGAAAGACACCGACTGTCCCATTGGCCCGATTTCCGGCGGCTGCTTTACTGCGATTGTCTCGCCATTTGGTGAATTGATGGGTGAACCTCTGCGGTCCGGTGAAGGGGTCGTTATTGCCGATCTTGACTTCTCCCTGATCGACAGGCGGAAGGCCAAAATGGACTCCCGCGGTCTCTACAGCCGCCCAGAGCTGCTAAGCCTTTTCATCGATCGTACGCCAATGGTGCACGTCCATGAGCGAGATGCACCGCCCGACATTCCCCAGCGGTGAGGAAGTTGCGACTCGGCCCTTTAGCATGCGATCCGACGCGAAGTTGGGAAATTGAGTGACGGACGGTCGCTACGTCTTGATCGGGTCATGATCCCCAGTCGTAACCGGACCACCGCGGCGTCTGCTAGTCCTCCGGAACCGGACGACCGCGGCGCCTGCGTGGGACGTGAGTTCGTGCCAGAAGCTGCCGTGCCAGAGCCAACGCGCGCGATCAGCGCAATCCAAGGTTTTGCGTATAGCCTGCTCAGGGATTCTCCTGATTCTGAGTTGGCAATATCTCCGGCAACAATGGACAACGGAGCTCCTTCGTTGCTCACGCCGCCTGCACGACGACCCTGTCCGGCAGGCGCCGGCGCGGAAGGCGTACGAAAGCGCAGCCGTTACCGAACGGAGGTCGTCCATGAAGACCGTGGTCACCGGCGGCCAGGCCACACGCCATGTTGCCCACTATTTCATCGCGGGACAGACACGCTTTGCTGGTTGGCTAGGCGTCTTGTTCCTTTCAGCGGCAGTCGCATCGTTCGCTCCGATCATTGCGGCTCAAGACACGAATGCCCCGGGAGCGAAGGTATCGGTAGTCTCTGACCACGAGTTGCCGAATGTCCCGGGCAAGAGCATGCGTGCCGTCCTGGTCGAGTACGCACCCGGTGCCGGATCGCCTTCGCATCGTCACCCAACTTCAGCCTTCATCTATGCGCGCGTACTCGAGGGAGCGATACGCAGCAAAGTGAACGACGGACCGGAGCGCACATATCAGACCGGTGAGAGCTGGACGGAGAAGCCGGGCGATCACCATCAGGTCAGCAAGAATGCCAGCGCGACTGAACCCGCAAAGCTGCTCGCCATCTTCGTGGTGGACACGAGCGATCGTCAGATCGTCATCCCGGACAAGTGAGTCTGGGCGTCGGCCCGTCAAGAATGTGATGGGTATGATCGGCAGAGGCGGTCATGGACGTATATGAGGCAGTCAAGAGCCGACGGGCGGTGCGCGGATTCACCGACCGGCCCGTGTCAATGGAGGTGCTCGAGCGCGTGCTGTCCGCTGCGGCGTGGGCGCCATCCGGATCGAACCTGCAGCCGTGGAACATCTACGTGGTGACCGGCGCACCGCTGGCTGAGCAACAGGTTCAAGGAGCGAAGCGTGGCTCAACCGATCGAGAATCACGGCGTCGTCGGTAATCTTCGGACTGCCGCCTTGATCGGCCTGGACGGCGCCGTCGACTTCTTGTGCTGGCCGCGGTTTGACAGCCCCAGCATCTTTGCCTCGCTTTTGGACGACGAGCGCGGGGGCGTCTTCGAATTGGCCCCGGTGCTCGCCGGTGCGAGGCAGCGGCAGCTTTACCTGCCGGACACCAATGTTCTGCTCACTCGCTTTCTGTCACCCGACGGCGTTGCCGAGATTTCAGACTTCATGTCTCTCCAAGACCGGGACGGCGGCTCTCGCCTTGTCCGGCGCGTCAAGGCGGTGCGTGGCTCCATACACGTTCGGATGCGCTGTCTGCCTCGTTTCGATTACGCGCGAGTGGACCATAGAATCCGCGTGGAGGAAGGCACCGTCGTCTTCACGGGCGGCGACGGCCTGGCCTTGCGGCTCCGCGCTAGCGTGCCGATGGATGTGAACAACGGCGCGGCCGTGACTGAGTTCGACTTGGCGGCCGGAGAATCCGCCGCCTTCATCCTCGATGATGCCTGCCACGGCGCGGACAGCACCTCCGCCGATCCAGACTACGTAACCGCCGCATTCAAGGTAGCCTCCGACTACTGGCGTCGCTGGGTACGGCGCTCAACCTACCGCGGTCGCTGGCGCGAAATTGTCAACCGCTCCGCTCTTATCCTGAAGATCCTCACGTCGAGTGAGCACGGTTCCATGGTTGCGGCGTTGACCTTCGGGCTGCCCGAAGAGATCGGCGGGATTCGCAATTGGGACTACCGCTATACCTGGATCCGGGACGCCGCCTTCACCGTTTATGCGTTTCTACGCCTCGGGCAAGTGGAAGAAGCGAATGCGTTTGTGCGCTGGCTGGGCGAACGCGAAACCCGCTGCGGGGCCGATGGCACGCTCGACGTAATGTACGCCATTGGCGGTCGTGGAGGCTTGACGGAGACGGAGTTGCCCCATCTCCGCGGCTATCGTGGCTCCGTCCCGGTGCGCATCGGCAATGACGCAGAAGCGCAGCTGCAGCTCGACATCTACGGAGAGTTGATGGACGCCTTGTACCTTTCTGACAAGTACGGAGAGCAGGTGTCCTGGGAGACGTGGTTGGGCATCACCCGCTCGATGGAGTGGCTGGCGCACAATTGGCAGCGGCCGGACGAAGGCATCTGGGAGGTGCGCGGGGGGCGGCGCGACTTTCTCCATTCACGCCTCATGTGCTGGGTGGCATTCGATCGCGCCATCCGCCTTGCGCGCAAGCGGTCTCTGCCGGCACCGCTGGTAGAGTGGCTCCAAATTCGCGATGCAATCTATCAGGAGATCCATACGGCGTTTTGGGATCCTCAGCAGCGCGCGTTTGTCCAGAGCAAGGGAAGCACGGCATTGGATGCAGCCTGCCTGCTGATGCCACTCGTGCGTTTCATCAGCCCGACGGACCCGCGCTGGCTCTCCACGTTGAAGGCCGTCGGCGATCAGCTGCTCGATGACAGCCTGGTCTATCGCTATACCAGTGAGGCGGGGACCGACGGGCTGCGCGGGGGCGAAGGCACGTTCAACATGTGCTCCTTCTGGTATGTCGAGTGTCTTGCCCGTGCCGGGGACGTCAAGCAGGCGCGGTTTCTGTTTGAAAAGATGATCGGCTACGCGAACCATGTCGGGCTGTTTTCCGAGGAGCTTGGTCCTGCCGGCGAGCACCTCGGCAACTTCCCGCAGGCCTTCACCCATCTCTCCCTCATCAGCGCGGCATACTACCTCGATCGAGCCTTGTCAGGTCAGGAAGGCCGCGGTTGAGCCTTCCATGACCAGGGGCCAGACAGGAAGGGCCGGAAAGGGTCATTCGCGTCGCATTCGTCCGCGCCGGTCAGCGTCCGCTCGACCTCAGCTACCGGACAATGAGCACACCGCAGCGGACTGGCGCTGTGTGCCAGGAGCGGAAGTATTGTCAGTAAACTGGCCCTCTCACTCAACTGCAAGGATTTCGCGCAATCGGGGCTAATCTAAGCCGCGTCCGAAACGCGAGGGCGGCCATCCTGCGCGACTTCGTGGCACGGCGGTGAGATGTGCCACACGGGAGGGTCGGCCGACTCGTCATGACTCGCCAATATCGCTGAAGCTGCAGCATGGGGAAAGTGCAGTCTATTTCTGACGCGACTTGCTTATCCTATCCAGAAGAGCCTGGCGCTCCGCTGCGTATCTAGTACCGTCAACCGGAGTGCCAGCGTGCGCTTCGCTGAACCCTGCGAACGGCACGGGGTATGTCACCGAGTGCCCGCTTGGCGCCGTCGCCGTGACCATCATTCCGCCTCCGGCTCTGATTTGATCTAGCACCTGCGGCGTAGCTTCAAGTTCTGCTGTGCAGCCGGCGGGGTGACAGATGGTATAAGTAAGGAATTCAGACTTGGTATCGGCTATGTGCTCGCCGTTGAGGAGCTTGTTCCAGGCGTCCCTCGGATAAACAGTAGCTCTCAACGAGGGTTGAAGAAGTACACCGAGCGGCACCGATACCATCATATGCTGTTTGTCGAATCCTTCGACCTGCCGGACCGCGGCGGATATCTGCGTCACGCCGCTCGGATCGAGACGTTCGTAGTGTGTGAGACACATAAACCGTCTCACATCTTTTCCGTCCTTATCCTTTGACGCGACGTTATCACACATCTTGACCCAACCCCCCATGGGCGTCGGTTGCTTGAGGGCAACTCTCGGTGCCGGCGGTGTAGCGGGCGCATAGCTCGCGACAGCGGACAACGCTGGAGGTCGACTTGTTGTGTTAAATTTTCTGAACAGCGCCTCGCGCGCTTCTTGATATTTATGGTTGTCAGTCGGAGGCCCTGCCAGGGCGGAATTGAAGCCGTTGAGGGGAATCGGCATTGTGACGGGAGCGCCAGTGGCACTATTAACAGCGTCCACGAACAGCCCGCCTGCGTTCCTCATCTGCTCCAGCAGCTGCGTAGAGACGTCGGTCTCACCTCGACACCCAGCGGGATCGCACAATCTGTACGTAATGCTGGCCGGACTCAGTCTGGCCTCGTCGGCTTTGTCGAGCTTCTCATTCCTCTGCACCTTCTCCCAGATCTCGTTTGGAACAGCGGTGACGCGCATGCCGGGCTGCAGCGCCATTCCGAGAGGCACAAGGACCTGCAAACGCCGTCTGCCACCTTGGTCCGCATCGCTGAGTGCAGCAGCCGCTACCGTCATACCGGTCTTGCCATCAAGACGCTCGTGATGCGTCGCACAGCTCGTTGAACCGCTGTTGCTCCGTTCGCAAAGCTTGACCCAGGCGGCAGCAGAGGAAGGGGCAGCAGGCGTTGAGGGTGGCGGCCCCGGCTTTGCTGCTGGCGGCGGGACCGGTGTCGCAACGGCAACCTGCTGCCTCCTGAGTTCCTCGATCCTCGCCCTGGCCAGGTCGGCGTAGAACGTACCCTTGAACCGGGCAGCAAAGGCTTCGAGCACTGCGATACTCGTGGTGTCTTTCGACAGCACCCAAGCGCGTTCGACTTCGTTCGTTTGAGGTTGCGCGGGCACCGGCGACGGCGCGCCCTGGGGCTGAACCGTTGCCGTAAAAGCAAGAGCTATCTCTGCGCCACCGAGTGAACCATAGACGAAGGGTTCTTGGCGGTTGCCGGTATTCTTCAGTACCTCGTCACGCACTCGGCCAAGCGCGAGACGCAAGTCGAGGCCTGGGGTCATCAGATGGTGCAGCAGGGCGCTGGTGTAAGGGCTGTTCGTGCCCTCACCATCCGAAGCCGTCGAACCGGCCTTGGCTGCGAACGCAACCAGGGTGTCAGAAGTCAACACCTCAACCTTGGCCAATCCCCTTCCGATCGAACGGCCCGACAGCGTGCGTTTCATTGAGCGCGCGAACGGATTGTCCCGACATGCGTCGAGAATAACCAGCCGCAGGCGCTTTACTCGTTCGAGCACCTGAACCACCCGTTCCAGCGGGACCGTCTCATCCTCCACGTCTATGTCGCGCTCCAGCGCGGCATCTACTGGTATCAAATAGTTCGTACCGTTCACTTCGATGCCGTGCCCAGCGTAGAAGACCACCGCGATATCGGCATCACGAGCATGGTCGGAGAAGTCGCGCAGCGCTCGGCGCATGGCTGCTACGCCCAGATTGCGGCGAGCCTCGACCACGTCGAAGGTAGCCGACCGGAGCAGGGTCTCGACGGCATCGGCATCACGCGTGGGATTGGGCAGTTTTCCGACACGGGCGTAGTCGCCGTTACCAATCACCAGGGCGACTCGTCGGTCCGCGTGGGCGACTGTCGGCAGAGCCAGCAAAATGCAAAGCAAAAGAATGCAGCGCAACATTTCTTGCTCCCCAGAAACGCTGCTTACTTGTAGCATCAAAAACTAGTCGCGTGCACTAGGGCCTGTTGACATTTACTTCAGCCACACCATGGCGCCAGCCAAGCACAGCATGGCGGCAAACGATACCGCTGTCTTCTCATAGCGCGTCGCAATGCGGCGGAACCGCTTGAT
>Ga0070705_100002087_pt1 | contig 10198 bp, 6 predicted proteins | sample KBSK5253metaG_FD_65455 | JGI IMG/M metagenome (GOLD analysis project Ga0070705, IMG submission 65455) | Corn, switchgrass and miscanthus rhizosphere microbial communities from Kellogg Biological Station, Michigan, USA - KBS K5-25-3 metaG | ecosystem: Host-associated > Plants > Roots >... | reverse complement strand
CGGTACTCCTTCACCCCTGCTTCCTTGCCAGGCACGCCGATACGCTCCGCTCTCAGCCCGCCGTCCTGCCACTTCCCTCCGCTAACCTGACCGCGCCGCCGATGACGACGATCAATCCGTTCACGAAGCAGATCCTGATGACGGCCGGGCCGACGCCCGTGCCGCCGCAGGTGCTCGCGAAAATGGCCGAGCCGGTGCTCTACCACCGCGCGCCGGCCGGCGTGGAGCTGTACGCGCGCGTGCTGGAGCGCCTGCCGCAGGTCTTCCGCACGCAGAACGACGTGCTGCTGTTCGCCGCCAGCGGCTCGGGCGCGATGGACTCCGCCGTCGCGAACCTCGTGCGCCCCGGCACGAAGGCGCTCGCGTGCTCTGCCGGCAAGTTCGGTGAGCGCTGGATCGAGCTGTGCGAGGCCTACGAGGCTGACCTCGTGAAGTACGAGCCGGGCTGGGGCGAGCGACTCGATCCGCAGGAGATCGGCCACCTGCTGGACGCGAACCCCGGCATCGAGGTCGTCTACGCGACGCTGTCGGAGACCTCGACGGGGATCGTCCACGACATCGAGGCGATCGCTGCGGTCGTGCGCGAGAAGGGCGCATTGCTCGCGGTCGACGCCGTCTCCGGCCTCGCTGCCGCCAAGCTCGAGCAGGACGCGTGGGGGGTGGACGTCGTCGTCGCCGGTTCGCAGAAGGCGCTGATGATCCCGCCGGGCCTCGCGTTCGCGTCGGTCTCGCAGCGCGCGCTCGACGCTGCCGCCGCCAAGCCGGGCGGGCGCTACTACTTCGACTGGGTCACGACCGCCAAGCAGCAGCGCAAGGACCCGCCAAACAGCCCGTTCACGCCACCGGTCACGCTGCTCGCTGCGCTCGACGTGTCGCTCGGCATGATCGAGGCCGAGGGGATGGAGAACGTGTGGGAGCGCCACGCGCTGCTCGCGCGCGCGACGCGCGCAGGGGCGAATGCTCTCGGGCTTGAGCTCTACGGCGACCCGGACGAGCGCGCGAACGTCGTCACGGCGATTGCGCTGCCGGACTCGATCGACGGCAAGCAGGTGCCGAAGATCCTGCGCGACCGCTACGGCATCACCGCGAACGGCGGCCAGTCGCAGCTGTCGGGGAAGATCCTGCGGATCGCCCACTGCGGCTGGTTCGGCGGCTTCGACATCCTCACGTCGCTCTCCGGCCTGGAGATGACGCTCGCTGAGCTCGGCCACCCGGTCGAGCAGGGCATCGGCGTTGGCGCCGCGCAGAAGGTCTTCCTCGGGGCCGGCGTTCCCGCCGCGGCTTCGGCGGCATGACCGAGCGCCCGCGCATCCTCGTCAAGGAGCAGATCGCCGAGTCCGGCGTCGAGCTCCTGCGCAGCCACTTCGACGTCGACCTCGGCGCCGACTGGAGCGACGAGCAGCTGCGCGAGCGGCTGCCCGAGTACGACGGCATCCTGATCCGCTCGGCGACGAAGATGACCGAGGAGCTGATCGAGCTCGGCGCGAAGCTGAAGGTGATCGGCCGCGCTGGTGTCGGCGTCAACAACGTCGACGTGCCGGCCGCGACGAAGCGCGGCATCATCGTCGTCAACGCGCCGCAGTCGAACGTCGTCACCGCCGCCGAGCACACGATGGCGCTGCTGCTCTCGCTCGCGCGCAAGATCCCGCAGGCGCACGCCTCGCTGACCGAGCACAAGTGGGAGCGCAGCAAGTTCAACGGCGTCGAGGTCTACGAGAAGACGCTCGGGATCGTTGGCTTCGGCCGCATCGGCCAGCTCGTCGCGCAGCGCGCGCGCGGCTTCGGAATGTACGTGGTCGCCTACGACCCCTTTGTCTCCGCCGAGCGCTACCGCGAGCTCGGCGCCGAGAAGGCGGAGAGCCCGGCTGAGGTCTACGCGAGAGCCGACTTCGTCACGATCCATCTGCCGGTCACGCCCGAGACGCGCGGCTTCCTCGACGCCGACGCGTTCGCGCAGATGAAGGACGGCGTGCGGATCGTCAACTGCGCGCGCGGCGAGCTGGTCGACGACGCGGCGCTCAAGGATGCGCTCGACGCCGGCAAGGTCGCGGGCGCCGCGCTCGACGTCTTCCCGTCGGAGCCGATCACCGACTACCCGCTGTTCGACGGCTACGACAACGTCGTCGTCACGCCCCACCTGGGCGCCTCGACGACCGAGGCGCAGGACCGCGCCGGCACCCAGACGGCGGAGCAGATCATCGCCGCGCTGACGCCCGGCGGGGTCGTCACGACGGCCGTCAACATCCCGGCGATCTCGCCGGCCGACATGGAGGTGCTCGGCCCGTTCGTGCCGCTCTGCCGCCAGCTCGGCCGCCTCGCCGTCTCGCTCGCGGAGGGCTCCTCGATCGACCGCGTCGAGGTCGAGTATCTGGGCCGTATCGGCGAGCGCGACACGCGCTTGCTGTCTGTCGCCGTGCTGATGGGCGTGCTGGCCGGCCACGTTGAGGAGGAGGTCAACGCCGTCAACGCGCCGGGCCTCGCCGAGGAGCGCGGCATCGAGGTCGCCGAGACGAAGCGCACAACCGCGCGCGACTTCACCGACCTGGTGCGCGTGGCGATCGTCAGCGGCGAGACACACACGCGCATCGTGGGGACAACGTTCGGGCGCCTCAACCGTCCGCACTTGCTGGAGGCGTGGGGCCAGCGCTTCGACATCCAGCTGGAGGAGCACATCGCGCTGTTCCGCTATCGCGACGTGCCAGGCATGATCGGCCGCGTCGGGTCGGCCTTCGGCGAGCATGGCATCAACATCGTCTCGGCCGCAGTCGGTCGCCAGCCGGACGAAGGCGAGGGCAGCGGCGACGGCCTCGCGGTGATGGCGATCACGTCCGACGGACCCGTGCCGCAGGCCGTCGTCGACGAGATCGTTGCCGGCGAGGGCTTCGTCGCCGGCCGCGCGGTCACGCTCTAGCGCGAAAACGTTCTTGTCCATAGCGGCGCATCGCGCTGCCGCATTCGGGCCGATTTGCGCCGCAAATCCGCGCTTTGCGGATCCTCACTGGTGCCACAATGTCCATACGGCATTCGGACGTGGAGGCTGAGGTGGAGAGCGCTGCGGTGTCCCAACCCGTCCCCGGTGGCGAGCCGGCCAAGCTCAAGCAGGGCGCGCTCGGCTACCTGTCCAACGTCGTCATCGGCGTCGCCTCGACCGCGCCGGCCTACTCGCTCGCCGCGACGCTTGGCTTCATCGTCGCGGTCGCCGGCGTCGGCGTGCGCGCGCCAGCCGTGCTGCTCGTCTCGTTCCTCCCGATGCTGTGCATCGCGGTGGCCTACCGCTACCTGAACCGCGCCGACCCCGATCCCGGCACGTCGTTCGCCTGGGCGCGGCGCGGCCTCGGTCCGCACATCGGCTGGATGAACGGCTGGACGATCGTGGTGGCCGACATCATCGTGATGGCCGCGCTCGCGCAGATCGCGGGCAAGTACACGTACCTGCTCGTCGGCTGGGACTCGGCCGCCGACTCGAACGGTGCGCAGATCGCGATGGCCGTCTTCTGGATCGCCGTCATGACGTACATCTGCTATCGCGGCATCGAGCTGTCGGCCCGCATGCAGCTCGTGCTGCTGTCCGCCGAGGTGATCATCCTGGCGGTCTTCGCCGCCGTGGCGCTCGTGAAGGTGTACGCGAACGACCCGTCCGGCTCGCTCACGCCGGAGTTCTCGTGGTTCAACCCGTTCGACCTCGGCTGGGGCGCGCTGATCGACGGGATGCTGCTGGGCGTCTTCATCTACTGGGGGTGGGACTCCGGGGTGGCCGTCAACGAGGAGTCGGAGAACAGCCACGACGGCCCGGGCCGCTCCGCGGTCGTCTCGACGCTCATCCTGCTGCTGATCTACCTCACCGTCTCCGCCGCGGCGCAGGCGTACGGCGGCACGAGACAGCTCGAAGACAACGCCGACGACGTGCTGAGCGTGCTCGGCGGACAGGTGTTCGGCTCCGGATGGGACAAGCTGCTGATCCTCGCGGTGTTGACGTCGGCGGCCGCCTCGACGCAGACGACGATCCTGCCGACGGCTCGCACGACGCTCTCGATGGCGCGCAAGCGCGCCTGGCCGGCGCGGTTCGCGGAGGTCCACCCGCGCTACCTGACGCCGTCGTTCTCGACGCTGTGGATGGGCGCGGTGTCGATCGGCTGGACCGTCTTGATCATGGCGCTCAACCCGGCGCAGAACGTGCTCGGCGACTCGATCACCGCCCTCGGCTTCCTGATCTGCTTCTACTACGGCTTCACCGGCCTCGCGTGCCTCGTCTACTACCGCCGCGAGCTGACCCGCAGCGCCCGCAACCTCCTGCTCGCGGGCGTCGTGCCGCTGCTGGGCTTCGCGATGCTGACCTACATCTTCATCCAGGGCCTGCACGACTTCTCGCAGCAGGACTACAACTACTCCGGGCCGATCCTCGGGATCCAGGTGCCGATCGCGATCGGCATCGGGGCGCTCGTGCTCGGGCTCATCGTGATGGTGCTCGCGACGTTCGCGTACCGCGACTTCTTCCGCCGCAAGCCGTACATCGAGGCGGCGCCGCCCGGGATCCTTGAGCAGCCGCTCGAGCATGCGCCGACGCACTTCCGCGGCGAGCGCTGGTAGCGCCCTGCGCAGGCGCAGCGGGCGGACGGGAGGCGCCCCGTCCGCCCTTCGCCGCTCAACTCAGTCCTGTGCGGTGAATCTCTGCACGCCGGTTCTGCAGGTGCCGCCGTCCGGAGTCGGGAAGCTCAGCTGACCGGTGCCCGTGGCCTTGTGCACGCTCTTGAAGCGACCGGTGATCTGCTGCTTGGTTCCGGCGGCGTTCACTGTGCTGTTGAACGCGTTGCCTCTCACCTTCGCTCTCGCTCTCAGGTGGGCGAGCGCCGGTCCGTTCGTGCAGGTCACGTCGAGATCCCACTCGACGTTCACGAACTTCGCCGGCTTGCCGTTTCTCGCTCTGCCGGCGACGACGGTCAGTCTGAGTCTCTGGTCGGCACTCGTGAGCGTGGCGCCGGCCGCCGGAACCTTGCTCGCTCTTCTTCTTGCCATGGCGCCCGCGGTGGGCAGCGCCACGAGTGCGGCAAGCGCGAACGCCAGCAGCACCAGGACTTGACGACGATGGGACATGGGGGAATGCCTCCTTGGGCGTCGAAAGTGAGCGCGAGCCTACCGTCCCCGCCGGAACGCCTGGTACGCTGACCACGTACATGTCGCGCCAGCTCGCCCTTCGACTTCTTCTCCTCCCCCTTCGGGGGGAATAGCGCGTGGCGGCCGCCTGCAGCCGCAAACCCAGCTGAGAAGAATCGAAGCATCCGAGCCGAATAGGACGACGACATGACCTCTTCAGAGCAGGACCCGAACCGAGTACTGATCTTCGACACGACGCTGCGGGACGGCGAGCAGTCGCCCGGCATCTCGCTCAACACGAGCGAGAAGCTGGAGATCGCGCATCAGCTCGCACGGCTCGGCGTCGACATCATCGAGGCCGGCTTTCCGATCGCCTCGCCCGGCGACTTCGAAGCTGTCCAGGCGATCGCCCGCGAGGTCCACGGCCCCGTCATCGCCGGGCTCGCACGGATCCACGTCGGCGACATCGATGCCGCCTGGAACGCGGTCAAGGACGCGGACCGCCCGCGCATCCACACGTTCGTCTCCACCTCCGACATCCACATCGAGCACCAGATGCGCTCCACGCGCGAGGATGTCAAGGGCCTCACGCGCGCCGGCGTCGCGCACGCGAAGCAGTACGTCGAGGACGTCGAGTTCTCGCCGATGGACGCCACGCGCGCCGACGTCGCATTCACCGCCGAGGTCTGCCAGATCGCGATCGACGAGGGCGCGACGACGATCAACATCCCCGACACCGTCGGCTACACGATGCCCGACGAGTTCAGGGCGTACCTGCTGCGCCTCTACGAGCTGGCGCCCGGCTTGAAAGACGTCGTGCTGTCCGTCCACTGCCACGACGACCTCGGGCTCGCGGTCGCCAACTCGTTCGCCGGCGTGCAGGCGGGCGCGCGGCAAGTCGAGTGCGCGATCAACGGGATCGGCGAGCGCGCCGGCAACGCGTCGCTCGAGGAGATCGTGATGCTGCTGCACACACGCCAGGGCGACATCGGCCTGCACACGGGCGCGGTCACGACCGAGATCGCCCGCACCTCGCGCCTTGTCTCGCGTCTGACCGGTTATCCGGTGCAGCCAAACAAGGCAGTGGTCGGGCGCAATGCGTTCGCACATGAGTCCGGCATCCACCAGGACGGCGTGCTGAAGGAGCGTACGACGTTCGAGATCATGGACGCGACGACGGTCGGGCTGGACGCGAACTCGATCGTGCTCGGCAAGCACTCCGGCCGCCACGCGCTGAGACAGGCGCTCGCGGAGCTGGGCATCAACGTCGACGGCCAGGTCCTGAACACCGCCTTCAAGCGCTTCAAGGAGATCGCGGACAAGAAGAAGCAGGTGACCGCGATGGACCTCGAGGCGCTCGTAACCGACGAGCTGCGCGAGGAGATCCCCGCGTACGGGCTCGAGTGGTTCGAGGTCGAGGCCTCGTCGAGACGTCCGCCACACGCGACGGTGGGCGTGTCGCTGCCGGATGGCAGCGAGGCGACCGGCTCGTTCACCGGCGACGGCCCGGTCGACGCGGTCTTCCACGCGATCAATGCGGCGACCGGCCAGGACGCGAGATTGCGGGAGTTTCGCGTCGACGCGGTCACCGGCGGCCAGGACGCGCTCGGCGAGACGTCGGTCGTGCTGGAGCTCGGCGGCGTAACGGGCGCGGGGCAGGGCGTCTCGACCGACATCATCGAGGCGGCCGGTCGCGCCTACGTGCGCGCGCTCTCGAACGCCGTGCGCCGCCGCTCGGTCGCCGACCAGGCAGCCGACCTCACGGCGGAGGCGGCCAGGGCTTCCCGCGTCTCGACGCCATAGTGGGTGCGTTCCCGCCGTTCTCGCACTGATCCGTCGCATTCGCGCGTAGAGCTGTCGCGGCCACCCGTTCGACGATGCGGACGTGGTGGTCGCGCTCTCCTTCCCGAGCTGTCAGCACGGAGCTGACTGGCAGCTCCCCGATGGAAGGAGAGCCGTTTGGATACGGCTGTAGCCGTACTCGCAGTCGCACTGCTCCTCGCCATGGTGGTCATCGACCGCCTGGCGAGGTAGCAGCAGCGACTGCGAGATCACCACACGCTTCGGGCGGGAGTCAGCTCCGTGCCCGCCCGAAGCACTTCTTGGCTACAGCGTTGCCGGCGGCAGCGTAGCTCCGCGGCACCGCCTGCTCAACACACGATGCATTGGATCGCGCCTCAGCCGTCGCGCGTCAACGCTTGTCCCTGGCGGAAGCCCGTGACGCGCGCGTGCTCGGACGGGTCGGCCGGCTCCGGCAGCACGACGGTCACGTGTGCACCGCGGCGCCGGAGCGCGAGCGTCTCGAGGCGAATAGCGGCGGTCGTTGCGGCGCGCACGGCGGGGTGGCGCTTTCGGGTCCCGAGCTCGCCGCCCATCGGCGCGAGGCACAGCACGTGCGTCTCGCGTCCGGCGGGCGCGGCGTCCATGTTCGTCGGGCTCCAGACGGCGCCGTCGACGTAGTCGTCTCCGCCGATTGACACCGCCCGGTAGATGCCGGGGATGCTGCACGATGCCTGCACGGCCTCCGCCACCGTCGCAGTCGGCGCGCCCGGAGAGCCGAACACGACACGCCCGCCGCTCGCGCGGTCGACGCAGACGATGCGCAGGCGGCCGTCCCAGCGCAGCTGATGCCGGGCGATCCGTGCGCCAAGGTCGTCGAGCGTGCGCGTCGGTTGCTCGACACGGCCGAGCACAGCTGCGCGCACGAGCGCCCCCGGCGCGCGGCCGAGCGACAGCGCGATCGGGGCGAGGGAGGTACCCGCGACGCTCGCGAGCCCGGCGCCGATGCGGCCGGCGCGGGCGCGCAGGCGTCCGCCATCGGCGCGACGGTCGCCGCTGTCATTCGCGCCCGCGTTGGCTACCGGCACGAGCAGCGCCTGCTCCACGGCCGCCTCGTCGGCGAGCAGGGCGGCGTCGGCTGCGTTGTACGACGGGGTGTCGGTCGCGGCTTGCTCGGCAGGCGCCCGCGGCTCCACGCCCGCGAGCAGGTCCGCGGCCACGATCGAGCCGGCCGACGTCCCGACGATGCGCTCGGACGCGGCGAGGTCGATGCCCGTCTCGGCAGCGATGCCGGCGAGCACGCCGCCCATCCAGGCCGCGCCGATCGTGCCGCCGGCGCCGAGCACGAGCACGTCCGGTCGTTCCATCGCGGCAGCGTAGCTGGGCCCTGGCTTCGTTACGTGTGTACGTGATAACGTACGCTTGTCTATGAGTGACGTCGACGCCACCTCCGTCACCGCGATCGGCGGTCGCATCCGCGCCCTGCGTGAGGCGATGGGCCTCTCGCTGCGTGACCTCGCGGAGCGTTGCGGCGTCAGCGCGCCAATGCTCTCGCAGGTCGAGCGCGGCGAGACGAGCCCGACGCTGCAGGTCGCCACACGGATCGCCGCCGGCCTCGACCTGCGCCTCTCGCAGCTGCTGCGCCTCGACGAGGATGGCGCCGTCACAGTCGTGCGCGCGGATGAGCGGCGGCAGGGGCCGAGCAACGTCAGAGGCCACCGCTACGAGATCCTCACCGCTCCACTGCCGGGCCAGCGCGCCGAGCTCTCGCGCCACGTGCTGGCAGCTGGCGCGGCGACTGGTGGCTCCGGCGATCCGCCGATGCACGAGCCCGGCAGCCGCGAGACCGCGCTCGTCGAGTCCGGCTGCGTGGTGCTGCATTGCGACGGCGCGATCCACGACCTGCGGACCGGCGACTGCGTCACGTTCGACGCCGACCTGCCACACCACTTCGAGAACCCCGGATCCGAGGAGGCGTCGCTGCTGGCGGTCGTCTCCGCGGGCCTGCGACGCAGTTAGGACAAGGAGCCACTACCGACGATGCCGAGCACCCTCTTCGACAAGATCTGGGCCGCCCACGAGGTGGCCGCTGGCCTGCTCTACGTCGACCTGCACCTCGTCCACGAGGTCACGAGCCCGCAGGCGTTCGACGGTCTGCGGCTCGCCGGTCGCAAGGTCCGCCGCCCGGATCGCACGCTCGCGACGGCCGACCACAACACGCCGACGGACGGGACGCCCGTCGCCAGGTTGATCAAGGACGAGCTCAGCCGCGTGCAGGTCGAGACGCTCGAGCGCAACTGCGCGGAGTTCGGCGTGCCGGTCTATTCGCTCGGCTCTGACCGCCAGGGGATCGTGCACGTGATCGGGCCGGAGCTCGGCGTCACGCAGCCCGGCATGACGATCGTCTGCGGCGACTCGCACACCGCCACGCACGGCGCCTTCGGAGCGCTCGCGTTCGGGATCGGCACGAGCGAGGTCGAGCACGTGCTGGCGACGCAGTGCCTCGTGCAGGGCAGGCCGAAGGCGATGCTGATCCGTTACGAAGGCGAGCTGGGCTTCGGCGTCACCGCGAAGGACCTGATTCTCGGCACGATCGGCCAGATCACGACCGCCGGCGCGACGGGACACGTCGTCGAGTACGCCGGCCCGGCGATCGAGCGGCTGTCGATGGAGGGCCGCATGACCGTCTGCAACATGACGATCGAGGCCGGCGGCCGCGCCGGCATGGTCGCGCCCGACGACACGACGTTCGAGTGGGTCGAGGGCCGGCCGGCCGCGCCGCACGGGGCGGACTTCGAGGAGGCTGTCGCGCACTGGCGCACGCTGCGCACCGACGAGGGCGCATCGTTTGACACCGAGGTCGTCGTCGACGCGAGCGCCCTCAGTCCACAGGTCACCTGGGGCACGACGCCCGACATGGTCGCCGCCGTCACCGACGCCGTGCCGGAGCCGCAGAGCGAGGGCCACGAGCGCGCGCTGCAGTACATGGGCCTCGCGGCTGGGACGCCAATCGAGCAGATCAAGCTCGACCGCGTCTTCATCGGCTCCTGCACGAACAGCCGCATCGGGGACCTGCGCGCCGCCGCCGAGGTGGTCAAGGGCCGCAAGGTCGCCGCCGGCGTCAACGCAATGGTCGTGCCTGGCTCGCAGCAAGTGAGAGCGCAGGCCGAGCGCGAGGGCCTCGACGAGGTCTTCAAGGCGGCCGGGTTCGACTGGCGCGTCGCCGGCTGCTCGATGTGCCTCGGCATGAACCCCGACATCGCGGCGCCGGGCGAGCGCGTCGCCTCCACGTCGAACCGCAACTTCGAGGGCCGTCAGGGCCGCGGCG
>Ga0070705_100002086_pt1 | contig 10198 bp, 11 predicted proteins | sample KBSK5253metaG_FD_65455 | JGI IMG/M metagenome (GOLD analysis project Ga0070705, IMG submission 65455) | Corn, switchgrass and miscanthus rhizosphere microbial communities from Kellogg Biological Station, Michigan, USA - KBS K5-25-3 metaG | ecosystem: Host-associated > Plants > Roots >... | reverse complement strand
AAGTCGTCGCGCGGATCGAGCTGCTGGAACTCACCGTCGGTGACCGTCTCGTCGCCAATCCCGAGCTCCGTGACCGCCTCCGCGAGGCGCCGGAGGTTCGCCGGCTCGGGGTCGGGCACGATGTCGAGGTCGAGCGTCATGCGGCGCGCGCCGTGCGCGATGGCGGCGAGGCCGCCGACGACCACGAATGCGACATCGTGCGCGTCGAGCAGACGCACGAGCCGCCCGAGGTCGAGCGGCGTGCCGGCATCCGTCATCTCGTGGTCCTGGCGGCGCCTCGCAGGGCGCTCACGTCGTGCAGGGTCTGTTCGATCCCGGTCAATCGCTCTGCGGGCGTCCGCACACCGAACGCGCGCAAGGCGTCTGGATCGTGGTCCTGCCAGTGGGAGCGCCGCAGCTCCACGTCGAGCTCCCAACCCATCGCGGCCAGCAGCCGCCGCAGCGTGTCCAGCGTGGGCGACGCCTCGCCGCGCTCGATGCGGCTCACGACGGCTTGGGTCGTGTGCGCACGGCGCGCGAGCCGGCTCTGCGAGAGCTCATGCCGCTCGCGCAGGTCGCGCATGAGCGAACCGGAGAGATCCATATCGAAAAAGATATCATTTGTGCGATGGAGGTGAACCGATTCTCATCCACGGCTTAGGCGGGATGGCAAGACTTCCAGGCCGATGAGCCGTCGTCCGGGGACTTCAACGCTCTCTCGCGCGCGCCCGCGCGCGCGCCTCGCCGTCGCCGCCGCGCTGCTGCTTGCCACCGGGGGCCTCGCACTGTGGCTTGTGCTGCGCGACGGCGGCGGGAGTGAGGAGCCGCAGCCGACCGCGGCCGACGTGCTGCGCTTCCACTCGCGCCCGCGGCTCGACCCCGACCGCGTCAGAGTCGCCGTCCCCGCGCGCGGTCGCACCGCCCCTGGTTACGTCTTCCTCGCGGTCAAGCGCGGGCCCGGCCAGGACGGCCCGCAGATCGTCGACGACGAGGGCCGCCTCGTGTGGTTCCACCCGACGCCGCCGCACATGGCCGCGACCGGCTTCCGCGTCCAGCGCTACAGAGGGCAGCCCGTGCTGACCTGGTGGCAGGGCCGTACGAGACTCGGCCACGGCATGGGCGAGTACATGATCCTCGACCGCCACTACCGGCAGGTCGCGGTCGTGAGAGCGGGCCACGGCTACATGGGCGATCACCACGAGCTCCAGCTGACGCCGCGCGGGACCGCGTACATGTCGATCTACGCGCCGCGCAGAGCCGACCTGTCGGCGGTCGGCGGGCCGCGCGAGGGCACGATCTTCGAGTCGATCGTGCAGGAGGTCGACGTTGCGACGGGTCGCGTTGTGTGGGAGTGGCACAGCGCCGACCACCTGCCGGTGAGCGAGGGGATGACGGCGCCGAAGGAGGGCAAGCCGCACGACTACTTCCACGTCAACTCGGTCGACGAGGACGGTCGCGGGCGGTTGCTGATCAGCGCGCGCAACATGCACGCGATCTATGCCTTGAGCAAGCGGACCGGCCGCGTCCTGTGGCGGCTCGGCGGCGAGCGCAGCGACTTCCGCATGGGGCCGGGCGCGCGCTTCGCCTTCCAGCACGACGCGCAGTGGCTGCCGGATCGCGGCGCGCCACGCCACGAGACGATCTCGCTGTTCGACAACGAGGCGACGCCGCCGCAAGCCGACCAGTCGCGCGGGCTCGTGCTGCGGCTCGACATGCGTGCGAGAACGGCGCGGGTCGTGCGTCAGTACATGCACCCAGACAAACTGCTGTCGATCGCCGAGGGCAACCTGCAAACGCTGCCCGGCGGGCACGTCTTCATCGGCTGGGGACCGCAGCAGCACGTCTCCGAGCTGACGCGCGACGGACGGCTGCTGTTCGACCTCGTGGTGCCGCCGCGTGCCGACAGCTACCAGGCATTTCGCTTCCCCTGGCACGGCGAGCCGCTCGATCGGCCGGCGCTCGCGGCGCAGCGCGGCAGCGGCGCCAACAACGCCCGCGTGACCGCCTGGGCGAGCTGGAACGGCGCGACCGAGCTGCGCAGCTGGCAGCTGCTCGCCGGCGACGACGCCGACGCCCTCGTTCCGCTCGGCGACCCAGTCCCCCGCGGCGACTTCGAGACGACGCTTCACGCGCGCACGGACGCGCGCTACGTCGCCGTCGCCGCGCTCGACGCCCGCGGTCGCCAGATCGGCGCCTCGCGCGCGGTCGAGCCGCAGGCGAGAATTAGCTATAACGCACAATAGTATTTCGTGTCATAGCTGTATTCGTCATAGTCGTGTACGCTATGACGCATGGCTGTGACGCTGATCGACCGCGAACCCGAGCGCGCACTGCTGCTCGAGGCACGCAGATATCCACCCAGCCTCGTGGTCATGATCGGCCGTCGCCGAGTCGGCAAGAGCTTCCTGCTCGCGTCGGTTTTGAACGGGCGACGGGTGATCAGCTTCCAGGCCGAGGAGCAGGACGAGCACGGCCAGCTCGAGCTGCTCGCACGTGAGATCGCGCGCGTGCTGCCCGGACAGCCGCCACTGCAGCTGTCCGACTGGACCGAGGCGCTGGCCTTCCTCGAGCGCGAGGCGCTCGAGCACGGCCCCCTGGTGGTCGTGCTCGACGAGTTCCAGTACCTCTGCGCCGCCCAACCGGCACTGCCTTCGACGATTCAGCGCGCGTGGGATCGCTGGCAGCGTGAGGACGTGCCGATCGTCCTCGTCCTGTCGGGCAGCGCACTGACCTTCATGGAAGGGCTGCTGACGCACAGCGCGCCGCTCTACGGCCGTGCAACGCAGCGCCCCTTCCTGACGCCGCTCGACTATCGCGACGCGGCGCGCTTCGTCCGCAGCACGAGCGCCGAGGCGCTGCTGCGGCGCTACACGGTGCTGGGCGGAACGCCGCAGTACCAGGCGTGGGCAGGCGACCGTCCGCTCGAGCGCGTGGTGCGCGAGGCGATCCTCGCGAAGGGGCAGCCGCTCTACGAGGACCCGCTGCACCTGCTGCGCGAAGGCGAAGGCATCCGCGACCCCGGCACGTACGTGGCGATCCTGCGCGCGATCGCCTCCGGCGCCACGCAATACAACGAGATCGCGACGCGAGCAGGGCTTGCGAGCGGCAACCTCAGCCCGCGGCTGACCCGCCTCGAGCAGCTCGGCTACGTGACGACCTGGAAGCCGCTCGCGCCCGGCGGTCGCGAGCGCCGCGCGACCTATCGCATCGCCGATCCGTACTTCCGCTTCTTCTTCCGCTACGTGTTCCCGAACCGCAGCCGGCTCGACCGCGGTCGCGTGGACGAGGTGGCCGACGAGGTGCTCGCGGATCTCGACAACCTGATGGGCCGCGCCTTCGAGGACTGCTGCCGCACGTGGGTCGGCCGCTACGCGGACGAGCGGGCCGTCGGCGCCAGCGAGGAGCTGGGCTCGTGGTGGTCGCGCGACGGCCGCGTCGAGGTCGACGTCGTTGGCGTTGCGAAGGGTCGTTGCACGTTCCTCGGTTCCTGCAAGTGGAGTCGCAGAGTGGGCGTGCACGTGCTCGACGAGCTGCGCGAGGCGCAGGCAACGCTCGGCGGGAAGGCGGCGACCGCCCGTCTGGCGATCTTCGCGCGCAGCGGCTTCGATGCCGCGCTGCGCCGCCGCGCCCGCGAGGAAGACGTCCTGCTCGTGACGGCGGCGGACCTGTTTCGCTGAGGGCCGCTACGCGCCCACGCGCACGACGTGGAAGACGCGCGCGCCGGCGGGCGTCTCGACCGTGACTGCGTCGCCCTCGCGTGCGCCGATCAGCGCGGCGGCGACGGGCGACTCGATCGACAGGCGACCGTCGCTTGCGCTCGCCTCGGCGGCGCCGACAAGCGTGTAGGTGGCGACGCGGCCGGACTGCTCGTCGCGCACCTCAACCGTTGAGCCGAAGCCGACGACGCCGTCGGGCGTCGCGTCGGACTCGACGACCTGGGCGCCGCGCAGCCGCTCCTGCAGCCGCTTGATGCGCGTCTCAAGGTGCGCCTGGTCCTCCTTCGCCGCGTGGTACTCCCCGTTCTCCTTCAGGTCGCCCCACTCGCGCGCGGTCCTGATGCGCGAGGCGATTTCCGAACGCGCAACCGTCTCGAGCTGCTCGAGCTCGGCGCGCAGCGCGTCGAGCCCCTCCTGCGAGATCGCATATCCGTCCGCCATCGCGACAGTGTGCCATGGTCAGCCGATGCGACTTGCCGCCCCCGCCGCCAACGTGGAGCTGCGCACGCACCCCGAGCGCGGGCGGATCGTCGTGTTGTCGTTCCCCTACGACCCGCACCTCGTCGAGGTCGTGCGCCGGATCCCGCACCGCCGCTTCGACTGGGACGCGCGCGAGTGGTGGGCTCCGGTGGAGGACTGGGTCGCGCACCACGTCGCCGACGTGCTGCGGCGCTTCCCCGAGCTGCTGCCCAGCGACGAGGTGGCAGCGTGGCTCGGCGAGGTCGAGCGGCGCTGGCTTGGCCGCGTGTCGACGACCCGCTACGACGGCCGCGGCTGGTTCGTGCTGGAGACGGCCGCCGGGGAGGTGCCGGAGGAGCTGCGCGAGGGCGCGGTGGAGCTGCCGCGCGAGCAGGCCGCGGACGGCGCGCGCGCGAAGCCGCCGCTCCTGCTGGCGCCGCTCACCGAGGCGAACGCGCACGTCCTGTGCGCGCAGGAGTCGGCGCGGCTCGACCCAGCCGCCGAGCGCTGCATCGCCACGCTGGAGCTGGGCGACGCGCCGCCGCCTGCGCGGCTCGTCGCGACGCATGGCGTCGACGGCGCGCGGCTGCGCCTGGAGGTGCTGTGGGACCACGACACCGGCGCCGCCTTCACCGAGCTGCCGGGCGCGGAAGGCGAGCGGGCGGTGCCGGTCGACCCGTGGCTGTGCGAGCCGCTCGACGCGTTCCTCGCGCTGCACGGCGTCGAGGTGACGCCGCTGGCGGCACCGGTGCTCGAAGCGCTGCGCGCCGAGGCGGCCGACGCGGCAGCGGCGATCCGCGCCTCGCGCGCGACCGAGGGAGAGCCGATCGCGGAGGTCGCCGCGACACTCGGCGGCACGCTGGAGCCGTTCCAATGGGCGGGCGTCCGTTACGTCTTGAGCGCGCGCCGCGCGTTCCTCGCCGACGAGCAGGGGCTCGGCAAGACGGTCGAGGCGCTCGCCGCGCTGGAGGCCGACGAGGCGTTCCCCGCGCTCGTCGTCTGCCCCGCCTCGCTGAAGCTCAACTGGGAGCGCGAGGCGGCGCACTGGCTGCCGCACCGCTCCGTCGCGGTCGTCGAAGGGCGCGTGGCAGTTCCGCCGCGCGCCGAGATCCTGATCCTCAACTACGAGCTGGTCGCGACCCAGCGCGAGGCGCTCGCGCGGCGCCGTCCGCGCGCGCTCGTGCTCGACGAGTCGCACTACTGCAAGAACCCGCAGGCGAAGCGCACGCGCGCGGTGCGCCGGCTCGCCGAGTCGCTCCCGCGCGACGCGCTGCGGCTCGCGCTGACGGGTACGCCGGTGCTGAACCATGCCGACGAGTTGATCTCGCAGCTGCGCGTGCTCGGGCGGCTGGAGGACTTCGGCTCGGGCGCGCGCTTCAAGCAGCAGTTCCGCGGGCCGTTGACGGAGGAGCGGCTGCACTGGCACCTGCGCCGCCACTGCTTCGTGCGCCGCCGCAAGCGGGAGGTGCTGCCGCAGCTGCCGGACAAGCGCCAGGTCGTCGTGCCGGTTGCGCTCAACAACGCACGCGAATACAAGCTCGCCGAGGACGACGTGATCGCGTGGCTGCGCGAGCAGCCGCTCGACCTCTCCGAGCTGAACGCGAAGATCGCGGCGACGCTGCGCGCGCAGCGGCTCGCCCAGCTCGGCACGCTGCAGCGGCTCGCGGCGCGCGGCAAGCTGCACGCGGCGCTCGCCTGGATCCACGACTTCCTCGCGAGCGGCGAGCCGTTGGTGGTGTTCGCGCGCCATGTGGAGGTGCAGGAGGCCGTGCTGGAGCGCTTCCCCGGCGCGCTCCACCTGCTCGGCAAGGACAGCGTCCGTGCGCGTGAGGCGACCGTGCGCGCGTTTCAGGAGGACGACGGAGCCCCAGGGCTGATCGTCTGCGCCACGCGCGTGGCAGCGCAAGGCATCACGCTCACGCGCGCGTCGAACGTGGCGTTCCTCGAGCTGGAGTGGACGCCGGCGATGCACGACCAGGCCGAGGACCGCTGCCACCGCATCGGCCAGCACGACAACGTGACCGCCTGGTACCTGCTCGCGGCCGGCACGATCGACGAGACGATGGCGCGCCTGATCGCGCGCAAGCGCGGGCTCGTCAGCGCCGTCACCGACGGCCGCCGCCTCGACGGCGACGCACTCGTCGAGGAGGTCGTCCGCGAGCTCCGCGACGGCCGCCCGTTCCGGCATCTGAAGCCGGTGACCGAGCCGGCGGCGGCGAGCTGACGCCATGCCTGCCGATCCCATCCGCACGCGCTGCGAGAGTTCTCGACGGCAAGCTGCGGGCTTGGGCCCCGCGCGGTTCTAGACTCGATCCGGTGACGTCCGACATCCCACACCATCTGCATGAAGGGAGCTGGCTGTACGTCTCAGCGCGGGTGGGTCCGCTCGATAGCGTGCTGGCCGTGTGCCGCCAGCATGACTGGCCCGTGATTGTCGGGAGCGAGGAGCTCCCTGCGCGCCGACGCGCCCAGGCGCTCCGCCTGGCCGACGCATGCATCGTCGAAGCGTCGATCTCGTCGCCGCACGCGGAGGACGAGCTTCTGCTGGCGATCCAGCAGCGACGACCCGTCGTCGCACTGCGAGCGTCGGGGGCGACGGGAGGATCCGCACTGTCAACGCGGTCCGACGATGTGCAGGAGCTGACATATCACGACAACGAGGAGTGCGCGCGGGCGCTCGACCTCCTACTCGCGAACCCCGACTGGCAGCGCCGCGTCGCACTCGCTGCGCCAACCGAGCATGGCTAGCCCAGAGACGCTCTGGACGATCGGGCACTCGAACCACTCGCTCGAGCGGTTCCTCAGCCTGGTGCACGCCGAGCGGATCGAGGCAATCGCCGACGTGCGCTCCTGGCCGAGATCCCGTTACGCGCCGTGGTTCGATCGCGAGCCGCTCGCGCGGGCGCTCCAACAAGCGGGCGTCAGATACGTGTTCCTCGGGAGGGAGCTGGGCGGGCGACCGGACGACCCGCTCCTCTACGACGAGGCCGGGCACGTCCGCTACGACGCGGTTGCTGCGACGGACGTGTTCCGTGCGGGGCTCGACCGACTGCAGCACGGCCTCGCCAGGTTGCGCGTGGCGGTGATGTGCGCAGAGGAGGATCCGCGGCACTGCCATCGCCGCCTGCTGGTGGCGCGCGTGCTGCACGAGCGTGGACTGACGATCCTGCACGCCCGCGGTGATGGGACCGTGCAGGCAGAGGCCGGCTTCACCCGGCCGGACTCACTGTTCGAGGAGCAGCTCCCGTGGACGTCTACAGCATCGGTTTCACGCAGACCACTGCCGCGCATTTCTTCGGCCGCCTGAGCGCCAGCGGCGTCAGACGCCTGATGGACGTCCGTCTGCACCCCGGCTCGCAGCTGTCGGGGTTCGCTAAGGACCGCGACCTCCCTTACTTCCTGCGCGAGCTGGTCGACGCGGACTACGTGCATGAGCCTCTGCTCACGCCGACGGAGGACATCCTCAAAGACTTCAAGCGACGCAGTGCGATGCCGTGGGAGGAGTACGAGCGACGGTACCTTGAGCTGCTGCGCCAGCGGCGCGTCGAGACGGAGCTCGATCCCGAGACGTTCGCCGCGCCGACCGCGCTGCTCTGCTCCGAGGCGACGCCCGAGCAGTGCCACCGCCGCCTCGCACTGGAGTACCTGCGCGAGCAGTGGGGCGGAATCGAGATCGTTCATCTGTAGGCCCAGCGGGCGAGCGCTCCGCTACGCTCGCGTTCATGCCGTCTGAGCGGATGCTCGTGCTCGCGAACTCGCGCAAGACCGGTGGGCGCTGCCTCGCCGGCGTCACCCTGGACGGCTTCCGATGGGTGCGTCCGGTCTCGGCGCACGGCCAGGGGGAGCTGAGCGACGAGGAGTGCACGGTCGACGGGCGCATGCCGCAGCTGCTCGAGGTCGTCACGTTCGAGCACGACGGGCCGGAGGGCGATCCCGCGCAGCCGGAGAACGTCGTGTTGACCGACGCGGAGTGGACGAGCGAGGGCATGGCGTCGTCGGCGCTCGTGCGCGAGGTGATCCAGGAGGTCACGCTGACGCGGCCTCCCCTGCTGGTGAACAACGGCGCGGCGGTCCCCGAGCACGTCGCCGCCGAAGGTCTCGACGCTTCGCTCGCGCTGATCGCGCCTGCGCGCCTGCGCATCGGGCACGGCCCGGAGGCACACCCGTCGGCGCCGGGGGCGCGAGCGCTCTTCGCCTGGGCAGGCGCCGAGCGCAACTTTCCGATCACCGACTTCGTCGTCGGGCCCAGGGTCCGGCAGCGCCCACAAGGCCTCTACGCGCCGGAGGACCTCGGCCTGCCCGCGGAGTCGAAGCTGCGTTTGACGGTGAGCCTCGGCGTCGCGCACGAATCGTGGTGCTACAAGCTCGTCGCGGCCGTCGTGCCGCTGCCCTGACGCTGCGTTGGTGCGGCTACGACGCCGCTCGCACGACCCGTCACAACATGATGTTTAGGATTTCGAGCTTTTTTCTAAATATCTCCCTATACTGACGCCAATGGAGCAAGAGCAGCTTGTGCGCGACGTGGCGCGGTTGCGCCGTGCGCAACGGCGGCACCCGGATGACGAGGACCTCGCCGCCGTGCGGGTCGACTTGGAGCGTGCCGCCGGGCCGACCGTCGGACGTGCCGCCACGGCGCGCCTGCTCGGCGTCAGCCAAACGGCGCTCGACCGCTGGATCGCCGCCGAGAAGGTGCCGGCGGTCCTCACGCCGAGTGGCCGTCGCGAGGTGCCTGTCAATGCCGTCGTGGACCTGCTCAACGCGCTCGCCGCACGACCGGCCGGCGAGCGCCATCCGCTCGCGGCCGTCCTCGGCGGCGACCGGTTCAGCCGGCGGCGTCTGCCGGGCCGATCGCCGACCGGCCATCGCACCGCCGAGCAGCGCGGCCTCGCCTACCACCGCGCGGTCGCACGCCGGCTCGACGACGGCGTGATCGGGGACGCAGTGACGCGCCTGCGCCGCTGGCGCGCGGAAGGACGCATCCACCCGCGCTACGCCGAGGAGTGGGAGACGCTGCTGGCTGGTCCCCGCTCGCGGCTGCAGATCGCGATCACGACCGACAGTGAGGACGCCGCCGCTTTGCGCCAGAGCAGCCCACTCGCCGGGGTGCTGAGCGAGGATGAGCGGCGCCGCGTGCTGGGCCTCGCGTGAGACGCGCCGACCTTGAGCACGTGATCCGTGCGGCCGCCGCCGTCGCCGAGGACGACGAGATCGTCGTGATCGGCAGCCAGGCGATCCTCGGCCGCCTGCCGGACGCGCCGAACGCGCTGCTGTGGTCGCAGGAGGCGGATGTCTACCCGCGCCGCCATCCTGAGCGTGCCGAGGCGGTCGACGGCGCGCTCGGCGACGGCTCGCAGTTTCACGCCGCGTTCGGCTACTACGCGCACGGCGTCGGCCCAGAGACGGCGAAGGCGCCGGCCGGATGGGAGCAGCGGCTCGTGCCCGTCCGCGTTCCGCGCAGTCCGCGCGACGAGACGCTCGTCACCGGCTGGTGCATGGAGCCGCACGACGTCGTGCTGGCGAAGTGCGCGGCCGGACGCGAGCGTGACTGGGAGTTCGCGCGCGAGGCGATCCGGCACCGCATCGTCGAGCTCGACGAGTTGCTGCGCCGCGTCGGCGACCTTCCGCTGCCAAGGCGGCAGCGCGAGCGCATCGAGCGGCTGCTGCGCAGCATGGCAGCCACATAATCGCGATCGCGCGGGCGGGCATGGCGCTTGGACGCCAAACCGCAGGCTCAGACGCATCGGCCGCGCGGATTCATGCACCTGATTTCAGTATCCTGCTCGCGGCGGGAACAGCGGCGAGGGGGAGCCGAGCAGCTGCATGAGCACGAGGACGACCGACGGCCGCGTGCGCGAGCGCGTGCACGGCCCTCGCGCGGCCGAGCGGCCGCTGCGACTTGACGCCGGCGACGCCGCGTGGCTCGGCGCGCTTCCGTGCGCGCTCCTGGTCGTCGCAGCGATCGCCGTGCTCGGCGCGCCGCTGGCCGACCTGCTGCCGGCGCCGGCCGATCCGAGCGCCTACTGGCCCAACCGGCCGCTGCTGCC
>Ga0070705_100002075_pt1 | contig 10224 bp, 8 predicted proteins | sample KBSK5253metaG_FD_65455 | JGI IMG/M metagenome (GOLD analysis project Ga0070705, IMG submission 65455) | Corn, switchgrass and miscanthus rhizosphere microbial communities from Kellogg Biological Station, Michigan, USA - KBS K5-25-3 metaG | ecosystem: Host-associated > Plants > Roots >... | reverse complement strand
CGGGGCTTGCGGAGAATGTTGTCCATGATCACGAGCTTGCCGAGGTCGTGCAGCATGCCGGCCCGGCTCATCATGACCACATCCGCCGACGGGACACCCATGACCGTCGCGAGCTCACCCGAGTACAGGGATACGCGCGCTGAGTGGCCCTTGAGGTACGGATCCTTCGACTCGAGCGCGATGACGAAGGACGAGATCGTGTCGATCAGATTCTTTTCGAGGTTCTCGCGCAGCAGCAGCTTCTGGAGTGCGACCGCCGTGGTCTGCGCATACCCGAGCAGGAGCGCCTTCTCGTCGGGCAGGAAGCCGCCATGGTCGGTCGCGCGGCCGATGCAGAGAATACCCATCGCATCGCCCACGCCCGGGACCATCGCGGCCAGCGCCTCGAAACCGTGCTCGCGCTTGGTGAGCACGAGCGTCTCGCGGCCGGCGGTCTTGACCACGTCGCCGAAGGAGGCTTGCAGGAGCGCCAGGATCTGGCCGACCATCGACGGCTCGCCCTTGCGACTCGCGTTGAACTGCCCGCCCTGGTCGCGGAGCAGCATGAGCGCGCCGTCGCACCGGAGGCTCTGCATCGTGTACTCGACGACCTTCTCGGCGAACACGCTCGGCTCGAGACCCTGCAGAGCCACCTCGCCGATGCGCGAGATCGCCTCGACGCCGCCTTGGCGCCGGGCCAGCTCTTCGGTGAGCCCGGCCGGGTAGTTGACGTTGCCGTTGCCATCGGCCCGGTCGCGCCGGAGACGGCGGATGAGCTCCTTCACCTCGGTGACCGAGAACGGCTTGGGCAGATAGTCGTAGGCGCCGTGTCGCAGTCCGAAGACCGCCGAGTTGACCGAGGGCACTCCAGTGATCAGCACGACCGGCGTGCCGGGCTGCTTGCCCTTGACCGCGCGGAGCAGGTCGAGGCCGCTGAGGCCCGGCATCTTGATGTCGGACACCACGAGGTCGTAGGGATCGTCGCTCAGCTGCTCGAGAGCTTGCTCGGCAGTCGCCGCCGTCGTGACCTGACATCCGTTCGATGAGAACGCGGACGCCAGGAACCGGAGCACGGACGCGTTGTCGTCGACCAGCAGAACGCGGAGCCGCTCAGCCGGCGGGCTGCCGGGAACCTGAGTCTCGCCGTCCATCGTGGTCGTCACAGGGGGCTCCTGTTACTTTGTCGCGCCGAGCTGGCTGAGGAACTCCAGCCACTGGCGGGACAAGCCGTCCTTCGGGAAGCTCAGCGATTCGAGCTCCGGACGGTCGTCGACTTCGAGTCCAACCTTGCTCGCGGCTGGTGGCGAGGCCGGCTCGGCAGTCGCCGCCACTACGGCGACCATGGCCGGAGCTTCGACCGGGCTAGTGCTCTTCGTCGCATGCGCAAAGAAGTGAGGCTTGGTCCCGTTGGCCTGCGCTCCGGGCTTGGCCCAGACCGGCGTAGGCGCTACGGGCGCCGGAGCGGGCTCCACCCGCACCACGGGAGCGGGAGCCGCCTCTGGCGCCGCGGGGACAGGCGCCGCGGGCGCGACGGCAATCGGCTCTTCGACCGGGGCCGTGACGCGCGGGGCAGTCTCGGTCACGGGCGCGACGACCGCGTCAGGCTCGGCGACGTGTCCATTCGTGTCGGCGCGGGTGGACGTGGTCTCGATGGCCTCGAGTGCGAGCGCGGGCTCGACCGGCATCGTCACGATCGGCTCGGGCGCCACCACGATCGGCTCAGGCGCCGCCGTCACGATCACGGGCGTGGGCGGCACGATGGCGGCTTCGACCTTAACCTCGGCGACCACACTCGGCTCCGGCTCCACCGGCGCGGGCGCGCTCGAAACCGCGACGACCGGCGCAACGGGCTCGGGCGCGGCGGCGACGACCGCGGTGGGCTCGAGGCGAATCGGCTCCGCGACGACGGCCTTGACCGGCTCGACCCGCCTGGGCTCGCTCACCGGCTCGCGCGACTCCACGCGCGTCGCCCACGCGAGGGCGGGCTTCGCCGGCTCGACTGGAGACTCCACGCGCGGCTCGATTCGCTGTTCGATTCGCGGCTCGACACGCAGCTCGACTCGATGTTCAATGCGCGGCACGACCGGAGACGGGACGACCGGGTCCGGCCGGGCGGCCGCGGGTGCCGCGACCTCGCTCGGCGCATCCACGACCGACTTGCGCAGCCGCTCGACGAGATCGAAATAGACGACGGAGGCGCCGTTGACTTCCAGGTAGCGGAACTCGAAGCAATCGATCTCGAGGAAGCTGAGCTGCTTGACCCGGCGGAGGAACGCATCCGTCATCTTCTCGACGACGAACAGAATGCGCGGCGGCCGGGACGTTGCCTGCGCCATCGGGTAGAGACGGCGGAGCGTGTCCGGGTACTCGAGACACCAGGAGTAGGCGTCCATCACGCGGAGCAGGAGTCCGTCGTCGGCGCTGAAGTCGAGGGCGATCAGCACGAGGGAGTCTTTGGAGTCGAGACCCACGAGGTCGACCGCGGCCTGACCGAGGAGCAGCCGCGAGTCCACGACCTTCAGGCCCGGCTCGACGCCGTCGATGTTGTCGGCGACCAGCCGCTCCAAGTTGCCGATGTCCTTGACTTCCAGCTTCCTGAACGTCGGTCTCATTCCACTCTCCCCTGGCCGTTTTCGTGCGAGGCTCGCACGAAGAAGTAGCAAATGGGAGACCAAGGGTCCGCTCGCTTGTAAGTAGTCATAAAGTCAATCAATTTGGGATTTCCGGCGTCGCCCTTCAATGGCTGATTAGTTGCCAAGATTTCACAGAGCCGGGCGACCCCCATTCCGGAAAGAATTTAATTTCAACTACTTGTGCTTATCCGGATCATCTGGGTCCGGAGTGGCCCCGAACTCACCAGTGGCGACGGACTGATCGACCCGTCACTCTTCCATCAGCTTCTTGCGAAGCGTCTGGCGCGAGATGCCGAGAATCTTGGCGGCCTTGCTCTTGTTCGATTCCACGCGCTGCATGATCTGCGCGATGTAGGCGCGCTCCACTTCGGCCAACGTTCGCGGCTCGTCCGTCGACGCTTCCGGAACGGCGGCCTGACGGATCTGGGTCGCGAACTGCACCGGCAGGTGCTGCGGCTCGATGAGCTCGGAGCTGCCCAGGATCACGAGACGCTCGATCAGATTCCGGACCTCGCGGACGTTGCCCGGCCACTGGTAGCCCACCATCAGCCGCTCCGCGTCCGGCGTGAACCCCTTGATGGATTTGTGGAAGCGCGTGTTCGCGTCCATGACGAAATGTCGAGCCAGCGGCATGATGTCGTCGCGGCGCTCGCGCAGCGGAGGGATGTGAATCGGAATCACGTTGAGCCGATAGAAGAGGTCCTCGCGGAACAGTCCTTCCTTCACGCGCATCTCGAGCGGCCGGTTGGTCGCGGCGATGATTCTCAGATCTACCTTGATGTCCCGCGTCCCGCCCACTCGCCTGAGGACGCGCTCCTGGAGGACCCGCAGGAACTTCGCCTGGCTGTTGAGCGACATCTCGCTCACCTCGTCGAGGAACAGCGTGCCGCGGTCGGCCAGCTCCATCAGGCCCTTCTTCGCGGCCTTGGCGTCAGTGAAGGCCCCCTTCTCGTGCCCGAACAGCTCGCTCTCGAACAGGGTCTCGGTGATGGCCGCGCAGTTGACCTCCATGAAGGGCGAGTCGCGCCGCGCGCTCTCGTAGTGCAGGCCGCGCGCGACGAGCTCCTTGCCGGTTCCGCTTTCGCCGTGGATCAGGATCGTCGCCGCCTCGCTCCGCGCGAGCTTACCGATGAGCTCGCGGAGCCGGCGCGTTCCCTCCGACTCGCCGATGAGCTGATCGACCCGGTATTCCTTCTCCTGCAGGCGATGAAGGCGCTGGATCTCGCGGCGGGCGCGCACCTCCTCGAGCGAGCGCGCGACCGCGAGCTTGAGCTTGTCGAGGTGCTCGAACGGCTTCTCGAGATAGTCGGTGGCGCCGGCCTTCATCGCCTCGACCGCGCTCTGGATCTGCCCGAAGCCCGTGATGATGATGACCGCGGTCTCGGGGTGGCGGCCCTTGAGGGCGCGAAGAACGTCGATGCCGTCCATGTCCGGAAGGCGGAGATCGAGGAGAACCAGGTCGGGGCTCACCTCGTCGGCCGTCTGGAGCCCCTCTTTGCCGGTACCCACCCCGTGGACTTCGATCTGGTCCCCGGCCAACACCCGCGAACAGAGCGTGCGGATGTTCCGTTCGTCGTCGACGACCAGGATATTGTCCATAGTCATAAAATAGCGGAACTAGAGCAGCCCTCGCCCAATTTCTTACCACCGCCCACGGTCCTATTCGCGGTAGCCAGAAAGCGCCACGCCCCTATGGACGGGGTAGTCCGAGCGGGTACTTCGTGATGCGCGTGTCCGGATAATTTCGGAGCGAGGGCCGATCAGTGATGGCAGGTGACGCAGTCGAGCGGTGCCTTGCTTCCTCGTGTCGCGTTCTGCTCACGATGGCACTCGACGCACCACCCCATCGTCAAGGCTCTGGGGGGCGGGCGGAAGCCGACAAGCCGGACCAGGTCGTCACTCAGCTTCGGTCCCGTGTCCGCGCCGACCACCCGCATTCGCTCGATCGGGCCGTGGCACGTCTGACACTCGAGCCCGAAGCGCACGTGAGCTCGATGCGGGAAGTAGGTGAACTCCGGGAGCTTGAAGATCCGCACCCAGGGGATCGGCTGGCCGCGCTTGGCGTAGTCGTGGATCTTCGCGATCTCGGGATTGTCCTGGGCGCCGATGATCTTGTGGCAACCCAGGCAACGCTCGACCGACGGAAGCCCTGCGTACTCCGATCGGCGGGCGTCGGCGTGGCAGTACTGGCACGGGATCTGGAAGGAGCCGGCGTGAATCACGTGATTGAAGAAGATCGGCTGTCGGGGCGCGCGCGGGGGCGACACGAGCGGCTTCGCCATCTCGGCGCGGAAGGACGGCGAGGCGATCGTGCGAAGGTACTGGATCACCCGGCGCGTTTCGGCGTCGCTCAAGTATGCGGACAGCGGCGGCATGCCCGGCGACAGTCCCTCGGCCGGTCCGCCGTGCATGATGACGTTGTACAAGAACTCGTCGGGGAGTCCGTTCATCAGACGGCCGTCGGTCAGGTCAGCGGGCTTGGTGGCGAACGAGGCGGCCGATGCGCCGTCGCCACGCCCGGCATCGCCGTGGCAGGTCGCGCAGTAGCGCACGTACACCTCTCGACCTGCCTTGACGTCACCGCTGTCGGCGCTGGCGCGAGCGGGCCGAGCGCCCGGAATCAGGGCGAGCCAGACGAGGCAGCCGAACGCGGCGGCCGCGGTGAGGACCCCGAGGAGGATGATGCGCCCCCTCACGTTACTCCTTGATCAGCTGCTCCCGACGCCGGAGATAGCCGTGTCGGACGGCGCTGTACAGGTCGACCACGCTCTCCTCGAATCCCTGGAACAAGTCGAGATTCAAGGCACGATCGTTGACGATCTCGCCGAGCTTGATGGCGACGCCGGTCCAGAAGAACGGAATAGGTCCGACGTACGAGAGCGGATTCATCAAGCTATCGACGCCCCGGCCGATCCCGTCGCGAACCGTCATCGGCTCCAGGAAGGGCACGACGAGGAACGGGCCCGGGGTCACCCCCCAGAACCCGAGCGTTTGCCCGAAGTCCTCGCGGCTCTTCTCGATCCCGTAGTACTTCGCCGCGTCGAACAGCCCACCGATGCCGAGCGTGCTGTTGATCAGAAAGCGGGACAGCTCGCGGCCAGCGCCGCCGAACTTCCCCTGCAGCAGGCTGTTGACCAGCCGCGGCACGAAGGCCATGTTGTCGAAGCCGTTGCCGATCATCACCTCGAACGGCTCGGGCAGAATCACGCTGTAGACCTTCGCAACCGGCTTCAGCACGAACCGATCGGCCTGCCGGTTGAACTCGAACATCTTCTCGTTGAACTTCTCCCAGGGATCGTAGTCCTCGTCATCGGCCGGCGGCCCCCCGGGCTCGCCCTTGTCTTGAGGCGTCTCCGCCTGAGCGACCTTGACCTCGGCCGCGCCGTCTCCGTTCTGGCCCGCGCCCGGCTCGATGGCCGGCGATTCGGCGGCCGTCGGGACTGGCTCGCGGGAAGCGCTCGATAGTGGGCCGGAGTCGGACGGCGGGGTGCTCGCGCTCGGAGGCTGCGAACCGGCGAGGAGCGACGACTCGGGCTTGACGCCGCTCGATACGCTGCCGCAACCACTGAACGCCACCATCGCAATCGCTACGGCCAGTGGGGCCGCCGCGGAGCCGAGCCGGCCGGTCAGAACCCGAGGCAAAACGACGCACCCTCCTCTTCGAACGTCGCGGTTATTTTGGCGATATCGGTGCGCTTGCGAGTCAGGTCCTTTATAGCTGAATCGCGACCTTCGTTCGACACAATTCGCGGCCGGCGTGAGGGAAAACTCACGGACATGTTGTATGGAAACGGCTCCTGTCGTATGGTGAACGAGCCCCCTGGTCGTCGAGTGCGACGCAAGTCTGGTGGCGCTGAGGAGATGACGTGAGCCGAAGCCGAGCGCGTGAGTACTGGTGTGGAGTCGTGTCCGAGAGTGTTGAGATCCGATTGAAACGGCCTGGCGGATTCGGACGGCCTCAAGGCTACTTCGTGCAGTGCAACCAGACCGATTGCCAGTATGTCGACGAGAACAAGCCTCCCTGCCCGCTGACAACCGCGATGTTCGCCGACGAGATCAAGGCCGCCGAGGAAGCGCGCGCGCAGCGAACCGAGTAGTCGCCGAACGCGTCCGGAAACCCGCCGCGCGCCATCGCCCGATCAGCTCACCCCGTTGAGGACGTAGTCGAACACGTCGAAGTTTCGTAGATCGCGGGCTCCGGCCAGTCGCCGCGCGTTGGCGTCGTCGAGCGGTCGATTGATGACGAACGGCACCATCTGCTCCGACACCCCGCCGTGCGAGCGGAGCGGCTCCTCGAGCAGCGAGAGATCGTGCTCCTCGGGCGATTTTCCGAGCACCGTGTGGATGTCGCCGATGACGATCAGATCGCCGACCCGGTCGCGCGGGAGCTCGAACCGCGCGCAGCCCGTCGCGTTGTCGTAGACCTCGGCGATGCCGGGTGTCGCGGCAAGGCGCGCCGCCACCGTCTTGGCCCGTGGCGCGTCGTCGAAGTAGATCGTCGCGAACGAGCCGAGTGCCCCGTGGTGCACGACGTAGGGATCCGTGATCGGCAAGATCACGCGCGCGCGCCCGGCGCCGACGAGCTCGTCGAGCAGCGGGCGCAGGTAGACCACCCTCGGCGTGCCGTCCGAATTGGACTTGGCATTCATCCCGTGATCGGCGGTGATCCCGAGCACCGCACCGGCGCGGTCGAACGCGTCGAAGTAGCGGTCGAGCATGGCGTAGAACGCGGTGGCGGCCGGCGCGCCCGGCGCGTGCTTGTGCTGCACGTAGTCGGTCAGCGACAGATACATCGCGTCCGGGCGCTCGCGTTCGAGCAGCTCGAGACCGGCCGCCAGCACGTATTCCGACAGCTCGGCGCTGTAGACCGAGGGTACCGGCATCCTGACGAGGTCGGTGGCCCGCTCGATCCCGTGCTCGCCCTTGGTCGTCTGGTCGGCCTTCTCCGAGGAGAAGCAGATCCCGTCCATTCCGTGACCGAGGAGGCGCCGAAGCTTGTCCTTGGCGGTGACCACCGCCACGCGCGCTCCCGCGCGGGACAACGTCGCCAGCAGGGTCTCGCAGCGCAAGAATTTCGGGTCGTTCATCATGACTTCCTGGCCGGTTGCGGGATCGTAGAAATAGTTGCCGGAGATCCCGTGGACCGCCGGCGAGGCGCCCGTGACGATGGACAGATTGTTCGGATTCGTGAAGCTCGGCACGACGGATCGGGCCACCCGGTATACGCCCTCGTTCCGGAAGCGCGCGACGGCGGGCGTGGTGTTGCCGGCGATCCCGCGCTCGAAGTATTCCGGCTCGGAGCCATCGATGCAAACCACGACGACCGGGCGGCGGGGGGTGCGATAGTCACGACCGTTGACGGACACGGTGGTCGAGTTCATGGTGCCACCGATACTACGGCGGCGGCGCCGCTCACGAAAGCGGGTTTTCGGCGCGTGGACGCACTGCCGGGGAAGCCGCTCCGGCGCGGTCGCGGCGCCGGCGCAGCGCCCGCCGTCCCCACTCCCATCCGCGGACACCGAGCAGGAGGATGAGCGCAGCCGCGTACCAGTACGGATCCTTCACGCCGACCTTCGCGAGCCACAGATAGTGGAGGACCGCGCACACCGCCGCGACGTACGCGAGACGATGCAGGCGTGTCCAGTTCCGCGCGCCGAGGCGTCGGATCATCCCGGTCGTCGACGTCACGGCGAGCGGGATCAGCGAGAGCAGCGCCAGCATGCCCATCGTGATGTACGGGCGCTTGACGATGTCGGCCCACATCCGCGGCCAGTCGAAGAAGAAGTCGAGCACGCTCCACACCGCGAAGTGCAGGCACACGTACGCGAACGCGAACAGCCCGAGCAGCCGCCGAAGCGTGATCGGCCACGACAGACCGAACAGAATGCGGAGCGGCGTCATTGCGAGCGACGCGAGCAGAATCCGCAAGGTCCAGTCGCCGAGCGTATTGGTGATGAAGCTGATGGGGTTGGCGCCGAGATCGTCGGTCCAGGCCCGATGGGCCAAGAGCGTGAGCGGCGCGAGGCAGATCCCCCACACCGCCACCTTGAGCCCGATTCGCGCCGGACGCGTCACGGCGGTGCGCTCAGTAGTTCTTCTTCAGGTCCATCCCGGCGTAGAGCGACGCCACCTGCTCGGCATATCCGTTGAACGGAAGTGTGGGGCGGCGGCGAAACTCACCGATGCGCCGCTCGTCCGCCTGGCTCCAGCGCGGATGGCTGACGGCCGGATTGACGTTGGAGTAGAAGCCGTATTCCTGCGACGCCGCCTTTTCCCAGGCGGTCTTGGGTTGCTCGCTGACCAGCCGGATCCGGACGATCGACTTGGCACTCTTGAAGCCGTACTTCCACGGCACCACCACCCGCACCGGCGCGCCGTTCTGATTCGGCAGCACCTTGCCGTACATGCCCACCGTCAGAAGCGTCAGCGGGTGCATCGCCTCGTCCAGCCGGAGCCCCTCGACGTAGGGCCAGTCGAGCGACGAGCCGAAGAGTCCGGGTTTCTGGCCCGGGAACTGGTTCGGGTCGAGCAAGGTCGTGAACTCGACGTACTTCGCCTGCCCGTTCGGCTCGACACGCTTGAGCAGGGACGCGAGTGGAAAGCCGATCCACGGGATCACCATCGACCATGCTTCGACACAGCGCAGCGAGTACACCCGCTCCTCGAGCGGAAACAGCCGCATGAGCTCGTCGATGTCGAACGTCTTGGGCTTGTTCACGAACCCATCGACCTGAACCGTCCACGGGCGAGGGCGCAACGTATGCGCGAGTCGTGAGGGATCATCCTTGTTGACGCCAAATTCGTAGAAATTGTTGTACGTCATCGCCGCCTCGGCCTTCGTCGGCGTGTCGTTCACGCTCAGGGCCGCGTTCCGGGTCGCGGACAGGGCCTGGAGCGCCGGCGGCGCAGCCGCACTCAGGGCCGGCGCCATCACGAGAGCCGCGGCGGCGCCGGATATCAGCTCGCGGCGGCTCAGATAGAGCTTGGGATCGGTGATCTCACTCGCGGTGAACCGCGGTGCGCGTCGAATCAGCATGGGTTCTCCTCTTTCATCATATACACGCGTCGCGCGGCGCGGCGCTACCCGGTCGCGAACTTGTAGCCGTGGCATGAAGGGTCAGGATCCAGACTGGACGGTCGGCGTCGGCCTCGAACTTTCGGCGGAGCCGAAGAACGTGCGTATCGACCGTCCGGGTCGTCGGGAATCGCTCGTAGCCCCACACCTCGTCCAGCAGCCGCTCGCGCGTGACCACCTCGCCGCGATGGGCGATCAGGAACACGAGCAGATCGAACTCCTTGCGCGTGAGGCGTACCTCATGGCCAGCCTTGAATACCTGCCGCGCGCGCGGGCGGACTCGCACGTCGCCGAAGGCGAACTCCTCGAATCGCTCCCGCGGACCCGGCCGGCGCAGCACCGCGCGGACCCGGGCCAGGAGCTCGCGCAGCGAGAAGGGCTTGGCGACGTAGTCGTCGGCTCCAAGCTCGAGGCCGCGCACGCGGTCGGCTTCCTCTCCCCGCGCAGTGAGCATGATGATCGGCACGTCGACACCTTGCTCCCGCAGCGCGCGACACACGTCCCACCCGCTCATCCGGGGCATCATGACGTCGAGCA
>Ga0070705_100002072_pt1 | contig 10238 bp, 10 predicted proteins | sample KBSK5253metaG_FD_65455 | JGI IMG/M metagenome (GOLD analysis project Ga0070705, IMG submission 65455) | Corn, switchgrass and miscanthus rhizosphere microbial communities from Kellogg Biological Station, Michigan, USA - KBS K5-25-3 metaG | ecosystem: Host-associated > Plants > Roots >... | reverse complement strand
CGGGGGATGGTCAGGGCGCGCACCCTCATCGGCGTTCTCCTCGGCCTCGTTGTCGGATGCGCGAAACCGCCCGCGGGTGCGGGTGGCTTCCGCGTCGCGCTCATCACCCCCGGCTCCATCGCGGACGCTGCCTGGAACTCGGGCGCCTATGCCGGGTTGCTGCAGATCCGGGACTCCACCGGTGCGACCATCAGCCACGTCGAGGCCCGCACTCCGGGCGAGCAGATCGAAGCCTTGCGCACCTATGCCACGCAGGGATACAACCTCGTCTTCGGGCACGGCTTCGAGTTCCAGGGTCCCGCGGAGCGGATCGGGGCCGAGTTTCCCACGACGGTATTCGTGGTCACCTCGGGCGAGCGGGTCTCGGCGGCGGGCAACGTCGTGCCAATGGTGTTCGGCATCGAGGAGGGGACCTATCTCGCCGGGATGGCGGCAGGGGGAATGACCCGGTCCAACAAGCTCGGCTTTGTGGGCGGGATGGAGCTGCCGCCCATCGTGCGCGGTTATCAGGGCTGGCTCAACGGCGCTAAGGCCGTCAATCCGCGGGTCGAGAGCCGGATCGCCTATCTGAACACGTTCGATGACGTGGCGGCCGGACGGGAAGCGGCCCTCGCCATGATCCGGTTGGGTGTCGACATGCTGCATCACAACGCGGACCAGGCCGCGCTGGGGTTGTTCCAGGCCGTCAAGGACAGCAAGGGAGTCTATGCCTTCGGCGCGAACGCCGACCAGAGCGCGCTGGCTCCGGAGCGCGTGCTCGGCTCGGTCGTGATCGATCTGCCCAAGGCGTTCCTCGCCATCGCGCGCGAAGTGAAGGAAGGACGCTTCATTCCGCGGGTCGAGACGTTCGGGCTGGGAGGCGGGGTGCTGCGATACGATCCTAACCCGGCGCTCGACAGTCTGGTGCCGGCCGCGCTGCGGGCCCGGATGCAGGCCGCCCGCGATTCGATCCTGGCGGGAACCCTCAAGCCCCTCGCGGTGCACTGAGCCCGGCAATGGCGTCCCAGCCCCTGCGCGCCCTTACGGAATACCTCGACCAGTACCTGCGGGTACCCGAGGTTCCCGACGAGGCCAACGCCGTCAACGGCCTGCAAGTGGAGAATGCCTCGGGCCAGGTGAGCCGCATCGTTGCCGCTGTCGACGGCAGCCTCGCGACCATCCTGTCGGTGGCTCGGGAGGAGGCGGGGGCGGCTCTGCTCCTGGTGCATCACGGCTTGCTCTGGGACGGCAACGTCCCCGTCACCGGCAGGCGCTACCAGCGCCTCCGGGCTCTGCTTGAGCACGACATCGCACTGTACTCCGCCCACATCCCGCTCGATGTCCATCCGGAGGTCGGCAACAATGCCGTGCTGGCTCGTCAACTCGGGCTCGGCTCGCTCGAATCCTTCGACAGCTATCGTGGCATTCCCCTCGGCATCCAGGGGGTGCTACAGCCCCCCGAGTCGCGCGAGGGGCTGGCCGGGCGGGTGGAACGTGTGCTGGGGACGCAAGTCCGTTTGATCCCCGGAGGACCGGAGCTCTCGCGACGGGTCGGGATCATCACGGGCGGCGCGGGAGGACGGATCGCTGCCGCGCACGCGGCAGGCCTCGACACCTACCTCACCGGCGAGGGCGCGCATCACACCTACTTTGACGCGATGGAACTCGGCATGAACCTGATCTACGCTGGGCATTACGCGACGGAAACGGTGGGCGTCAAGGCCCTGGCGGCCCGGCTCGGCGAACGCTTTGGGCTTTCCTGGGAGTTTCACGACCATCCCACGGGACTCTGAGGCGGTGAACGGGTGAGCTCGGCAACCGCGTCGGCCCTGGAGCTGCGCGGCGTCGTCAAGTCCTTCGGCTCCGTGCAGGCACTGCGCGGAGCCGATTTCGTGCTGGCTCCCGGCGAGGTCCATGCGCTCCTGGGCGAGAACGGGGCGGGCAAGTCCACGCTGCTGCAGGTGGCCTATGGCATGATCACGCCCGAGGCCGGAGTTCTCCGCCTCCACGGCCAGCCCGTGGCCTTCCGCTCGCCGCGCTCGGCTCGCGCCGCGGGGATCGGGATGGTGCACCAGCACTTCACGAGTATTCCGGCGCTCACCGTCCAGGAGAATATCGCGCTCGCCGCCGGGCGGTTCGACGTGCGGCTCGACGGCGTGGTGGTGGGCGAGCTGCTGCAGGGACTGGATCCGCGCGCTCCGGTGGAATCCCTGGGAGTCGCGCTGCGGCAGCGACTCGAGATCGTGAAAGCCCTGGCGACCGATGCCCGGATTCTGCTGCTGGACGAGCCCAGCGCCGTCCTCGCGCCCAGGGAGGTGGATGGGCTGCTCGCAATGCTGCGACGGTTCGCGAAGGAGGGCGGTGCCGTCGTGCTGGTCACCCACAAGCTGCCTGAGGTGCTGGCCGCGGCGGACCGGGTGACGGTCCTGCGCGAAGGGACGACTGTGCTGGCCGGGCCCGTCGCGGCGCAGACCATAGAGCGACTGGCAGAGGCCATGATCGGGGGGGCGGGAAGCGTGGAGGCTGGGGACTCCTCCGCCGAGGTCCCCGCCGCACGGGCTCACTCAGATACGCCGGTCACCCGTCTCGGCGACGTCCCCCTCCACGCCGGCGAGCTCATCGGCATCGCGGCGATTGAGGGCAACGGGCAGCGGGAGCTCCTGCGACGAATTGCGGGCCAGCAGGGCGGACCGGTGGCCTTCGTGCCGGAGGATCGCACGACCGAGGGGCTCATCCCGGCGTTCTCTCTCACGGAAAACGTGGTGCTCGGCCTGCGCGACGACCCGCGCTGGGCCCTCGGCCACCGACTGAACTGGGACGCAGCACGCGCCGGCACCGCGCGGCTGATCGGCAGCTTCGGAATTCGCGCAGAGGGGCCGGATGCTCCGGCGGCGACGCTCTCGGGCGGCAATCAGCAAAAGCTGATTCTGGCACGGGCGCTCGAAGGCCGGCCGCGCATACTCGTAGCCGAGAATCCCACGCGTGGTCTCGATATCCGTGCGACGGCCGAAGTGCACGATCGGCTGCGCGAAGCCGCGCGAGCCGGGGTGACCGTCATCGTGTACTCGACCGATCTGGATGAGGTGCTGGAGCTGGGTGAGCGGATCCTCGTGGTGCGGCGCGGACAGGTAACGGAGGCCCCCGGCCGCGCCGACCGCCGCGCCGTCGGCGACCTCATGCTAGGGGTCCAGCGTGATCGTTGAGCGGATCCGACCCCTCGGTACTGCGATCGCGGCACTGGCTGCCGGCTTTCTGGTGCTCGCCCTGGGCCTTGCCGTCGCGGGTTATGACGCGTCGCTGGCTCTCGGGGCGATGTGGCGGGGAGCGTTCGGGTCCTGGGATGCCCTGCTGTCCGCGACGCTGGTGCGCTCGGTTCCCCTTATCGTGCTGGGCCTGGGAATCGCGCTCGCCTTCCAAGCCGGCGCCCTCAATATTGGCGGCGAAGGGCAGTTCTATGCCGGTGCGGTGGCAGCCACCTGGGTTGGCCTTCGGGTGGGGGGATGGCCCGCGCCGCTGGCCATCGGGACGGTCTGGCTCGCGGCTGCGGTCGCCGGGGTGCTTTGGATCGCGGTCCCGGTGCTGCTCAAGCTGCGCTTCGGTGTGCTGGAAGTCATCTCGACCCTCCTGCTCAACTTTGTGGCGGAAGCGGCCGTGAGCTATGCGGTCACCGGGCCGTTACAGGAAGCGCATCATGTCTATCCTCAGAGCGATCCCATTGCAGAGGTCGCCCGGCTTCCGCGCTTGCCCGGCTCTCGCCTGCATCTCGGCATCGCCGTGGCCATCCTGCTCGGCGCAGGTCTCTGGTTCGTTCTCAAAAAGACCAGCTGGGGATTCCAGCTCCGCGCTACCGGGCTCGGGCCGCGTGCGGCCGAGCTCAGCGGCAGGATCCCGGTGCGGCGAGTGCTTGGCTTCGCGCTGCTCTGGTCGGGCGCGTTTGCCGGCTTGGCCGGCGGGCTCGAGATCTCCGGTGTCAGCTACAGTCTCTATCAGAATCTCTCGCCCGGATACGGATTCACGGCGATCGCGGTGGCCCTGCTCGCCCGGCTGCATCCGCTGGGAATCCTGGCCACCGGTCTGCTGTTCGGCGCCCTGGAAGCCGGGGCGCAAGGCATGCAGCGCGAGGCAGGCGTACCGGCGGTCGCGGTGGCCGTCGCGGAAGGGACGATTATCCTGGCGGTCCTGCTGGCACAGGTGCTGGGCCGCCGAGCCGGCGCGGAAAGGCGGACCGCGTGAACGAGGCGCTGGGGATCCTCACCGGCTTCCTGGCTGCGTCGGTGCGGATTTCCACGCCCTTGCTGCTGGCGGCAACGGGAGAGCTCATCGCGGAACGCGGGGGAGTGATCAACCTCGGTATCGAAGGTGCCATGCTGGCCGGAGCGCTGGCTTCCGCGATTGGTGCGGCCAATGGTGGTCCCTGGATCGGGGTGGTGAGCGCCGTCGCGGCAGGCATACTCGTCGCCCTGGTGTTCAGCATGGTGGCTATCGCGGCGAGAGCCGATCAGATCATTACCGGCACCGCCATCACCCTGGGCGCAGTGGGGCTGACCGGGGCAGTATATAGGACGGCATTCGGCGCCAGTGGCCCGGGGCTCTCCATCCCCACCTTCGGGACGTGGTCGGTGCCAGGCCTGCGGGCGATTCCAATCGTGGGACCAGCGCTGTTCGAACAATCCGCGCTTACGTATCTGGCCTGGCTGCTGGTGCCCCTCGCGGCGTGGTTCCTGTTCCGGAGCTGGTGGGGGCTCGCGCTCCGCGCGACAGGAGAATCTGCGGCGGCGGCCCGTGCGTCAGGAGTGCCGGTGCGCAGGCTCCAGGTGCTCGCGACCCTGTTCGGAGGCGCGCTGGCCGGCTTGGCAGGCGCCACTCTGGTGCTCGCGCAGGTGGGGACTTTCGCGGAGCGGATGACCGCCGGCCGGGGGTTCATCGCGATTGCGATCGTCGTGCTGGGCCGCTGGCGCCCGGGAGGCGTGCTGTTGGCAGCGCTATTGTTCGGCGGCGCGAGCGCGCTGCAATTTGCGTTTCAGGCCATGGGATTGGCGCTGCCCTACCAGTTGTTCCTGGCGATGCCATACCTCATCGCCTTGCTTGCGCTGGCCGGCGCGGTGGGAAAGACCAGAGCGCCGGCGGGGCTCGGTCGCTGAGCGGCGTTCCACCTCCGCTTCAGCTCGTCGATGACCACCAGTCGCACATCGCGCAGGGTCCGCAACACCTTGAGAGCGGGGTTCTGTGGATTCAGAAACCCGAGGTTCTGCTCCCCCCCGCTCACTAGAAAGTCCGGCAAAACCACGCTGTAGTGTCCCACGGGATCGAGCGGCTTGCCGCCGATTCGCCACCCCGTGGGGGTGGCCTCCACTTTCGCGCGGAGCAGGAAGCCGCCGATCCCGCGGTTTGCGTCACCCTGCTCGAGCACTTGTTGCAGCAGCGCACCGCTCATCTCCACCTCGAGCAGGCGTCCTCCGAACGGCAACAAACGAATCACGTCATACTCGCTGAGCGGTCCAGGCGGCAGCACATCGTCGAGGCGGACCGACCCGCTATTGAGCAACGCCAGGTCGGCATCGGGGGCTTCCGCCAGCAACGCGCTGGTCAGCAGCTGCGTGAGCTCGTTTTCCCGCACCCGAATGATGACGGCGCGGGCGTCGAGAGCCAGCGGCACCGTCGCGATCACGCGATCGGGCTCCAGGCCGTCGCCACGAAACGCGGCGTAGCCCAGTTCGGTCCAGTGTTTGACCTCCGCGGCGACATTCGCGTCCTCGGGCATCGTATCGGTGATGGGCAGGAGCCGCCAGCTCGCGACCGCGCGCTCGCCAGGGCGCACCATGAGATCGACGATCGCCACGGTGCGGACGTTTGCATCCGCTTTGATCACCGGCGTCAGCCGGGCGCCCCGGCGGATCACCCAGTTCTCGTGCTCGTGCCCGCCGAGGATCAGGTCCAGCTCGGGGAGCTGCTCGGCGAGAGTTGCGTCGGTCTGCAGGGTCAAGTGGGTGAGCGCCACGATGACATCCACGCTGTCACGAATGCGAGCGATCTCTTCGCGCAGAGCGTCGAGTGGGAGACGGTAGCGCAGGGTCGGTCGGCGTACTTGATCGATGGTGGCGGCGACGATGCCGATTCGGGCCACCTGTCCCCGAGCATCCGCAAGCCGGAGGATAAGGTGGCGCGGCATGCCGAGCAGGGGCCGACCCAGCGAGTCGGTTACGTTGCTGCTCACGTAGGCAAATCGGGATTCGGCCACGCGCTTGGCCAGCTCCGCGTCGGAAAGGTCGAACTCGTGGTTGCCGAGCGTGGCGATGTCGAGGCCGACACGGTTGAGGACGGCGATCATCTGGCGCCCGGCGAGGCGTTCGCCATTGACCCGTGCCGTGCCGATTGCCGAAGGGGAAACAAAGTCGCCCCCCAGCAGCATGCGGGTATTGGGGTTCTCCCGAATCAGGCGCTCGCGCAGGGCAGCCACGCGAGCCAGCCCGCCGGCCTTGCCCCCCTCCACGGGAGTGATTTCGTAGACGTCGTTGATGTGGAGCAGGGTGACGCGGATGGCTCCGCCGGCGGCAGCGGCTGTCGGCGCTGGGGCTGGATTCGATGCGCACGCGGCAAGGGCGGCGAGCGTGAAGAGCAGGGGTTTCATCGGGGGTCAGTCCTTTCGGGCCAGATCCACGATCAGTGGCAGGTGATCCGATCCCAAATCGGGACCCACCAGCGCGCGGAGCGGGCGCCAGCCGCTACAGCTCAGCACATGATCGATGCGGATGGAGAAGTGTGGCAGGAAGCGCGTCCAGCCGAATCCATGCCCCACAGTGGAAAAGGCATTGCGACAGCTTCCCCAGTAGGTGCGGTAGATGCTGCTCTCGACCGGCATGTTGAAGTCGCCGGCGATGATGACCGAATCACTCTGCTGCCGAAGCCAGCGACTCAACCGGCGGGAGCCGACCTCCCGTACGAGCACATTGCGCTCCATCGCGCCGACCTGGTTGCCGTAACGCAATGGCTCGAGGCCCTTGCGGGGGGTCTCGAGGTGAACGATGCCGAGGTCGATCGTGCCGGCAGAGGCGGCCAGCCGGTAGAAGACGGCATTCCCGGTACCTCCCTGCTCGCCGGTCAGTACGCGCTCCAGCGACCTGGCCTGGAGGACGGGAAAGCGACTGGCCAGGCAGAGCCCTTGCTCGAAACGCAACGTCCATCCAGCCGGCCAATACGTTGGGTCCAGGAGTCCCTCGGCACATTCCTGGAACACGAGAATGTCGGCCTGGTAGCCCTCCAGGCCCTGGGGAATGGCCAGCAGCTGAGGGTTTTCACCGCCGCGCACGTTGAAGGTGATGATGCGAACCGCGCGGGGTGTCCCGCCCGCGAGCCACCCGCGCCATCCCAGCCGGTATCCCATGCCCGGACCCAGCGCGACGAGGACTGCGAGCACCACGGGCAGCAGCAAGCGGGGTCGGGTCAAGCCGAGGACGATCAGGAGCAGCAGCGCGGGAATCAGCAGGGGCCAACGCGGGATGAAGAGCAGTACGCTTGCGAGCCACCAGGCATCCCCGCCCAGCCAGAGCAGCGCGGCATAGGCGAGGGTAACCGCCAGGTATCCCCAGGCTATGGGGGCGAGCAGTCTCGCGATCCGGGGGGATACCGGCAGGGGCCGGAAGTGGAGACGTGGGAGGCGGATCCGTCGACGCGGCCGCGGCGCGGTGACCGGAGGCTTCGACCCGGCGGGAATGGGCAAGATCCTGCCGCAGCGGCAGCGTATGGCTTGACCGGCGTGGGCGGGGTCGGCGAAATAGAGCTGGCCGCACGCGCAGCGGATCTCGAGCTTCAGAAGTACCCCCGCGCTAGGGAATGAAGCCGTGGGCGGCTTCCGTGCAGTGACAGTAACCTTACCCCGCCCGCCGATCCAATGACGGCGATTAACCAGAGGGGGCACGGTCACGCTATCGCGATCGGCGGCCGCATGGTAGCCTTCGGCAAGCTCCGAGCTGATCCTCTTGAAACGGGTTTGAAGAAGTGAGCAGCAGTCGATCCCTCATCTGCCTCGTCGTCCTGATCGTTTCGGGTTCGACTAGCCTCGTCGGTCAGACGCCAGCGCGGTATGCTCCCTGCCGGGCCGCCCTTCCAGCCGATTCAAGCTGGTCCGGCTTCTCCATCGCCGGCCTTCGGTTGACCCTGCGGCTTCCCGCCAAGCTTCGGCCGGTTCGATATAAGGACCTTGACCGGATGTTTCGCCGGGAGCAGGTACCGGAGATCTCGAGAAACCTCGCCGATTCAGTCGTGCTTGCCGCGGGATGGGCGGCTCCGGCCAAGGATCCCGGCGACATACAGCAAGTGTTCCTTTACACCATCAGTGGGTCTTACACACCGTCCGGAAGGCCGTGTTCCCTGAGCATCGCCGGCAAACCCGGTTTGGCGTTCCTCCGGTCGTTGAGTGGGGGAAGCCAGGGGAATGAGTATTGGGCTGAGGCATACTGGCCGGGATTTGTGCTCGCCATTCGGGGAGGCACGCTGGACTCCTACGAAGTGGCGTTCCGGATCTTGCGCGCCGTCGCGGCGATGCCGTAAACACAACGTTCGCAGGAGGACGGATTCATGGATCGGACCGCCAGTGCCAATGCAAGAGACCGCCGGGGGGCATAATCTCCTGTGCTCGGCGTGCTACACGCCATGTCCGGCGGCGGAGGCCCATGTCGTTCCGCGCTGGAACCCCGAGCTGCGCAAGGTCATCACTGCCTACCGGTGCGGCAGCTGCTGGCTTCCGTCGCTCGCCGAGTTGCGGGCTGTGCTGCGCGCCGGCGACGGCGAGGTCCAACAGAGCTTTTGCGATTTTCTGGGGCGCCGTGGTTACGAGAGGGATGCGGAGACCCTCCGGAGCTGGCCCGCTGGGGAGCGGCTGACCGGGCTGCTCAGGATCGTCGACGCGGTGGAGGACAGCACCCTGGTCTTCGATCCCTAGGTCCGACCCTGCAGCCCCGACATGCTCTGGTTGGAGTCGAGCGATGAACCGGTTACCCTGATGTCACGCGCCTTTGTGCGGGAAGAGTCGGACGAACAGCGTCCTCGACGATCCTATCCGCTTCCCGAGCGTACCGATCCAGGGTACGATCGGGCTGCCGCGAGCGCGTTGCTCGAAGGGGCGAGAGTCGGCGACATTGCCGCCGCCGAGGCAGCCACCGGCTATGTATGGGGCGAGGCGCTGCTCCGCAGTTACGTCGAACAGGCTTTGCAGGACGCCCGGGAGAAGGGCGACGAACGACTGGAGCAGGTTGCCGCCAGATATCTGACCAAGATGTCGAGGAGATGAGTATATGAGATTCTTGCTGTTGTCCGTGCTTGCCGGACTGCTCGCATTCACCCCGCCCACCGCGGCCCAATCGATCGCCGGCGAGTGGGAAGCCACATTGCATACCCCGGGTGGTATCCGGACGGTCAAGATGATATTTGAAGTGCATGGTGACACCGTAACCGGTACGGTCAAACGTCCGACCGGCGATGTCAGCCTGACGGGAACGGTCAAGGCCAACGCCGTGAAGTTCAGTTACACGATAGACTACAACGGGAATCCACTGGTGCTGACGGTTACCGCGACCGTCACCGGCGATTCCATGCAAGGAATGGTGGATTTCGGTGGAGTGGCGGAAGACGAGTTTTCGGCGAAACGGAGTGGGTCGGGCGGTTGAAGTCGGCCCATGACGCTGCTCCCCCCGCGATTGATCGGGCTGCCATACGATGAGAGCTCTTCCTACCTCCGCGGTTCCGCCGAGGCTCCCCCCTTGATTCGCGAGGCCCTGCGCTCCGCGGCGGGGAATAGCTGGACCGAGAACCTTCATGACCTGAACGATCTCACGGGACTCACGGATGCGGGAGATCTCTCGCTTCCGGGGCAGGCCGTGGTGCGCGCCGAGATCGAGGCAGCCATTGTGGACTTGCTGGGTCGTGCGCGTCCGCTCGCTCTGGGTGGCGACCACTCGGTGAGCTACCCAATTCTCAGGGCAATCAACCGGGTCTACCCCAGGCCCACCGTCCTGCATCTCGATGCCCACCCCGACCTCTACGACGAATTCGAGGGCGATCGCTTCTCGCACGCCTGCCCGTTTGCGCGGATCATGGAGGAGGACTTGTGCGGCCGGCTCGTGCAGGTCGGCATCCGCACGCTGACACCGCATCAGCGCGAACAGATCCGGCGATTCAACGTCGACACAATCGAGATGCAGCACTTTGCCGGCGGCGCCCGGCCGTCCATTTCGGGACCGGTGTATCTGTCGATCGATCTGGAC
>Ga0070705_100002066_pt1 | contig 10247 bp, 6 predicted proteins | sample KBSK5253metaG_FD_65455 | JGI IMG/M metagenome (GOLD analysis project Ga0070705, IMG submission 65455) | Corn, switchgrass and miscanthus rhizosphere microbial communities from Kellogg Biological Station, Michigan, USA - KBS K5-25-3 metaG | ecosystem: Host-associated > Plants > Roots >... | reverse complement strand
ATGTAGTAGGCCATGTCGATGGCCTCCTGCACGTCGCCGCGCGTCTCCGCCAGGACCTTGCCCATCTCGCGCGTCATCGCGCGCGCCAGGTCTTCCTTGCGATCGCGGAGGATCTCGGCGGCGCGAAGCACGATCTCCGCGCGTCGCGGCGCGGGTACGTGCCGCCACGTCGTGAAGGCCCTCGAGGCCGCCGCGACGGCCGCCGCGACTTCCTCGGGCCCCGACTGCGGGAACGTCCCGATCAGGTCCGAAGGACGGGCGGGATTTCGATTCTCGAACGTCTTCCCCGACTTCGCGGCGGCCCACTTGCCGCCGATCAGGTTGAGGTAGACGCGAGGCGAGGCGTCCGTGGCGCGGCCTCGTTCGGCCGGCATCGCGGACGGCGTGGCAGTCTGGGGATTCATGGGGGATTTCCTCCGCACGGCTCGCGCGTCCGGCGCGGCCGGCCTACTTGATGATGACGAAGTGCCCCTTGCGGCTCCGGCCCTCAGGGGTCTCCACCTGGTAGAGATAAATGCCCGAGACGACTTTCCTGCCCTCCCCGTTTCGCATGTCCCAGCTCAACTCGCCGGTTTGGCCCCCGGGGCTCGAATTCGGATCCATCTTCAGCTCGCGGATCAATTCCGCGTTCGTGGTGAAGATCCGCACGGTCGACAGTGGAGGAACGTGAATGAAGTGGATTCGTCCTTCGCCGATGGCCGGATCCCACTCCGCGCTCCCACGGTACGGGTTGGGGACGACGGCGACCCGCTCGAGATTCGTCGGTGGCGGCGTCGCGGGCGTGATCTCGACGATGGCGCTCTCGGAGAACGGGCTCTCGACATAGTCGCCGGACTCGAACGGCCCGAGTGTGGAAACGGAGTACTCGGTCCGGAACCCGGCGAGGGACGCCAAATCGGCGAACACCCAGCAGGAATCGCATTCGTCGACCGGCGCGCCCGGCGGGTAGTCGATCACGTATCGCCCGTTGCCGAGCGAGTTGTTCTCGAAGCCGCGGAAGAACACCCCGTTCCCCGTAAAGAGGAAGCTGTCCGGGTTGCACGGCGCCGATTGGGCGAAGCAGAGGGAGGAAGACGGCACGTGGAGATAGCCACCCCCCGCCAGCGCGACGGAATCGACGTACTGCCCCGCCACCTCGAACCGTCCCGAACTCGCTCCGTGGATTGTCCGTCGCACGCGGAACCCATTCCAGGCGAACGGGTCCCTTTCGACTCCCGACCCGTCCCAGACCACGAACGTGAGGACGCCCGTTCCGTTTCCGATCGGGACGTTGCCGGGGGCGGCCACGTAATAGGCACGAAGCCCGGTCGGCGGGACGAGGTCGTGGACGACCAAGGTCGTCGTCGCGTTCAGGGTTCCAGGCGGGATCGAATCGTTCTGGAGCGTCCAATCGATCGAATAGACGCCGGACTGGGTGGAATCGGCCCTCCCGGTCAATGTGATGTTCGGCGCGAAGGCCGGCCCGGCGGTCGCGGGACCGGTCAGAAACGGGGCATTGTTCGTCTGGCCAATCGTGAGGAGCCGGTCGGGGAACAGATCGGACCGGATTCCGGCCCCCGTGATCGTGACGGACAGCCCCTCTACGGTGTGAACGGAAGATGCTCCGGGGAAGTTGAGAGCCGGACCGGGCACTTTCAAACTGTCTTGGTTCGCGGTGGGTGCAGCCGTCGCCGATCCGGACACCACCAGGGCCGGGAGCAGCGCGAAAACGGCCATTAACGCGTAAGTCCTAGTCCAAAAAGGCATTAACATCCCCTCGCGGTTCAGACAGCTCCGGCACGGCATCGAATTGTGATACAATGTATTCGTTGGGGGGGTGCCAAAGGCCGAGCCATATTGGAAGTTCGGCCAGGCGGGGCTCGCAGAGCCTCCCAGCCAGCGCTCGGTAAGGCCGCAGATTAGGGCTCCAACTGCTGATGTGTCAAGGCATTTTTGAACAGCAGACCGCCTGCAAAGTTCCAAAAACCGCTTGACACCCAACCGCAATCTCCGGTATACTCTTTTGAGTAAAAACAGGGGTCAAGCCGTCCCGATTGCGAAACAACACATCATCTTAGCTGGACTCAAAATGAAAAATCTAAGGAGGTGATTGGGCTCAGAGTGTCGCTTACCTTATCCTCTTGAGGTGTCTTCTCGCTTTTACCCGCGTTAGAAGAGGAGATGAAGGAATGAAGAAATTACTAAGCCTCGTCGCGTTGGTGGCGCTGGCTTCCGCCCTTCCCGCGAATCAGGCGGTGGCGGGGTACCGAGGCGCATTTGACCACCTGACCGCGCAGAGCAGCGCGTTCAACAACGGCATCGCCAATGGATGCCAGACGCCCGCGCTCCGGCCGGCTCCGTTTCGGTCGATCGATGGCGTCGCGAGGGTGGAGCAATGGTACTGCTTCACCACGCGGAGCCAGGCGGTCGGGTTCGAGAGCTCCCGCGAAATCTGGATGGCCCGCAACAACTCCCGCGTCGGACTAAACATCGACGTCGGAGCGATCCCGGGTCCGATGAACCCGAACGGCCGGCAGCCGCTCAAGAAGGACGCGACGGGGCTCGTTTCGTATCTCGACCCGGCGTGGAGCCCCGACGGCAAGTACCTCATGTGGATCGAGTCGGACGCCAACCTGACGCACACCGCGATTATGTACCAGGAGTACAAGAAGGACTCGGCGACCGATGCCGCTTCCTACCTGGATCCGCTGCGCGCCATTGCTGCAGGAACCCCGATCGGCTCGCCCGTCGCCCTGCTCGGCCCGACGGTCGGCACCCGGTACCGTCATCCCGACTGGAGCCCGGACGGAAACTCGATCGTTTTCGACTCGGACGCGTCGGGTCTTTCGGTCGACCTCTACACGATGGGCGTGTTCCCGCCCAGCGCGCCGGTCCGTCGCACGTTCGTGGACAACCGCGCGGAGCAGAATCCGGCGTGGGCAACGGACGGGGTCCGGATCGCCTATGACACGAACAAGTTCGGCCCGAACGTCATCGAGATCCTGAACACGTCGACCAACGTCGTGTCCTTGGCCGAGACGAATTTCGCGACGGTCAGCCACAACAATCCCGATTGGGACGCGCTCGGCAACATCTTCTACGACGCGCCGCAGTCCGAGGACAACCAGCAGAATCCGAACATCTGGCGGATCAATCCCGTCACCCAGTCGAAGTGCGAGATCATCTTCGACGAGCGCGGCGACGCGAACGTTTCGGTCTCGACGCTCACGAACACGACCGCCGACGGAATTCAGTACGGTCTGTTCCTCTTCGAATCACAGGCCGCGAACTTCGGCTTGGCCATCTGGCGCGCGAATGCGATCAACAGCTGCGCGCCGGCTCTGGCGATGGGTGCCGAGATTTCGCCGCGTACCATTAGCCTCGACAACAGCGGTAACGCGAGCGACGTGACGCTTGGCCTGTCGTTCCCGCCCGAAACCGAAGCCGCGGGATACCAGTGCAACTCGCTCAACGGCCCGAAGGAAGGCGTTCGTATGCGTCTCGCGCCGTTCCCGAGCCCCACGCTGCTTGGTCTCACCGCGAACGCGAAGTCCGGTGGCGGTGCGCAGGCCGGTCTCCCCGACTTCTCGGATCAGGGATTGAATGGCATCAACGTCAAGTTCGCGCGCCGCACGCTTATGACCCGGATCGTCGCGCTCGGACTCGTCAATCAGGACGTGCCGCTTACGGCCCGCGCCTACTCGAACATCACCGGCCGCACGTTCCAGGGCTTCGCGTTCCTTCGCATCAACGCGAACAGCCTGGCGGGCAGTGTGGTGAAGCTCGAACAGAATTCGCCGAACCCGTTCAACCCGGTGACGCAGATCAAGTACGCGACCAGCAAGGCTGGTCACGTCACGCTCCGCATCTACAACGTTCAGGGCGCCCTCATCAAGACGCTCGCCGACAAGAACGTTGAGGCCGGCTCGCATGTCGCTCAGTGGGACGGACGGAACCAGAACGGCGCAGCCGTTTCCTCCGGCGTCTACTACGCGAAGGTCTTCAGCGATGGCGGGAACAGCGACGTCATGAAGATGGTGATGGCCAAGTAACATCGGCCGCATCGGCAGCACGGAAGGCCGCGGGGCTCGCGCTCCGCGGCCTTCTTCTTTGTCGCGTCACGGCTAAGACGGTTCGGTTCGAACGTTGGGGCCAAGAAGGAAGATCGTGCTCCGGCTCCGAACGGACAGTCGCCAACGCGCGATCTTCCTTCTTGGCCACCACCGGTGCATACCGATCCCCGCCCCCAAGATGCGACACTTCCCGCGGATCATGTTCCCCCTTGTGCTGCCAATCCATGTGCCCTATACTGAACTACATGGTTCAGTATATCCGCACTGGCTTCAATGCCTCGTTCGCCGCGCTCTCGGACGCCACCCGACGCGGCGTTCTCGAGCAGCTCGGGTGTGCAGACGCTTCGATCACGGACCTCGCAGAGAAGTTCCACATGACGCTAACGGGCATGAGGAAGCATGTCGGCGTCTTGGAGCAGGCGGGGCTCGTCACCACGGAGAAGGTCGGGCGCGTGCGGACCTGCAAGCTCGGCCTGCGCCGACTGGAGGAAGAGGCGGCATGGATCGAGAGGTACCGCCAGCTCTGGGACGCACGCTTCGATGAGCTGGACAAGGTTGTTGAGGAACTGAAACGGAAGGAGAAAAGCGATGGGCGCAAGAAGAGAGAGTGAGCCTACCCCCACGAAGAACCGCACGACGGTGGAACGAAAGTCCGACCGTGAGCTCGTCGTCACGCGAACCTTCAACGGTCCGGCGCGCATCGTGTTCGAGGCGTGGACCAAACCCGAGCTGTTCCAGCAGTGGTGGGTGCCGAAGTCGATGGGCATGTTTCTGCGTTCCTGCGAGATGGATGTTCGTGCCGGGGGCCGGTACCGTTTGGTGTTCGGCCACGACGCCTCAAACCCTGACGAGTTCTTCGGTAGGTATATCGAAGTGATACCGCACTCGCGTCTCGTCTGGACCAATGATGAAGGTGGTGACGGTGGGCCCATCACCACGGTGACCTTCGAGGAAAGAGGTGGCAAGACGCTGCTGGTCATGTCCGAGCTCTATCCCTCGAAAGAAGCTCTCGACGCAGCCGGCACCGGAGCGGCGGACATGATGAGGGAGACGTTCGCGCAACTGGACGAGCTCCTCGTCATCCTGGGCGCGAGCGTGGGACGGTCCTGAAGAGGCTGTGATCCGCGATCTCGAAACCCAGCACAAGCGTGCGCCACGAACCCGCACCAATGAAAAGCGCCCGGAGCCGCTTCGCTCCGGGCGCTCTCGGTTGTTCGTGTTGCCCGCGCCGCCGCTACGGTGCGTACGCCGGCAGCGTCGGCGACGCGTTCACGTATGCGAACGCCGTCCGCATGAGCTGGTACGCCTGCGGGTCCTTCATGAAGTACATCGGGAACCCGAAGAGCACCATCCGGCCGATCGCGCCCCGGGCGCTGTTCGGATCGCCGGCGAGGATGGGCGAGCCGTCCCCGTTGCCGAGATCGTGCGCCTGGGTCGAGATGCCGCAGACGAGCCCTTCCCGGGGCGATTGGCCGCCATCCATCAGGACGCCCACCCGAACCCCGTGGTAGGTGAAGATGGCCTTGGCGATCGGTGAGGACGGATCCTCCCGCCGGAAGACGCCCAGCTCGGGGTTGCACGCGAACATGTTGGTCTGGAGCTTCCATCCCTCGATCTTGGGGAGGCCCGGCGCGAGCGACTGGTTGTCGTCACCGGGGAACGCGTCGTAGTTCCACTTCGCACCGTCACCGGGACCGCCCACGTCGACCTGGGCGGTCTGGTAGCCCGCGGCCAAGCCGTCCGCGGTCACCCGGGCCTCGACGAAATCGCGGGCGCCGAGCGAACGCAGCCCTTCGTCGCTCGCGATCCGTCCGTCGAGCCCCATGAAGTTCCGAGGGAAGTAGGATCGGATGAAGAGGTTCGTGCCCTCGTCGAGGGTCGCGCACATGCCGCGCGTGAAGCTGTTGTAGGCTCCCCGGTCGCCCGTGTTGTTCGCCAGCTGGAAGCCGGTCACGATCAGCGTGCCCCCGGCTCGCAGGTATCCGGCCAGCTCGCTGTAATTGCCGCCGAGCAGCGTCTGGTAGAGGCCGGTGGGGCTCGAATCCGAATTGTTCAAGTCCACCGCCCAGATGACGACGCGGTACGGCGCCAGATCCGCCGGCTTCGGAACGCCGCGTTCCGCGAGGCCCTCGTTGAGGCGCAACGTGTCCCAGTCCTGGATGACGACGCCAAACTCCTGGCCCAGCGGTGTTCGGATCACGTTTCGCCACCACTCGTCCTCGACGTCGTCGGACGGGTAGTTTGTATCTCCCCCAAGCGGATTTGCCCCCGGCGATCCCGAGTCGTCGACGTACAGAACGGCGGGCGGGTTGGCCGCGCTCGGCGGGTCCTTGAACGTCGGGTGCACGATTCGGAGCGGAATCTTCGCATTCGTGACGAGGCCGCCGTCGTCCAGGGCCCGCACGTACAGGTTGTGGATCCCCGGCGGGAGTTGCGCCGGCTGGTACGTGACGGCGTTCTTCAGGAGGTTGAGGGAGCCCCACTCGGGTGTCGTCGTGTCGTCCAGGGCGTACGTGTATCCGGTGATCTCGCCCCCATACGATTCCGCGGACGCCGTCCAGGAGAAGGAGATGACCTCTCCTTCGAAGATCTGGATTTCCTTACGAACGATGTCCTCGGGACCCGAGGCGGGCGGCAACGGAATCGTCAGCACGCTGCTAAAGATTCGAAGGCTCGGTCCCGGATTTCGGTCCGTGACGCTGAATTGCCTGAAATTCCGAATGTGCTCGAGATTCTTCTCCGTCGCGCCCGCGATGTCCACGGCTCGGATCGCGAAAACGTACGGGCCGGGAGTGACGCTTCGGAAGCGCTTCCGAAGACCCCGTATCCCATGCCAGCACCAGTCGTCGTACGGCGGAAGGAGGCATGCGCCCGTGGCATCGTTGATCATCTTCGTGTACGCGAGCTGATCGTAAGGTGAAAGGAGCGGCGGATGCGTCGGCGGATTCATCGTGTCCGCCACCGCGCCGACCTGGAGCAGCAGGTACTCGAACGAGTCGACGGGGGCGCGGCCGCCCGTCTCGCCGCCGTCCGGGTCGAGCCCGGACCATTCGAACGTGAAGTTCGGGCCGATGACGGAGCCGAACGACGCCGGCCCACGCTCGATTTCAGAGGTCGGCGGCAACGTCTTCGCGGAGAAGAATCGCTTCGCGGGCGTCGGGTCGATCCTGCCCTCGTTGTCCTCGGCCGCAACCCAGATGACGTGACCCTTGATCTCCTTGACCGGGTCGACGAGGAAGAGGAGTGTCGTGTCCTTCGAAACGGTCGACGGCCACTCGTTCGGCGGCCGAAGCGTGTCCGCGTCGACCCCAAAATGGAAATTGACCACCTCGCCGTCCAGGTCGGATCCGTTCCAGAAGAAGCGCACGCGGAACGATGACGTGTCGCCCTCGAGGGGCGCGTACGTCAGCTCGGTCTCCGGCGACGCGGGAGGCTTGGGCTTCGGCGCGACGGCGTCCTTCGCGCACGCGCCGAGAAGACCGGCGCCAAATGCGGCGGCGATCAGGAAGAGAAACGGTCGGATGAGGGTGCTACGGGCCATTGGATGCTCGCTCCTTAACCGTCGGCCGTGAACCACTAGGGGGGATAGGTTACGTTGAATTCAATGCCCAGCGTGTTCTCCGAAAAGACGCCTGCCCGATCCTTGACGCGCACGGCCACAGAGTGCGGGTTGGTCGGCGCGAGCAGTGTGAATCGACTCTCCGGAATGATGACTTCCTGCTCATAGGATATCAGTTCGATTCGTTCGATGCCGTCGAGCGTGATCTGGGCGCTCTTCGTGAGCCCGTCCTCGATGTCCTCGGAGGTCCAGTAGATCCGCTTCGAGGGAACCCCTCCCGGGCTCACGTTCTCGAACGCGAGGGCCGTCAGGACCGGCGGCCGGTTGCAGTTGAACAGGAACGTGGCCGGCGTTCCGTCCGATCGGCCCGAGCAGTCGCGCGAGGTGATCCGCATCCGCATGTTGACGCCCGCGTCGAGCGAATCGAGGATCTGCTGGGTAAATCCGAGCGGACCCAGGACGCTGGGATCGTTGGTGGTGTATCGCTGGGTGGCCGACAGTTGGTCCAGGAAGCCGATGACGTAGGGTTCCCCACCGTCCCGAGTCCCCTGGAACAGGACCGAGGACCAGCCGGAAATGCAACTGTCGGGCCCCCCGTCCGGATCGGCACCGCCCCATTTCCACCACACGGTGGAGCGGTAGGGGACCGTATCCCCCTCGGCGAAGGTGGACTCGATGTGGACGGGTTGCCCCCGGAGATAATGCTGGATGAAATGGCCCTCCGGCAAGGCGCCCCTCGGCTCGATCCAGGTCTCCGGATCCCGATTCACGACGAGGAAGACCCTCCCGCCACCCGGGTCGCTGATCGCGAACGCATTGTCGACGGCGGTCACCGTCAGCGTGTAGAGGCCGCTCACGAGCGGTCGCGAATTCGGATTCGTCGCATCGTTGAAAAACGCGCAGGTGTCCGAGCTCAACGGGCTCGAGATCGGCCCAATGTCGTACCGGTAGTATTTGACCCAACCGTCGGCGTCGCTTCCGGTCCAGCAGACCTTGAAGGGCTCGCCGTCTCGAAGCGTGTCGATGCCCGCCCCGCTCGGGATCGCCCCGACGAACCGGACGGTCGGCTTCAGGGTCGTGGCGTTGTAGACCCGTCGGCTGAACGTCGCGAGCGAGGGGTCCTGCTTCCCGAGGTTGTCGACCGCCCGGAGAAAGAAGGTGTGCGGGCGGGTGGTGGAGGGCTGGGTCTGGCTCGTCCCGCTGACCAGCGTGGCCGAGTCGTTCACCGTCAGCTCGAAGATGCTGTCCGTCTTCGTGGTGAAGCGAAACGCGCTGATCGACGAATCGTCCCAGGACCAGAGAAAGCCGGCCACGTAGCCGTCCGGATCCTCCCCGCGCCAGTAGAGGTGGATGCGGTAGGACGCGCTTGCGCTCTCCGCGGGGGCGGACACGAGGAACGTATCGGGTGGACGGTTTCGGTCCACCTGGAGGGGATCCTTTGCGCAGGAAACCATGAACCCCAGGCCACATACCATGACGACGACGACGCGGGCGAGGTTCCGCCACGTATCGAATGCGGGCATTTCGTTCTCCGAGGAGACTGGCTTGTGCACCGGCAGGTGTTCGGGTGATGTCTTGGGGACGAACCCAACCGTATCAAGGGCCCCGCAAACCTGTCAACGAAATTTGTGTCTGGAAGCGCCTTTTCCGCCGGACGCGAGAAGGGCCGCCGGGTTTCCCCGGCGGCCCTTTCGCTACAGCCTACCTCTTTGCGGCGAGCTTACTTCACGAGGGCCATACGGCTTCCGGACTCGGAACCGTCGGCGAACTTGACCTTGTAGAAGTAGATGCCCGACGAGAGCGCTACCCCGTCATCCCGCTTGCCGTTCCAGCGAACTTCGTTCGCTCCAACCTCGGCCTTCGCCGAGAGCGTCCGAACCAACTGGCCGCCCACATTGAAGATCCGGAGCGTTACCTTGCCCGCCTGAGCCGCCGAGAACTTGATCGTCGTCTGCGGATTGAACGGGTTCGGGAAGTTGCCTTCCAGCTTGTTCACGCGCGGGGCCGCTGCAACGTCATCCGGCTCGATACCCGTCGCAGCCTGGTTGTCCTGAATCGCGTACAGCGGACCGTACGCGTTGGTCTGGAACCCGCTCAGGGCCGCCCAGTTGCCCGTCATGTTCGCGTCCGTCGGACACGGCCAGCACTTCGCCGTATCGGCCGGGGCGCCAGAACGCTGACCGCGGCACGAGGTGAGGAACTTGTACATGACCCGCATGCGCTCTTCCACGCCCGACCGCACGTAGTTCGCAGCCGTCGCCGGAATGCCCGCCTTGCGGATGTACTGAATCGAGAAGCCATAGCCCAGCGCCTTGTTCCGATCGTTGTCTCCGGAACCGCCCGGATCACGCTCGGCCGAGGTCGCCACGGCAGCGACGTCGTTCACGCCCGCGAACAGCGGGTAGAACGCCGCATTCTGGTAATCCGCACCACCCGACTTGCTCAGCGCGTCGAAGCGGTTCGGGGTCGGGCATCCGCCGTCCACCGGGTACGTGTAACCCGCGAGGAGACCGGGGCCCGCTGCAGGATTCGCGAAGCGATCTTCCACCGTCGGATACGGAACGCTGACCGTGCCGTTCCAGGAGCCCACGGCGCTGTTCACGCCGAGGACGTTCTGGCCGTAGCTACGGCGGCGG
>Ga0070705_100002058_pt1 | contig 10269 bp, 10 predicted proteins | sample KBSK5253metaG_FD_65455 | JGI IMG/M metagenome (GOLD analysis project Ga0070705, IMG submission 65455) | Corn, switchgrass and miscanthus rhizosphere microbial communities from Kellogg Biological Station, Michigan, USA - KBS K5-25-3 metaG | ecosystem: Host-associated > Plants > Roots >... | reverse complement strand
GCCTTGTAGGAGCCCGGCTTGTAGTAGATGCCGGAGTGGATGACGCCCGAGTTGTTGCCGGTCTGGTGCGTGGCGAGCTTGGCTTCCTTCTCGAGGATGACGAGCCGCGCTCTCGGGACGCGCTCGCCCAGGGCCCGCGCGGTGGCGAGGCCCACGATGCCGCCGCCGATGATCGCGATGTCGTAAGAGTTTTCCATGGCGCATCATTGATAGAATCTGGCACGACCGCTGTCAAGCGCGGAACCCGAACGACATCCGGAGGCCCGACGTGGCAGGAAAGTACTTCGACGAGCTCGAGATCGGCCAGACCTTCCGGCATCAGCCCGGACGGACGGTGACCGAGGCGGACAACGTGTGGTTCTCCTGCCTCACGATGAACCCCCAGTCGCTCCACGTCGACTTTCACGCGGCGGCGAAAGCCGAGTTCGGCAAGCCGCTGGTGAACAGTCTCTTCACGCTCGGCGTGGCCGTCGGGCTCTCGGTCGGCGAGACCACGCTCGGCACGACCGTGGGGAACCTCGGCTTCGAGAAGGTCGAGTTCCCGAAGCCCGTCTTCCACGGCGACACGATCTATTCCGAGACCGAGGTCGTCGAGAAGCGCGAGTCGCGCTCGCGTCCGCAGTGGGGCATCGTGACGTTCGTGCACCGCGCGCTCAACCAGCACGGCGAGGTCGTCATGGTGGCGCGGCGCAACGCGATGATGCGCAAGAAGGGTGCCTGAGATGGCGCGCCGGCGCCGAGCGCTCCACTTCGTGCCGGGCGGCAACGATCGCATGCTCGCCAAGGCCCTGACCATTCCCGCGGACGGCTTGATCCTCGATCTCGAGGACGCGGTCGCGCCGGATCGCAAGGCGGCCACCCGCGGCGTGGTCCGGGAGTGGCTCACCCGCGAGTTTGGCGGCCGCGAGCGATGGGTGAGGATGAATCCGATCGCCACCGGGCTCGGACAGGCGGACCTCGAGGAGACGATCGCGTCGCGCCCCGACGGCTACGTGGTACCGAAGCCCGGCAGCGCCGCCGACATCCGTGCGATCGTTCGGATCCTCGACCGGCTCGAGCAGCACCACGGGATTCCGAACGGCGCGACCCGGCTCACGTTGATCGCGACGGAGACGCCGGAAGGGCTGCTGAACATCCGCGAGATCGCCGCGGCCACGCCGCGGACGGTCGCGATCTCCTGGGGCGTCGAGGACCTGGGCGCCGCGATGGGACTCGGCCGGGTCCGCGACGCTCGGGGGCAGTACATGGACATCCCGCGCTACGCACGCGTCATGTGCGCGGTGGTCGCCGCCGCGGCCGGGCTCGAGGCGATCGACACGGTGTTCACCGACATCGCGGATCTCGACGGCCTGCGGCGCGAGTGCGAGGACGGAGTGGCGATGGGGTTCACCGGCAAGATCTCGATCCATCCCAACCAGGTTCCCGTGATCAACGAAATCTTCACGCCGTCGAAGGAATCGGTCGAGGAGGCGCGCCAGCTGATCGCGCTGTTCGACGAGCATGCCCGGCGGGGTGTGTACGCGTTCACGTTCAAAGGCCAGATGGTCGACGCTCCGCACCTCTCGCGCGCGAAGAAGCTCGTGGCGAGAGCGGGCGGGGAGTGAGCCCGGGCCGGGCGCTCGTCCTCGCCGCCGCGGCGCCGATCGAAACCTCGCCGCTGCGTCTCGAAGCCCGCCCGACTCCGGTGCCCGGGCCCGGGGAAATCCTGGTCCGCGTCAGCGCCTGCGGAGTCTGTCGCACCGATCTGCACATCGTCGAGGGCGAGCTTCCGCTCGTGCGCGCGCCGGTCGTGCCCGGCCATCAAGTCGTCGGCCGTGTCGTGGGCGCCGGAGCGAACGCGCGCCGGTTCGAGACCGGTGACCGCGTCGGGATCGCGTGGCTCCGCGGGACGTGCGGGGAGTGCGAGGCATGCCGGCGGGGCCGCGAGAATCTCTGCGAGAGCGCCGTGTTCACCGGCTATCACGCCGACGGCGGGTTCGCCGACTACGCCGTGGTGTCCGAAGCTTTCGCCTACGCGATCCCGCCCGTCTTCGGCGATGCCGAGGCGGCGCCGCTTCTCTGCGCGGGCATCATCGGCTACCGCGCGCTCAAGCTGAGCGAGGTGAGGCCGGGCGGGCGGCTCGGCATCTATGGATTCGGAGCCTCCGCGCACGTGACGCTGCAGGTCGCCCGCGCCCGCGGGTGCGAGGTGTTCGTCTGCACGCGCGAGGAATCGCACCGGGCGCTCGCGCGCCGGCTGGGCGCGACGTGGGTGGGCGGCATCGGCGACACGATGCCCGCGAAAATGCACGGCACGATCCTGTTTGCGCCCGCCGGCGAGCTCGTGCCGGTCGCGCTGCGCAACCTCGACCGCGGCGGCACCCTGGCGCTGGCCGGCATCTACATGAGCCCGGTGCCGCCGCTCGACTACGAGCGCGATCTGTTCCAGGAGCGGAGCGTTCGGAGCGTGACCGCCAACACCCGGGCCGACGGCGAGGAGCTCCTGGCCGAAGCAAGCCGGATTCCGATCCGGCCGGCCACCACGACCTTCGCGCTCGAGGACGCCAACCGCGCCCTGGCGCTGCTCAAGCGGGGTGGTTTCGCCGGGGCCGGGGTGCTCTTGACCGGTGAGGGTTCTCGCGTATGATCACCGAACAGTTTTGACGGAGGCTCACCGATGAGCGATCAAGACAATCTTCTGCGCCGCGCCGAGCAGGTCCTTCCCGGAGGCGTCCTGGGCAGTCATCGCAGCGGACCCGGCCTCGAATTCGTCGTCAAGGAAGGCCGGGGCGCGTACCTGTACGACATGGCCGGGCAACGGTATCTCGACTACCTCCTCGGCTCCGGCCCGATGCTGCTCGGCCACGCGCATCCGGCCGTCGTCGCGGCGGTCGAGCGGCAGATGGCCCGCGGCACCTCGTATTTCCTCCTGAACGAACCGGCGATCCAGCTTGCCGAAGAGATCGTCAAGGCCGTCCCCTGCGCCGAGCAGGTGCGCTACACGTCGAGCGGCTCGGAGGCGACGTTCTTCGCGCTTCGCGTCGCGCGTGCGTTTCGCAAGCGGGACAAGATCATGAAGTTCGAGGGCGGCTTTCACGGCACGCACGACTACGCGCTGATGAGCGTGGTGCCCCGCTCGCCGAAGGCGTTCCCGGCGCCGATGATGGACTCGGCCGGCGTGCCGCACGCGATCGAGGCCGAGGTGCTGATCGCCCCGTACAACGATCTGGCCACGGCCGAGGCGCTGATCGCCACGCACCACGACGAGCTGGCCGCCGTGCTGATCGAGCCCTATCAGCGGACGATCGTCCCCGCGCCGGGCTTCCTGGCGGGGCTGCGCGCCGCGACGCGCCGGTACGGCGTGCCGCTGATCTTCGACGAGATCGTGACCGGATTCCGGTTCGCCTACGGCGGCGCCCAGGAATATTACGGCGTGGTGCCGGACCTGGCGGCCTACGGCAAGGTGGTGGCCGGCGGCTTTCCGCTCGCGTGCATCGCCGGGCCGAAGGAGATCATGCGCCACTTCGACGCGGCCCTCGAGGGCACCGCGGACTACGTCTGGCAGGCTGGAACCTTCAACGGCAACGCCATCGCGTGCGCGGCCGGCCTCGCGACCCTGGCCGAGCTGCGGAAGCCCGGCATGTACGAACGGCTTTTCAAGACCGGCACGCGGCTGCGTGAGGGGCTGGCCGCCGCCGCGCGCAAGCACGGCCTGCCCGCGCAGGTCAGCGGCGAGCCGCCGGTATTCGACATCTTCTTCACCGACCGCGAGGTCGTCGACTATCGCGCGACCCTCACGGCCGACCGCGACCGCATCAAGCGCTTCAACCAGGAGCTGGTGCGCCGCAAGATCGTCAAGGCCGTGAACAAGATCTACGTATCGCTCGCCCATACCGACAAGGACGTCGCGGAAACGACCGAGATCTTCGACCAGGCGCTCGCGGTCATCGCCGCGGGCGCGTGAGGTCGCGGAGGAGTCCATGAATCTCAGCCGACGGCACCTGCTGAAGCTGGGCGGCGCCGCGCTGGCCGGAGCGTCGATCGCACCGGCCCTCGCGCGGGCCCAGACACCAAAGCGCGGCGGCACCTTGGCCATCCGGACCTGGGATCCACCGCACTTCGACCCGTTCCAGACCATCTCGTACAAGACGCACATCGCGCTCAGCTTCACGCATAGCCGGCTGCTCCGCCACAAGGCGGGACCGAGCGTCGTGCCCGGCACGTTCCCGATCGAGGGCGATCTGGCCGAGTCGTGGACGCAGCCCAACGACACGACGTACGTCTTCAAGCTGCGGCGAGGCGTGCGCTGGCACAATAAGCCTCCGGTCAACGGGCGCGAGCTGACGGCCGACGACGTCGTGTTCAGCGTGAACCACTTCCTGACCGTCAAGGGCAACGCCAACTCCTACATGCTCAGGTCGGTCGACAAGGTCGAGGCGCCCGACAAGTACACCGTCAAGTTCACGTTGAAGGAGCCGTTCGTCTGGTTCCTCGATATGCTCGCGAACCCGCACGCGGTCGCGATCGTGGCCAAGGAAGTCGTCGACAAGCATGGTGGCGACCTCAAGAAATGGGAGTCGGTCGTCGGCACCGGCCCCTGGATGCTCGACTCGTACCGTCCGAACGTCGGGCTCACCTACGTGCGGAATCCGAATTACTTCGTTCAAGGGCAGCCGTACATCGAGCGCGTCGAGGCGACGGTGGACGAGGACAACGCCTCGCGCATGGCGGCGTTCCTCAGCGGCAAATATGATCTCGGCTGGGCATTCCCGGGCACGATCGACCGGGTCGACTGGGTGCAGATCAAGGGCACGCTTGCCCAGAGGCGGCCAAACCTCAAGACGGTCGAGTTCTCGTCGCCGGTGATGAACCACATCTCGATGCGCACGGAACAGAAACCGTTCAGCGATGTGCGTGTCCGCCACGCCATGTCGTTGGCCATCGACCGCAAGGCCATCATCGAATCCGCGTACGAGGGCGTGGGCGCGATCAATCCGCCAGTGCCGGCCGCGCTCAAGGAGTGGTCGATCCCGCTCGACAAGCTCGGCGAGGGGGCAAAGTACTATAAGCACGATCCGGTCGAAGCCAAGAGGCTCCTGGCCGCCGCCGGCTATCCGAACGGGTTTCCGGGCACGATGTGCTTCACGGACTACGGCACGCCGGTGCTGGTCGACATCATGCAGCTCGTGCAAAAGGACCTCAAGACGGTCGGCATCGACGTCAAGATCGACCAGAAGGAGTACGGCGCCTACATAGCGACCTGCTTCTACGGCAAGTTCGATTCGATGACCTTCGGCCCGCAAACGGGATTTCTCGAGCCCGACAACTTCCTGTTCGGCCAGTACTATCCCGAAGAGCTGAAGAACCAGAGCCACATCAACGATCCGGTGGTCGCCGACATGCTCATCCGCCAGCGGCGCACGCTCGATCTCGCCAAGCGCCGCGAGATCATCTACGACATTCAGCGCCACCTGGCCAAGCAGCAGTACTACGTGCAGATGCCGTCGACCGTTTATGTCGCGGTGTGGGAAGGCGCGCTCAAGAACTACGGGCCGAACATGGGCTACGACTACGGCGGGCGACTCATGGCCGCGTGGCTCGATCGCTAGCCGGATGTTCACCCGCTCGTGCTGAGGCGGTACCTCGCCAAGCGGCTCCTGGTCGCGATCCCGTCGCTGTTGATCGCGTCGCTGATCGTCTTCACGCTCCCGCGGCTGATTCCGGGAGACGTCGTGGTGCTCATGCTGGCCGAGAAGGCGTACGCGAAGGACCTCGACGAGCTCCGCGCCAAGCTCGGCCTCGACCGGCCTCTGCCGGTGCAGTACGTCGAGTGGCTGGGCCGGGTGGCGCGCGGCGATCTCGGCGAGTCGCTCTGGACCAAGCGGCCGGTGCTCGAGGAGATCGGCCAGCGCCTCCCCATCACGTTCGAGCTAGCCATGTTCGGTCTGTTCTTCGCGCTGCTGATCGCGATACCCGTCGGCCTCATTGCCGCCGCGCGCCAGGACACGATCCAGGATTACGTCGCCCGGAGCGCCGCCATCCTCGGGCTCTCGGTGCCCGGATTCTGGCTCGCGACGCTCTTGATCGTGCTGCCGGCGATCTGGTGGGGCTGGCGGCCCGTCACCGGCTTCGTCGAGTTCTCGCGCGATCCGGTGGGCCACGTGACCCAGCTCCTGCTGCCGGCGCTGATCCTCGGGATCGCGACGGGCGCGGCGCTGATGCGCCTGACGCGCGGGATGCTGCTCGAAGTGCTGCGACAGGACTACGTGCGCACCGCGTGGGCGAAGGGGCTCACCGAGCGCGTGATCGTCATGAAGCACGGCCTGCGGAACGCGATCATTCCGGTCGTGACCCTGCTCGGCACTCAGCTGCCCCAGGTGATCGGCGGCACCGTCATCATCGAGACCGTATTCGGCTTGCCCGGCATGAGCCGCTTCCTGTTCGACGCGATCAACCAGCGTGACTATCCCGTGATCCAGGGCGTCAACCTGGTCGTCGTCTCGCTGATCGTCGTCATCAACCTCACGATCGACGCGCTCTATGCCGTGCTCGACCCGCGGATCCGGTACTAGTCCGGTGGAGCGGGACTAGAACGTGAGTACCCGCGTCGAGATCCCGCAGCAGGTCGCGCCGGTAAAGGCGGCCCATGCGCGTGGGCGGTCGTGGCGGGGCAGCATCGACACGCTCCGAGCGCTCGGACGATTCACGCGACGGAAGCCTCTCGGCGCGATCGGCGCCGTCATCGTCGTCGCGCTGCTGGTCATGGCGGTGTTCGCCGAACAGATCGCCCCGTACGGCTACGACGAGTCGATTCGCGGCGCCCGCATGCAGTCGCCCTCAGCGACGTACTGGCTCGGGACCGACAACCTCTCCCGCGACATATGGAGCCGCATCGTCTACGGCGCCCGCGTGTCGATCACCATCGGGTTCGCCACAGTCGGGATGGCCGTCGCCCTCGCCACGACTGTCGGAGTGTCGAGCGGTTATTTCGGCGGAATCTACGATCTGATCGTGCAGCGAGTCGTCGACGCGTGGCTGTCCTTTCCGGCTCTGGTCATCGTGCTGTCGGTGATGGCCGTCCTGGGACCCGGGCTTCTCAACGTTGCGCTCTCGCTCGCGATCATCATCGCCGCTATCAACTCGCGCGTGATCCGCGGCGCGACGATCGCGATCGCCCACGGCACGTACGTCGAAGCCGCGCGGGCGGTGGGCTGCGGGCACGCGCGCATCATCATGCGCCACATCCTGCCGAACGTCGTCGCGACGATCATCATCCTGGCGACGATCGGCCTCGGCACCGCAATCCTGGCGGAATCGGCCCTCTCGTTCCTCGGCTTCGGCGTGCCGCCCCCGTATCCGGCGTGGGGCGCGATGCTCTCGGGCTCCGGCCGGACGTACATGTTCCGCGCTCCGTGGATGGCCATCTGGCCCGGCGTCGCGATCTCGCTCGCCGTGTTCGGGTTCAACATGCTCGGCGACGCTCTGCGCGACGTGCTCGATCCGCGGTTGCGTGGCAGCGGCAGTGTGAGGTGAGCGCTTGACGTCCCCCCACCCCAGGAGTAGACAGGAACTACGGTGACGCGATCGGATGTCGCGCACCGTCGTGGGCCCACGCGAATCCAGGAGGTGTTGTATGGAGACACCACCGGACTTGTCAGCCGCGCCCCACGGAGCCTGCTAGCGGCTCCGAGCGGCGCCCGCGAGTTGCAGTAATCCACTCCCGACGCAAGTTGGGACGCGCAGCTCGGTCTGCGCAACATGAAAAGGGGAGTCCGTGGGCGAGCACGTCTCGCCCACGCCCCCGATACTCCCCGGTGCGTCGAGAAAGAACGCGGCCGCTTGCCCACTGACCTGTTCCTCGTCTCCTCGGCGTGGCCGTCGGATTCGCTCGCTCGGGTCGTGCCGCCCTCGTGCGCCCGCGGTGTCCTCCCGGCGCCTGCCATCACGCCGGACCGGGATGACCTGCTCGTGACGTTTCCAGAGTGGCGACCCCGGCAGCCCGCTCACCGCCTGGTGCCGTCGCTCAGCGCGCTCGGCCCGAGCCCGCTCGGCTTTCGCTTCGAGCTCTCGGCGTTCGCGGCCGGCGCGTGGTCGCCCTGGATCGCCGGCGCCACGGTGGGGCGAGCGGGATTCGCCGCGGGCACCACGCGTTCGGCGACCCTCGTGTGCGAGATCGATGAGTTCATCGCGAACCCGCCGGCCGAGCGCGTCCGGATGGTCCTGCGCGCGAACGCCGACGGGCCGGCCGCCTCGCTATCCCCGTGGTGCGCGTCGTTGTCCTCGTGGAGTCCCGGCGGTGAAGAGTCGCTCGGCGCCGGCGGCGCTCGCCTGGTCGTTCCGGCGCTCAGCCAGATGGAGGAGGACGCCACGATCCGACATCGCGTCTGCTCGCCGACGTGCGTGGCGATGGTGCTCGGGTACTACGGTCGTCGCGTGGCGGTCGCGGACCTCGCCCGCGAGATGTTCCAGCCTGAGCTGGACATTTATGGTGTGTGGCCGGCGGCGATACGGGCCGCGGGTCGCCTCGGGATCGGTGGCTACGTCCTGCGCTTTCCCGACTGGGGCGCCGCGGCGTGGTGTCTCGAGCGTGGCATGCCGGTGATCGCGTCGGTTCGCTACGGCCCGGGCGAGCTGAGCGATGCGGCGATCGCGGAAACGACGGGACATCTGCTCGTGCTGACGGGCTATGCCGGAGACGACGTGTTCGTCAACGACCCTGCCGCGCCCCGGGCCTCGGAGGTCGTGCGCCGCTATCGGCTCGACGAGCTCCGCCGGGTCTGGCTCACGCGCTCGGGCATCGGCTATGTGCTGTTCGGCGCGACCGCGTCACCGCGGGACGCCCCGCCCGGGCGTTGAGTGGTCCCGCGTTCTGGGTGCGATACAATGCGGCGAGTATGCGCAACAAGCTGACATACGGCGTCTTGCTCGTGGCGCTCGCAACGAGCGCGTGCGGCGCCGACAACCGCGAGTGGATGAAGCTCGATTCAACGTACACGACGGCGGAGTTCCGGCGTGACTTCCAGGAATGCACGGTCAAGGGCAAGCTCGACGATGACTGTATGAAGTCACGCGGCTGGGTCGCCGTGACTCCGCCCAAGGGCGAGCAAAAGAAGGAAGATCCGCTCTCGATGCCGGCCGGCCGCAGCCCTCGCCGCTAGACGGCGCCGCTCTGCTCCTCCATCGGCATGTGATCGGCCAGCCGCGAGGCGATGACGCGCACGCGGTCCAGCTCGTCCGAGTCGCCGGCACGTGAGGCGAGCCCTTCGGCGACGCGCATACACTGCTCCACGGTCGAGCGATCACCGAGCATCCCGAATGCCTCCGCTGCGTGCAGCACGCCGTTCAGTGAACGCTGCTGGCGAGCCCGGAAGAACGCGATCCAGTACGTCTCGCGCGCGCGCGCCGCGGCATCACGCGCGAGCCCGGGGAAGGCGGCGAGACGGAGCGAAGCGCTGGCGACGGTGAGGAGGCCGAGCCACCCGGGGTGGCTGAGCGCGGCCGAATACGCCTGTCGCCACGCGCGCACCGACTCGCCGGGGTCGCCGCTCAGCAGCGCCTGGTCCATGGCCTGAATGTGGGCTGTCCAGGGGCCGAGCGTCTCGACCTTGCCGAACATGGGTCGCGCCATCACTGCACCTCCGTCACGCCGTCCGCGTCGCGCGGCGCCTACCGTTTGTAAGAGCTCCATCGAGTCATCCTCTGTGTGAAGTGAAGTGGGCACTGCACTATGGGGTCAGATCCCCGTTTTCGATTCCCGCGGCGCTCGCAGCCCAGCGCTCCGTGAAGGCGCGGAGGTGCTCCGCGGCGTACGGATCTCTGGACTGGGCGACGACCCTCTGCGCGACGCGAATGCATTGCGCGACGACCTCACGGTCTCCGAGCTCGGCGAAGCGGTCGGCGGTGATCAGCACACCCGCGAGTGATCCTTCGCTCCGCGCCCGGAACAACGCCGTGAGATAGGCCTGGCGGGCCTTCGCGACCGAGGCGGCCCGGAATCCCGCCCGGGCCCCCAGGGCCCGATAGGTGTCCGCGACCGCCACCATGCCCTCCCAGTGACGGCTCTTCAGCGCCGCCGCGTAGGCGTCGCGCCACAGCAGCTCGGCTCTTGTGAACTCATTTGCAGCCATGGCCTGCTCGACCTTGAGGAGCCGGGCCTGCCAGGCGAGCTGGGCCTCGGTCCCGATGGCGTGATCGGCGAGGACATCTTTGACCGTCCCCGCCAACACCATCGGTCCGAGCGTCGAGACGATCGCTGGTAGAAACAAGCAGAGCCAGCGGCTCGACCAGAGG
>Ga0070705_100002056_pt1 | contig 10280 bp, 13 predicted proteins | sample KBSK5253metaG_FD_65455 | JGI IMG/M metagenome (GOLD analysis project Ga0070705, IMG submission 65455) | Corn, switchgrass and miscanthus rhizosphere microbial communities from Kellogg Biological Station, Michigan, USA - KBS K5-25-3 metaG | ecosystem: Host-associated > Plants > Roots >... | reverse complement strand
CGACGGGCGGGCGGATTGATCCGCTGCTACAAGGGCTGGTGCGCAAGGATCTCATCCGGCCAGACCGGTCAACGCTGCCGGGCGAGGACGCCTTCCGGTTCCGCCACATTCTCGTCCTTGAGGCAGCCTACGGCGCCCTGCCCAAGGATCTGCGTGCGACCCTCCACGAGCGATGCGCCGACTGGATGGAACGGGCGGCCGGCGACCACGCCGATGAGCAGGGCGAGATCATCGGCTACCACCTGGAGCAGGCATACCTCTATCGGCTTCAGCTCGGAGCCGTCACCGACGAGCACCGGGCGATCGCCCGCCGGGCCGCAGCGAGGCTGTCGTCAGGGGGGCTCCGGTCATCTGCGCGGTCGGATTACGCGTCCGCTGTCAACCTGCTCTCACGCGCGGTGGAGCTGCTTCCTGGCGACGACCCTGCCCGCGTCGCACTTCTTCCCGACCTGGCGAGCGCGTTCGAGGATGCCGACCGCCGCGACGATGCAGACCCGATCTGGGCGGAGGCGATCGATGGTGCACGGGCCCTCTCCGATGACCGCCTCCTCGCGCACGCCTTGGTCCAGCACTGGCGATGGCGACTCGCGCGCTCAGAGGAGGTCGAGGAGGCCACGGGCGACGCGCAGTGGGCGATGAGCATCTTTGAGGCCGCCGGTGATGATCGCGGCCTGGCTCGCGCCTGGCGGCTGCGCGGAAGCATCGCCTGGCAGTGGAAGCGGCACGCTGCCGGAGAGGAAGACGCCGTCGGACATGCTCTCGCACATGCGCGAAAGGCCGGCGATGCCTACGAAGAATATGACTGCTTCGGCTCGCTTGCCCGCACCCTCGCCCGTGGCCCGACTCCGGCGCAGGCCGGGATCGATCGGTGCTCGGAGCTGTTGGTGCGATACACCAACCAGCGCAGTGTTGAAGCCCAGATGCACCACGCGTTGGCGCACCTTTACGCCCGTCTCGGCACATTCGACCAGGCTCGAGAGTTTGCGATCCGGTGCCGGGCCTTCTATCGCGATACTGGACAGCTCCTGACCTTCGCCTTTTGGGGGGAGATCCACGGTGACATCGAGATGCTCGCCGGCGACCCGGCCGCGGCGGAGGGCTTCCTTCGTGAGGGCTACGATGCGTACAAAGCCATTGGCGAAGAGAGCCCGCCCCTTGCGGCGCTTCTCGCTCGGGCGATCTGCATGCAGGGGCGCTGGGATGACGCGGAGCCGCTCGCGGCGTTCGCTGCCTCGAATGAAGGTTCGATTTTTGCTGCCACAGCCAAGGGCTCACTCGCCCGGGTGAGGGCGCATCAAGGACGAGTTGACGAGGCGGAGCAGCTTGTGCGGGAAGCCGTCGTTGAGCTGGAGGGAACAGACTTCCTCACCGACCATGCCGACGTCCTGACCGACGCCGCCGATGTCTTCCTCGTGGCGGGGCGAGCCGATGAAGCAGCCGATGCGCTGACACTGGCGATGACGCTCTACGAGCAGAAGGGCGACATCGTGACCCCTCCCCGGATCCGGGCCGCGATCGGTGAAATTCACACATCCAGCGCAGAGGAGAACCCATGACCGATCCCGAATTCGCCGCTGCAATCGCGGCTGCCTTCCAGGCCTTCAATGAGCGTCGATTCGCCGACTTCGCGACCTACGTGACCGATGACGTGGTCGAGGCCTACCCCCAGTCCGGCGAGCGCATCGAAGGTCGCGATACACAGCTGGCCTTCCATCAGGCCTTTCCCAATCCGCCGACCTTCACCGTTCGCAATGTGCTCCGCTCCGGCGACCTCGCTGTCGCCGAGGTTGACGAGCATTACCCCGACGGCAGCGTCTGGAACGATGTCTTCATCTTCGAGCTGCGCGGCGGTCTAGTTGCGTCCATGACCGCCTATTTCGGCCAACCGTTTCCGGCCCCCGAATGGCGGCGCCCATATCGCGTTGGCCTCTGACATGAACAGGACCGCCAGTCAGCAAGAACATGCGAATGCTGAGGAGTTCGCCAGCTGGGGCCGGTGACCTACCGATACGGCTTCGCGACGAGGGACAGCAGCACCAGGCCGACGGCTCCCAGCACCCAGAACAGCGGATCGATCAACGGTGGGCCGTACCCTCCGATTGAGCCGAGGTTGGGCACGATGAAGGCGGCAGCGCCGATGATCATGAGGAGTGCCACGCTGATGGCCAGCGGTCGTGCCCAGGACGCTGAACGGATCAGTCCAAGGCCTGCCCCAACTGCACCCATCGCGCCGATCAGCAGGACTGCCGAGACGATCAACTCGAGGCCGATCATCGGGTCGGGGTTGGCCAGAAGCGGCTCAGTCAGGATCACCGTGTAAGCGATGAGGCCGATGCCGAACAGGCCCATGAGCACGGCAGCGGCACGAATCCGGGGCGGGACCATCGCAATAGCCATCCTACCGATGATGACGCGCGAAACGTGGCGATGTAGCCTCCGCTGACCCTTGTGAGCACCCGGAGCTCTACGGACAGCTGGGGGACTTCTACCGCCAGGATCCAGCCGCGTGGTAGCCGAGTATTCCCAATTGCGCGGTCCAGGGGTCGCCGCAACGAACGGGCGGGACCCAACTGGAGCCCGCCCGTCCAGGAAGCATCGCGAGCGGTCAGGCCCGAGCCTGAAGCCTCCGCAGTGCGGCGGCGAGGCCGATCAGGACCACCAGCACCGCCAGCGGCAGCAGAGGCGAGCCCGATGGGTGAGGGAGCGCCGTGTTGGACACGGTGGCAAGCTGCCCTCGAAGCGCACCGGCAGGGTAATCCGCGGTGTGGATGTTCACGTAGTAGCCGGCCGGGTTGGCGAGGATGGCCGCAAGGTCCGCGGATGCGGCCGGGGTGAAGCAGCCGGTCGTGGTTCCTGTGAAGCCATCGACGTCGAGCGGGACCACTACGTCGCCGCTCGCCCCAGCGGCTCCCACGTGGATATGGGAGGCGGTCGACGCCGCAATGTTGGTGACGCTGATGTTCCAGCACACCTCGCGGGTCACCGAGTCGATCGTGATGGTGGCTGTGCCTGAGCCGTCCGGATCGCCTGGCGGCGTTTCAGCGAATGCGCCCACGAGCGTCGCAGACAGGGTGGTCTTGGCCGCGAGTACGGCCCCCGCCGACATGAGCCCGGCAACCAGGACTGCCAGCAAGACCAGGAAGGGCGTGCGTCTGCGCAAGATGGACCTCCTTCGGTTTCTGTAGGCGACGGCGCGGGTCGCGTCGGGTTTGTCGCGTCCCTAGGTACGGCGCGAGTTACGGCTCAACGAGCACTCCGAAACCAGAGGCGTACTACACATCGAATGCATGCCTGCAAACTGAGCGAGCGGAGGACTCTCCCCATGGAACCGGTGACCCACCGCCAGTACCGCGAGAGAACCGTCCAGCTGGCGGTAGTGGCCCTTGCGGGCCTGCTTGTCGCCTGCACCGCACAGAGCTCTCCCTCGGAGGTGGTCCCAACGATGAACGGCTCCGAAACACAGCAGCTGAGCACGGCCACTCCAACGGCCAAGCCGAGCGAGCCGGCAATGTCGGTGCCGCCCATCGACGTCGCCACCGTTACGATCCGCGATCGGTCGTTCGGAGCCCCGGAGATCACGGTCGCGATAGGAAAGGTCACCTTCGTCAATGCCGACACCGTTCCGCACACGGTCAGCGAAGGCCAGAATGGCGCCTTAGCCCCCAATCCTCGGGTCAACGAGGTGGTGGGCGTCGGAGAGTCGGTCGAGGTGACGTTCGCCGATCCGGGCGATTACCAGATCACGTGCCTCTTCCACGCCGAGATGCACTTGCTCGTCCACGCCCACTGACCGCATGCAAATAAGGAGGATGAGATGAGCCAGCTGCGCCGCATGAAGAACATCGTCCAGGCCACCTTCCGGCGCCCATCGCCAGAGCGAGCCGAGCCCGATGGCCCGGTGACGCCCGTGATCCTCGGGAAGACCGGCGCCACCGAGCCGGGCCTGACCAGGTTCGACACTCCCACCCGGAAGGTCGCGGTCGCGCGGGTCGACGGCACCTACTACGCATTCAGCGACATCTGCACTCACCAGCGCTGCTCGCTATCGGAGGGAGAGCTCGAGGGCACCACCCTCACCTGCATATGCCACGGGAGCCAGTTCGACGTCAGGACGGGTGACGTCCTGCGCGGACCCGCGCAACGGCCGGTCGAGGTCTACGCGGTCAGAGTCCAGGGCGATGACCTCGTGGCTGATCTCCCCTCCTGACGAGGTGCTGAGCACGAATCCAACGCCTGTGCGTTGATCAGCCGCCCAAGCCAGGGCAGGCTTCACCATCGGCTCGGTTGGTGAGCCGATGTACGCTAGCCGCCAAGCACGCTCGTCCTGCCCACGGTCGAAGAGGAGGCTTGAGTTGGCCGGAAACGAAGGCGCAATCAGTCCCGAAGACCGCGAAAAGATCGTCGCGTCCGCCACCGATTACATCGAATCGTGGATCGCCGGTGACGGAGACCGGATGGCCCGCTGCATGCACCCCGAGCTCGTCAAGCGGTGGCCGAAGCCGGATCCCCAGACAGGCGGTTGCAACGTGGACACCATGACCCGCGCCGAGATGGTCGCCGAGACCGCCGCGGGCGAAGGCGCCGTGGATGCGGGCCCGTATCAGGTATCGGTCCTGGATGCGTACGGCGACCTCGCCACCGTCAGCGTCCTGTCGGCGGGGTACATGGACTACCTGCACATCGTCCGATGCGGCGATGCCTGGCTCCTCCTCAACGTGCTCTGGCAGCCACGCCTAGGCCGATGACCGACCTCGCAAACCTGAGCCAGCCCTCCGGAGCGTTGACGATGAAGAGACGTCGCGGAGGACTGACCGCCGCGGTCGTCCTCGTCCTGCTCTCCGGCTGTGCCGCATCCGGCCAACCATCTATGGCTGCCAACAGTCCGCTGGCATCCAAGGCTGCGTCACCGTCATCGGCTGCCAGTGTCGCGCCCAGCGGCCCTCGCACCTACACGACGCACTCGTTTCTCGTCGGGATGAGCGTCACCATTTCCGACAAGGACTGGGTCGTCAACTACGACGGCGAGATCGAGTTCAAGCTTGTGCTGGCCGACCACCCCGGCTCGGCGATCTTCTTCTGGCTGGACCCACTCGCCTACGACATGGACCACGTCGCTGGCCACCCGGCCACTCCGGCCGATGTCTTGAGCTACCTCAAGAGCAATCCCAATCTCGTCATCAGCGGGGAGACGACCCGCACCATCGGTGATGGAATCGACGCGCTGAGCTTCGACCTCGACCTGTCCGCCAGCGCGCCGAAGGAGAATCCCGGCTGTCCCGGTCCCTGCTACTCGTACTTCTTCCTCAATGACAGCCAGGGAGGGTCCTCGTTTGGCACCGGTCTGGGAGAGCCGGTCCGGTTGTACCTCGCCAGCATTGGCAGCGGCAACACGAGTCACGTCTTCGCAATCGCTCTCGATAACCAGGATCCCCCGGATACTGCGGGCTGGACGGAGCTCACGGCCAAGGCCGACAGCGTGCTGGCGACGGTGCGACTTCCTGATCCTCTCCCGCCCAGCAACTAACGGCCAAAAGTGCATGACCGAACAGACGCCGCTCGCCATCATCCTTCGACCCGGCGAGGGACGCGCGATCGACCTGGGCGGGTTCGCGATGACCGTCAAGGCCACGACCGAAAACACATCGGGCACGTTCTCGCTCCTCGAGGCCGATGAACCCCCCGGCTTCGGCCCGCCGCTCCACATCCATCACAACGCTGCCGAGGCGTTCTACGTGCTCAAGGGCGAGTACACCATCTTCATCGGCGACGAAGAGACCGCCTGCCCTGCCGGTTCGTTCATCTTCATTCCGGCCGGTATCACCCACGGCTTCCGAGTCGGGCCGGAACCGAGCCGTAAGCTCAACCTCTACGCGCCGGCCGCCATGGAGGGCTACTTCGACGAGCTGAGTGCCGCGATCGCCAACGGCCAGATCGACGACGAGACCCTCTCCGAGATCGCGATTCGATACGGGATGGAAATCGTCGGCCCCGTCCCCGAAGGCTACGCCTAGACCGATGGAGACCAACGTCCTCAAGACACCATGAAGGACCTCCTCGTCCTCCCCGCGGGGCCGCTTGCCGATCTGAGCCTCGCGACCGCCCGCTCGTCGGTCAGCCAGGCGATCTTCGATCACAGCATGCGCACCTTCCTGTTCGCCCGCCTGCTGGCCGACCATGAGGGCTCGATACGTGATGCCGACTACGACGAGGAGCTGCTCTTCGCCGCCACCGTCATGCACGATCTTGGACTCGGCGAGCGCGCGACAGGCGAGGCTCGCTTCGAGGTCGAGGGCGCCGATCTGGCTGCCGCCGTACTCCGGGCCCACGGCGTCACAGAACGCGATATCGACCGGGTTTGGGAGGCGATCGCACTGCACGCGTCTGTCGGCATCGCTGACCGGCGCGGTCTGCTCACGTCGCTGACGCATAGAGGAGCCTTCATCGACGCGGGCCGAATCAAGGACGGCGTGCCGGACGCACTGCGCCGGGAGGTGCTGAACGCGTATCCGAGACCTGCTGGAGACCGCTCCGTCGCCGACGCCATCGTGGCCCATGCGGCCCGTTCCGAAGCAGCCGCGCCTCCCGGTTCACTGGCGTTCGAACTCCTTCGCCAACACCGAGAAGCCGAGCGCCTAAAGAAGGGCCGCCAAGGGGCGGAGTAGTCTGGTCGCGTCGATGACGGCTGACCGTGAGGGGTGTGGACTAAGGCGATGCTGACCGGGTTCGTGCACGGGGCCACATGAGCGCTCGGCGGTTGCCGTTCGTTATCCTCGGGGTTTCCGGCTGCTTCACCGTTGCCGGAATTGTGTTGATCGCCGTCACCCTCTCGGTGCCCCAGTCCGCAACGGACTGGGGCTTCCGCGGCTTCACCGCCCTGTTCGCGATCACCTTCTCGACCGTGGGGTGGGTCATCACGCGGCGCCAGCCAGGAAATGCGCTGGGCTGGCTCTTCGCGAGCGTGGGGCTTCTTTCGGCGGCCGCGGTGCTCTGCCAGGGGTACGCAATCGTTGGCGAGCTTGCTCGCCCTGGTTCACTCCCCTTGGCCGTGTGGGCAGCATGGCTGTACTCGTGGATGTGGGTGCCAACCATCACCCTCGCCGGTGTCCACGCGCTGCTGCTCTTTCCCGATGGACACCTTCCCGGGCCGGGCTGGCGTGTCGTCGCATGGCTTGGAGCATCACTAGCCGCAGTCGTATCTCTGGGCATCGCCCTTGCTCCTGGACCGCTGCAGAACTTCGCGGCTTTGAAGAACCCAATCGGAGCGGGGCCGAACATCGACCCCGCGATCCAGGCTGCCGCCATTGGAGGGCTCGGCGCGACGATGGCGGCTGCGGCGTCTTCGCTTGTCCTCCGTTACCGCAGCTCGACGGGCATTGAGCGTCAGCAGCTGAAGTGGATCGCATTCGCGGCCGTGCTGGTGGCGGTCAGCATCGCGCCATCGGGCCTGATTGCGAACTCTGCGGGGATCCCTGCGAAGCTGGCGCAGCTGCTGGTGATCGTTGCCTTCGCTTCGGTGCCGGTGGCGGTGGGCATCGCGGTGCTGCGCTATCGGCTCTACGACATCGACCTGCTCATCAACCGCACGGTGGTGTACGGCAGCGTGACGGTGGTGCTGGCCGCCCTGTTTGCGGGTGCCAACATTGGCGTCCAGCGGCTTCTCGAATCGGTGACCGGGCAGTCATCCGACCTGGTGACCGGGGGACTGGCGGTGGCTGCTGCGCTGAGTTTTGGGCCGATGCGGCGCGCCGTGCGCCCCATCGTCGACCGGCTGCTGCCGAGCCGCGCGCTGCTGACGCTGCTCTTCGTCGACATCGTGGGCTCCACGCAGGCGATCGTCGAGCTTGGGGATGCACGCTGGCAGGCGCTCCTCGCCCGCTTCCGAGGCGTGGTCCGCCAGGAGCTCGCCCGACATGCTGGCCGCGAGGTGAACACCGCGGGCGACGGCTTCTTCGCGACCTTCGACCGGCCCGGAGACGGACTGCGCTGTGCGTGGGCGATGCGTGGCGCGGTCCGCGCGCTTGGGCTCGAGACACGCACCGGCATGCACCTGGGCGAGTGCGAGATGCGCGGCGAAGAGGTCACCGGCCTGGCGGTGCACACGGCCGCTCGCGTGATGACTGCCGCCACTGAGGGCGAGATCCTCATCTCGGATCCACTGCGTGCCGCGCTGGCCGGCACCGACCTCACCCTCGACGAGCGCGGAGTGCACGCCCTAAAGGGCGTCCCCGGCGAGTGGGCGTTGTATGCGGTCGAGGAGTTCGCAGGCGCTGGCTCATGACCCATCCGCCGCGAGCCACCTCCTCCCGGTGAGGATCGCCCAGACCGGTGTGGCCAGATGCAATCCCGCTGTACCGGCACCGAGCAGGGCCACGAGGATCGGGTACGACATCAGACTCGTGGGATCGGCCATTGCCGACGGCCCCGCGATGGCACCGAATGCGCCGATCAGAAGGAACCCGAGGCCGGCGAAGATGCCTGCCCAGCGCGACCCCCGACTGACCACCGCCTTCGCCCCGGCCGTCATGTTGAGGGTAAGCAGCCACGTCCCGACCATCGCGAAGGCCACACCGATGAGGAATGAGTTGGTGCCGTAATCGATGACCCGGATGGCCGTCGTGACCATGAAGACCGTGCCCATTCCGAGCCCTGCCAAGCCAAGCAGCCCAGCGACCCGACTCAGCCGCCCAGGCTCCTCGGAGCGGGCGATGAAGATGGCGACCGGGATCAGCAGCAGCAGTGCCACCGCAATCAACGCGTCGTTGGTGCTGCCGAAGACGGTGATCCGATCCACGTCGCCGCTTTCGACCAGCCCGGGCGCCTCGACCAGGAAGAAGATGACGAGCACCACGGCCGCCACGATCGTCACTGCGCCGCTCGCGATCGCGAACCGTCCGGCCGTACGCTGGTCGACTTTCACCTCGGCATGCTGCTCGCCGGGGATCAGCGGGTCAACGTGGCCCAGCTGCTGGCCTTCGAGGACACCTGGCACTCATCGTCCATCGGGCCCCGCTCCTCCCCGGAGTCGCTCCAGGCCGTCGAGGATGACGTCGAGCGATAGGGCAAACTCGAGGTCCGTATCGCAGCCGCCGAGCCCGCCCTCGTGCGTGGCGGCCAGCGCCATCTCGGCCACGAATGGCAGCGTGGGACGCAGCAACTCGGCCATCGCGGCGGCCTCGTCCGGACCGAGGTCGGGTGAGTCGTCGAAGAGCTCACGCGTGAAGCCCAGGAGGCGGCTGCCAAGCAGGTGCAGCGCGTGGTGCGTCAGCTCGAGCGAGAAGCCGCCCTCGCGCAGGATGCCCATGACGCGGTCGAACTGGCGCAACGTCGCCGGCCCCGGCGCGAGGCGCGTCTCGATGACCGACGGTGCCCACGGGTGTCGCCGAAGGGCTTCACGCGCGCCGAGGATCGTGTCGCGTAGCGCCGACTTCCAGTCGTCGGTCGCGGCGATGGAGGGGGCCTCAGCCATGACGACGTCGACCATGGCGTCGAGCAGATCCTCCTTGCTGCGGACGTGGGTGTAGAGGGACATCGCTTCGATCCCGACCTCGTGGGCGAGCCGCCGCATGCTCACCGATTCGATGCCGTCGCGATCGGCGAGCTCGACCGCCGCCCCCAGCACCCGTTCCCTGGTGAGCGTGCTGCGGCGGTCCCGATCCGCGAGAGCCGGTGCGTCGGTCGTCATCGTCTTCGAACCCCTTGACATCCTTACGCCGTATGGATAGGCTTGGTCACGTCGAGTCCATACAGTGTAAGGACACCATACCACGTCAAGGGAGCAGACCGTTGACTGACCAATCCATCCCCGCCGCCACCGTGAGCCTTCCGCCGCGGTGGTTCATTCGAACCGCGTGGGCGGTCCACCGGGCGATCCATCGGTTCACCGGAGGCCGGCGCGGCCTGGCGACGCCGGTCCCGGGCGGCCAGTTCGGCTACCTGCGCGTGACGACCCTCGGTCGGCGATCCGGTCTCGAGCGCGCCGCGATCCTTGGTTACATCGAAGACGGCGACAACCTCGTCACGCTGGCCATGAACGGCTGGGGCGATCCGGACCCTGCCTGGTGGCTCAACCTCCAGGCTCATGCCGACGCCACGGTCGAGCTGAAGGGGTCGACACGGCCCGTCCGAGCACGCGAGGCCCTGGCAGAGGAGCGGGAGCGACTCTGGGCGCGGGTCCAGCAGGCCAAGGGCTGGGGCCGCGACCTCGACGCGTTTGCTCGGCTGCGTTCTCACGAGACCCCGGTCGTGGTCTTCGAGCCGCGGTCGTGACGACCACCGCCGCG
>Ga0070705_100002054_pt1 | contig 10286 bp, 10 predicted proteins | sample KBSK5253metaG_FD_65455 | JGI IMG/M metagenome (GOLD analysis project Ga0070705, IMG submission 65455) | Corn, switchgrass and miscanthus rhizosphere microbial communities from Kellogg Biological Station, Michigan, USA - KBS K5-25-3 metaG | ecosystem: Host-associated > Plants > Roots >... | reverse complement strand
AAGGCCGGCATCCGATGGACCTGCGGATAGGACGTCCCTGACGCTTATGCCCAAGACCTTCGCCAACTTCATCGGCGGCCGGTGGGTGCCTCCCGCCACCGGCCAGTACTTCGAGAACCGGAATCCAGCCGACACCGACGACATCATCGGCCGCTTCCCCGATTCCGGTCCCGAGGACGTGGCACGGGCGGTGGAGGCGGCCAAGCGGGGGTTCGCATTGTGGTCACGCACGCCGGCGCCGGCCCGGGGTGACGTCCTGCGCCGCGTGGGCGATCTGCTCACCCAGCGCAAGCGCGCGATCTCCGAGGCGATGACCCGCGAGATGGGCAAGGTGCTCACGGAGACCGGCGGCGACGTACAGGAAGGGATCGACACGGCGTACTACGCGGCGACCGAGGGACGGCGGCTCTTCGGACACGTGGTGCCGTCGGAGCTGGCGAACAAGTGGGCCATGAGCTACCGCCGGCCGATCGGCGTCGCGGGGCTCATCACGCCGTTCAATTTCCCGCTGGCGATTCCGACCTGGAAGACGTTCCCGGCGCTGCTCTGCGGCAACGCGGTCATCCTCAAGCCGTCGGAGGACGTCCCCCACACCGCGCACCTGCTGGTGGAGATCCTGCTCGAGGCAGGGCTGCCGCCCGACGTCATCCAGCTGGTGCATGGACGCGGCGAGATCGCGGGCGCGGCGCTGGTGGAGCACCCGGAGGTGCCGGTGATCTCCTTCACCGGCTCGACCGCCACCGGCTCCCGGATCGGCGAGACCTGCGGCCGGATGCACAAGCGCCTGTCACTGGAGATGGGCGGGAAGAACGCGCAGATCGTCATGGACGACGCCGACCTGGAGCTGGCCCTCGAGGGCGTGCTCTGGGGCGCGTTCGGCACCACGGGGCAGCGCTGCACCGCGACCAGCCGGCTGATCCTGCATCGCCGGATTCACGATCGGTTCCTTGCCGATCTCGCGACCCGCGCGGAGAAGCTGCGCCTGGGCGACGGGCGCCGGCCGGGCACCGACGTCGGCCCGCTCATCCACGAGGACGCGCGAAAGAAGGTCGAGTACTACGTGGAGGTCGGCCAGGGGGAAAAGGCGGAGCTGGTCACCGGCGGCAAGGCCCCGGGCGGCCGGCTGGCCAACGGCTGGTTCTACCGGCCGACGATCTTCGCCGGGGTGAAGCCGGGGAGCCGCCTCGAGCAGGAGGAGATCTTCGGGCCCGTGCTGAGCGTGCTCCGGGTGGACTCCTTCACCGACGCCGTGGCCGTGAACAACGACGTACGCTACGGGCTCTCCAGCTCCATCTACACCGGGAACGTGGATCACGCGTTCCGCGCGATGCAGCTCCTCGACAACGGCATCACCTACGTGAACGCGCCGACGATCGGGGCCGAGGCTCATCTCCCGTTCGGCGGGGTCAAGCAGACGGGGAACGGGCACCGCGAGGGCGGCTGGGAGGTCTACAACTTCTATTCCGAGACCAAGGTCTGCTACGTTGACTACTCGGGACGTCTCCAGCGCGCGCAAATCGACACCCACGATGTGTGACAGCGGTTGCGCGGAGATGCGGGGCAGGATAAGGTACGCGAGGTAGGTTCTCCGGCTGCGAGGTCGTATGCGTCCGATGCAGGTCGGGTCCGGCAAGCGCGGTCCGTCGTTCGACGAAGGCTCGCTGGACCAGTACCTGCGTGAGATCAGCCGCTACCCGCTGATTCCGCAGGAAGAGGAGGTCCAGCTGGCACAGCGCATCCGCCTCGGCGAGGGGGAGGCGCTGGACAAGCTGGTGCGCAGCAACCTGCGCTTTGTCGTGTCGGTCGCCAAGAAATACCAGAACCAGGGCGTTTCCCTCGCGGATCTCATCAACGAGGGCAACCTCGGCCTTATCCGCGCCGCCCACAAGTTCGACGAGACCAAGGGCATCAAGTTCATCTCCTACGCCGTCTGGTGGATCCGCCAGGCCATCCTCCAGGCGCTGGCGGAGCAGAGCCGGATCGTCCGGGTGCCGCTCAATCGCGCCGGCACGCTCCATCGGATCGGCAAGCGGTCCTCCGCGCTGCTCCAGGAGCTCGGCCGCGAGCCCACGCCGTCCGAGATCGCCGAGGGCATGGACATCTCGATGGAGGAGGTCCAGAAGACACTCTCCATCTCCCAGAACCACCTCTCCCTCGACGCGCCGCTCACTCCCGGCGAAGACAACAAGCTCCTCGACTACCTCCCGGATACGCAGAACCCCGGTCCCGACTCGGAGACGTTCGAGCACGCCCTGACCGAGTCAATCGAGGAGGTCCTCTCGACCCTCAAGGAGCGGGAGGCCAAGATCCTGCGCCTGTATTTCGGTCTGGACGGTCCGGAGCCAATGACGCTGGAAGAGATCGGGAGCCTGCTCGGCATCACCCGGGAGCGGGTCCGCCAGATCAAGGAGAAGGCCCTCAGCCGGTTGCGCCATGTGAGTCGGGCCAGGGCGCTGGAAAGCTTTCTCGCTTGAGACAGCGAAAACAGTAAACAGTGAACAGGGGCTCCGATCGTCGCCGGGGCCCCTGTTTACTGTTCACGCTTTTCCCAGTAGCGCGGCCACCTGCTCCCACTCGATCAGAAACGCGTCGTGACCGTAGAGCGACGTCAGCTCGGCGTACCGCGCGTTCGCCCCGGCCCGCCGGTAAGCCTCCACCCAGGCACGGACCTCCGCCGGGTAGTACAGGATGTCGGAGTCCACGCCGACCCCCACGATTTCCCCGACTCGTTCCGCGGTCTGACGCGCGGCGCCCGCCAGGTCGCCGACGTCGTGCAGGTCCATCGCGTCCATCAGCGCGATGTAGCTGGCCGCGTCGAACCGCGCGACCAGCTTCTCGCCCTGGCGCCGGAGGTAGTGGTCGACGTCGAACCGGCCCGCCGCCCGGGTCGACGCGCGGCCGAATCGCTCCGCGAATTCGGCCGCCGACCGGTAGGTGATCATCGCGATGGCGCGCGCGGCCGCGAGGCCGGACGTGGGTCCTTCGCCCTCGGCGTAGTCTCCGCCGCGCCACGCCGGGTCGGCCTCGATCGCCATCCGCTGGGCGGCGTTCCACGCGATCGCCTGGGCGGAAGTGGCGGCGGGCGCGGCGAAGACCACGAGCCGGTCCACCGGGACCGGCGAGATCCGTCCGAACTGGAGCGTCAGCATCCCGCCGAGCGAGCCACCGGTCGCCACGGCGACGCGGCCGACACCCAGCTCGGCCAGCAGGGGCACGTGCGCCCGGGCAAGGTCGAGCGAGCTCAGCCGGGGGAAGGGACGCCCGTGCCGGGCGCGCCAGGCAATCGGGCTGCTCGAGCCGTAGCAGCTCCCCAGCAGATTGGTGGACAGAATCGCGCGCCGCGTCGGGTCGAGGACCCGCCCGGGCCCGATGAGCGGGCCCCACCAGGCCGCTACGTCCCCGCTGCCGGTGAGCGCGTGGAACACGAGGATCCAGCCGTTCTCGCGGGCCGCGTCCACGTCGCCCAGCACGCGGTAGTGCAGCCGCGCGCGCGTCAGCACGTCGCCCCGCTCGGTGCGGAAGTCGCCGAGTTCGAAGTCGCGCGCGGAAACCGTGGGAGCGAGCGCCACGCTCATCGGGTGCCGGCCGGAAACGCCGGGATGTCAGGACGGTCGATCATGTGTAGGGTCGAGGTGAACCAAAAAAAATCCCCCGGGCCAGGATAAGCGCGGAGGAGACCGTCCGGCGCTTTAGCTCTTTGGTTCGGGCGTCGAAGCCCCGGCGGGAGCAAGTGGCCATAAATCACCGCCGTTGGTGGGAGTGTATCGGGCGGCCGGGCCGGCGTCAAGGGAGCACCGCTTGAAGCGGAGGGCCGACTCGGCTAATCTCCGGCTCGTCGCCCACCCCAACGCTTCGCCATGGCCAGCACCGCCTCATTCGATGTGTCCACCGGCGCCGACCTCCAGGAAGTAGACAACGCCGTCAATCAGGCGCTCAAGGAGATCGGCCAGCGATACGATTTCAAGGGCACGCACTGTGCCATCGAATTCGATCGGGCGACCGCGGAGATCCGGCTCGCCGCCGACGACAGCTTCCGCATGGACGCGCTTCTCGACGTGCTGCGCGGGCGTCTCGTCAAGCGAGGCGTGCCGGTCAAGAATCTGACCATCGGGGACCCGGTCGAAGCGACCGGCGGCTCCGTGCGTCGAACCGTCACTCTCACGCAGGGAATTCCGGGCGACACGGCGAAGAAGATCGTGCGGGCCGTCAAGGACGGGGGCTTTCGCAAGGCCACCGCCAGCATCCAGGGCGACGAGGTCCGCATTTCCAGTCCCTCCAAGGACGAGCTCCAGGCCATCATCGCGCTGCTCCGGGGCCAGGACTTCGGGATCGAGCTCAAGTTTGGCAATTACCGCGGTTGAGCGGCGGAGGGTGGCGTGGGCCGCCGCGGCCGCGGTGGCCTTCGGTTGCGCCAACCCCTCGCCGCCCGCCCTGCCGCCGGGGCCCGCGACCGGCGCGCCGGCGGTGCAGATCGGGCTGCTCGTCGGCACGGCCTCGGTTGCGCTCGGCGGTGATATCCAGCTCACCGTCACCCAGCCGGACGGGGCGCGGGTCCTCGACATTCCCGCGGGCGAGGTGTGGCGCGCCACCCCGGTGCCCGGCGGAATTGCGCTGACCACCGGCGCCGGAGTCGGTGCCGGGACGCTCCAGGAGGCCCGCGTAGTCCCGGCGGACTCCAGCGCCCCGGTCCGGGTGAACGGCCGCCAGTACCGCGGCACGCTGGCGCTGCTGCGCGACCGCACCGGGCTCACCGTGGTCAATCAGGTCGCCCTCGAGGCCTATCTCCTCGGCGTGATCTCGGGCGAGATGGGGCGGCGGGATCCCACCGAGCGGGAGGCGCTCCGGGCGCAAGCGATCGTGTCCCGCACCTACGCCGTCCGGAATCTCGGGCGCTGGCGGTCGGACGGATTCGATCTGCAGCCCACCGTGGCGGATCAGGTGTACGGCGGGATCGGTGCCGAGACTCCCGAGGCCCGGGATGCGGTCGAGGCCACCAAGGGCCAGATCCTCACCTGGGGCGGCCAGCCCATCGACGCATTCTTCTTCTCGACCTGCGGGGGCCGCACGGCGGAGGGGACGGAGGTGTTCCGTGGCGCCGACCGGCCGTACCTCCGGTCGGTGCCGGACCTCGACCGGAACGGGCTCGCGTACTGCAGCATCTCGCCGCGGTTCCGCTGGCGTGAGGAGTGGACCGGCGACGCGCTCCGCACCATCCTCCGCAAATCGCTCCCCGCCGCCGTCGGTGTGCCGGCGTCGAGAGTGGACGGAATCCGCGACGTCCGGGTGGTGGCGCGCACCGCGTCGGGCCGCGTGGGGCAGCTCGCCATCGCGCTCGACGACGGCGAGGTGCAGGTGGACGGCCCCCAGGTCCGCCAGGTGCTCCGGACCGGCACGGGCGACATCCTCCGCAGCAATGCGTTCACCCTGAACGGGTCCTACGCCGGCCGCCGGATCAGCCGGTTGGTGGCGGAGGGCGGCGGCAACGGCCACGGCGTCGGGTTCTGTCAGTGGGGTGCGGTGGGCCGGGCCCGCGCGGGCCAGGATTACGGACAGATTCTCGGCGCGTATTATCCGGGGACGGAGCTACAGCGCCTCTACTGACGCGGAGGGACCTGTGGGAGCGAGAGCCTTGATCGAACCCCTGCGGATCGGCGTCATCGGCGCCGGCGCGGTCGTACAGGTGGCCCATCTGCCCGTCCTCAAGAAGATGAAGAGCGTCGAGGTTCGGGCGCTTTGCGACAACGACCTGGTCAAGGCCCGGGCGCTCGCCGACCGCTTCGGGATCAAGGACACCTTCGACGACATCGAGGAGCTGCTGCGCTACGAGGCGCTCGACGCGGTGATCATCTCGTCGCCCACCCACCTGCACGAGGCGCACGTTGCGGCCGCGCTCGCGGCGAACCTGCATGTCCTGGTGGAAAAGCCGCTCACGATCTCCGCGGCGAGCGCGCAGCGCGTCGTGCGGGCCGTCGAGAAGCGTGATCGGGTCGTCATGGTCGGCATGAACCACCGATATCGTCCGGACGTACAGATCGTCCGCGGGTTCGTGCAGAGCGGGGAGCTGGGCACGATCGAGAGCGCGCGGGGGAGCTGGCATGTCCACCGACCCGCCCGGACGCAGCTGGGCTGGCGCCAGCGGCGGGACCAGGCGGGCGGCGGAGCGATGATGGACCTCGGTCTTACGATCCTCGATCTGGGGCTCTGGCTCGCGGGATGGCCCGCACCCCAGCGCGTGAGCGCGGCGCTCGACCGGCCGGGCAAGGACCGGGGGGTCGAGCAGGCGGGCAGCGGGTTCGTCGTCTGCGAGGACGGGATGTCGGTCTTTCTCGATGTGACCTGGCGCCACATGGGCGAGGGCGAGCGGTTCGGCGTCGGGCTCCGGGGGAGCAAGGGCACCGCGGCGGTCAACCCGCTCAAAGTCTGGAAGGAGTTCCACGGCGTCCCGACCGACGTCTCGCCCACGGGATCGGTGGGCCGGGAGAACGCCTTCAACGCCTCCTTCCGCGCCCAATGGGCGCATTTCCAGGCGGCGATCGCGGGCGAGGCCAAGGTCGGCTCCCTCGACGAGCACGTCACCCTCCATCGGATCATCGACGCCATCTACAAGTCCGCTCAGGACGGGCGCGACGTCGCGCTGTAGCCTCGGGCCACCGGCGTCGGGGTGGAGCGGTGTCCTGCGCGCCGCCGTGCTGGTCATGGCCATCGGGCTCGCGCCGCCCCGGCTCGCCGGGCAGACGCCCCCGCCGCCCCTCCGCGCTCGCGCCGACAGCCAGGCCGGGACCGAGCTCACCATCTCGCTCCTCACGATGGGCGTAGGGGAACGGGTGTGGGAGCGCTTCGGCCACAACGCCATCCTGGTCGAGGACCGCGCGCGCCGAACCGCCAAGGCCTACAACTACGGCCTGTTCGACTTCCGGCAGGAGAACTTCATTCTCCGGTTCGTGCAGGGCCGCATGCTCTACTGGATGCAGGGCTTCGACCTGGAGCCGACGCTCCAGATCTACGTCCGATCCAATCGCCCGGTCTGGCAGCAGGAGCTCAACTTCACGCCCGCGGAGCGCGTGGCGATGCGCGACTTCCTCGAGTGGAACGAGCGCCCGGAGAACCGCTTCTACCGCTACGACTACTACCGCGACAATTGCTCGACCCGGGTTCGCGACGCGCTCGACCGGGTGCTGGGCGGGCGGATCCGGGCGGCCACCGACACGATCCCGACGGGCCGCAGTTACCGATTCCACACCTCGCGGCTGATCGCGTCCGACCTCCCGTTGTACACCGGACTTCTCCTGGCGCTGGGCCAGCCGGCCGACCACCAGCTTTCCGCCTGGGAGGAGATGTTCCTTCCACTCGCCCTCCGCGAATGGCTTCGCCACGTGACCGTGGTGGACGACTCGGGCCGCTCCGTCCCCCTGGTGAAGAGCGAGCGGACGCTGTTCGCGGCCACCGAGCCGGCGCCGCGCACCGCGCCACCGGCCCGCGCGCCGGCCTATCTGGGGGCAGGCATGGTGCTGGGCCTCGCGCTCGGCGGCCTCGGGCGTCGCGCAGTGACACCGGCGTCAGCGAGCACCCGACGGTGGTTCGCGTGGCTCGCGGGCGGCTGGGCCTTCGTGATGGGGATGGTGGGCGGGTTGCTCGCGTTCCTGTGGGCGTTCACCGACCACGCGGCGGCGTACTGGAACGAGAACCTCTTTCAGGCGAATCTGCTGCTCTTGCCGCTCGTGGTCCTCGTCCCGGCCGCGGCCCGCGGGACGGCGTGGGCGCCCCGGCCGGCGCGGGCCCTCGCGGCCCTGGCGGCCGCCGGGTCCTTGGCCGGCCTTGCGCTCAAAGTCCTGCCGGCCTTCTACCAGCACAACGCCGAGATCCTGGCCCTCGCCGTCCCGGCCAACCTCGGCCTCGCGTTGGGCGTCGGAGCGCTGGTCCGGGGGATCAAAGGCTGAGGCGGCGCCCCTCTGAGGCGGCCTCGACCTCGAGCTTCGGAGACTTGAGCGCCGCGTAAGCGCGCGCGTCCCCCAGCAGCCGGTCCACGGCGTCGTCGTCGTTTTCCGGATCGTGGTGGAACAGGATCAGCCGGAGACAACCCGCTTCGGCCGCCAAGTCCACCGCCTCGCGAGGGGTGGAGTGGCCCCAGCCGGCCCGGGCGGCGATGATCGATTCCCGGTACATCGCATCGTGGATCAGCGTGTCTGCCCCCGCGAGGAACGCCACCAGGCGCGCGCGCCAGTCCGGCGCGACGGGGTAGGCGCCGCCGGGGCCGAGCTCGTTGTCGGTGAGGTAGGCGACCTCCCGGCCGCCGTCGGCGGGTGCGAGGCGATAGCCGAGGGTCGTGCCGGGGTGGCGGAGCCGCAGCGTCGCCACGCGGAAGCCGTCCACCTCGAACCCGCCCTCGGTCACCGGCGTCACCACCAGCGTGGCCGCCAGTGCTTCGAGCGGGACCGGGAAGACGGTCGGCTCCATCTGCCGGTGCAGGATCTCTTCGAGGGGGACGCCCGCCTGCGCCGCGCCGTAGATGTGGAGCGAGTTGGCCGGGCTGGCGAGGGGCTTGAAGAACGGGAACCCCTGGATATGGTCCCAGTGGGTGTGGGAGAGCAGGAGATGGACGGCGACCGCTCCCCGCTCTGCGCTCAACGCGGCGCCCAGGGGGCGGAGCCCGCTACCCGCGTCGAGAACCACGAGCTTCCTGCCTCCGTCCGAGATCCCGACGCAGGGAGTGTTGCCTCCGTAGCGGGCGGTGCGGGGTCCCGGGGTCGGAATCGAGCCCCGGGTGCCCCAAAACGTCAGGGTATGGCCCACGTCCCTCCGTGACGGGTGCTCATGCCGGGTGGGAGACCGCCGTTTCCCGCTCGCGCCGGAGCGCGGCGTGGAGCGCGCTCCGGTCCCGGAGCAGGATATCGCTCCGGGTCACCTCGATCACGCTCCGGTCTACGAGGCCGCGCATGGCGCGAGAGACCGTTTCCCGGCTGGACCCGATCATCTGCGCGATGGTGTGGTGGGTGAGCCGCCGCGTGATGCGGTCGCCCTGCTCCTCGTCCGCGAGGCGCAGGAGCAGGTGCGCGAGCCGGCCGTTCACGTCGAGCAGCACCAGGCTGCCGATCTTCTCGTCGGCCCGGCGCAGGCGTCGGGAGATCTCCTTGAGCAGCGAGATCGCGACCTCCGGCATGGAGCGCAGCCGCGCGTGGAAGTCATCCCGCCGGAGGATCAGCAGGTTCGACTCTTCCATCGCGATGACGTGGGCTGAGCGCGGGCCGTCGTCGAGAATCGCCATCTCGCCGAAGAAATTGCCGGGACCGAGGACCGAGAGGATCACTTCCCGGCCGTCCTCCGCCACGAGCACCACCTTGACCTGTCCCGCGGCGACCACGTACAGCGCGTCACCCGGGTCGTCTTCGAATACGATCACGCTGCCGCGCGGGTAGCTCCGCTCGCGGACCAGCTCGGCAAACGACTGGAGGTCCGTCTCCGAGAGAGACTCGAAGAGAGGGACCCGCCGCAGGATATCTATGGTTGCATGGGGCACAAGCGCCTCACCGGTTATGAAAAAAGATCTCAAAGTCACCCCGTCACCGAAGTGACCATCGGCCTACACGGTACGTAATACCCATCACGCAGGCTCCTGGACAAGCCCCCGCCCGGGTTTGTGACAAACCATGGCTTGCGCAGAAGTCATTCAACCGATTATACTTGGCGGCTGTAGCATTTGAGGAGCGTTTTGTGAAGTCCGATCTGCATCCGGTCTACCGGAAAATCACGGCGGTCTGCGCCTGCGGGAACCAGTTCGAGACCCGCTCGACGGCCGCGTCCATCCACGTCGAAGTGTGCAGCCAGTGCCACCCGTTCTTCACGGGCAAACAGCGCCTGGTGGACACCGCCGGCCGAGTGGACCGCTTCCGCCGCAAGTACAAGCACGAGACGGCGGCGGCCAAGGCGTAAGCGGTGGAAAGCCGACTCCGCCAGGCGCTCGCCCGCGCGGAGGAGGTCGCCCATTCGCTGGCCGACCCGGAGGTCGCGCGGGATCCCTCCCGGCTCAAGTCGCTGGGACGCGAACACGCCCGGCTCGCTCCCGTCGTCAAGGCAGTGGAGCGGCTGGCCCGCATGAAGGATGATCTGGAACAAGCTCGGGAATTGGCCCAGGAGGCCGATCCCGAGCTTGTCGCGTTGGCCAGAGCCGATCTCGCACGCCTGCCGCCCGCCATCGCCGCCCTCGAGGCCGAGCTGTACGAGCTGGTCGTTCCCCAAGACCCGCACGATGACCGCGACGCCATCGTGGAAATCCGGGCGGGCACCGGGGG
>Ga0070705_100002051_pt1 | contig 10290 bp, 7 predicted proteins | sample KBSK5253metaG_FD_65455 | JGI IMG/M metagenome (GOLD analysis project Ga0070705, IMG submission 65455) | Corn, switchgrass and miscanthus rhizosphere microbial communities from Kellogg Biological Station, Michigan, USA - KBS K5-25-3 metaG | ecosystem: Host-associated > Plants > Roots >... | reverse complement strand
TGCGCTGGCTGCCAGTGGCGCGTGACCGGAGTGGCGTTGAGTCGGCTGGCGTCGTCGAGGAGGAGGGGCTTGGGCGGAGCTTGCGCCGCGACGGGGAGCGCTTGCAGGAGAGCCGCGGCAGCGCCGGTGCCGAGGAGCGCGCGACGGGAAATGCGTTTGGACGCTCCCGACATGCCTCCTTGCTCTAGGCTCGCGCCGGCCACACGGGCTCGTTGTAGCCGAGCGGCACCGACGGTCGGCCCCAGCGCGGCGCGGTTTCCGACATGCGCAGCACCGGCCCGAGATGACGCAGGCGACCGACCGGCGTCTCGCTCGTGATCGACCAGCGCTCGAGCTCCGACGGGGTGAACTCCTTCTCCACGTCCTTGAGCTCGGCCTCGGGCACCTGACCACGCCCGACGAGCCAGCGCCCGGTCTGCGCGAGCGAGATCCGCACGAGCCAGCTGCCGCCCTCGCGGGCCCGGCGGGCGAGGGCGACCATGGCGCCGAAGGCCATGAGATAGCCGGTCAGATAGTCGATCGCCGACACCGGATAGAACTGCGGGCCGGGCGCCGAGGCGGGGAAGAGATCACCCTGGCGGCTCGTGATGCCGCTGACCGTCTGCACCACCGTGTCGAAGCCCCGGCGCGACGCCCACGGTCCGACGTGGCCGAACGCGCACAGCGAGACGAAAACGATCCCGGGGCGCAGCTTCGCGAGTGTCTCGGGCGAGAACCCGCGAGTGCCGAGCGTTCCCGGGCGGTAGCCCTGTGAGAAGACGTCCGTCTCGCGCACCAGCCCGCGCAAGATCTCGACGTCCTTCGGCTCGCGCAGATCCAGGTGGGCGGAGAGCTTGCCGTGGCCGGTGTCGTATTCCTGGTAACCGATGTTCGGCAGGTGCGCCCCGGTGATCTTCAGGACGTCGGCGCCGTGCTCGCCCAGGGTGCGGGCGCACGTCGGCCCGGCGAGGACGCGCGTCAGGTCGAGCACGCGGATGCCCGACAGCGGGCGATCCCCGGCGGGCAGTTTCTCCGGCGAGCTCTCGCCGATCTTGACGATCTCCATCAGCGGCAGCGAAGCGATCGCGGCGGCCTGCGGGTGCTTGGCCCATTCGTCCATCGTGCGCACCATGCCGCCGGCGCCCTTCGCGGCGATGATCGCTTCCTCGAGCTCGAGTGCGTCCCACTGCGCGACGGCCTTGCGGACTGCCTCGCGATCTTCCGGCACGCCGAGCACGCTCAGAGCGGCGGCGCGATGGTTCGGGAAATTGCAGTGCAGGTAGCTCCAGCGGCCGTTCTTGGCTGGATAGACGCCCATCACCGTGTTGCGCTCGGTCGACACGTGCGCCCCGTCCATCTTCAAGTAGTGCCCGCTGCGGAGCGACGCGGTCGCCTGGCGCGTGTCGACCGCGATCTCCTGGCGCCGCCCGGTGCGCAGCGCCCACAGATCGGAGACCGCGAGGCCGACGGCCGCGAGCGCGGCGGCGCTGGTGGCGCCGATGCGGAACGGCGTCGGCAAGATCGGATCGGTACCGCCGGTGATCTCGACTTCGCGGGCCCGGTCGTCGCCCCAGCCGGCCACCGGCAAGATCGTGCGCAGTGCGTCGTTGGTCATGGTCGGCCTCTACGTCGTCAGCGGCTTTTCCGTGGCGTGCGCCGGCGCTTCCAGCTCATAGGTGTTCATGTTGTACGCGAGGACCGCGTAGCACGCGACCAGATTCGTCAAGGTCATGGCTCCGCGCTGGCCGAAGCGCGCCGTCGCGGCGTCGAACGTGGGCCGGCTCACCTTGCGATGCTGGAGCAGCTCGCGGGTGAAGTCGATGACGGTTTGCTCGTCCGCATCGAGGTTCACGAGCGGGCGCTTGTCGCGAATGTTGTCGACGATGTCGCCGCGCAGGCCGGCCTGCCGGGCGGCGGCGGCGTGGGCGTACCAGATGAAGGCGCAGCCCATCTCGGCGGCAACGGAGATCATGACCAGCTCCTGAAGCCGCTGCGGCAGGCTGGCCTCGTCGCGAATGTAGGTGCGCAGAGCCTCGAGTCGCTGCGCCATCTCCGGCATGTGCAGCAGGAGCGAGTAGGGACCGATGTTTGGACGGCCGGCCCGGCTCAGCATGAAGGCGTCGTACGCGGGTTTTTCCTTCTCGGCGATCTGATCTCGTGTGACGAGCGGTATACGAGCCATGAATTCTCCCTTGAGTTACTGGCCGGCGGAGGTCGCCGCCTGCCGCATCTTCTGTAGATAGGCCTCGCTGCTCTGCTGGAGCAGTCGGCCCACGGTGCTGTGGAAGTACCGCACGCCCAGGCTCAGAAACTTCGGGATGAGATTGTCAGGGCAGCTGCATCCGGCGATCCGCCCGGCGCCGGTGATCGTCTTCACGCCGCGCTCCATCATGTTCTGCACGTCCGGATGCGTCGGCTGCCCCGTGTAACCCATCGATTGCGAGAGGTCGCCGGAGCCGATGAAGTAGACGTCGACACCCGGCACGGTGACCAGCTCGGGCAGGTTGTCGATCGCCTCGACTTCCTCGAGCATCAAGCACACCAAGGTCTGGCGGTTGGCTTCCTTCGCGTAGTCCGCGGTGGTGCCCTTGAATCCGTAGCCGGCGGGACGGCCACCGCTGAAAATACCGCGGTGCCCCTCCGGCGCGTACTTCACCGCGTCGACGGCGGCCCGGGCTTCGGCGGCCGTGTTGACGTGAGGAACCTGCACGCCCCAGGCGCCCCGATCCAGGAACGGCGCGATGATCTCGGGCTTGTTCCCGACCGGGCGCACGATCGGCGCCATCCCGGTGAGCTCGGCGGCGGCGATGCACGCCTCGGCGGTATCGACGGTGATGGAGCCGTGCTCGTTGTCGAGCAGGATCCAGTCGAAGCCGAGGTGGCCGAGCATCTCCACCACGGCCGGTGAGGGGAAGGTGCACATGACGCCGAAGGCCGCCTTGCCGGCGTAGAGCCGTTGCTTGAGCGTGTTCTCTCGCATGGCGGGAGTATACGCCGCGAGGATGTTTCAGGCGCGGCGCGTGCCCTCGGCGAGTGCGATCAGCGCGTCTTGAATCCGCCGGTCGATCTCGATCCCCTCGCGGGTGAGCCGCTCGCGCTCGCGATACCCGCGCTCGCCCGGGATGCGGATCTCGGTGACGCCTTCCTGGCGCGGCGTCGCCTTGATCGCGGCGATCTCCGCGGCCAGCGCGCGCCGGTAGTCGTCGAGCGGAACGAACAGATCGGGTTTGAACGCGATGAAAAGATATCCGGTACTCTCCTCGGTCGGTACCGCGCTGCAGAGCACGCCGAGCGCGTGCGCGGCGAGCGCCAGCGCGTAGCCCTTGTGCCCGCCGAACGGCAAGATCGCGCCGCGCCGCGCGGCCTCGGCATCCGTCGTGGGGCGACCACGCTCGTCGAGCGCCACGCCTTCCGGCAGCGGAATACCGAGGCGCTGGCGGAACTGGAGATCGGTGCCCATGAACGCGGAGGTGCCGAGGTCGATCACGAGCGGATCGCCCTCCATCGGAAAGCCGAACGCGATCGGATTAGTGCCGAGCGCCGCCTGCGCACCGCCTAGCGGAGCGACCATCGGCGGCGCGGCCACGGTGTGGATGGCGATCAGGCCGGCGCGCGCCGCCATCTCGACGTAGTAGGCGCTGCGCCCGCTCATCCAGATGTTATTGACGGCCACCAGGGCGAAGCCGTGCGCCTGCGCCCGGTCGATCACGGCGCGTGTCGCGTAGTACATCCCGAGCATGCCGCTCTGGTTGCCGCCGTCGAACAGCACTGACACGCTCGTCTCCTTGACGACGCGCATCGGGTGGCGCGGAGCCTTGAAGAACGGATGATCGGCGACGTTCAGCAGCTTGGGCAGACCGGAATACTCGTAGCCGCATACCGCGGCGTCGAGCACATGGTCGGCGAGGATGCGGGCTTCCTCGGGCTCGTATCCGATCCCGCGCATGGCGCTCTCGGCCAGCGTGCGGGCCTCGGCGACGCTCAGGCGAAGGCGGTCAGTGGTCGAGGCCGGCATCGGGATCACGCGCCCGGCGTGACGGTGCGATCGACCACGCTCATGCCCTCGAGCGCCAGGCCGTAGCCCAGATAGTCGATCAGCTGCCGCTTGAGCGGCTGGGTGAAGAGCACCCGCGTGTAGCGAAGCAGAAGCGCCGGCTGCTTGGCGATCTGCTCGGCCAGCGCCCAGGCGCGCGGCAGGAGATCGGGGCGCGGCAGCAGCTCGCTGACCAGCCCCAGCTCGAGTGCCTTCCGCGCGTCGAGGGTCTGCCCGGTCAGCAAGAAGTAGCGGCCGCGATTCCAGCCGAGCAGCAGCGGATAGATGATGTGCATGCCGTCGCCGGGGACCATCCCGTTCGGGAAGTGGGCCGAGTCCTGGAACTGCACGTCGTCGGCGGCGAGGACGATGTCGCACAGGAGCGGAATCTCCGAGTGCCTCCAGGCTGGGCCGTTGATGGCACTGATCATCGGCACCTCGATGTCGAGCAGGCTCATCAGCAGATGCTTGCCCTCCCAGTAGACGCGATCCCACTGCGCCGGCGTGCTGCGCATGCCGGTGCCCCCGGCCGCGCGCGGACCGGAGTACGTATCACCCGTGCCGGTGAGGATCACGACCTTGTTCTCGGGATCGCTTCCGACGTCGCGAAAGGCCTGAGGAAACTCGCCGTGGGGCAGGAGTCCCCACTGCAAGGGGCCGCCGTTGGTGTGAAAGGTCATCTGCAGGATGCCGTCGCGGCGTTCCATGCGAATCGTCTGGAATTTCGTCGCGTAGTCGTCGAAGCGCGCCATCGGATTCGATCCTCCTCGACCCAGGCGGGACAGGCCTCATCACTCCGGCCGAGCCTCGTTTGCGCGAACAGGATATAGTCGCGACGCGAGCTGTTCAACGCGGCCGAGAGCCGCCTGGCCATGCATTGGAGATCATCATGGACGCTCAGGACGCACGCTCCGTTCCCGACCCCCGCACACCCAGCCGGGGTCCCTTGACCGGCATCCGTGTCATCGAGCTGGCCGACGAGCAGGCTGAGTACTGCGGGCTGACCCTGGCGGGGCTCGGCGCCGATGTGATCAAGGTCGAGCCGCCGGGCGGCAACCCCACGCGCCGCATTGGCCCCTTCTACGAAGATCGTGAGGATCGCGAGCGCTCGCTGTTCTTCTGGCAGTACAACCGCGGCAAGCGCTCGATCGTGCTCGACCTGCAGCGTCCGGACGACCAGGATCGATTCCGTTCGCTCGTGGCCGGCGCGGATGTGCTGCTGGAGTCGACGCCGCGCGGCGAGCTCGATGCGCGCGGGCTGAGCGCGGATTCACTGATGCGGCAGTCGCCGACCCTGATCGTCGCGCGGGTGTCGCCGTTCGGCGATTCCGGTCCGTGGGCCGACTTCAAGGGCTCGGACCTGGTACACCTCGCCCTGGGCGGCGTGATGATGAACTGCGGCTACGACCCGGCGCCCGGCGGCACGTACGACTTGCCGCCGATCGCCCCGCAGATGTGGCACGCCTTTCACATCGCCGGCGAGCAGCTCGCGCTCTCGATCATCGCCGCGCTGCTGTTTCGTTGGCGAACGGGCCGGGGGCAGCGCGTGTCGTGCGCAATCCACGAGACGGTCGCGAAATCCACCGAGGTCGACCTGATGACGTGGGTGATGCGGCGTGCGCTCGTACTGCGGCAAACGTGCCGTCACGCGCGCGAGGGCATCACCCCGCATCCCTCGATCGTGCACACGAAGGACGGGCGCTGGGTGATGGCGAATCTCGGGACGCGTCCGGGCGACACGGCGGCGCTCGTGACCCTGCTCGAGAAGTACGGCATGGAGGCCGGCCTCGACCCCGAGAAAGCCACCGTGCCGACGAGCGGACGGTTCGTGCCGGGCACCGGGCCGAGCACGGAGAAGCGCGATCACGCCATGGAGGCCGTCCAGCGCTTCGTGCGCGCGTTCACCTACGAGAACGTGCCGTGGCGCGAAGCTCAGGAGGCCGGCATGCTCTGGGCCCCTCTGCGTAAGCCCCACGAGAACGCGATGGACCCGCACTGGCTCGCGCGCCGGAGCTGCACCGACGTCGAGCATCCGGAGCTCGGCCGCTCCTTCCGCTATGCGACGAGCAAATGGCTCGCGACGGGAACGACCTGGTCGGTTGGTCGGCGCGCGCCGCTCCTGAACGAGGATGCGAAGAGCGTGATGCTTCCGCGCGAGCGCGACCTGCCGGTGGTCGACGCCGCGGCGTGCGCGCCGGTCGGCGAGGGGCTCTCGCCACGCGGCAAACCGTTCCCGCTGAACAGGATCCGCATCCTCGACTTCACGTGGTTCCTGGCCTCGGCCGGCGGTACGCGATTCCTCGCCGCGTTCGGCGCCGAGAGCATCAAGGTCGAGCTGAAGAGCCATCCCGACACGCGCATGGCCGCGATGGCGCCGGTCGGTGGTCGAGCGGCTCGCGATGCGGCGACGGGGCCGTTGCGCGGCGTGACCGATCCGGACATGGGCGGGCAGTTCAACAACAAGAACCCGGGCAAGCGCGGGATCTCGCTGAACGTCCGGCACCCGAAGGGCCTGGAGATCGCGCGCCGCCTGGTGGCGATGTCGGACGTCGTCGCCGAGGGGTTCTCGCCCGGCGTGCTCGACAACTGGGGACTCGGTTACGACGCCCTGCGTGCGATCAAGCCCGACATCATCTACGTCCAGCAGTCCGGGATGGGCGCGAAAGGCACCTACGGCCGCTTTCGGACCGTGGGGCCGATCGCGAATTCGTTCTCGGGCTTGTCGGAGATGTCAGGACTCCCGGAGCCGGCGATGCCGGCCGGGTGGGGCTACTCGTACCTCGACTGGATGGGCGCCTACAGCTTTGCCCTCGCGATCCTCAGCGCGCTCTTCCATCGCGCGCGGACGGGCGAGGGGCAATGGGTCGACGCGTCGCAGTCCGAGGTCGGGCTCATGATCAGCGGCACCAGCATCCTGGACTGGTCGGCCAACGGACGCATCTGGTCCCGCTACGGTAATCGCTCTCCGTACAAGCCGGCGGCGCCGCACAACGTCTATCCGTGCGCCGGCGTCGATCGATGGCTCACGATCGCCTGCTTCACGGACACGGAGTGGCGCGCGTTGACCGAGGTCGCGGGACATCCGGACTGGGTGAGCGACGACCGCTTCAGAGATCTCGCCGCGAGGCTGGCGCACCAGGATGCCCTCGACGCGCTCGTCGGCGGCTGGACCAAGACACGTGATGCGTACGAGACGATGGTCGCCCTGCAGCGCGCCGGCGTGCCGGCCGGCGTATGTCAGACGGCGGCGGACCGTTGCGACAACGATCCGCAGCTGGCGGCGCTCTCGTGGCTGACCGAGGTGACCGGCACGAAGATCGGTCGGTGGCCGCTCGCCGAGGTGCCCGTCAAGCTGAGCGAGAGCCCGGCGTACATCGGCGGGCGCATCGATCGCGGCGCGCCCTGCTATGGCGAGGACAACAACTACGTGTACGGCGAGCTGCTCGGGATGTCGTCCCAGGAGATCAAGGCCCTCGCCGAGGAAGGTGTGATCTGACCATGTGGATGGCGCTGGCGGTGGCTCTCCTGCTCGCGGCTCCGCTCGACGCACGTGCCTTCGATCTCGTCCGGTCCGAGGAGGCGACGATCGCGGACATTCACGCGGCGCTCAAGGCGAAGACCCTGACGTGCCGCGGGCTGGTCCAGATGTACCTCGATCGCATCGAGGCGTACGACAAGAAGGGGCCGGCGCTGAACGCGATCGTCGTCACGAATCCCGCCGCGCTGAAGGTCGCCGACGCGCTCGACGCCAGGTTCGCGCAATCGGGCCCCGTTGGGCCGCTGCACTGCGTGCCGCTGATCGTGAAGGACAACTACGAGACGACCGACATGCCCACGTCGGCGGGGTCGCTCTCGCTGAAGGGCGTGATGTCGAAGACGGACGCCTTCCAGATCAAGAAGCTTCGCGCGGCGGGCGCCATCATGCTGGCCAAGAGCAACATGGCGGAATTCGCCTTCGATCCGATGGAGACGGTGAATTCGCTGCTGCCCGGCTACACGCGCAATCCATACGCGCTGGATCGGGTGACGGCCGGCTCGAGCGGCGGCACCGCCGCAGCGGTCGCCGCGAACTTCGGCGCCGTCGGCCTCGGGACCGACACCGGCAATTCCATCCGTGGACCGTCGTCGCACACGAGCCTGGTGGGCATCCGCTCGACCATGGGGCTCACCAGTCGCGACGGCATCGTGCCCCTGTTCCTCGACAAGGACGTGGGCGGACCGATGGCGCGAACCACGGCGGATGCGGTGGCGATCTTCGACGTGATCGCCGGCTACGATGCGGCCGATCCGGTCACCGCGTCCAGCCAGGGCAAGCGGGCCGACAGCTACCTGAAGTTCTTGGATAAGGACGGCGTGCGCGGCACGCGGCTCGGCGTCGTGCGTCAGCTGTTCACTCCGCAAAACACCGATCCCGACGTCATGAAGCGCATGGAGCAGGCGCTCGCCGATCTTCGGCGCCTGGGCGCGACGATCGTGGATCCGATCACGATCGCAGAGATCGACAACATCCCACCCGGGATGCTGTTCTGCTTCCGATTCAAGTTCGACATCAACGAGTACCTGCCGCGTCTGGCGCCCGACGCGCAGGTGAAGAGCCTGGAAGACATCATCAAGTCGGGGAAGTTCCACCCGTCGATTGAAAAGAGGCTGCTCGATCGTCAGGCGGAGCCGCCGCTGGCGGAGAATCCGCGCTGCGCCCAGGTCGCGCAGAACGTGCGGCAGATGCGCGACGCCGTTCAGAAGGTCATGGACGACAACACGCTCGACGCGCTGGTCTATCCGACGTGGGCCTTTCCCCCGCGCATGATCGGAGACCTCAACACGCCCCACGGCAACAACAGCCCGCGCCTGTCACCCCCGACGGGTTTCCCTGCGATCACGGTCCCGATGGGGTTCGTGCGGGACAGCCTGCCGGTCGGGCTCCAGGTGCTGGGCCGGGCGTGGAGCGAGCCGACCTTGATCAAGATCGTGTACGGCTACGAGCAGGGGACCCAGCACCGCCGTCCGCCCGCCAGCACGCCACCGCTGCCGGCACGTCCGTGAGGCAGGTCGGCCGAGAAGAGCGTCATCTGACGCGCGGCGCGTCGCCGCTCAGCGGGCCGGCGAACTCGGCATTCGGTCCGAGCCGTGCCGCGACGCTTCTCGGCAACAACACGGTCATCCGGCCCTCGCTTCGCATCCGGCCGGCGATCGAACCCGCGTCGGGGCTGTAGCCCCAATAGACGTCTCCGCGCACGGGACCACGAATGGCTCCTCCGGTGTCCTGCATCACGAGCAGACGATGGAAGCGCTGGTCCGGCTTGGCCGTGTCCGGATCCGGCGCTGTCGTCTCGAGCCAGACCGGAACGCCGAGCGCGTGCACGGTGAGATCGACGGCAAGGCTCGCTTCCGGTGTCAGCGGCACGCCCTGGGCGCCCAGCGCTCCCAATGACGGGTCCCCGATCGGCTGCTCGGTGAAGAACACGTAGGACGCGTTCGCGTTCATCAGCTGAGGAGCTTCGGCGGGATGCGCGAGAAGCCAGGCGCGTATCGACTGCATCGAGACGGTCTCGCGGCTGAGCTCGCCACGCTGGATCAGGATCGCCCCGATCGGCGTGTAGGGCCGGCCGTTCTGCGCCGCATAGGCCGCGCGGACGACGGTGCCGTCGTCGAGAACGACTCGCCCCGATCCCTGAATCTGCAGGAAGAACGCGTCGATCGGATCGTCGACGAAGAGGATCGGCGCGGCCCCAGCCGGCCCGGCGACCTCGATCTCCGCTCGGGCGGGATAGGGCATCAAGCGTCCGTCCGCCACCTTGCCGACGATCCGCTGTCCCCTGAGATTGTCGCGGAACAGCCCGAGGTCGACGTTCACCAGGTCGACGGGAACACCGTAGAGCGGTGTTTGATAGGGGCCGTGGCGTGTGCGGCTGCCCTTCAGCTGCGGCTCGTAGTAGCCCGTGAACAGGCCCGCGCCCGAGCCTTGCGCGACGCGGTAGGGCACGAATTCGGATTCGAAAAAACCGCGTACCGCGTCCGGATCATCGACCGAAACCTGCGCGGCCGTGACGCAGACCTGGCGCCATTCACCCGCGGCACCCGCGTAGTTGACGCCTCCGAGCGGCGCGTCGTCAGGTCTGGCCGCGAGCGCGGCGCACGAGCGTAGGAACGCCTGCAGGGCGCTGCGTGGATCGCTTTGCGTCCACCCTTCGAGCTCGCCGGGTGATACGGCGTCGAGGCGAAGCAAGAGTGGAACGGACGGTGGCGGCGCGGGGCTCGGCGTCGGCGGCACCGGCGTC
>Ga0070705_100002048_pt1 | contig 10302 bp, 6 predicted proteins | sample KBSK5253metaG_FD_65455 | JGI IMG/M metagenome (GOLD analysis project Ga0070705, IMG submission 65455) | Corn, switchgrass and miscanthus rhizosphere microbial communities from Kellogg Biological Station, Michigan, USA - KBS K5-25-3 metaG | ecosystem: Host-associated > Plants > Roots >... | reverse complement strand
ATCCTCGCCTACATCGTCGCCGAAGTGCTCGGCATCGATCCGTTCGACATCGCGGTCGTCACCGCCGACACCGACCTGACGCCGGTGGACCTCGGCAGCTATTCGAGCCGCGTCACCCTGATGACCGGGAACGCCGCGCTCCAGGCCGCCGAGCGCGCGCGTCAGATCCTCGCGCTGCACGCGGGCAAGAAGCTCGAGGTCCCGCTCGAGCGGCTGACGTTCGCTGAGGGCCGGGTGTTCGACTCCAAAGATCCAAAGCGTGGGATCGCGTTCGCCGAGGCGGTCCAGCTTGCAGAAGCTGCAGAAGGGACGATTGGGACGGTCGGTTCGTACACGCCGCCGATGAGCGCCGGGAAGTATCGCGGCGCCGGCGTCGGACCATCGCCGGCGTATTCCTACAGCGCCTGCGTGGCTGAGGTGGACGTCGATCCCGAAACTGGCATCGTGCGGGTGCCCACCATCTGGATCGCGCACGACGTCGGTCGATCGATCAATTCCGCGTCTGTGATCGGGCAGGTCGAGGGCTCGATCTACATGGGCCTCGGCGAGGCGTTGATGGAGGAGATGGCCTACCGCGGCGATCTCAAGGTGGTCCACAAGATTCCGTCGCTGCTCGAGTACAAGAGTCCTACGACGCTCGAGATGTGCGACGTCGTCACGTACCTGATCGAGGATCCCGACCCCAACGGGCCGTTCGGGGCGAAGGAAGTCGGCCAGGGGCCGCTGCTGCCGGTGATGCCGGCCGTTGCGAATGCTGTGTATGACGCGGTCGGAGTGCGGGTCGACGAGGTGCCGGTCACGCCGGAGAAGGTGCTCAAAGCGTTGCGCCGGAAGCAGAAAGGCGAGGCCGGACGCTTCGGTCCGGACAGTTTCCCCGACATCGCATGGCCCGAGGCCACTCGCGTCCCCACGCCCTGGGAAGGAGGAGACGGAAAGGCTGTGCAGCCCGCCAGAGTCTAGGCGTCTCTCTAGGACACTCTCACCCTGGAGGGACCGTGCCGGTTCTTTCTCTTCGCTTCGTCGTCCTCCTCGTCGGCATGCTCGCTGCACCAACAACGCTCACGATCGTCGAAACCGGCAGCATCGCCGGACACGTCCGCGATCCGCAGGGCAAGCCCATCAAGCGCGCGATGGTAGACGTTGTAGGGACCTCGCTCAGCACGATCACGAACGACAGCGGCTATTACGTATTCCCGAACGTTCCAGTCGGGGCGTACACGGTGCGGGCACGGCTCATCGGCCACTCTCAGTCGCAGCCGATAACGGTCCGCGTCACGGCGAACGCGACTGCGGTCGCCGATCTGACGCTCGCACCGAGCGCAGCCACTTTGGAGGCCGTGGTCGTGACGGGATTGTATGGCTCAAAGGCGGCGAACGGCGTCATGCGGATACGCGGAGCCACTGCAGCGACCTCGCGAGCCGATGCTCTCTACGTCGTCGATGGCGTCGCCGGCGCTTACGACAGCGCCCAGGCCTGGCGCTATCCGCGGCAGCGCGGCAACCGCGAACAGTACGACGAGATAGTCGAGAACCAGTTCGTCGCCGCCGCGGCGGATCCCCTCTCCACGTTCTCGATCGACGTCGATCGCGCCTCGTACAGCAACATGCGGCGCTTCATCTTCCAAGACGGGCGGCTGCCGCCGCGCGACGCCGTCCGCATCGAAGAGCTCGTGAACTATTTCCCCTACGACTACGCGGAGCCCGACGGCGACGATCCACTGGCGATCCATACCGAGGTCGCACCGGCGCCCTGGAAGCCGCAGCATCAGCTGGTCCGCATCGGGCTGCAGGCGCGTCGGATCAATATCGAGAACCTGCCCCCGTCGAACTTTGTGTTCCTGCTCGACGTCTCGGGCTCGATGATGCCCGAGAACAAGCTGCCGCTCGTGAAGTCGGCGATGCGGTTGCTCGTCAATCAGCTCCGCGCCAAGGACCGTGTTGCGATGGTCGTGTACGCCGGTTCGGCGGGCCTGGTCCTCCCGTCCACACCTGGAGACCAGAAGAGCACGATCCTCGACGCCATCGAGCGGTTGGAGGCGGGCGGGAGCACGGCGGGTGGCGAGGGGATTCGCCGCGCCTATGATGAAGCGGTCGCCAACTTCATCCGCGGCGGCAACAACCGCGTCATTCTCGCCACCGACGGCGACTTCAACGTCGGCGCCTCGAGCGACGCCGAGATGGTGCAGTTGATCGAGGAAAAGCGGAAGACTGGCGTCTTCCTCACGGTCCTCGGCGTCGGCGAGGGCAACCTGCAGGCCGCCAAGATGGAGAAGCTCGCCGACAAGGGCAATGGCAACTATGCCTACCTCGACAACCTCGGCGAGGCCCAGAAGGTCCTGGTCCACGAGCTCGGCGGCACGCTCTACACCGTCGCGAAGGACGTGAAGATCCAGGTGGAGTGGAATCCCACGCGGGTGCGCGCGTACCGGCTCATCGGTTACGAGAACCGGCTGCTCCGCAACGAGGATTTCGCCGATGACAAGAAAGACGCCGGCGAGGTCGGGTCCGGCCATTCCGTCACGGCGCTCTACGAAGTGGTGCCGGTCGGCGTCAACACCGACGTGACGATTCGGATGCCGGACTCGCTCCGCTATCAGCGGCGCAATGTTCAATCGACCAGTGCCGCCGGCCCCGAGCTGTTGTTCGTGAAGTTGCGCTACAAGCGGCCAGACGGGGACGAGAGCCGGTTGCTCTCGCAACCCGTGCTGGCGGACGCCGGTCCGAAGCCCTCAGTCGATTTTCAGTTCCAGGCAGCGGTCGCTGAGTTTGGCCTCTTGCTGCGGAATTCCGACTTCCGCGGGAAGGCCGATCTCGGCCACGTGATTCTCGCCGCGCGCGAGGCGCGCGGGAAGGACCCGGACGGGTATCGCGCCGAGTTCGTGAGGTTGGCTGAGACGGTGCGTGGCATCGGTCTGGCGCGAAGAGACAAGTAGCATTGTGTCTGGACGGGGCGGGAGCGGCAGCTTAAGGTCACTCTATGCTGCGGCTCCCGTTCTTTACCTACCTGCAACCCAAGACCCTGCCCGACGCGCTCGCCATGAAACGCGACGCCGGCCCGGACGGCATGTTCGTGGCGGGCGGGACCGACCTGTACCCCAACATGAAGCGCAGGCATCAGGAGCCGAAGACTGTCATTTCGCTGATGGCGATCCCCGAGCTGCAAAGGTTGGACGGTTGGAATGTTGGAACGTGTGTAACGCTGAGTGCACTTTCCAACCTTCCAACCTTCCAACGTTCAGCAATCGCCACGGCCGCTCGCCTCGTCTCCACCCCGCTGCTCCGCAACATGGGCACCCTCGGCGGAAATCTTTGCCTCGACACGCGCTGCAACTACTACAATCAGAGCTACGAGTGGCGGAAGTCGATCGACTTCTGCATGAAGAAGGACGGCCACATCTGCTGGGTGGCGCCGTCGTCGCCGCGCTGCTGGGCCGTCAGCTCGTCGGACGTCGCCCCGGTGATGGTCGCGATCGGTGCCGAATACCGGCTCGTGGGACCCCAGGGTGAGCGTGTGGTCCCCGCAGGCCGGTTCTACCAGAACGATGGAATCAACTATCTCACCAAGCAGCCCGATGAAATCCTGGTGGACGTGCGGCTTCCAGCTTCGAATGGCTGGGATGCCGTATACCACAAGCTGAGGCGGAGAGGTGCGTTCGATTTTCCAGTGCTCGGCGTCGCTGCCTGGATACAGTGGAAGGGAAAGAATGTCGCGGCTGCGCGCATTGTCCTGGGGGGCGTGGCGAGTTACCCGCAGGAGGTCGCGGAGGCGGGTGCGGCCCTCGAGGGTGCACCGCTCACTGACGACGCTATCGCGGCTGCGGCTGACGCGGCGTACCGACCCTCTAAGCCAATGGACAACACAGATTTCGACCTATCCTGGCGCAAGCAGATGACCCGCGTCTATGTGGCTCGCGCGCTCCAGGAGCTGCGAGATCGCGCGGGAGCATGACCACGAGGCGGGGGTAGGATGGTTCGTATGTCGCGTTACGCGCTCGCGTTTGCGGCCGTCGCCGCCCTTTTCTCAGCTCGCGCTCTCCCGGCGCAGATCAACCTGCGCACTGTCAGCGGTACGGTGCGCGACATCGCGGGGCAACCGGTCGATCAGGTTCAGGTTCTCGCCATGACGGCCGGGCGAAAGACGCTGACCGGCGCGGACGGACGCTTCCAGATCGACAGCCTGGAGCAGGGAGAGGAGCGGTTTCTCTTCCGCCGCCTCGGCTTCAATCCCGTCGAAGTCACCGTTGTCATCGACAGCGCCGGAGCGGAACTCAGCGCGCGTTTGACGCCCGTGGCACAGGAGCTGAAGCCGGTCGTGATCCGCGGCCGCCGCAGCGGCGTGGTTGGCACGGTTTCAAACATCTACGATCGCCCGATCGCGGGCGCGGAAGTGGTGGTGCTCGGCGGTGCGGTCGCGACGACGACCGACAGCCTGGGTCGCTTCAGCCTGCCGACCGTCACGGCCGGAACGTTCATGCTGATGGTCCGGAAGCGCGGTTACTTCGCGCTGCGGCACGCGGTGACATTGCCCGTGGGCGAGGCGCTGGATGTCTCGCTACTCCTCGGCCCAGTGCCTGATGGCTTGAGCAATCGGCGGGTCAGCCGGCTGGCGGGGTTTGGCGGTACGCTCGACGCGGCGTGGGACGCTCATGCCTCACGGCGGGTGCGGTGCAGCGGCGGAAACTCCGTCTTTATCCCCCGGGAAGAGCTCGCAGAGCTCCGGGAGTTGCGGCTGGATCTCGCCTTACCACGCGCGACCTCGGCTATGGCAAAAGGCTTCGGACCGGCTGAGCTGCGCCGGTACGCGATCTTCATCGACGGGCAAAACGGGGAAGGCTGGCCGCTCTCGGCGATTGCGGCAGATCAGGTCGAGGCAGTGGAGATCTACCGTGGTGGGCGCCAGCGCTCACCCACCAGTATCGTCCCCTGGAGCATGACGCCGTCATCGCCGTCGTTCGGGATGGGGTCGACCTGCCCTGCAGGGACGATCTGGGTGTGGCTGCGTTAGGCTTTCCCCGCCGGAGCGGTTGCTAGCCCCTCGATCTCCGCCGCAGCTTTCGTCAGAATCTCAGCGACGCTCTTGCGCGCGGCATCGTTTTCGGCTTTCCAGCCGGTCCGGTAAACTGCCTTCACGAGATGCCCTAGCGCCCGATTGACCTCGGCCATCGAGCCACCCACGGTGCGTTCGACTGTCTCGGTCACGCGATCGAAGATGTCTTCGACGATGTCCTTGTGTTCGTCCAAAAAAGCCCGTCCTGTGTCGGTGATTTCGTAGACCTTCTTGCCTTCGACATCGCGCGCCACGACGAGACCTTCGTCCTCGAGCCACTGCAGCGTCGGGTAGACGGTGCCCGGTGACGGGGAGTAACAGCCGTGCATCCGCTCTTCCAGCTCCTTCATAACCTCGTATCCATGATGTGGCTTATCGCGCAGGAGCTTCAGAATGACGTACTTCATGTCGCCGGCGCCGAACCACTGCCGGCGCCAACTCCGGGGTCCGCGTCCGCGAAAGCCCCATGCCCGGGGACCGAACGCAAAACCGAACCCCTCCCATCCGGACTTCCCGCCCATCTTGGCCTCTTGTGAGATGTTACGTCACGATATTCTTACACGATATATCTTGTCAAGACCCCGTTTTTGCTAAGTGTGCGCCAAGTCACTATTTGACTTATGCTTGCATGTTCGAAGGCCGCCCGTACATTGCAGCCACGTTAAACCCCTAGGTATCCACGCCCGCGCCCGGGAGAGGAGCCGCAATGTCAGTGCAAGTCACGCCGCACCCCTCGTGGGTCGCGGACCTGGATTCGACGCTGGAGCCCAGACGTCAGGCCATTCTCGACACGCCGGTCATCATCGACGCGTCGGAGAACCAACTGGTGGACGGTCAGATCCAGAATTTTCTCGTGGCGTTCTATCCGATTATCCGCGACTTTCCCCAGTGGCTGCAGATGCTGCTCGACCGCTCTCCCCCGATGGGCCGGGAGTTCTTCACTGACAATATTCGGGTCGAGCGCCGGCACGACGCGATGTGGCGGGCCATGGGGGACGGCTTCAACGTGCACAAGAAACGGTTCCAGGAGCCGGAGCCGATGCTGCCTGAGACCAAGAAGTTCCACGCCTACCTGACCGACATGTGCCGCAACGCCGAGTTTGGTCAGGCGGTCTCGGCCACGAACTACGCGGTCGAGGGCGTGGCGCAGAAGATCTCCGAAAAAGCCCTCCGGGGCCTCGCCAAGAACGAGAAAATCGGTCCGCGCGGCCGCTGGTGGCTCGAGGAGCACGCCAAGTACGACGATGAGCACCCGATCCATGCGCTCGAGATCATCAAGGACTGCGTCAAACGAGGCAGCGATGACCCCGACAAGATCACCCAGTCGGCCCTCGAAAGCCTCGAGCTGATGCGCTTCTCGATGGAGGCGTCTTATCACGCGTGAGTAAAGCTCGTCGCGTCTCGCCGACCCGAGGAACCGGGGCAAGCACTGCGGCAGGCAAAGGTCCGCTGGTCGACCTGCTGCAGGCGGCAACCGACATCGTCGCAGCGTTGCCGGATGCCGTCGTCGTCACCGGGCGTGATCGGCGAGTGCTCGCGGCAAACCAGGCCGGCGCGGAAATGCTCGGCTGGCAGGTGTCCGACATCGTCGGGCAGGCAATCGCCGACAGCCTATCGCCGAACGAGCGAAACCACGTCGCCACGCGCGAGGACCGCGTTCTCGGCGGGGAGACGCAGCGGTACGAGACCCGAATCGTCAATCACACCACCAGTGAAGAGCGCGACGTGGCCGTTTCGAGCGGTCCGTTTCGCATGCACGGTGAGATCATCGGCACCGTCGCCACTCTTCGCGATATCACAGAGCCCAAGCGCGCCCAGGAGACGCTGGCGCGCTCCGAAGCCCGCTACCGGCACCTGGTCGAATCGGCGTCCGACGCGATCGTCACCCTGGACGCGAACGGCCGGTTCACCACGGTCAACCACGCCGCGGAAAACATCTCCGGCTACAAGCGCGAAGAGCTGGTCGGCCAGTGGTTCGCACCCATGCTCCCCGACGACGACTTGCCCAAGGCGCTGGCCCATTTCCAGCAGGCGCTCGCCGGCGAAACAGGGCTGTTCGAGTCGCAGTTTTACCGGAAGGACGGCGAGGTCCGCACGATCGCGATCACCTACTCGACGCCGCAGAAGGATGAGGAAGTGTTGTGTCTCATCCGCGACGTCACCGACCAGAAGATGCTGCAGGAGCAGCTCATCCAGTCGGAAAAAATGTCGGCGATCGGGCAGCTGGTCTCCGGCGTGGCGCACGAGCTGAACAACCCGCTCGCCGGTATCTCCGCATTCGCCCAGCTGCTCCTCGCCGAGAAGCGCTTCCCGCCCGATCAGCGCACAGCGGCGGAGACGATCTACAGCGAGGCGCGCCGCGCCAGCCGCATCGTGCAGAACCTGCTGACGTTCGCGCGCCAGCATAAAGCCGAAAAAGTCCAAACCGCGATCAACCAGGTGCTCGACGACACCCTCGAGCTGCGGGGCTACGAGCTCCGCGTCCGCGGCATCGACGTCCGGCGCGAATACGACGAATCGATTCCGGACACCATGGCCGACGCGCACCAGCTCCAGCAGGTGTTCCTGAACCTCATCACGAACGCCGAGCAGGCGATGGAGCAGCGGGACGGCCACCATCACCGCCTGACGGTGCGCACCCGCCGGAACGCCGAAGCGATCCGGATCGAGGTCGAGGACACAGGCGCCGGGATTCCAGCGAACCTGATCGAGCGGATCTTCAACCCCTTCTTCACCACCAAGCCCACGGGTTCAGGCACGGGACTCGGCCTTTCGATCTCGCTGGGGATCGTGCGCGAGCACGAGGGTCGGATCTGGGCCGAAAACGGGCCTCAAGGCGGTGCCCGGTTCGTGGTCGAGATCCCGGTCACCGAGCCACGGACCTCAGGGGAGCACACCGCCGTCCCGCAGGTCCAGCCCACGGGCAGCGACCGCCTGCGCGTGCTCGTGGTGGATGATGAAGCGTCGGTCCGCGTGTCGCTGCAGCGCTACCTGGCCGGGAAGGGCCATGATGTCGAGACGACGGCCAGCGGCGAGGACGCTCTCGTTCGCCTCAAGGCGTCGAAGTACGACGCCGTCATCGTCGACATGCGCATGCCGGACCTTTCCGGCGAGCAGCTCTTCGAGCGCCTCCGCAGTAACGACCCTGCCCACGCCGAGCGCGTGATCTTTACGACTGGGGACCTGGTAAACGAGCAGATGCGCCGCTTCCTCGACGGGACCGGGCGGCCTTGCGTCCCCAAGCCATTCGAGTTCGCTTCTTTCGATCAGGCATTGCCCGCGGCACGACGTCGCGCGTAGCAGCCAAACCTCAACTCCGTTCCGGTATCCCAATGCGCCCAGGCCTCACCCTGTTGGCCGTCGTGTCTCTCGCATCCTCGCTCCATGCTCAGGAGCCGTTCGACTTCTACTCGCGCGGCCCGTATCGACCCGCCGTGCCGCGCCCCGAAACGATCACCGGCTACGCCGCCGGCGACCAACACACCATGTACGCAGTGATGCAGCACTATCTCGACACCTTGGTCGCCACTGCAAGCGACCGCGTGCGCATCGAGACCTGGGGTCGCACCACGGAGTACCGGCCCATCCGGGCCCTGATCATTTCCGATCCCGCGAACCTCGCGAAGCTCGATCAGATCCGAGGCGGACTCGCCGAGCTGGCGGATCCGCGCAAGACATCGGCGGCGCGGGCGGCGGCAATTGCGGCGCAAAGCCCGGCCGTGGCGGTCTTCCAGTACTCGGTCCACGGCGACGAACCGGCGGGGTTCGAAGCTGCGATGCAGGTCGCCTACCAGCTCGCCGCATCGGACGAGCCGCAGACCCTCGAGATCCTGAAGTCCGTGGTCCTCGTGCTCAATCCCTCGGCGAATCCCGATGGGCATGAGCGCTTCGCCGCCTGGTACAACTCCGTCGGCGTCGGCGCCGAGCACCCCTGGGCCTTTGAGCAGGGTGAGCCCTGGAGCATTACCGGCCGCTACAGTCATTACCGGTTCGACATGAACCGCGACCTGCTCGCGCAGAGCCAGCCCGAGGTCCGGGCAATGATGGACGGTATCCTGCGCTGGCGCCCGCAGGTGTTCGTCGACCATCACTCCACGACGTCGAGCTTCTTCTTCCCGCCGGTGGCGCAGGCGGTGAACATGAACCTGCCACCGCAGACGACGAGGTGGTTCGCGACGTACGGCCGCGGCAACGCGGCGGCGTTCGATCGCTACGGCTGGCAGTACTACGTGGGCGGGGTGTTCGACTTTTTCTACGTTGGCTACTGGGACGAATGGACCACGTTTCAGGGCGCCACCGGGATGACGTACGAGACCGACGGCGGGCCGGAATTCCGGAAGCGTCGCGATGATGGCACGATCACGACGCTGCGCGACGGTATCGCGCACCACTTTGTCGCGTCGCTGGCCACCCTGGAGACCACGGCCAAGAACCGTCAGAGCCGTTTACTCGATTACTACGACTTCCGTCGCTCGGCGATGGCCGAGGCGGCGACCGATCGGATGAAGCGCGTCGTGATCGTCCCCGGCAACGACCCCCAGTCGGCCGCGCATGTGGTCGGGTTACTGCTCCGGAACGGGATCGAGGTGACGCGCCTGCGTCAGCCTGTCGGGTCGCGTGTCGCGCACTCCTACATCAGCCCGGGCACGACTGCCATCGCGCGGACGTTCCCGGCCGGCAGCTATGTGATCGACCTGAACCAGCCGCAGCGGCGGCTGGCGAAGGGCATGCTGGAGCCGCAGGCCAGCATGGACCGATCGTTCGTGCAGCGGGAAGTCGGGAAATTTCAGCGCAACCGGCGGCGCGGCGAGGACGCGGACAAAGAGGACTACGGGTTTTACGACATCACCGCCTGGTCGTTGCCGCTGTCGTTCAATCTCGACGCCTACTGGACGGAAGATGCGGGGGTTGCCGGTGACGCGGTCACCGATTCGATCGTGCCGCCACCGCCAGCGGCCACGCGCGCCGTCAGCGCCTACGCCTTTCTGAACGACAGGCCGGGAGCGGCACGGTTGGCCCTCGCGCTCGAGGCCGAAGACTTCAAGCTGGCGGTGACCAGGCAGCCGATTCTCATCGGCGGCCGGACCTATCCGCGGGGGACGTTCGTCGCCCGCGTGCAGCGCAATCCGGCCAGCCTGCACGACCGCGTTGTCGCCTTAGGGCCCGCCCAGGGCGTGCCTGTTTTTTCACTCCAGACGGCGTTTCCGGACACTGGCGACGCCGGCATCGGCTCCGAAGATGTCTCGGGGCTGCAC
>Ga0070705_100002044_pt1 | contig 10307 bp, 11 predicted proteins | sample KBSK5253metaG_FD_65455 | JGI IMG/M metagenome (GOLD analysis project Ga0070705, IMG submission 65455) | Corn, switchgrass and miscanthus rhizosphere microbial communities from Kellogg Biological Station, Michigan, USA - KBS K5-25-3 metaG | ecosystem: Host-associated > Plants > Roots >... | reverse complement strand
TCGGCCGCCTTGACCGACATGCGGTGCGCGAGCTCACCCACGGTGATGGTTTCCGGCACCGCGATGTCGCGCACCACGGGCTCGGTGGGCGCGGCAAAGGTGCTCGTCTCGGCCCCGGCGGCCGGGCGGTGCCGCGTACCGCCGCGTGCATGCCAGCCGGCCACGCCACCGCCGGCATCGCCGCGCGTCTTGATGGTGCGCCGACGTGCCGAATCGTCGCGCAGCACCGTGGTCGGCTTCGCCTTCTTCGGCTTCTTGTCGACCTTGGCATCGGCGGCGGGCTTGGGCGCGTGCAGCGTGGTCGCCGGGGCGGCGGGCGCCGCCGCGCTCGCGGCCGCCGCCGCGGCTTCCGCGGCCTTCTGCTCGGCTTCCTTCTTCTCGCGCTCCTGCTTCTCGCGCAGCTCGGCCGCCTGGATCTCGGCCAGCTGCTGCTGGCGGCGCGATTCCTCCTCGCGCAGCTCGAGCTCCTTGGCGTCGACCGCGGGCGGCGCGGGCGGCGGCGGGGGCGGCGCCTCGGCGGCGACGGCGGCGGCGGTGACCTCCGCCGGGTCGCGCTTGACGAAGACGCGCTTCTTGCGCACCTCGACCTGCACGGTGCGGTACTTGCCGCTCGCGTCGGTCTTGCGGATCTCGCTCGTCTGCTTGCGCGTGAGGGTGATCTTGTTCTTGCTGTCGGCGGAGCCGTGCGTCTTCCTCAGATGCTCGAGCAGGCGCGACTTGTCGCTGTCGCTGAGCGAGTCCTCGGGGGCGCGCTTGTCGACGCCCGCGGCGCGCAGCTGCTCGAGCAGCACCGAAGGCGGGACCTTCAGCTCGCTCGCGAACTGGGCAACGCTCGTCTGGGCCATCGTTACGCCGCCTCCTTCTTCTCGCCCTGGGCGAACCAGTGGGCGCGCGCGGCCAGGATCAGCTTCTTCGCCTTCTCGGCATCCATGCCGGTCATCTCGGAGAGCTCGTCCACCGCGAGATCGGCGAGATCGTCGCGCGTGCGCACGCCGCGCTCGACCAGCTTCGCGGCGAGCTGCGTGTCCATGCCATCGAGCTTGAGGAGCTCCGGATCGACGCCTTCCATCTTTTCCTCGTTCGCGATCGCCGCGACCAGCAGCGCGTTGCGCGCGCGATTGCGCAGCTCGTTCACCGTGTCCTCGTCGAGCGACTGGATTTCCAGGAGCTCGTTGATCGGCACGTAGGCGATCTCTTCGAGGGTGGAGAAGCCCTCCTCGATGAGGATATTGGCGACTTCCTCGTCCACGTCGAGCTTCTCCATGAAGTGCTGCTTGATGCGGCCGCTCTCCTCCTGCTGCTTCTTGGTGGATTCTTCTTCGGTCATCAAATTGATCTGCCAGCCGGTGAGTTCGGAGGCGAGCCGCACGTTCTGGCCGCTGCGGCCGATCGCCACCGCGAGGTTCTCCTCGTCGACCACCACATCCATCGCGTGCTTCTCCTCGTCCACCACGATGGAGGACACTTCCGCCGGCGCCAGCGCGCCGATCACGAACTGTGCCGGGTCGGGCGACCAGAGCACGATATCGACCCGCTCACCGGCAAGCTCCTGCGTCACCGCCTGCACGCGCGAGCCGCGCATGCCGACGCAGGTGCCGATCGGGTCGATGCGCTTGTCGTTGGTGTGCACCGCGATCTTCGCGCGGATGCCCGGGTCGCGAGCGGCCGACTTGATCTCGAGCAGTCCTTCCTCGATCTCGGGCACCTCCAGCTCGAACAGCTTCATGATGAACTGCGGCGCAGTGCGCGAAAGGATCAGCTGCGGCCCGCGCGCCTGCCGGTCGATCTTCATCACCCAGGCGCGCACGCGGTCGCCGACCCGCAGGTTCTCCTTCGGGATCATGTGCTCGCGCGGCAGCAGCGCCTCCAGGCGGCCGGACTCGATGATGGCGTTGCCGCGCTCCATGCGCTTCACCGTGCCGGTGACCAGCTCGTCGCCGCGGGCGAGGAAATCGTTGAGTATTTGCTCGCGCTCGGCGTCGCGGATGCGCTGCAGGATCACCTGCTTCGCGGTCTGCGCGCCGATGCGGCCGAACTCGACGTTGGGCAGTGGCTCCTCGATGACGTCGTCGACCTTGGCGTCGGCTTTGCCTTTGTCCTGCGCTTCCTCGACCGACAACATCTGCGCGGTGTTCCACTCGGGCGTCTCGTCGGGCAGCACCTTCCAGCGCCGGAACGTCTCATAGGCGCCCGTGTTGCGGTCGACGTGCACCCGCACGTCGATGTCCTCGGTGTACTTCTTCTTCGTCGCCGAGGCGAGCGCCATCTCGAGGGCGCCGAACACGATGTCGCGCGGCACGTTCTTCTCGCGCGCCAGCACGTCGACCAGCATCACCAGTTCACGATTTCCCGCCTGCTGCACCTTAGCGACCACTTTTCCTCACAATTCGGGCACCAGGCGCGCGCGCTCGACATCGCCGAGCTCGAGCTCCACCAGCCTGCCCTCCAGTTCAATATTGACGCGGCTTCCTTCCGCGCCCCGCAGCACGCCGACGAACCGGCGCCGGCCGGTCGCATCGGGCGTGCGCATCCGCACGTCCGCCTTGTGGCCGGCGAAGCGCACGAAGTCGGCACGGCGCCGTAGCGGCCGGTCGAGCCCGGGAGAGGAAACCTCGAGGCGCTCGTAGTTGACGCCTTCGACCTCCAGCACACGCGAAAGCTGTCGGCTCACCGCCGCACAGTCCTCCACGCCGATGCCGCCCGGCTTGTCGATGAAGAGACGCAGCATCCGTCCTCCATTCGCCGCCTGCAGGTCGACGAGCTCGTACCCCATGCCGGCCACCACCGGCTCGACTACCGCTTCCAATGCCGCCATAAATCGCCGCGCCGCCGCTGAAACAAAAAATGGGCCGAAGCCCATCGTTTTCCAGCGCCATCAAAGCTTTTGAAGTTTAACAGGATTTGGTATCTCGCGCCACTGTCTCGGCCGCAGATCGCGCGGCAACTCCACCGGCCCGTAGCGCACGCGCAGCAGTCGGCTGACGCGCGCGCCGACCGCCTCGAACATACGCCGCACTTCGCGCTTGCGGCCTTCCTTGAGCATCACGCGGTACCAGCGGTTGGCGCCACCCGCCGGCCGCGGATCGGCCGCCTCGATGCGCTCGAATGCAGCGCGTCCATCCTCAAGTTGCACGCCGCGCCGCAGCCGCTCGAGCTCCGCTCTGCCCAGCGCTCCCTCGACCCGCACCGCGTATTCGCGCTCCACGCCATAGCGCGGATGCATCAGCCGGTTGGCGAGCTCGCCGTCGTCGGTAAAGAGCAATAGCCCGGCGCTGTTGGCGTCGAGCCGTCCAACCGCAATCCAGCGACCGGGCGGCAGCCGGCTGAAGACCGTGGGCCGCCCCGCGGGGTCGTGCCGCGTGACGAGCTCGCCTTCAGGCTTGTTGTATATGAGGACGCGGGCGGTGGATTTCGAGGCCAGCTCGACCGGCCGCCCATCCACCGCGATGGCGTCTGCCGGTGCGGCACGATCGCCCAGCCGGGCCACCCGCCCGTTCAGCGTTACGCGGCCGGCTTCAATCCAGGATTCGATTTCGCGCCGCGAGCCGAGGCCGGCGGCGGCCAGGAGCTTCTGAAGGCGCTCAGCCTTCGGTGCCGGTGGCGGCGGTGGGCTCGGCTTCGGCCGCAGGTTCGGAGTTTGCGGGTCGCACGCCCGCTTCGGCGGTCGGGACCGGTTCGAGCTGCAAAGTCTGGGCAATCTCCTCGAGCGGCGGCAGCTCTTCGAGCGAGCGCAGGCCGAGGTCGTCGAGGAATTTGCGTGTCGTCGCGTAGAGCGCCGGGCGACCCGGCGTTTCGCGGTGGCCGACGACGTCGATCCAGCCGCGTGCCTCCAGCGTCTGGATGATCTGCGTCGAGACCGTCACGCCACGCACGTCTTCGATGTCGCCGCGCGTCACCGGCTGCCGGTAGGCGATGATGGCGAGCGTTTCCATGACCGCGCGCGAGTAGCGCGGCGGCTTTTCCGGTGCGAGGCGCTCGATATACGGATGGAAATCGGCGGCGGTCTGGAAGCGCCAGCCGCTCGCCACGTGCACCAGCTCCACTGCCCGCCCCTTCCATTCGTCGGCAAGCTCGGCAAGCAGGTTACGCAACGTGTCGGGAGCAAGCTCGCCGTCGAAGAGCTTCTTCAGCTCGGGTAGGCCAAGGGGCTCCGGTGAGGCGAGGAGCGCAGCTTCGAGAATTCTTTTGACTTCAGCTGGACTGCGCATACGCTAATTTAACGTAAATCGGCGCGAAGCACTCGGATTGCGTGATCTCGACCAGCATCTCGCGGGCGAGCTCGAGCGTCGCAAGGAAAGTCACCACCAGCACGGCGACGCCGCGGCTCGGATCGAAAAGCTCCGAAAACTCAAGCACCCTTCGCTGGCGCAGGTGGCGCAGGATGCCGCTCATGTGCTCGCGCACCGAAAGCTCTTCGCGCGAGATGTGGTGGTGACGCGACATGCGCGCCCGGTGCAGCAGCGTGCGCCAGGCTTCCGCCAGGTCGCGTGGCTGCACCTGCGGCAGCCGCTCGGCGATGGTGCGCTCGATCCACACCGAGATGGCGATGACATCGCGCCCGGCCTGCGGCAGCTCGTCGAGCGCATGCGCCGCCTTCTTGATCTGCTCGTACTCCAGCAGCCGGCGCACGAGCTCCGCGCGCGGATCTTCTTCGGTCGGCTCGGCGCAGGGCGGCCGTGGCAGGAGCAGCCGCGACTTGATCTCCATCAGCATCGCCGCCATCACCAGGTACTCGGCAGCGAGCTCCAGGTTCTTCGCCCGCATGATGTCGACATACTCGAGATACTGGCGCGTGAGCGGCGCCATCGGAATGTCCAGGATGTTCAGATTTTCCTTGCGGATCAGGTACAAGAGGAGATCGAGCGGGCCTTCGAACGCTTCCAGCACTACTTCCAGCGCATCGGGCGGGATGTAGAGGTCGGTCGGCAGGTCGATCACCGGCTCGCCGTAGAGGCGCGCCATCATGCGTAGGCCATCCCCATTGCGTCGCGCACCTCGCGCATTGTCTCCATGGCGAGCCGCCGCGCCTTCTCGCAGCCGTCGGCGATGATGTTCTTCACGAGGGTCGGATCATCGAGATAGGCCTGCGCGCGCTCGCGAATCGGCGCGAGCTCGGCCTGGATCGCCTCGATCACCGGCTGCTTGCACTCCAGACAGCCGATTCCTGCGGTGGTGCATCCTTTCTGGACCCATTGTTTTCGTTCTGCATCGGAATATACGAGATGCAGCGCCCAAACGGGGCATTTTTCTGGCGTCCCGGGATCGGTGCGCTTCACGCGCGCCGGATCGGTTGGCATGGTGCGTATCTTTTTCGCCACCGACTCAGGCTCCTCGCGCAGCGCGATGGTGTTGCCGTAGGACTTGGACATTTTCTGGCCGTCCAGGCCCGGCATCTTCGCCGCCTCGGTCAGCAGCGCCTCGGGCTCGACCAGGATTTTCTTGCCGCCGCCCTCGAGCCAGCCGTAGAGCCGCTCGCGGTCGCCGCGCGACAGATTCTGCTGCTCATCGAGCAGCGCCTGCGCTCGCGCGAGCGAGTCGCCATCGCCTTGCTCGAGGAACTTGGTGCGCAGCTCATTCAAGAGGCGCGACTTCTTCGTGCCCATCTTGCGCACCGCAGCCTTCGCCTTGTCCTCGTAGCCGGGCTCGCGCCCATACAGGTGGTTGAAGCGCCGCGCCAGCTCGCGCGTGAACTCGACGTGCGGCACCTGATCCTCGCCCACCGGCACGTACTTGGCGCGGTAGATCAGGATGTCGGCGGATTGCAGCAGGGGATAGCCCAGGAAACCATAAGTTGCAAGATCGCGGTCGGCGAGCTTCTCGATCTGGTCCTTGTAGGTCGGCACGCGCTCGAGCCAGCCAAGCGGCGCCATCATCGAGAGGAGCAGGTGCAGCTCGGCGTGCTCGGGCACGTGCGACTGGATGAAGAGGATCGCCTGGCTCGGGTCGACACCGGCCGCGAGCCAGTCGATCACCATCTCCCAGCCGTTCTGCTCGAGGTTCGCCGGGCGCTCATAGTCGGTGGTCAGCGCGTGCCAGTCGGCGACGAAGAAGAGGCAGGTGTATTCGGCCTGCAGGCGGATCCAGTTCTTGAGCACCCCGTGGTAGTGCCCGAGATGCAGGCTGCCCGTCGGCCGCATGCCGGAGAGCACCCGGGTTTCGTACATCTAGAGGAACACCATGGCGCGGACCAGCGCCTCGGATTCGAAAAGGAGCGGGCTCAGCACCAGGCTGAGCGCATTCGAGCCGTAGATCGGCAGGAAAAGCAGCACCAGGAGCAGCGGCACGCCCCAGGGCTCGAGCTTGGCGAAGCGCCAGGCGGCGCGCGTCGGCAGCAGGCTGGTGAGAATGCGCCCGCCGTCGAGCGGCGGGATCGGCAAGAGATTGAGCAGCATGAACACGAGGTTCACCAGCACACCCGCGGCGCTCACGCCGATCACGAACTCGGCGGCGCCATTGCCGTAATCCTTCACCGCATCGATGAGGCCGGTCGTGCCGCCAAGCTGCGTCACTTCGCGCCACGCATCCGGGCGAGCGCTCAGGCTGATGCTCGCGCGCAGCAGGAGCGCCCAGGCGAGCGCCATGGCGAGGTTTGCGAACGGTCCGGCGGCGGCGACCCAGGCCATGTGCTGGCGCGGCTTTCGCAGCGCGGAGTAATTCACCGGCACGGGCTTCGCCCAGCCGAAAAGCAACTTGCCAGCGGAAGCGACGAGAATGATGAGCGGCACGACCACCGTGCCGAGCACGTCAATGTGGCGGATCGGATTCAGGCTGATGCGTCCCTGCGCATGCGCGGTCATGTCGCCGAAATGGCGCGCGACATAGCCGTGGGCGGCTTCGTGTAGCGTGATTGCGAGCAGGACCGGGAGGGCGTAAAGGGCGAACGTTTGCGCGATCGCCTGAAGATTTAGATCCATCTTTCTTTGACGCGGGATTCTATCAGACGGCCTCCACCGCGAAGGGGTCGAGCGAGCCGCGGCCCTTGCGCAACACCACCGGCGTATCGCCGGTGAGATCGATCACCGTGCTCGGCTCGGCACCGCAGGAGCCCGAGTCGATTACGAGCTCGAGCTCGCGCTCCAAGCGGCTGCGGATCTCGCTCGGATCCGAGAGCGGCTGCTCGCTGCCCGGCAGGATGAGCGTCGACGACAGCATCGGCTCGTCGACTTCGGCAAGCAGCGCCTGCGCCACCGCGTGTGCGGGGACGCGCACGCCGATCGTCTTTCGCTTCGGATGCAGCAGGCGGCGCGGCAGCGAGCGCGTCGCGCGCAGGATGAAGGTATAGCTTCCGGGCGTGACGCGCTTGATCAGCCGAAAGCGCGCGTCGTCGACGATCGCGTATGCGCCGACTTCGGAGAGATCCCGGCACATCAGCGTGAGATGATGGCGCGCATCCACAGCGCGGATATCTCTCAGCTTCTCGATTGCCCGGGTCGCCGCCTGCATGCAGCCAAGTGCGTAGCACGAGTCGGTCGGATACGCGATGAGACCGCCGCCGCGCAGGATGTGGCCCGCGCGCCGCATCAGCCGGATCTGCGGATGGGTCGGATGTACGGAGAAGAACTGCGCCATCAGCTCCGGAGGAACTCTTCGATCAGCCGGGCCACCGCGACAGGCTGATCGTGGTGCAGCATGTGGCCGGCCTGCGCTACCGTGGCGTAGCGCAGCGTCGGGAATTGCGCGCGCCGCTCGGCGTAGTCGGCGCTGTCGAGGCCAAGGCGCTTGAGTGCCGCGGTTTCGGCGCCGTCCACCCACAGCACGGGCGCGCTCACGTGCTGCCAGCAGGCACGCACCTCCTCGTAGCGGTAGAGCACCGGGTTCACGATCTTGTGCGCCGGATCACCGCGTAGCACGACGCCGCCCTTGCCATCGTCGCGTCCCCAGTGGCGCGCGAGGAATTCGGCGCGCTCGGCGGTCAGCCGCGGATTGCCCGCGCGCAAGCGCTCGGCAAGCTGCGCGTAGCTTGCATAGGGCCTGAATCCCGGGCGATCGTGCAGCTCCGCGAGCCAGCGCGCGTAGCGGCGCGGTGCATCCTCGGGCTGGGTCGTCGCGAGGCCGAATCCTTCGAGGTTGACGAGCTTTGCCACGTGCTCCGGCGAGATGCCGGCGTACATGCACGCCACGTTGCCGCCGAGACTGTGCCCGACGAGGTGCACCGCCTCGCCGCAGGCGAACGCTCGCAGCAGGAAGTCCAGATCCGCGATGTAGTCCGGAAACCAGTAGCAATCGGACTTGCCCCAGTCGGTGAGCCCATAGCCACGCCAGTCCGGCGCATAGACATCCCAGCGCTCGGCGAACGCATCGACCAGGAACTGAAACGACGCCGACACATCCATCCAGCCGTGCAGCAGTACGAGCTTCGGCGCACCCGGCGCTGCCCAATGGCGCACGTGATAGCGCAAGCCGCGAATGTCGAAATAGCGGGATTCGGCCGCGCGCATCGACTTATGATATCTGCATGCCGTTCTTCTCTTTGGGCGAACGCCGCGTCGAGCTCATCGGTAGCAACCATTACATCGCGTACGACGCGACGCTGGTCGGCTCCATCACCTTGCACGCGGACGCCAACATCTGGTTCAAGGTCGTGATCCGCGCCGAGAACGACCGCATCACCATCGGCCAGGGCACGAACGTGCAGGATGCCTCGGTGCTGCACGTCGATCCGGGATACCCGATGACGCTCGGCCGCATGGTGAGCATCGGCCACAAGGTGATGCTGCACGGCTGCACCATCGGCGACGGCACGCTTATCGGCATCAACAGTGTGGTGCTGAACGGCGCGAAGATCGGCAAAGGCGTGCTGGTCGGCGCCAACACGCTGATCACCGAGGGCAAGGAGATTCCGGACGGCGTGCTGGTGCTGGGCTCGCCCGGCAAGGTGGTGCGCGAGCTCAAGCCCGAGGAGCGCGACAACCTGCTTGGCATCGCGCGCGGCTACGTGGCGCGCGCGCATCTCTATCGCGAGGAGCTGCGCCCGACGCCGCAGTCGCGCGCGCGGCGTGTCAGCGGCGCTACTTAGGCGCCATGCGGATCGCGCCGTCGAGGCGGATGGTCTCGGCGTTCAGCATCTCGACCTCGACGATCGCCTTCACGAGCTGCGCATACTCGGCCGGCCGGCCGAGGCGCGAGGGAAACGGCACCTGTCTTCCGAGCGACTCCTGCGCCTCCTTCGGCAGTCCCATCAGCATCGGCGTCTCGAAGATGCCCGGCGCGATGGTGCACACGCGAATGCCGTTGCGCGAAAGGTCGCGCGCAATCGGCAGCGTCATGCCGACCACGCCGCCCTTGGACGCCGAATAGGCGGCCTGGCCGATCTGGCCGTCAAACGCGGCCACCGAGGCGGTGTTGACGATGACGCCGCGCTCGCCCGCGGCATTCGGCATGGCCTTCGCCATCGCATCGGCCGCCAGCCGAATCATGTTGAACGTGCCGAGCAGGTTCACCTTCAGCACGCGCTCGAAGCGCCCGAGGTCATGCGGCGCTTCCTTGCCGAGCGTGCGCTCGGCGATCGCGATGCCCGCGCAGTTCACCAGCACCTGCACGCCGCCATACTCCTTGAGCGCGAGCGCCACCGCGGCTTTGCCGTCGGCCTCGGAGGCCACATCGGTCTTGGCGAAGCGGCCGCCGAGCTCGCGGGCGAGCTTCTCACCCGCTTCCACCTGCATGTCGGCGATGACGACTTTGGCGCCGTTCTCGGCCGCCATGCGCGCGGTCGCCGCACCGAGCCCTGATGCGCCACCGGTGACGAGGAACACGCTGTTCTTGATCTGCATCGGCTGCTCCCGGGGGAATAAGTAAATGCCGGAAAAAATTCGCCGATAATTCTAACCTCATGCAGCTTGGCTTCGGCATCACCTTCCCGGATCTGTATGAACGCGACGGCCTCATCAAAGTCGATGCGGCGTTCCTCGCGTTCCTCGGCGAAGCCGACCGCGCGCTGGCGGATCGGCTGAGCGCCGCTCGCGCCGATCCGCCGTCGGGATTGCCGGAGTCACAGCTCCTCATCGCACTCGCGCCGCAGGTCGAGGATTTCATCGCCAAGCTGTTTGGCATCGAGCGCGAGGCGCGCGCCTTGGCAGAGCGCCACAACGAGCTCGCGCCGCTCTATTCGGTGAAGCGGCAGTTCGTACAACGCCGTGCCCTGCACAAGGTGAAGCCCGCCGATGTCGCGAGCTTCGATGCGCAGGCGACCGCCCGGCAGCTCTTCGGTGGCGATTTCACCGAGCTCGACTTCGCGCGCCAGGTGACCGCATGGCTCGCGAACGAAGCTGAGCATGCGCGCGAACTCGAGCTCGCCGCGCGCTACGCGA
>Ga0070705_100002041_pt1 | contig 10319 bp, 9 predicted proteins | sample KBSK5253metaG_FD_65455 | JGI IMG/M metagenome (GOLD analysis project Ga0070705, IMG submission 65455) | Corn, switchgrass and miscanthus rhizosphere microbial communities from Kellogg Biological Station, Michigan, USA - KBS K5-25-3 metaG | ecosystem: Host-associated > Plants > Roots >... | reverse complement strand
CGGTCGATCACCCCGTCGGAATCGCAGGTGATGTCCTGCAGGGTGCCGCGCCGGGTGGGCGGCTCATTGAGCCGATGGATCGGGATGATCGGGAAGATCTGATCGATGGCCCAGTTGTCGGGCAACGACTGGAAGACCGAGAAGTTGCAGAAGTACCGGTCCACCAGCACCGCCTCGATGTGGGCGGCGATCTCGGGGTAGGCGCCCTTGTCGTCCGCGATGGCGCCGGCGATGGCGTTCAAGGTACAGAGGTAGAACTGCTCCGCGTCGGCCTTGTCCCGGAGCGAGAACACGCCGCTCGCGAAGTATTCCTGCGCCCGCTCCTTGGCGAAGACCACGTCGTGGAAGACCTCCTGCACGCGGTCCGGCGTGAACGACTCAAGGTCCCCCGCCATCTCGAGCAGCAGGGCGTGGGGCTCGGCACGGAGCGCCGGGACGACGGGGGCGTTGAGCGACTCGACGTCGATCACGTTCATCAGCAGCAGCGAGTGGTGCGCGGTGAGCGCCCGGCCGGACTCCGAGATGATGTTCGGCATGGGCAGCTCTTCGGAGCGGCACACGGTGCCGAGGGTGTAGACGACGTCGTTCGCGTACTCGCGCATCGAGTAGTTCACGCTGGCCTGGCGGGTGGAGCGCGAGCCGTCGTAGTCCACCCCGAGCCCGCCGCCCACGTCCACGTAGTCAAGGTGGCTGAACCCCATGCCGCGGAGCTCGGCGTAATAGCGGCTGATCTCCTCCAGACCGGCCTTGATCACCCGGATGTCCGGGATCTGGCTGCCGAGATGGAAGTGCACGAGGCGGAGCATGTCCTTGCGGTCGACGGCCGCGAGCCGATCGAGCAGCTTCACCAGCTCGATCGCGCCAAGGCCGAACTTGGACTTCTCGCCGGCGCTCTTGGCCCACCGCCCCGACCCTTCGCTCGCCAGTTTGATCCGGACGCCGACGGTCGGCTGCACCCCCATGTCCTCGGCGACGCGAAGGAGCACTTCCAGCTCGTTCAGCTGCTCCAGCACGATCATCACGGTGTGGCCGAGCTTCTGGCCCATGAGGGCGAGGCGCATGAACTCCTCGTCCTTGTACCCGTTGCAGACGATCAGGTGATGGGTGCTCTCGTTCAGGCCCAGCACGGCCATGAGCTCGGGCTTGCTGCCGCATTCCAGGCCGGCGCCGTGCGGCGTCCCGAACTCCACGATTTCCTGCACCACGTGGCGCTGCTGGTTCACCTTGACGGGGTACACTGTCGTATAGGTCCCGTCGTAGCCGAACTCCTTGATGGCGCTTTCGAACTGCCCGGCGAGCGCCTGGATCCGCGAGCGAAGGATGTCCGAGAAGCGGAGCAGGAGCGGCAGCCCGACGCCCTGCGCGTTCAGGTCGAGGGCGAGCTGGTAGAGGTCCAGTCCCCGCTTGGGATTGCCGTCGGGGTGGACGGTGACGTGCCCGGCCTCGTTGACCCGGAAATAGCCCTGACCCCAGCCGCTCATGTTGTAGAGCTTTTCGGAGTCCCGGGTCGTCCAGGTGGGCGGGGTGATGGTGGTGGCGATGAGTGTTCTCCTTGGTCGGTCAAAGCGTGCAAAGGTAACGAGTTACCAACCGGTTCGCCAGCGCTGAGTCAGGGTCGAATACCGTAGCGCAAGCGCAACAGCCCGACGGAGCGGGGCGTCACCCGGTGGCCCGGGACGACCTTGGGGCGCCGGATCTGAGGGGCCCGTGAGTCGTTGAGATCGCAGGAGTTGCCCCCGTCGGACGGGGTTGTGGCGGGGGCGGCACGAAGCTCGCTTCGTTCGTGGCGTGCAGCCGTAAGCTTCGATATTGCAAACGGTTGCACAGCTGTCTCAAGCTTCGCAGTCGAGGGTTCCATGCTATCGCTCACCCTGAATTCCGTGCGCCGCCTCCCCCCTGCCCTCAAGCTCGGGCTCCGGGTCGCCTATGCGCGTGCCTGGGAGGCATTGATAGATACCCACCAGACCCAAGCCGCGATGTTCATCACCCGGCTGGCCGACCGCCTGCCGCTCGAGGACTCGCTCGCAAGGTACTTCCGCGAGGTCGCCGTGCCCGTCGCGATGCAGGAAACGGTGCGGGCCCGTGCCCTGCTCGCTGTTGTGGACGCGATCCCAGCTGTGCCCGGCAACGATGACCACGCCGATCCCTGGCAACGTCTTCGACCGGACCGCATGGTCGAGGCCGTACGCCGCCGGGCGCAGTGGGTGGAGGAAACCACCCTCCGTTGCCGCATGACCGCTTGCTTGGCGGAGGCCGCCGTGAGCGCGACCCATACGCGCATGGCGGTCGAGGTCGCCGAGCTATTGGCGGATGCGATGCCGGCGGACGAGGCGCTCATGCTGTACCTCCGAAGCTTCGACCTCCCGACGCGGGATGGCGAAGCCGTCTTCCGTGCGGCCCTGGCCCAGCTAGCAGACCGCCGGCTTCCCGCCGCCGAGCGGCCCGCACTACACCTCAGGCCGCCCAAGCCCGCGCCGCGGCCTGCGCCCGTCACGGGTCCGGTCCCGGCGTCCGCGTTCGGGCTTCGGGTGATCGTTTAGCGCCGTTTCTCCCGCGGCGCTCCGGTGCCGGCCTCCGGTGTATCTTCATCGGGGACCGGCACTGATTCTTCCGGGGGCGGCGCGATGCGGTGGTCCTATCCGATCGGTCGGGTCGCGGGGACCGAAATCAAGGTCCACGTCACCTTCCTCCTACTCCTCGGCTGGCTGGCGTTCCAGGCCTACACCACCGGCGGGCCAAGCGCGGCGCTCGACCGGACCCTCTTCATCGTCGCGCTGTTCGCCTGCGTCACGTTACACGAGTTCGGTCACATTCTGGTTGCCCGTCGGTTCGGGGTCCGCACGCCGGACGTGATCCTGCTGCCCATCGGCGGCGTGGCGCGCCTGGAGCGGATTCCGAGCGAGCCGCGCCAGGAGCTGCTGATCGCCCTCGGCGGCCCGACCGTGACCCTCCTCATCGTGGTGCTCCTCTGGGGATACCTCCACATCGCCGGCTTCACCGCTCCGATCTGGCCGCCCGACCCCGAGAACGGCTCGTTCACCCTCCGGCTCATGTGGGTCAACGCCTGGTTGCTCGCGTTCAACCTCATTCCCGCGTTCCCGATGGATGGGGGCCGAGTGCTCCGGGCGCTGCTGGCGACGCGCCTGGGACTCGTCCGCGCCACTCGGGGCGCGGCCGCGGTAGGTCAGACGCTCGCGGTGGTGATGGGGCTCGTGGGGCTCTCGACTTACGGCTCGCCCATTCTGGTGCTGATCGCGTTCTTCGTGTTCGTGGGGGCGGGCGCGGAGGCGTCGGCGGTCGAGGCCCAAGCAGCCGGCGCGGGACTCCGAGTGGGCCAAGTCATGGTGACCCAGTTTCGCGCGATTCCGATCCACGCCACGCTCGCCGACGCCGTGGACCTGCTGCTCTCCGGCGAGCAGCGGGAGTTTCCCGTCGTGGACAACCTCGGCCGGACCGAGGGACTGCTCACGCGGGACAACCTGATCCGTGGGCTCCGCGAGCGCGGGCCGCAGTCGTCCGTCGCGGAGGCGATGACCGCGCCCGCCCCGACGATCGCGCCGACCACGCCCTTTCAGGAGGCGCTGGACCGGCTTCGGGCGAGCGGCCTGCCGGCCCTCCCGGTGGTGGACGCGGGCGGGGCCCTGGTCGGCCTTTTGACGTTGGAGAACATCTCGGAGCTGCTGTTGATTCGGCGCGCCGCGGGACGTTGAAGGATCCACGGGACGGGCCCCCCGCTCCGAGGCAGATGCCGCCGAGAGGCGAATGAGCCAGGCACCACGGAGGCCGCGGTTCGAGGTGGTCGAGCACACGACTCGGCTCCCGTTCCCCGCCGCGGCCGTGTATGCCTGGCACACGCGGCCGGGCGCGCTCGAGCGGCTCACGCCTCCCTGGGAGCGGGTGCAGGTGCTCTCGCGCACGGGAGGCCTCGACGACGGCGCCCGCACGGTTCTGCGCGTGGCGTCGGTCCCGTGGGGCTTCACTGGGTGGCTCTCCATCGGGATCACGTGCCAGGGCAGCAGTTCGTGGACCAGCAGATAGCGGGGCCGTTCACTCACTGGGTTCACGTCCACCGCTTCACTCCCGATGGCGAGTCCGCCTGCCGCGTGACGGACCGGGTCGAGTACGCGCCGCCGGGCGGCGCCCTCGGCGCGGCCGCGGGGCCCTTCGTGCGGCGCAGGATCGAGCGGCTTCTCACCTATCGTCATACCCTCCTGGCCTCGGATCTGGCTGCGCACATGACTTTCGCCGGCCGGGGGCCGATGCGCATCGCGATCACCGGATCGAGTGGGCTGGTGGGGCGGGCGCTCACCACGTTCCTCTCGACCGGCGGGCACACAGTGCTGCCGGTCGTGCGCCGGCCGGCAGGGCCCGGCGAGATCGTCTGGCACCCCGGCGGCAGGCTGGACGCGACGGCGCTGGAAGGGGTCGATGCGGTGGTGCACCTGGCCGGCGAAAACGTCGGAGCCGGCCGCTGGACCTCGCCGCGGAAGCGCCGGATACGGGAGAGCCGGGTACGAGGAACGACGGCGCTCGCGGAGGCGGTCGCCGGGCTCGGGCACCGGCCCCGAGTGCTCGTCGCCGCCGCGGCCATCGGGATCTACGGCGATCGCGGCGATGAGCTGCTGGACGATGCAAGCCTGCCTGGCCCCCCCGGCCGCTTTCTCGGCGACGTCTGCCGGGAGTGGGAGGGCGCCAGCGAGCCCGCGCGACGGGCCGGCATCCGGGTCGCCCTTCCCCGCTTCGGAGTGGTGTTGAGTCCGGCGGGCGGGGCGCTCGCGAAGATGCTGCCGGCCTTCCGGGCGGGATTGGGCGGCCCGTTGGGCGGCGGACAGCAGTGGATGGGCTGGCTCTCGATCGAGGACGCGGTGGGCGCCGTGCATCACGCCCTGTTCACCGACGGGCTGGCCGGGTCGTTCAACGCGGTGGCCCCCAATCCGGTCACCAACGCGGAGTTCACCCGCACGCTTGGCCGCGTGCTGCGGCGGCCGGCGGTGCTGCCGGTGCCCGCCGCCGCGCTCCGCCTCGTCTTGGGCGCCATGGCCGACGAGACCGTCCTGGCGAGCGCGCGGGTGGTGCCGACCCGCCTCGCTGCATCGGGGTATCGTTTCCGGCATCCCACCCTGGAGCAGGCGCTCCGCTTCGAGCTCGGCCGCTTCGCCGACGGGTCGAGCCCGTCTATGATTCCGCCATGACGAACTCCAGAGCGGTCGTGCTGCTGAGCGGCGGGATGGACTCGGCAACGGCCGCGGCCATGACGAAGGCGCGGGGCTTCGAGCTCTACGCGCTGAGCTTCCGCTACGGTCAGCGGCACGCGCTCGAGCTCGAGGCGGCCCGCCGAGTCGCGGCGCACCTGGGCGCCGCCCGGCACGCGATCGTGGACATCGATCTCCGCGCCTTCGGCGGGTCGGCCCTGACCGCCGAGATCGCGGTGCCCAAGGACCGGCCGGCGGACGTGATCGGGTCGGGCGTCCCGATTACCTACGTGCCGGCGCGCAACACGATTTTCCTCTCGTTCGCCCTGGCCTGGGCCGAAACGCTCGGCATCACCGATCTCGTCATGGGCGTGAACGCGCTCGACTACAGCGGCTACCCGGACTGCCGTCCCGAATACATCGCGGCCTTCCAGCACCTGGCGAACCTCGCGACCCGCGCCGGCACGGAGCTCAAGCAGCGATTCACGATCCACACGCCGCTCATTCTCCTCTCCAAACGCGAGATCGTGGAGCGCGGCACGGCGCTCGGGCTGGACTACGGGCTGACGCTGAGTTGCTACGACCCGTCGGCCGCGGGCGAGGCATGCGGCCACTGCGACGCCTGCCAGCTCCGGCTCAAGGGATTCCGGGAGGCGGGGATGGAGGACCCGGGACGATACCAGACCGCTAAGAGCGTGAACAGTGAACAGTAAACAGTGAACAGGCGGCCCCGCGTGCGACCGGACCCCCCCTGTTTACTGTTCACCGTTCACTCTTTACGCAGTTCAGACTATGGCTTACTCCGTCAAGGAAATCTTCTACACCCTCCAGGGTGAGGGCGGCCAGACGGGCCGGCCGGCGGTCTTCTGCCGGTTCGCGGGGTGCAACCTGTGGAGCGGACGCGAGGCCGATCGGGCAGGCGCGGTGTGTACCTTCTGCGACACCGACTTCGTGGACACGGACGGACCCGGGGGTGGCCGATTCGACACGGCCGAGGCCCTCGCCGCCGCCGTGGCGGCGGCCTGTCCCGCGGGCGCGGCGGGCACGCGCTTCGTCGTGTGCACGGGCGGGGAGCCGCTCCTGCAGCTCGATGCCGCGGTCGTGACCGCACTGCACGCGAACGGGTTCGAGATCGCGGTGGAGACGAACGGCACTCGGCTCGCACCGGCCGGTCTGGACTGGGTCTGCGTGAGCCCGAAGGCCGGAGCGGACCTGCTGCTGCGGACCGGGGACGAGCTGAAGCTGGTCTATCCTCAGGCCGGCGCCGAGCCGGAGCGGTTCGAGGCGCTGGCCTTCCGTCATTTCTTCTTGCAGCCGATGGACGGCCCCGCGCGGGAGCAGCACACGCAGGCCGCGCTCCGGTACTGCCTCGCGCACCCGCGCTGGCGGCTCAGCCTGCAGACGCATAAGCTTCTCGGCATTCCGTAGGCAGGCCGTGCGGGCCGGCGGGCGGCGCTTCCGCCCTCCCACCTTCCCGCCCATACCGCCCGGCGCATGCACGCCTATTCCGATCGCATCAACCACGCATTCGCCTTCGCCGCAAAGCATCACCGGGGCCCGGGCTCGGCGTCGCCAGGCAGTCTCGGGCATCCGGCCAATGTCGCCGTGATCCTCGCCCGGTACGGATGCGATCAGCCCACGCTGGTGGCGGCGATCCTGCATCACGTGCTCGAGGACGCCGCGCAGCACCGGCGCGAGATGCTGGAGCAGAAGGTGGGCGACAAGTTCGGGTCCGTGGTTCTCGCGATCGCCACGGACGCGTGCGAGCCCAAGTACACGTCCCGCGGCGAGGAGCGGCCCTGGCGGGCGTGCAAGCACGATTTCCTGGCGCACCTCGCGGTGGCCGAACCGCGAGCACTCGACATCATCACCGCCGACGAGATCCACCGCTGCGGCTCCACCATCGCAGCGCTCCGGCGCCTCGGCGCGGAGTATTTGGCGGCGGTCTCGCAGGCGACTTCGGAGGAGACGATCTGGTGGTACCGCTCGATGACGGAAGTGCTCGCCTCCCGGCCGGACTGGCCGCAACGCGCGATGCTCGACGAGCTGCGCTCCCTCGCCGCGGACCTGGTCCGCAGCCTCCAGCAGCGGGAAGAAGAGGTGTGAGCCGCGCCGGGCGCCGGCTAGCGCCGGCGCTGATGCTCGGCGCCCTCGTCGCCTGCCTCGGGCTGCCGCCGGCGCCGGCGCCGACGAATCCCATGCGGTTCCTCTCGCTCAACGACGTCTACGTGGGCGACACGCTCGCCGACGGATCCGGGGGCCTCGCCCGCGTGGCCACGATGCGCACCCGGGTCCAAGCGGAGGGACCGACGCTCTTCGTGCTCGCGGGCGACTTCCTCTCGCCCAGCGTGTTGAGCAAGTACTACGGCGGCCGGCAGATGATCGAGATGCTGAACGCGGCGAAGCTGGATTACGCGACGTTCGGCAACCACGAGTTCGAGCTGCCGCGCGACACCCTCGTGGCCCGCATTCACATCGCCAACTTCAAATGGCTGTCCGCCAACTGCCGAGAGGCGAGCGGGGATGCGTTCCCCGGGGTCCTCGCCTGGGATACCCTCCGGCTGGCGCACCGGAAGGTGGGGATCTTCGGGCTCACGCTCCAGGGAGACTACCCGGCCTACGTCCGTTGCAGCGACCCCGACAGCGCGGCGCGGCTCGTCATCGACACGCTGATCCAGCAAGGAGCGGAGTTCGTGGTGGCGCTGACCCATCAGACGGTCGAGGCGGACCGGGCGCTGCTCAATCGCGAAGGCCGGCTGGATATGATCCTGGGCGGCCACGAGCACGAACACATGACCGTGGCCATCTCGACCCGCTACATCCTCAAAGCGGACGCGAATGCGCGCACCGCCCAGTTCGCGACCGTGTGGGGCAGCAAGGGCCAGTGGCGCGAGGCGGTCGCGCTCCTTCCGGTCTCTCCGACCGCGGCCCCGCTCGACACCACCGTGGCCCGGGTCGCCGCCGCCTGGGCCGACAGCCTGCGCGCGCGCCTCGGGCCCCAGCGCGTTCTCGGCACGATCCAGACCCCGTTCGACGCGCGCGACGCGGTGCAGCGGCGGGCGGAGACGCCCCTGGGCGACCTGGTGGCCGACGCGGTCCGGGCGGGCACCAAGGCGGACGCCGCACTCATCAACGCGGGCGCAATCCGGATCGACGACATTCTGTACCCGGGCCCGTTCACCAACTACGATCTGGAATCCTTGTTCCTTTTCGCGGACGAGACCCGCGCCGTCACCCTGTCGATGACGGGTGCCCGGCTCCGCGAGCTGCTCGAGCACAGCGTGTCCGACGGCGTCATCGGCAAGGGCGGATTCCTCCAGGTCTCCGGGATCGCCTTCGCGTATGACCCGGGCCGGCCCTCGGGCAGCCGGGTCGTGGGTGAGATCGTCCGGCCCGACGGCGAGGTGATCGGACCGGGGGCGACCCTCCGCGTCGCGCTGCCGGCTTTCATGGCGTGCAGCGGGGGCGACGGCTACAAGGTGCCCGAGGCCGCAGCGGCTTGCGAGGCGCGAGGCCGCGCTCCCCGGACGGCCGATCTGCTTGCGGCCTTCGTGACCGACTCGCTCCACGGCGCGATCGCTCCGCCGCCCGCCGGACGAATCACCCGCCGCTGAGACGCGTTCCGTTGCCGCCCCCGCGCCGACTCGCCTCCCGCCTAGGGGCTAACTATCTTAGGGCGCAATGGGTTTAACACCGACCCCCTCGGCCCTCGCTTCCCTACCCAGCGCCTTCGCCGCCGCCTGCCGCCTATCCCGTACGGACGGGGAGCTGCTGGAGCGGTGCCGGGCAGCGCTGGTGCAGCGCTTCCAGAGCGAGCGAATCTGGTTCATGCTGGTCGCCCCCGAGGGCGAGATGCCGCGGCTGGGGCCGGCCGACGGGTTCGAGGACGCGAACGAGGTCGCCCGGCTCAAGAGCGGCGAGACCGAGGCGGTGGTGTTCGCCGATTCGGCGGTCGCGCCGGAGATGCGGGCGATCGCGATGCCGCTGGTGCTCGGGCTCAGCGTGGTCTTCGAGCTCCGAGGGATTTTACTCGACCGCCAGGCGGCGCTGGACGACGCGGTGTTCCAGCTCCGCGCCCTGCGACAGGTGGCTCGCCTCCTGTCGTCCGTCCACTCGATCGAGGAGACCGAGCAGCTCATCCTCGACTTCATGGCGGAGGTGTTCTTCGCCTGGTGGGCCTGCCTCTACCGGCCCGACGGCGGAGCGTACTCCCCCAAGGTCGCGCGCTCGCTCGGGGACCGGCCGCAGCCCTTGCCCATCAACCGTGCCGCGCTCGATCAGGCGCTGCCGCCTGGGAGCGCATCCGTCGGCTCGGACGACGTGGCGGTGGCGACGCTGCTCGGCCAGGGCGCGGAGCTGGTCGTGCCCCTGGACGCCGGCTCGGAGCGCATGGCGGTCCTGGTGCTGGGCTCCCGGATCAGCAGCAAGGGCTACGCGCGGGCCGAGCTCGAGCTGGCCGGCACGCTGTCGTTCGCGGCGGCGATCGCGCTCAAGAACTCGGAGCTGGTGGAGCAGCTCCACAGCGCGGCCACGACCGACGAGCTGACCGGTCTCTACAATCGCCGCGCGCTGGAGGAGCGGCTCGGCGCGGAGATCTCCCGCAGCCTCCGGCACCAGCTTCACACCAGCGTCCTCCTGCTCGACCTCGACCGGTTCAAGGTCGTGAACGACACAATGGGCCACGCCGCGGGCGACCGCCTGCTCGTCCTCGTCTCCAACGTCCTCCGGCAACAGGCGCGAGCGCTCGACGTCGTGGGCCGGCTCGGCGGCGACGAGTTCCTCGTCATCCTCCCGATGACCAAGCCGGCCGAGGCGCAGGTCTTCGTCTCGCGGGTGCAGGCCAGCCTGGACGCGCTGGCCCGGACCCATCCCGAGTTCGGCCACTGCACGCTGAGCATCGGCATCGCCGAATCGCCGCGCCACGGCACCACGGTGAGCGGGGTCCTCGCGGCCGCCGATACGGCCCTCTACCGGGCCAAGCGGGGCGGGCGCAACTCGGTCGAGATCTCCGACGTCGAGGTCGGGGACGGATAGCGTCCCTCGCGCCATGACCGATCAGGAGTTCACGCTGCTGGGCGACGCCTGTTGGCTCGACTTCGTCAACACGGCGCGCGGCCGCAGTGCGTC
>Ga0070705_100002039_pt1 | contig 10329 bp, 10 predicted proteins | sample KBSK5253metaG_FD_65455 | JGI IMG/M metagenome (GOLD analysis project Ga0070705, IMG submission 65455) | Corn, switchgrass and miscanthus rhizosphere microbial communities from Kellogg Biological Station, Michigan, USA - KBS K5-25-3 metaG | ecosystem: Host-associated > Plants > Roots >... | reverse complement strand
GACAAGATGGCGATAATACGGTTTGAGATGTCCGAGGAGATCAAGTAGTGCGCGCTAACTAACGTACCTTTTTTCTTATCTTACGCTATTATGGTGTGACGATGCCACAGTGATCCTTTGCAAATAGCATGTTGTTCAGCGTAACCTGAAACTTTGTGCCTTGGTGCTCTACAATAACTTCAATGTCGTCAAGCGAATCAGACACCGCAGCCCCTTCAAACCTTTTTAATACGACATGGATTGACTCGTGAGATATCAGGGCCTCAATAAAGGGCTCGATGAACTGGAAACTTCCCACGTGCCCCTTGGCGTCCTGCGCTGACTGAATGATGAGCATGGTTTCTTCATGGTAGGTAAAGTACGCAGGGGATTCGTCAATTGCACACGCCAGCGCAAAATCGTTAATCATGAACGATCAAGATAGGCTAGATGAAAATTAATCCTTTTCACCGTACAGCAACTTTAGTTCTTCAAAGCTCAACTTTGATCCTGCTTCCAATTTCTTCCTTGCCTCTTCCTTTACTTTGAACAACGTGTCACTTGGCAGGCCGTAGCCGTATTCTTCGCGCTGTTTTCTCCTCATCTCTGACATGGCGTCAAGGCGCGCGTTTATAGCATCAAACTCATTTGCGACGTTGTCATACTTGCTCAGATGTAGTTCCCGCTCTGGCGCGCACTTTCTCTTTGCATCGTACAATCTATCTAGATCACCGTTTATCTCCGATATCTCTGTCCTCAGCGACTCGCGTTCTTCGTCAAGCTGCTTTATGGCGCCACTGATACTTGCAGATTCTTCCATCAACTTTGAATACTGCTCCTGTATTGTGCGATTAGCCTTGATGGCCTCAATCTTCATTGACGCTTCTTTTACCCTCGATAGGATCTCGCTTTTTTCACGCTCGCTCCTGTAATCCTTTGCGTCCACAAGAGCCAGGTTCTTCTGGGCCATGGCTTGCAGTTCTTCCTCCTTTTCAGAAGGAAGCCGGGCTTCCATCACAGAAAGAAAGTTCTTTGATTTAGAGATCTTTTCGCTTACGGTCAAAAGCTCGGTGTTGCGCTTATCAACTTCTAAGCGCAACTGCTTGAGCCTCCCGGTGTGGGCATCAAGAGCGTTTCTCTTCTCCCTGATGCCGTTGGCTATTGTGCGTAACTGGTTCTTGTCGATCTCGACAATCTTGTCAGTTAATTCCTTCAATTCGGCAGCAAGTTTTCGCTTCAGAGTGACAAGTTCGTTCCACTCAAGCGATTTTAGGTCTGTATTATCTGGAGGCAACGCAGTATGGGAGAAAAATAAAATAATATAAAAATTTGCCAATCACTCACTTCGACGCGCGACCATTTGGCCATATGAAAATCGCTATTGACCTGCCGTAGCAGGTGCGGAAACCGCATTTTTGACACCGCTTCTCCTTCGTGACGGATGCCGATTTCTGGATTTACCAGCGAAGGCGGCTCCAACGATTTCCAGCATGCAAGATGCGGCGGGACGAAGCTTTTGCCCGAATTTACCGTCAAGATTGGCATGTTTTCTATTCATTAGCGCTGGCTTTTTCAATTTGACGCCTGAATTTCCCCAAGTTTGGGCTCATTTTTTGCTCGAACACCGCAAAACAAGCGTGCATGGAGCTATTCTTATATCCAAGCGCGCGAAACCTACGCCTGTTGGCAACCGTAGGATATTGTGTAAAATGTAAAGCAAAGAGGGAAATGAAGGGAGAAAGGCAGATAACCATGAAGAACGGCCGTCCGGCTACAACTGGAACATGCACGGTCTGCGGGACTAAGATGTTTAAAATTGGTGGCGGCGGAGGCGGAAAAGCCAAGGCCAAGAAGGCTACTGCCAAAAAGAAGAGTAAAGGCAAGAAGAGAAAGTAAAACTACGCGGGGTCTAGGCAGCTCCTAGGCACCTTTTTTTATGTTTCAAGTTTTGTTGTTGCATACCCCCTCCCCCACTGGTGCGTCACTTGTTATATACTTCGTTTAAAGTAGGAAGACAATGGCTAATTCGGCAAGAAATGTGGCAGAATTGGAAATAGAGGATATTGAAGGAGTCGGACCAACCACTGCGCGCAAGATGAAGGAAGCAGGAATAAGTTCGGTGATGGAGCTGGCTACCGCGGTGGCAGACGAGCTGGCTACAGACCTCGGCGGCTCGAAAGATACCGCTGCCACCTTCATTATGGCAGCGCAAAAGCTGCTGAGAGAAAGTGGCGTGCTGGACAACGAGTTCACAACAGCAGACGTCGAGCTTGAAAAGAGAAAATCTTTGTTGCGCTGCAGTACAGGAGCAAAAGCCCTTGACGAGCTTTTGCTTGGCGGCATAGAAACACAGGCAATTACTGAGTTTTACGGCGAGTTTGGAAGCGGCAAGTCGCAGATATGCCACACATTATGTGTAACTGCCCAGCAACCAGTAGAAGCAAGCGGTCTTGGCGGCGGAGTAATACTCATAGACACTGAAGGTACGTTCAGACCTGAAAGGGTCGATCAGGTAGCAAGGGCAAGAGGTCTGAACCCTGAGGAGGTTCTGAAGAGGGTGGCGATATGTAAGGCATACAACAGCAGCCACCTTGAGCTGATAGTCAAGTCGATAGGCAAGTACATCGACGACTTTAGGGCCAAGATGATAATAATCGACAGCATTATTTCGCTCCACCGCGCCGAGTTTGCCGGCCGCGGCACATTGGCCGACAGGCAACAGCGGCTTAACGGCATAATGCACAAGCTGGTAAGGATCGCCGAGATCTACAACGTCGCAATCATCGTCACGAACCAAGTCCAGTCTACACCGGATACGTTCTTTGGTGACCCGACCAAGCCAGCAGGCGGAAACGTAATTGGTCACGCATCGACCTATAGGGTCTACCTGCGCAAGGCCGGCAACGACAGGATCGCTAAGATAATCGACTCGCCATACCATCCATACTCTGATGTCAGGTTCACCGTGAACGAAAAGGGCATCGACGACATCGAATCAGACGCGCCCAAAAAGAGATTGCCAAGGCAAAAAGATGAGGACTAGGTTAGAGAAGCTTTTTCTCTATCTCTTTTAATTTTTCGGCATCGCCACAGTATTTTATCAACTGCAATAGCCTGTCTTGTGCTTTCCCGCTCTTTATTGTCTCTCTTGCAATTTCAACGCCATCCTTGAAATCCTGTGTAATTTTGCTTACCACCAGCGCGGCTGCTGCGTTAAGAATTACGATGTCCTCCTTTTCGCTACCAGCCTTGCCATGAATTGACTGGAGTGTATTCTTGATAGATTCTTCCTTCGAGTTCACCACCAGCTTCTCGGGCCGGGCAACCTGCATTCCTACTGCCCTTGGGTGAAGGCGTATCCTTTTTGTCTGCATGTCGCGTGACACCCACAGGATGTCGTTTTCGCAAGTGTTTGACAGTTCATCAAAGCCATCATGCGCGTGGACTATCATTGCTTCATCAATGTGCCCTAGGCAGACCTGAGCAAAGATATCAAGAAGTGCAGGTTCAAATACGCCAATCACCTGGCCGGAAATGTTGGTGCAGGGGTTACTAAGCGGACCAACCATATTAAATACGGTCCGAATTCCAATGGTACTTCTTGCAGGCGCGACGTGCTTCATCGACGGGTGAAACAGCGGGGCAAACAGGAACCCGATCCCCACATTTTCAATGCAGGACTGCACTTTGGCCGCTGGCGCATTCAGGTCAAGGCCAACGCATTCGAAAAAATCTGCGCTTCCGCAAAGTCCGGACACCGACCTGTTGCCATGCTTGGCAACCCTTGCGCCGGCCGCAGAGGCCACTAGGGCGGCTGCAGTGCTAATGTTAAACGACCGGATAGAATCGCCGCCAGTACCGCAGGTGTCGATCAGCGGACCTTGAACATGTGGGGTTATCCTTGTCGAGTGCTTTCTCAACGAAAGCATGATCGACCTTAATTCCTCAGCGGTCTCGCCCTTCATTGCAAGAGCAACGAGGAACGCCGCTATGGTTGCGTCAGATATGCTCCCGCCAAGTATCGCGTCAAGCACTTCAGAAATTTCCTTGTCTGATAGGTTCGTCCTCGCAACCAGCTTCTTTATTGCGGGGCGCAGGTCAGACAGCCCGCTCATCTTTTCACCATTGTTATAAAGTTCTGAAGCATCTTGCGCCCCTCGATTGTAAGGACCGATTCTGGGTGGAACTGGACACCCTCAATCGGGTACTGCTTGTGTTTGATTCCCATTATCTCGCCGTCGTCAAGCGCTCTAGCTGTGACCTCAAGACAATCGGGGATTGAGTCCTTCTCAGCCACAAGTGAATGGTAACGGGTAGCCTTGAATGGGTTTGCGATGTTCTCAAAGAGCCTATCTGAGCTGTACTCTATCGGGCTTGTCTTGCCGTGCCTGACCTTCTTGGCATTAATGACCTTGCCGCCAAAGGCATGGACTATTCCCTGGTGCCCAAGGCAGACACCAAGTATCGGCGTTTTTGGTCCAATTTCTCTAATGACGTCTGTACAGACGCCGAAGTATTTGCGATCGGCAGGATGACCGGGACCCGGAGATATGACTATTCCATCAGGGTTCATTGCCTTAACTTGTTCCAGTGTTATCTTATCATTTCTAACGACTATTGGCTCTGCACCAAGCTCGCCCAATATTTGTGCAATGTTGTATACGAACGAGTCATAGTTGTCGATGACAAGGATTTTCATTCAAAACTTCCTACCCGAGAGTAAAGAATCAGCTACAACGTTCCAGTCCGTGCCAAAAATGACCGCCTCTGTCCAATGTTCCCACCACTTTACATGCCTTTAACGTATTTAAATTTAGTGCACTGGCGCAAAAAATACAATTAAGAATTTAGGAATCTATATAATCCATGGAAACTATTGACAGCTTGCTCATATCGCAAGTGTTTGGTTTTGGTCAAAGTCTTCATCAACGGTTACGGAAACATAGGCCGGCGTCTTGCTAGCGCACTGTCAGTTGACAAAGAGATCCAGTTCATCGGCATAGCAAAATATACTGTGGACGATAAGGTTAAGGAGGCGCTTGACAACCACTACAATGTTTTCGTCCCAAAGGAAATGATCCCCGCGTTCAGAGACAGGGGGTACAGCGTAACGGGCACTGTGGAAGAAGCGGTGAGGCAAAGCGATCTTGTAATAGATGCTGCAAAGGAAGGAGGAGGGTACGACAACAAGAAGGGGCTATACCAACCAATGAAAAAGCCTGCGATATTTCAGGGTGGAGAAGACAGGCACGGGGAGCGCGCAGTGGCAGACATGATCCACAATTCGCGCGTAAGCTACTCAAAAGCAGCAGGCAGATCCTACGTCATACAGGGCAGCTGCAATGTGTCAGGGATGGGAAGGATGATGCAGCCGCTGATTGAAAAGTTTGACAGCAGGATTAAGCGCTATGACGTTGAGCTATTAAGACGATGGGCAGACCTTGAAGACACAAAGGCCGTCAAGGACTCGATCGAGTGGGACAGAAATCCACATCACCAAGAGGACGTCAAAGACTTTATTCCCAATGCAAACCTGTATGTTGATGCCTTCAAGGTGCCATCAAGAATGATGCACCTGCATCAGATGTTTATCCGTTTCAGCGACCGGGCGCCTACAAAGGACGAAATACTGGAATGCTTCAGAAACGAGTTTGGAGTCGCGATAATCAGTTCAGCCAAAGGGACCGGCGACATCCGTAGGAAGGCACTTGAGCTTGGGTTTGCTCACGGCGATACCAACATGGTACACATTCATCAGGACATCCTGAGAGTGCAGGACGACACAATAAAGATCGCGTATTCTGACGATCAGACAGGCATGGTAATACCGGAGAACCACCTGCTACTCCAGTCCATGGTCTTCAAACGATCAAGAGAAGAGGCGCTCAAGAAGACGGACAGCCTCTTTCACGTTGGCAAAAAGCGCAAGATGTTAGAAGAGGAATTCAAGTAGGCGAACAGGAGTTTATTATTCTCTTGTGGGCGTGGTAATAGACCCATCCAGCTGTCAGAATACAAATAGACTTGGCGAAATTTGGTAGTTTGACTATCGTTGATGCGATAACTCCCATAATACCAAAAGTAGCTTTAGGGTAATAGCCCGACCGACGAACAGCGCGCATGCCTGTCACTGTGCATAGTGACGAGCTGGGAAGAAATTACGACCTGTTCAGTCCTAACGCTGAATTCTTGATCATATAGACTATAGACCTTCATACTGACGATGATCCCAATTGAGTTGGGCCGGCATGGGTCATCCCGGGCTAACAAGTGGCTCTGCTCATTATTATTTCAGGTGCTATGGAAGAATTCAAATAGTGTTTCGGACAATGATATGCTGCTTGACACAGCAACAGTCAAGAAAGGAATGCGCCCTCTGCGGCACCGCGCTACCAGTTGGCAGCGAGGTTAGCATATGCAACGAATGCATGAAGTGCGCGGACTGTTGCGTCGGCCTAGAAAAGATGAAGGAATAGTCATTCGACCATTTTCAGCGTGTCAGTTATCGTAACTATCCCGATTACGTTGCCCTTCTCACTCACCAATATGCTCTTTGCAAATCTAACTAGTGGGATCAGAGCCTTGGCCGGCGTCGCAACGTCCACTAATGGTGGCGGCGGCTCCATCACCTGCGACACGTTCATGTTCTTGAGGTCCGTCTCATCCTTTTCCACCATTACCTTGGCAAGACAGTCCTCTGTCAATATGCCAACAAGACGTGAAGTGTCGAAGACGGGGATCTGGCTTATCGAATTGTCCCGCATGACATCTATGGCATTATGAAGCTTCTCGTCTCTCTGAACAGATATGAGGCGACGGCTGCAGATGTCGCCGGCCTTCATCGAAGTGTGGCCTTCAAGCGAACCCAGTATTTCAAAGATTTTCCTTGCAGTCTCGTAGCTTGGCTTGCATCTACCAGACTCGATCTGGTTTATCATGGAAGTGCTGACGCCTGTCAGGGCGGCCAGCTTTCTCTGAGTTATCCCAAGCCTTATTCTGGCTTGCTTGACGTATTCAAGCCTTGGCAGCATGTGACCTCTACAATCTTAGCTCCGACACTTATAAGGTTGAAGTGCTGCGCGAGAATTTGATAGCGTATTTTCATATGCAAAATCAGAGTTCAAAGCCTTATATTATGTGCGGGCGAATTTTTCTTGTTCTAGTCTGAAATGGTCAACAACGATGAAAAGTGGGACTCAGTCAAGCGGTACAAGCTTACAAAGATGATAAACGAACTGTCAAGTATTTCAGGCCATGGCACAGAGCTTGTCACCGTTTACATTCCGCCAAGACGACCGATATTCGATGTCATTTCGCAGTTGCGCAACGAGTCCGGCACAGCTTCAAACATCAAGTCCGATCTTACCAGAACCCACGTCCAGGACGCGCTCAGCAGGACAATTGAACAACTGAAGCTTTTCAAGGATACGCCGGAGAACGGGCTAATAATATTTTGCGGTGCGATACCCAATGACAAAGGGATTGGGAAGGAAAAGATCGAGATATATCCTGTCATACCGCCGAAGCCGGTCCAGATCAGCCTTTACCGGTGCGACGATCACTTTTGGACAGAGCATCTGAAGGAAATGATGAAAGATGACAAGATCATCGGCATACTGTCTATAGACACGCAGGAAACAGGCCTCGGGATTTTGACCGGCGACCGATGGGAGGTTGTGGACACAATTACTTCGGGCGTTGCAGGCAAGCATCGACAGGGGGGTCAGTCTGCAAGGAGATTCGAAAGATTGAGGGAGAACGAGCTTAATGAGTATTACCACCGCGTGGCCGACCACGTAAAGAAGGGGTTTATCGACCAGTACAACGTCAAGGGTATAATAGTCGGGGGGCCAGGGCCGACGAAGGAAAATTTCTTGAAAGAGGAATATCTTGATTACCGGTTGCAAAAGAGCGTCATAGCCACCATCGACTCATCGTACTCTGGCGGAGAGGGCGTACGCGAGTTAATAGAAAAGGCCCAAAAGGACGGCATCCTGCAGGAATTCCGAGTGATGGAAGAAAAGCATCTGGTCAAGAAATTCATGGGCGAAGTGCATTCGGACAGAGGTCTAGGCGCGTACGGCATACACGATGTGGTCAAGGCTCTGGAAGGCGGCGTAGCAGACCTTGTTATTGTGACAGACGATATTACCTATGTTAAACTGGAATTCAAGTGCAAGGCTTGCAAGAACGTGCAGACCAAAATAGTTGAGAAGGCGCAGGTCATGGTCACGAAGCAGGAGTACCTGACAAAGCAGTGCCCGTCATGCTACAGCAATGACATAGAAGTCAGCGAAAAAGACATTGTTGATTATCTGAACGAGCTTGCCACAATGACCGGGGGTCGACTTGAAGTCATTTCCGGCAAGACCGAAGAAGGGTCGCAGCTTGCCAGCCTTGGCAAGATAGGTGCGATTTTGCGCTATAGGCCTACATAGGCTTGCACGAGCTCGTCGACATCCTTGGAGCACCCGATAAACTGTTGTATCTCCTTTGGGTACACGCCTCAAGGATGCCCGAATCATAGTCATAACTGCACTTCTACATGAACTATCTGCCACGGCCAAACAATATGCAGCTTCTGGAAAAACGTCAAGTCGTTTCTACTACTCGTCCCAATGCCAATTTGTACGTGCCGGCATGGGACACTTTGAATCGATTTTCATAATCAGTGGTAAGATCGCCGGCATTGCGGTAGAGGATTCACTATTCCTTCTACATCCTGATATTTTGTTCAATACCAGTTTCCCTTAGAATAAGCGGCGACTACTGACATCTATAGCGGGCAACCGGCTACTACGGCTGTGTAAGCGCCAACGATACAAACTCTACAACTACAAGGGCAACAACCGGATCGTCAGCGCCAACAGCGCCGCTCCCCACCATCATATTGGACGGGTTGGACGGAACCTGTTCAAATCTACTATGCGAAGAAAGAGCGGCGGCTAAGGCTATGTGTGTAGCACGGGACACACGTGTATTACAAAGTCAATCCCCGCCCTGCTGTTTTCCACGTTGGATATCCTCGCTGAATACTGGCGCTGGTTTTTGAAGTCACGGGATTGCCTAGTAGTAGTTTGGCCGATCTTTTGCGAAGGGGCGAGAAGCTTCCCATCCTATGCACAGCAATGTTCTATTCGATCCCATCGAGCCAACTGTATTGATAAACTAGTGAGCTTAATTCGACAAGTATTAAATAAAGGTAGAGAAATACCAGGACTTGAGAGAATGCCAACTGAACTGAAGGTTCATCCATCGTTTTTCAAGGAATTTGCAACCAAGACGTGGGTCTCGCCAACAGAGATCGTCAAGGAGCTTGTAGAGAACGCCTTTGACGAGGATGCCACGCGAGTTCTTATCACTGTCCTGAGCAATGGGTCTATAATAGTCGAGGACGACGCCGGAATGGATCAAAGCGGGATGGAAAAGTTCCTCCTCTTGGGTTCGCCGCATAAGAAGGTTGAATCAATTTCTCCGAAGTTGAAAAGAATAAGGACGGGCAGATACGGCACCGGAAGGCTGTCATTCCTGACGTCGTTTGAGAGCATGAAAATAAGGACAAAGCGCGGCAAGTTCACCAAGGCAATTGTTATTGACACGGACGTGCTTGAAAAATTGTATACTGGTAACGCCAAGCTTGGCGAACTGAAAGAACCAGCTTTAAAGCGCGACGGCACAGAACTTGTCATGACCGGTGCCAAGATAGCAGTCGATATGTTCAGGATCATGAAGGAAATCCGCAAGCTGGCAGTTCTAAGGCATCCCATGTTTGAGGTTTACCTCAAGACTGCAGATAAGATAAAGGAATGGAATTTTGATAACGCGCAAGCAATACGGGCGCCTGACATCCAGGGTCACAGGATTCCCGTCAACCTTGACAGCGGTAGGATAATCGGCGAAATCATTATCGCAAGGAGGCCGCTGTCAGAAGAAGAACGGGGCATTGCGATAATGGTTGGGAATCACATCGTAACGCGTAGCAACTTTGGCTTTGACACAAAACTAAACCGCGTCACAGGCTCTGTCAGGTGTGATGTTCTAACTACAAGATTTGCCGACAAGTCTGCAATTATTGAAGATGACGAATACACGAAGTTCAACCAGCTCATGAAGACGTTCGTAATCGATATTGTCATTCCTGGTCTGACTGAATACGAGGATGTGCTGATAACTAGGGAAGAGTCCAAGATTTACCGTGAGATTGACAAGGTGCTTGGGCAGGCCATGGTAGAAACGCTAGAGCTTGAGGAAGAAGTACAAGGGTATGAAATGGTGGAGGTAAAAGAGCGAGTAAGGGCACGCAGAGAAGAGGACAAACACAAGGCACACATGCATACCGGTCACCGAGCG
>Ga0070705_100002029_pt1 | contig 10357 bp, 6 predicted proteins | sample KBSK5253metaG_FD_65455 | JGI IMG/M metagenome (GOLD analysis project Ga0070705, IMG submission 65455) | Corn, switchgrass and miscanthus rhizosphere microbial communities from Kellogg Biological Station, Michigan, USA - KBS K5-25-3 metaG | ecosystem: Host-associated > Plants > Roots >... | reverse complement strand
ATCCCGGCGAACAGCCGCTCAGGCTCCTGCCGGTTCGGCCGCAGGTCGTCGCCGTCGCCCACCCGGCTGCCGGGGCCGACCACGCAGTCCTTGTCGAGGATGGTGCGGTCGACCGTGGCTCCCGGGCCGATCACCGTGTCGAACATGACGATCGAGTCGCGCACCACGGCCCCTGCCTCGACCCTGACCCCCGGCGAGAGGATGCTGTGCTCGACGCTGCCGTGGATCACGCACCCGTGGCTCACCATGCTGCGGGTCACATTGGCAGCGGGGCCGATCAGCGCCGGCGCGCGCTCCTCGCTCTTCGTGTAGATCAGCCAGCCGCGATCGTAGAGGTCGATGCCGGGGTTGTCGGAGAGCAGGTCGAGGCTGGTCTGCCAGTAGCTCTCGACCGTTCCGACATCCTGCCAGTACCCGCCGTAGTGGTACGCGCCCACGCGCCTGCCGGCGGCGACCATGGCCGGCAGCACGTCCCGTCCGAAATCAACCCGATCCGCGGTCAGGACGGAGCGCAGCTGGGGCCAGCCGAAGATGTAGACGCCCATGCTGACCAGGTTGCTGGTCGGCTTCGGGGGCTTCTCGACGAACGCCGTGATCCAGCCGTCCTCATCCGCCTCGAGGATGCCGAACCGATGCGCCTCCTCGATCGGCACGGTGCGCACTGCGCAGGTGATGTCCGCCCCGGTGGTTCGATGGCGTTCGATGAACGGCCGATAGTCCATCTTGTAGACGTGGTCGCCGGCAAGGATCACGACCAGCTCGGGGTCGCGGTCGGCGATGAACTCCACGTTCTGCAGGACCGCATCGGCCGTGCCGCGATACCACTCGCGCGTGCGGCCACGCCCGAGGTAGGGCTGCAGGAGGGTCACGCCGCCACGGCTCCGGTCGAGGTCCCACGGTCGCCCAACGCCGATATGGTCGATCAACGACCGAGGGGCGTACTGCGTCAGGACGGCGACATCGGTCAGTCCCGAGTTGACCGCGTTCGAGAGCGCGAAGTCGATGATCCGGTACTTGCCGCCAAACGGAACGCCGGGCTTCGCGCGGACCTGCGACAGGATCGAGAGCCGCTCACCCTCTCCGCCAGCCAGGACCAGGGTCAGGATCGACTGCGCCACGCGATGATTCTCGCATTAGCGCCGGCGAATGAGCGGCGGCGAATCAGCGACGGCGAAGTCTGCGGCGTCCCCAGCGACCAACGCGTGCGGCCAGCGGCACGCTCCCAAGGATCGCTGGCACCGCGAAGATCGGCACCAGCCCCGCGGGTTGGACCGGAGCGTCACCCGACAGCGCGAGCGGGGTGGGCGTCGGCGTGCAGTTGCCCGGCTTCGGTGGCCCGCATCCGCCCCCGCCTCCACCGTTGCTCGGCTCCGGAGTCGGCACCGGGGTTGGCGTGGCCCGGATCGTCCCGCAGATCGGCGCGCCAAAGCCGCTGTTGCCCAGAACCGGGGCGATCTGGAGCCATATCTGGTCGGGCCCGAGGACCCCCATCTGGCTCGAACTCCCGCGCGCGCCCCACTCTCCGTTGACGAAGCGATCGGCCCAACGAGCCGCGGCGGCGACCATCTCCCGCGGACGACGAGGGTCCTGGGCGACCTCGGCCACGACGTCGAAGCAGGTGCCGCTCACCTGGAATCCACCGCCCTTGCCTTCGGCGTCCGGCGTGGATGCCGCGCCAACGCCGCCCGCCTTATTGACGTGCACGTTGTCGGGTGGCGGGACCGTCCCATCGAGGAACGGGACCGTGATGGTCGGCCCGCACGCTCCGGTCGGCGACATCCCGCTGAAGCGACAGACGGGAGCCATGACGACCCCTGGCGGCTGGACGAAGTCGTTGTTCGGGACCGGGGCGTGCCCGTTCCAGTCCCACGCCTGGTTGATGGCCAGGTTCAGGAAATCGTGCCACAGGTACAGCGGGCCATCGGCGCTGTACAGGCCCACTCCGAGCTTGTTCGACAGTGGCTCCTGGTTGTTGTTGCCCATCCAGACGCCCACGGTCAGGCTCCCCGGCACGTAGCCGAAGGCTGAGACATCCTTGAAGTCATTGGTCGTGCCGGTCTTGAGCGCCGCATGACGACGCTGTCCGCTCGGGTCGAAGATCTGCGCCCGCGGTCCCCACAGCACGTTGGTGCTGGGATTGGTGTTGCCCTCGAGGATCCAGTGGGTCAGGAAGGCCTCGGCGGGGGTCATCGGCTTGGTCGCGCCGGGGCCGTTCTTCGTGATGTCGTAGATGACGGCCCCGTTCCTGTCGCGGATCTGGATCACGGTGGTGGCCGGATGGAGCGTTCCCTCCGCGGCGAAGACGCTGTACGCCTGCGTCATGTTGGTGAGGTTGACCGGCACGGATCCGAGCGTCAGGGTCAGCCCGGGGTCCTGGCTCATGATGTACTGCGCACTTGCGACCCCCATCGACTCGGCGAACTTCGCCGTGACATCCACCCCGACCAGGTCCTGCATCATCACCGAGGGGACGTTGAGCGAGTAGCGCAGCGCATCCAGGGCCAGGACCGGGCCGTGCTCCTTGATGTTCGCGTTGGTCGGGATGTAGGCAGCCTGCGGGTTCGACGAGCCGTACTGGGTCACCGCGTCAAGGAAGAAGGTCGCCGGGGTCGCCTGGCGGGCGCGGAAGGCCGAGCTGTACGTGATCGGCTTGAAGGCGGATCCGGGCTGGCGGCGCCCGAGGCCGGCGACGTCGAACTGACCCTGGACGCGCGGATCCTCCCGGTTGTAGTAATCGACGCTGCCGACGTAGGCGACGATCTCACCGGTCGCCGCGTCGATTGCGACCAGCGCCCCGTTGTGGACGTTCTTGTCCGCCACGTTGGCCACCCCGATGGTGACCTGCTCCTTGGCGACCTGCTGCAGCGGGTAATCGAGCGTGGTCGTGATCCGGTATCCGCCGGTGCGCACTGCCTGCTCCGGGTTCGCGACGCCCATCGCATCCAGGATGCGGACCACCTCGCGCTGCACGCGGAACGAGAACTGCGGCTCGCGCAGGACCGATGTCACCTTGCTCGGGTTCATCTCCTCCCAGGTGACCGCCACCGCCTCGTCATGCTGCAGCTGCGTGATGTAGTGCTCGTGCAGCATCGCATCCAGGACCTCGTTGCGGCGCGCGATGGCTCGGGCCGGACCTCGCGGGGCCTCGACCGGCTGGTAGGGGTCGTAGTAGCTGGGGAGCTGCGGCAGGCCCGCCAGGAAGGCTCCCTGCGACAGGGTCAGCTTGCTGAGGTCCGCGGTGCCGAAGTAGTTGGCGGCGGCGGCCTTGATGCCGTACGAGCGATTGCCGTAGTAGATCAAGTTGAGGTAGGTCTCGATGATCCGCTCCTTCCCCGACCGGCCGGGATAGGCCGCGGTCACCTGGCGGGCCAGGATCTGCTCGCGGATCTTGTCGCCGAAGCCACGCCCCTCCAGGAAGGTGAGGTCGGGCTGTGCGCACGGGTCGGTCGACGCCGGCGCGGCGCCCGGGTCCAGGTCGACCGACGGCGCCGCCGAGGTGGCCGGCTGGCTGGCCGCCTGTGCCTGCTTGATCGAGCCCGCGTACTTGATCACCTGTTGGGTGATGGTGCTCGCGCCCTGGACGATCGAGCCGGCCTCGAGGTTGGCCAGCGCGGCGCGCGCAACGGCGGTGTAGTCGATCCCGTCGTTGGTCCAGAAGGTGCGGTCCTCCGCCGCGACCGTGGCGTTCACGATCGAGCTGGGGATCTCGGCGAACCGCACCTCTTCGCGGTTCTCGCATTCGAATCGGGCGAGCAGCTGCGTCCCGGTTCGGTCGTAGACGTACGTGCTGGCCGGCATGTCGATGCCGTCGATGATGTGCGGATCTGGCAGGCCGGTCGAGAAGTAGTCGTACGCGGCGAGCAGGCCGGCGCCGGTCCCGGCGATCGTTCCGCCGATGAACAGGACGAAGACGCCGACCGTCACCATGAGGAACGTCGTGAGCCCGCGTCGCGGGCTGCGACGCTTGGTGGTGCGGCGGATCATCAGCCGATGACGGCGCCGCTGCATGGCCGGGTGCATCGCGCGAACGGTACCCCATGCACATGGATCGGTCGAATCGAGCCGTCGGCGACGGCCCGCGGATCAGGGCAGGTACTGTCTCGGGTTCACCGCCGCTCCGTCGAAGTCGACCTCGAAATGCAGGTGGCAGCCGGTGGCGAAACCGGTGCTCCCCTCGTAGCCGATCACGTCCCCGACGTGGACCTCCTGGCCGACCGTCACGATCTCGCGGGACAGATGCCAGTAGATGGTCGCCAGCCGCTGCGAGTGGCCGATCATCACGCCGATCGCAAAGTCCCCGTACTTGGACTTCGGGCGCCCGTCGGCGATCACGATGCCATCCCCGGCGGCGTAGATCGGGCCGCCGCACCTGCTCAGGTATGCCATGTCCAGCCCGGTGTGGAAGGTGTTGTAGATGGTCGGACCGAATTCCTGGGTCACCATGAATGGGCCTCGCTCCGGCCACTCGAAGCGACCCCGGTACGCGATGTCGAGCTGGTCGGCGGCAGCCTTGAGCTTGTCGACCAGCGACTGCTGTGCGGCGAGCGCCTGCTCCTGGGCGGCGATCTGCTGCTGCTGAGCTTCGGCGCCCTGGCTCACGGTCGCGAACCGCTCCTCCTGGGCGTCCCGCATCTGCTCCAGCTGCGCGCGCTTCGCCTCGAGTGCCGCGCGCGCCGCGTCCAGCTGCTTCTGCTGCTCGGCGAGCGCATCCGTCCTCGCGGCCGCCTCATCCCGCAGCTTGGTCAGGGTGCCGCGCCCGACGCTCAGCGTCTCGCTGCGAACCTCGAGACGCGTCCGCTTGGCGCGAATCTCCGCGGCGAGCCTCCGGTCCTCGTCGGAGAGGCTGAGCATGGATGAAAGCTCGTTCGAGGCGGTCGTGAATGAGTCAGTCGAGAGGAGGATCTCCAGGACGGAGGTCTGGCTCTGCTCGTAGGCGGTGCGCATATGCTCTTCAAGCAGGGCCTCGCGCGCAGCCAGCTCGACCTTCGAGTCCGCGATTCCGCCAGCGAGCTCGACGAGGGTCTGCTCGAGCGTCGCGATCTCGGTCTCGTACTTCTGAAGCTCGGCTCGCGCCTGCTCGAGCCTCTTCGCCGCCGCGTCGATATCGCGCGCGGCCTGCTCGATCTCGAGCCCGATCGTTGTCAGGTCGCTGCCAATGCTGCGCAGGCTGGCGGTCAGGTCGAGCTGCTCCCGCTGCAGCTCCGCCAGCTGGGTGCGCTGGCGCTGCAGCTCGGCCTCCATCTGCTGCTGCTCGGAGATGGCCCCATCGACCGTCGGATCGTCGGCGCGCACCATCGCCTGCCACTGCAACGGTGCCGCGGCAACCGTCAACAGCAGGAAGGCAACGACCCATGGCGCGGCTGGGCGACTGGCGATCTACGTGACTCCCTGATCTCGCTGGCGGTAGCTGCTCCGGGCCGCTCGCCAGGGCGTGCGAGCGGGGCTCGGAGCGACCCCAGGCCTCAGCCGGGGAGGCCAAGAATACCCGACCTGTCCAGACCCCCGCCATCCCCAATTCGTACGGAGGTGACGGCTATCGACAGCCCCGAGTCAGGGACGAGCCGACGCCAGCGCCGCCGTCAGGGGACCAAGCAGCGCCGGATCGCGCAGGAGGGTGACCACCATGCCGGCCACCAGGAACGGCCCGAACGGGATGTAGCTCTGGAGCCCCGCGCGCCGGGTTACGAGGAGGATGAGGCTGACCGCGGCCGAGAGCAGGCCGGCCACGAACACGGCGACGAAGATCGCCGGCCATCCGAGCACCAGGCCGATGGGACCGACAAGGTACAGGTCGCCGAGCGCAACTCCGCCCCTCACCAGCAGGCCGAGGAGGCCCATGAACGCCACCGCCACGGCAGCGCCGATGAGGGCATCCAACCAGCCGACCTGCGGATTGAACGGAACGAACAGCGCGGCGACCACGATGAGCGCGTCGAGCAGCAGATGGGGCAGCCGGCGCTGCTCCAGGTCGGTCGCCGTGAGGACCACCAGGATCGCCAGGATGAGAAGCTGCACGCCGAGCGCATAGGTCGGCAGGGTCGATCGCCACGCGATCCCTCCGCCCGCAACGCCGGCACCGATCGCCAGCAGAACGGTGCGCAGGCCGGCTCCTCGATGTGACGCCTCGTCTGCCGGCCAGCGACTGGCGAGCCGCTCAGCCCCCGCGCCGATGAGGGCGAAGGCGATCCCCGCGATCAGCGCCGCGATCGTCACCGGCCGGAGGGTCTCGCGCCGCTGGGCACGGCCTGGCTACGTCTGCGCGAAGTCGCGCGCCAGGCGAACCAGCGTCGAGACGGTGGTCCCCAGCGCGCCCTTGGGGTTGTGTGCCTTGTCGCGGATCAGATACGCGGACCCGCCGATATCGACATGCACCCAGGGCACGGTGACGAACTCGGAGATGAAGACCGCGCTCTTGATCAGCGATCCCTCTCGAGCGGCGGAGTTCACGATGTCGGCGTGCGCCGAATCGAGCGTGTCGCGGTACTCGGTGGCGAGCGGCATCTCCCAGAACCACTCGCCGGTCGCATCGGCGGCCGCGGCCACCTTGCTCCCCCACTCTCTCGGCCGTGCGAAATAGACGCTGATCATGTCGCCGAACGCGACTGCCGCCGCGCCGGTCAGGGTCGCCACGTCGACCAGGTGAGTGGCGCCCTGCTTCTCGGCCCAGTGCAGGGCGTCCGCCAGAATCAGGCGCCCCTCGGCATCGGTATTGATCACCTCGATCGTCTTGCCGTTCATCGCTTTCACCACGTCGCCAGGGCGCTGGGCCGTGCCGCTTGGCATGTTCTCGACCATCGGCGCGACCGCCATCAGCGGCGTCTGCGGCGCGAGACGTGCCACCGTCCGGACCGCCGCCAGCACCGCTGCCGCGCCGGCCTTGTCATGCTTCATCTCCTCCATCCGCTCGGCGGTCTTCAGGCTGATCCCGCCCGAGTCGAAGCAGACGCCCTTGCCGACGATCGCCAGCCGGCGGTCGCCTCCGGACTGCCAGCCCGGCAGCTTCACGGCAATCAGGCGTGGCTCGTGAGACGAGCTCATCCCGACGCCCAGCAGGGCGCCCATCCCGAGCGCCTGCATCTCGGCCGGACCGAGGACCTCGACCGTGCAACCGTCGTCGACCAGGCCGCGCGCGAGCTCGGCCATCCGCTCGGGATACAGGTCATTGGCGGAGCGGTTGGAGAGCTCGCGCGCCCATTCGACCCCATCGGCGATGGCCATCGCATCAGCAAGGACACGCTCGTCCGGCGCCTGCTGGCCGATCAGGATCAGCTCCTCGACGCTCCGCAGCATGGCTGGCGTATCGCGCACCCTGCCGTAGTAGGCGTACGGCCTGAATGTGCCCTGGCTGGCGCCGATGGCAGCCGCGGCGTATCCGTCGGGACCCTCGCCGTCGCGCAGCCAGAAGGCCATGCTCCTCGCGCCGCGCCCCTGGAGCCTCTTCGCCGCCTTCGATGCGCTGCGACGGGCCCGCCACGCGCCGCGTCCCCTCCGGGCCGAGGCGACGAACAGGATCCGCGCGGCGTTGATCCCCTCGACCTCGACCAGGGCTGTCTCGTCCTCAACCGGGTTGAACTCACCCCAGGACAGCGTCCGCGTGATGGCTCCGCCGGTTGCCTCGTCCAGCTCAGAGAGGTCGGGGGGCAGCTCGCGGTCATCGAGGTAGATCGGCACCGCCAGGACGTCGGCCTCGACCGAAGCCGGCTTGCTGCCATCGGCACGAACGCGCATCGATCCTCCTCAGGGTCGTTTCGCAGGGGGCCGATCGCCCTTCGGGGAGTGCCGATCGGTCGCGCCAGTATAGGGGGCGTTGTTCGACATTCAGGTCCCCGGCTGCAGGACGTTGGGCAGTTCCGAGCGCGCCTCATCGACCTCGTCCGCCACCGCGGCAAGACGGCGCAGCGGCGTGGCGCTGATGGCGGCACCCGCCTCTGAGAGTGACAGCGCCAGGGCATTGTCGGCGCCGCGCGCCGCCTCGGCCGCCGTGGCGTAGCGCTCCCCCGCGGCCTTCAGCGCCGCGGCATCGTCGCTGAGCGTGGCGCGCGCGATGTCGCCCGCCGCATCGAGCAGGTCTGAACTGATCATCATCCAGTACCGAAGCAGTGGCGGCCGCTCCACCCAGGCGTCGAGGAGGGAGAACGGCGCATCGGCCGTGGCCAGGCTGTCGAGGGCGGCCGAGGGGTCGCTTCGCTCGAGCGCCGCGAGTGCAGCTGCCAGCGCGTCAACCACGGCCCGGGTGGCATGTCGTCGCTCCACGAAGAGCGTCGCGGCGGGGGCGCTGGATCGCAGCTGGGCGGCGATCAGCTCGAGGTCGGTCCCTCCGTACGAGAGGCTGGGGACCATCACCGCGGGTCGGATCGCTGCGGCGACTCCGCCGAGCGCGAGCAGGCCGCGTCGGGCCGCGTCGGCCTCGTCGCTGGCGCCGGCGAGGAGGTCCGCCGCGGACGTCAGCTCCGGAGCCGGCGCTTCGCCGGAGACGGTCAGCGCCGTGCCGCGTCGCGCGTGTGCCCGAGCGCGCTCGAGCTCGGCCGCGAGTCGGGCCAATGCGACGTCGGCTGCGTCGACCGCATCGGCCAGCAGCACTGCGCGGGCCGCCGCAGCGGGAGGATCGGCACTGGCAGGATCCGCGGAGCGCAGGCCAAAGCCGACCCCCACCGCCAGCCCCAGGCTGATGACGAGGACCGTTCGGCGCCAGCCAGCGCCACCTATCATCTGTCGGTGGACCTCGATCGCTTGCGGATGCTGCCGAAGGCCGAGCTGCACCTGCATCTGGATGGCTCGATGCGCCCGCAGACCGCGGTGGAGCTGGCGGCGGAGGCAGGCCAGACGCTCAACCTCGAGGGCGCGGCCGCGCGCCTGGTGGGGCCGATCCGCTGTCGGGACCAGGCCGAGCTGCTCAGCTTCTTCGACCTCCCGATCTCTCTCCTCCAGACGCCCGCCTCACTCAGGCGGGTCACCTCCGAGCTGGTCGAATCGCTGGCCGATGACGGGATCACGTACGCCGAGATTCGATGGGCGCCGCGGCTCCACATGGAGCGCGACATGTCGGTCGATGAGGTCATCGAGGCGGCGGCGAGCGGCGTCGCGGAGGCGGCCTCTCGGCTCGGCCCGCGCACCCCGTTCATCGGCCTCATCGTGACCGGCATGCGCTCCCACCCTCCGGGCGCCAACGTCGAGCTGGCGAAGGCAGCGGCGGCCTTCGGACCACCGGTCGTCGGCTTCGACCTTGCAGGCCCCGAGGCCGAGTATCCGGCCCCTCCCCACGCCGCCGCGTTCCTGGAGGCGGCCGCCGGTGGCCTGGCGCTCACCGCGCACGCCGGTGAGGTGCCCGGGCCCGAGCGGATCCGCGAGGCACTCGCCTTTGGAGTCCAGCGCATTGCCCACGGCGTGACAACCGCTGAGGATCCGGATCTGATTGCGCTCGTTCGCGAGCGTGACGTGACGCTGGACCTGTGTCCCACCAGCAACGTCCAGGCCGGCATCGTGAGCGAGCTGGCCGCCCACCCCCTCGCCACGCTCCACCGCGCGGGGGTGAGCGTGACGCTGTCAACGGACGATCGCACCGTCTCGAACACGTCGCTGACCGAGGAGATGGCGCGCGCCGCGACCGCGATGCGACTGACCGCCGATGAGCTCTCGGCCGTGGCGGTCAACGCCTTCCGACGTGCCTTTGGCCCCCGCCCCGTCGTCGACCAGATGATGCGTTCAGCCGAGGTTGCGTGGTCGGCGTGGGCGGCGGAGGGTCCCGCCATCAGCTGACGCCCAGGCCCAGGAGGCTCGCCACCTCGGATGGGTCGCGAGCCACCTCGTCGGGACGGCGCTCACCGTCGAGGGTGGCGGCCAGCGCAGCGTCCGCCACGCCGGTGAGCACGAGGATCGACCGCATGCCGGCCCGATGCGCCGCGACCATGTCGGCGTCGGGGTTGTCGCCGATCGCAATCGCCTCCCGCGGATCCACGCCGGCACGCTCCAGGATCGCGCTGAAGATCCCCGGCTCCGGCTTCCCGATGACGAGCGGCTCCGCTCCGGTCGCGGCGCGCAAGGCGGCCACGATCGACCCCGCCCCCGGCAGGAACCCGGTCGGAGTCGGGTAGCGCAGGTCCGCATTCGTGGCAACGAATCGAGCGCCGGCCCGGATCGCGGTGGTGGCGGCCGCCAGGCGGCGAAAGTCGAACGACGGGTCGAGCCCGGCGATCACCACGTCGAACTGCTCTTCGAGTGGCCCCCCGTCGTACGCAAGGTCGACGGCCTCGCCCGCCGGCGTGGCATGGAAACCGGCAGACCGCAGCTCATCGAGCATCCCCGCCGCGCCGATCGCCATGACCGAGCGGACCTCCGGCAGGTGGGCTCGCAGATGGTC
>Ga0070705_100002027_pt1 | contig 10361 bp, 9 predicted proteins | sample KBSK5253metaG_FD_65455 | JGI IMG/M metagenome (GOLD analysis project Ga0070705, IMG submission 65455) | Corn, switchgrass and miscanthus rhizosphere microbial communities from Kellogg Biological Station, Michigan, USA - KBS K5-25-3 metaG | ecosystem: Host-associated > Plants > Roots >... | reverse complement strand
ACGAATCGCAGTCAGCGCACTGTCTTCGCCCTTCAGCACGACGCTTGGAAACGTCGAGACCTCGGCGGTGGCAAGTCCGTCGCTCTGCGCGAGATCGAAATACTCGCGCTCGATCGGCGCTCGCGATTGCAGACGCAGATCGGCAGCGAGCACTTCGCCCGCTTGTTGATCGACTGCGAGGCTGACGCGATTGGTGAAGAAGCCCACGGCTGTGAGCGCCGACACGGCGACGAGCAGCGCCAGCATCAGCACGCGCAGCTCGCCCGACTTGCCGTCGCGGAGCAGTGCGAGCAACGCCAGTCGCAACGCCTTGATCACGTCGCCAACCTTCCCGCTTCGATCTTGATGATGCGGCTGCAGCGTTGCGCGATCGCTTGATCGTGCGTCACGACCACCAGCGTGGTCTGCGCGGCTTTGTTCAGATCGAACAGCAGATCGATGATGCGCTCGCCGGTCACCGAATCGAGATTGCCGGTCGGCTCATCCGCAAACAGCAGAGCTGGCCGAGTGACGAACGCGCGTGCGATGGCGACGCGTTGCTGCTCGCCGCCCGACAACTGTCGCGGATAGTGCTCGCGACGCGGCGAGAGATTGACCTGCGCCAGCACTTCGGCGGCCGCACTGCGCGCATTTGGCAGGCCCGCCAGCTCCAGCGGCAGCATCACGTTCTCGATCGCCGTCAGCGACGGGACCAGGTGGAAACTCTGAAAGACGAAGCCGACATGTCGCGCGCGCACGGCGGCCCGGCCGTCCTCGTCGAGCGCCGTCAGCTCGGAGCCGTTGAGCCAGACCCGGCCCGCGCTCGGCTCGTCGAGCCCGGCGAGCAACGCCAGCAGCGTGGATTTCCCGGCCCCGGAGGCGCCGACGATGGCGACGGTTTCGCCAGCGGCGATCTGCAGGTCGACTTCTGCCAGAATGGTCAGCGTTCCTTCCGGGCTGCTAACCTTTTTCGTGACGTTTTCTGCTTTGAGAACCGGTTGCACAGTGTTCGTACTGAAGTGGGTCGTGCTCGCCTGGGTAGGACTGACGCTGCCGCTGTCGGTTCACGCGAAGGCTGAAAATCCCGTCGTTCTGGTCGTCGGCGACAGTCTGAGCGCGGGCTACGGCGTCGCGGTCGATGCGACCTGGGTGGCGCTGCTGCAAAAGCGTCTTGCTGCGCAAGGTTACGGTTACCGCGTAGTGAATGCCAGCATCAGCGGCGATACGACGGGTGCTGCGCGGACCCGCCTGCCGCGTGCGCTGGAACTGCATAAGCCGGCCATCGTGATTCTGGAGCTCGGCGGCAACGACGGGCTGCGCGGCCTGCCGCTGCGGACGGTCCGCGAGAACTTCGAATTCCTGATCGAGCACTCCCAGGCCGCGGGGGCGAAAGTCGTGCTGGTCGGCATGCGCATGCCGCCGAACTACGGGGCCGCCTATGCCGACGCGTTTCATGCACTATATGGCGAGCTGGCGAGCCGCTATGGCACGCCGCTGGTCGGGTTCTTTCTCGAAGGGGTCGCGCTGGACGACAAGCTGATGCAGGCCGACGGCATCCACCCGACGGCCGCCGCCCAGCCGCGCTTGCTCGACAACCTGTGGCCGGTTTTAAGCCCAGTACTCAAGAAATGAACAAGGTCTGGCTGAAGAACTATCCGCACGGCGTGCCGGCGGAGATCAATCCAAACGAATATTCCTCGCTGACGACGCTGTTCGAATCGAGCTGTCGGCGGTTCGCGCAGCTCGACGCTTTCAGCAGCCTCGGGCGCACGCTGAGCTATGCCGAATTCGACAGCCGTGCGCGCGACTTCGCGGCGTGGCTGCAGCAGAGCGCGAAGCTGCGGCGGGGCGATCGGATCGCGATCATGCTGCCGAACGTTCTGCAGTATCCGATCGCGCTGTTCGGCGCGTTGCGGGCGGGGCTGACGATCGTCAATACGAATCCGCTGTACACGGCGCGTGAGCTGGAGCATCAGCTGCAGGATTCCGGCGCGAAGGCGATTCTGATTCTGGAGAACTTCGCGCACACGCTGGGGGATGTGATCGAGCATAACCATCTCGATCTCGAGCACGTCATCGTCACGGGTGTCGGCGATCAGCTCGGCTGGCCGAAAGCCACGATCGTGAACATGGTCGTGCGTCACGTGCGCAAGCAAGTGCCGGGATACGATTTGCCTGGAGCGCTGCGGTTCAATGATGTGCTCGAACAAGGCAGATTCCTGCCGTTCGAGCCGGTCACGACGACGCACGACGACATCGCGTTCCTGCAATACACCGGCGGCACGACCGGCGTCGCGAAGGGCGCAATGCTCACGCATCGAAACATGATCTCGAACGTGCTGCAGGCGGGCGCGTGGCTCGGCACCGAATCGCGTCTCGGCGAGGACACGGTCATCACGCCGCTGCCGCTGTATCACATCTTTGCGCTCACCGGGAATTTGATGGTGTTCATCAAGCTCGGCGCGCGCAATGTGCTGATCGCGAACGCGCGCGATTTCCCGGCGTTCGTCGAGGAGCTGCGCCAGTGGCGATTCAGCTTCATCAGCGGCGTGAACACGCTGTTCAACGCGTTGCTGAACACGCCGGGATTTGCGGAGCTCGACTTCAGCGCGCTGCGCATCACGCTCGGCGGCGGCATGGCCGTGCAGCGATCGGTCGCTGAGCACTGGCAGCGCGTGACTGGGAATGTGCTGACGCAGGCCTGGGGTCTCACCGAAACTTCGCCGGCTGCGTGTGTGAATCCGTTCGCGTTGACGCAGTTCAACGGCTCGATCGGCCTGCCGATCTCCTCGACCGAAATCACGATCCGCAACGACGAGGGCCGCGAGCTGCCGATCGGCGAAGTCGGCGAGATCTGCGTGCGCGGGCCGCAAGTGATGCTCGGATATTGGAACCGGCCAGAGGAGACCGCGCAGGTGATGATCGGAGATTGGCTGCGCACTGGTGACATCGGCCGGATGGATCACGGCGGGTTCGTGTACATCGAGGATCGCAAGAAAGACATGATCCTGGTGTCGGGCTTCAACGTGTATCCGAACGAGATCGAGAGCGTGGTCGCTGCACATCCGGGTGTGTTGGAAGTTGCGGCTGTAGCGCAGGAAGACGAGCGATCGGGAGAAGCGGTCGCATTGTTCGTGGTGAAGAAGGACCCGAATCTGACGCAGCAGCAGCTGATCGATTACTGCCGCGGCGAGCTGACGGGATACAAGGTGCCGAAGCACGTGTATTTCCGGACGGAGCTGCCGAAGACCAATGTGGGCAAGATCCTGCGGCGGGAACTCCGCGACAGTCTGCGACAGAGTCAGGCTAAAGCCTGACCCACAGGGAAGAGAACTGTAGGTCGGGCTTTAGCCCGACAATCCGTGCGGGGAGAAGACTCGGGCTAAAGCCCGACCTACAGCCCACTAACATGCGGCTGTTACAAGTGATAGGCAGGGCTGAGCTCGTGAACCGCTGCGATCATCGCGCCCGCATGCTCTGGATCGACCGCCGGATGTATCCCGTGGCCGAGATTGAACACATGCCCGTGACCACGACCGTAGCTCGCGAGCACACGCCCAACCTCAGCGCGAATCGCTTGCGGCGACGCGTATAAGCAGTTCGGATCCAGATTCCCCTGCAGCGCGACCCGGTCCTGCACAGAACGCCGCGCATCGGCGAGATCTGTCGTCCAGTCGACACCGAGCGCATCGCAGCCGGTGCTTGCCATCGCTTCCAGCCACGCGCCGCCGCCCTTCGTGAACAGAATGACCGGCACCCGCTGCCCTTCGTGCTCGCGCCGCAGGCCCGCGACGATTCGCTGCATCGGTTGCAGCGAGAACTCGCGATATTGCTGCGGAGTCAGCACTCCGCCCCAGGTGTCGAACACCATCACGGCTTGCGCACCGGCGGCAATCTGCGCGTTCAAGTACGACGTCGTCGAGTCGATGAGCAGAGTGAGCAGCGCATGCAGCGTCACGGGCTCGTTGTACATCATCGCCTTGATGTGCGAGAACTCGCGCGAGCTGCCGCCCTCGACGATGTACGTGCCGACGGTCCACGGGCTGCCGGCGAAACCGATCAGCGGCACGCGGCCGTTCAACTCGCGACGGATCAGGCGAACAGCATCCATCACGTAGCGCAGCTCAGTGTTCGGATCCGGCACACCGAGCTTTGCGACGTCGCTGCTCGAACGCACCGGGCGCTCGATGCGTGGCCCTTCGCCAGTCTCGAACTGCAGCCCAAGCCCGAGTGCGTGCGGAATCGTGAGGATGTCGGAGAACAGAATCGCTGCGTCGAGCGGATAGCGCGCGAGCGGCTGCAGCGTCACTTCGCAGGCAAGCTCGGGCGTCATGCAAAGCTTCAGGAAACTGCCGGCGCGAGCCCGCGTCGCACGGTACTCCGGCAGATAGCGTCCAGCCTGGCGCATCATCCAGACAGGCGTGCGATCCACCCGCTGCCGCAGCAGCGCGCGCAACAACAGATCATTCTGCAAGGTGCTCAACTTCGCTTCCCTGGATCGAACAGGCGCTCGTGCTCCACGATCGCATATCGATCCGTCATGCCCGCTATGTAATCCGCGACGGCGCGCGCGCGGCCGACTTCTCCAGACTTCGCCTCGAGCTGCTTCGCAACCTGATGATGCTCGTCCGGCAGCAACTCGGGACGCGCAAAGAACGTGTCGAACATCGAGCGGATAACCGAGTTCGCCTTGTTCGTCATGCGCAGCACGCGATAGTGCCGGTAGACGTGGTCGCGCAGGTAGTTTTTCAGCTCCAGGTGTTCGGCCGCGACAGCTTTGCTGAACTGGACGAGCATTGCCGATCGAGCGCGCACGTCCTCGACGCTCGCGGGCGCGGCTTCGCGGATCGCAACCTGCGTCGTCTCGACCAGATCCGTCACAACGTGATTGATCATTCGCCGCACGACTTCATGAATCAGCCGTCGGCCTTGCAGATCGGGATAGAGCCCGAGCACGACGTCGTGCTGCCGCCGGAACAACGGCACTTCACGCAAGCCGTCCAGCACGATCAAGCCGGCGCGCAGGCCGTCGTCGAGATCGTGATTGTTGTAAGCGATCTCGTCCGCAAGATTGGCGATCTGCGCTTCCAGTGTCGGCTGACGACGGTTGATGAAGCGCTCGCCCAGCTCGCCGAGCTGCCGCGCGTTGTTGAGCGAACAATGCTTGAGGATGCCCTCGCGCGTTTCGAACGTGAGGTTCAATCCAGGGAACGACGCGTAGCGCTCTTCGAGCTCGTCGACGACGCGCAGCGACTGCAGGTTGTGCTCGAAACCGCCGTACGGCTTCATGCAGTCGTTCAATGCGTCCTGCCCGGCGTGACCGAAGGGCGTATGGCCAAGGTCATGCGCCAGGCAAATCGCCTCGGCAAGCGTCTCGTTCAACTGCAGCGCCCGCGCGATCGTGCGTGCGATCTGCGCGACCTCGATCGAGTGCGTCAGGCGCGTGCGATAGAGGTCACCCTCGTGATTCACGAACACCTGCGTCTTGTAGACCAGGCGTCGGAATGCGGTCGAATGGATGATGCGATCCCGATCGCGCTGATACTCACCGCGCAGCACCGGTGCCGGTTCGGCGTGCGCGCGGCCTCGCGAGGCCGGCTCGGAGGCGGCATAAGGTGCGAGCGATGGGGAGTCTGCGGTCATGCGCTGCAGGCGAGTATCAGCCGAAATGTGCCTGCAGAGTAGCGTCGAGCGCCTGCGCGGCGTAGTCGTCGACCACGGTCGCTTTGCCGAGGCCCTGCAACAGCACCAGGCGAATACGCCCGCCGAGCACTTTCTTGTCCATTCCCATGAGCTCGCGCCCGCGCTGCGCGCCGATCCACGGCGGCTCGACCGGCAGACCCAGTCGCGCGAGCACCTGCACGACGCGATCACGCTCGGCCGGCTGCAGCCAGCCCAGTCGCGTCGACATGTCGGCGGCCATCACCATTCCAGCGGCGACGGCTTCGCCATGCAGCCAATTGCCGTAGCCGGAGGCGGTCTCGATTGCGTGGCCGAAGGTGTGGCCGAGATTGAGGATCGCGCGCAGACCGTGCTCGCGCTCATCCTGGCCAACGACGTCTGCTTTGATTTCGCAGGAGCGGCGGACCGCGTGCATCACTACGGCGTCCTCGCGCGCGAGCAGCGGTTCGACATTCGCTTCGATCCACTGCAGGAACGCAATGTCGTAGATGAAACCGTACTTGACGACCTCCGCCAGGCCGGCGCTGTATTCGCGCGCCGGCAGCGTCTGCAAAGTGCTGGTATCCGCGAGCACACAGCGTGGCTGATGGAAGGCGCCGATCATGTTCTTGCCGCGCGGATGATTGACGCCGGTCTTGCCGCCCACCGACGAATCGACTTGTGCCAGCAGCGTCGTCGGCACCTGCACGTAGTCGATGCCGCGCTGATAGCAGGCGGCCGCGAAGCCGACCATGTCGCCGATGACGCCGCCGCCCAGTGCGACTGCAGCCGCGTCGCGATTCATGCGCTCAGCGACGAGCGAGTCGAGAATGCGCGAGAAGCTCTCCAGCGTCTTGTGCTGCTCGCCGTCGGGCAGAATGAGCGTCGCGATGCGGCGGCCTTGCAAGGCGCTCTGCAGCTTCGGCAGGTACAGCGGCGCGATCGTTTCGTTCGTGACGATCAGCAGACTGCGCGCGGTGATGTGCGTGCTCAGAAGCTGCGCGTCTTCCAGCAGCCGCGGGCCGATCAAGATCGGATAGCTGCGCTCGCCCAAAGCAATGTCGACGCGTTCGTGCACTGGCGCGCTCATGTCTGGGGCAGGCCCCGCAGCTGCGCGAGGATGTCGTCGGCGACAATACGCACGTGTCGTCCGTCGGTCGCGACGGTCACGCTGGCAATGGATTCGTAGAGCGGGGCGCGTACTTCCATCAGCTCGCGCAGTCTGGTCTCGGGATCTGCTGTGTAGAGCAACGGGCGCTGGCGACCGTGCTTGGTGCGCTCGAGCTGCTGGCGAATGCCGGTGCGCAGGTAAACGACGCGGCCGCGCGCGGCGAGCCGCTCGCGATTCTCGGGCAACAGCACGGCGCCGCCGCCGGTGGCGATGACTACGTCGTGGAGCTGCGTCAGAGAGTCGATCACTTCGCGCTCGCGCTCCCGGAATCCGGTCTCGCCCTCCTTCTCGAAGATGTAGGGAATGTCGACGCCGGTACGCCGCTCGATTTCGACGTCGCTGTCGTAGAAGGTGAGCTCCAGCAGGCGCGCCAGCGCCTTGCCGACGGCCGTCTTGCCCGAGCCCATCGGGCCGATCAGAAAGACGTTCCTGCGAGGGGCCTGCGAGCTCATGACGGCAGGGCACTATAAACGAAAGCGGCCGCCCGAAGGCGGCCGCGGATTCGTCGGGGAACGCAGCTCCGATCAGTAGAGGCTCGCGCCCTCGCGCAGGATGCGCGGAGTCACGAAGATCAGCAGCTCGTCCTTGTTGTCGGTCTTGGAGGTCGTCTTGAACAGGTGACCCAGGACCGGGATGTCGCCCAGCCACGGCACTTTGGTCTCGGCTTCGCGACGCTCCGTCTCGAGGATGCCGCCGAGCACGACCGTCTGGCCGTCGTTCACCAGCACCTGCGTGACGATCTCGCGCGTGTCGATGCTCGGCACGAAGCCGCCGGTGGCGCTCGCGACGAGCTGACCGACGCTGTCCTTCGACACCGTGAGGTCGAGAATGACGCGATTGTCCGGCGTGATCTGCGGGGTGACCTTCAGCGACAGCACGGCCTTCTTGAACTGGGTCGTGGTCGCGCCGGAGGACGAAGATTCCTGGTACGGAATTTCCACGCCCTGCTCGATGGTCGCTTCACGCTGGTTGGCCGTGATCAAGCGCGGCGAGGAGATGATCTCACCGCGGCCTTCGGCCTGCGCAGCCGACAGCTCGAGGTCGACGATGTAGTCGGAATCGAGCAGCGTCATCGCGAGGCGGCCGGCCGGGTTCGCGACCGGCAGGTTCACCATGTAGCGGTTGACCGGATCGGGCGCCACAAAGCCAAACGGCGAGTTGATCGGGTTGCCCGCCGGATCCAGCTGCGGGACATGCGACAGGACGATGTCGTCGTCCTCGCGGCCGAAGTTCTGGGCGCCCACGACGCCGCTGCCATCCCGGCCGCCATGCTGGAACGCAGTGGTCGCGCCGAAGCGCACGCCAAGCTCGCGGCTGTAGTCGTCGTTGACGATCACGATGCGTGCTTCGATCAGCACCTGGCGCACAGGGATGTCGAGCGTCGACACCAGCCGACGGATGTCAGCGAGCCGCTCGGAAGTGTCCTGCAGAAGCAGCGTATTCGTACGCTCGTCGATCGCGACGCTGCCGCGTTCCGACAGCAGCGAGCTCTTGTCGCCCGACTTGATCAGCGTGGCGAGGTCCTGCGCCTTCGCGTAGTTGATCTGCAGATACTCGGTGCGCAGCGGGGCGAGCTGCTGGACCTGCTGACGTGCGGTCAGCAGCTCCTTCTCGCGCGCGGCGATTTCCGCGGCGGGCGCGACGAACATGACGTTGCCTTCGCGACGCATGTCGAGGCCCTTGGTGCGCATCACGATGTCCAGCGCCTGATCCCACGGCACGTTCTGCAAGCGCAGGGTGACGTTGCCGCCCACCGAGTCGCTGATGACCATGTTCTGGCCGCTGGTATCGGCCAGCAGCTGCAGCACCGCGCGCGTCTCGATGTCCTGGAAGTTCAGGGTCAGGCGCTCGCCGGTGTATTCCTTCTGATCCTGCAGCTCCGGCGGCAGCTTCACGACCGGCTTGATCTCGATCGTGTAGACGTTGTCGGACTGGTACGCGAGCTGCTCGTAGTCGCCGCTCGCCGCGATGACGAGGCGTGTGCCGTCGGCGACGCGCAGGGCGTCGACCGACGCGACCGGCGTCGCGAAGTCGGCGACGTCGAGGCGCTGCATCAGGTTCTCGGGCAGCGAGGTCTTGGCGAAGTTCACGACGATCTTGCCGCCTTCCTGGCGCAGGTCGGCGGGCACCTTGGAATCGGTGAGCTCGACGACGATGCGACCGGAGCCGTCAGTGCCGCGACGGAAATCGATGTTGTTGACGCTGCGCGAACCGGAGATCGGGGCAGCGGAGCGCGTGCTCTGGCTGGCCGCTGCGGCTGCAGTCGAGACTGCCGGACCGGCAGTGACAGCGCGCGAGCCGCTGCCGCCGACCGAAACGACGATGGTGTTGCCGTTTACGCGCGTCTCGTACGGCACCAAGCTGTCCACGTTCAGCACGACGCGCGTGCGGCCGCCGGCTTCGGCGACGTTGACGGTGTCGACCACGCCCTGCTTGACGTCGACACGACGCGAGCTCATCGCGACGGCGGTGTCGGGCAGATCGAGCGCGATGCGCGCCGGATTGTCCACGGTGAAAGTGAGTGGCGTCGGCGCAGTGTCGCTGAGCTTCAGCGTCAGCTCGACTTTGTTGCCGGCACCGGTGGTGAAGGTGATGCCTTCCAGGCGGTTGGCGCCTTGCGCCAATGCCTGCAGCGTCATGCCTGCAAACAGCAGTGCACCGATGCCAACGCGGCGCAACGACGAAATAGTGGACGACATTTTTGGATTTCTCCCTGGGATCATTCTGTCAACGCCAGCGCGGCTGGACGCTCGATGTATCCGCCGAGACCGTCGGGGACGATTTCGATGATGGTGATCTTGGTCGGGCTGATGCCGACGATGCGGCCGTCGTTCTGACCGACGAAATTGCCGGGCAGGACACGATGCACGAGGCCGTCTTTGCCCTGCACCAGCCCGTAGTTGCGGCCCAGCAGCTGCAACGTGCCGACCATGCGCATGGTGTCGAGCGGGAACTGCTCGAGGAACTCGCGCGGACGCTTCACGTCCGGGCGCACGCCGTTGGCCACGTCGGTGCGGGCGGGCGGCGTCGGCACGAACGGCGAGCGCATGTTGCCCGCTGCATACGTGAACGCCTCGTATGGCTTGATCTCGGGCAGCGGCTCGATGGCCTCGCCCGGACGAGCCTTGATCTCTGCGACCTGCTGCTGCAGCTGTTCCATGCCGTTGGAGCACGCGCTCAACGACAACACTGCAACGGCAATCAAAATGAGTCTGGTCATAGGTGGCGCTGCTCGGTTGTATCAGGTGCCCGGCCGCTTGGCGCCGGCTGGACCCTGCTGCGGCTGATTCGCGGCCTGCTCTTCCTCGTCCAGGTAACGATAAGTCTTCGCCGTCACGTCGAGCTGCAGCTGGTCGCTGCCGGGATTCTTACCGACCTGCGTGATCTCCACGTCGTGCAGCGTCACGATGCGCGGCAGGGCCGCGATGCCGCTGACGAACGCACCGATCGAATGGAAGCTGCCGGTGAGGCGCATCTTGATCGGCAACTCGGCGTAGAAATCCTTGATGTTCTGCGCGTTCGGCTGGAACAGCTTCTGGTCGAGGCCGGC
>Ga0070705_100002026_pt1 | contig 10362 bp, 8 predicted proteins | sample KBSK5253metaG_FD_65455 | JGI IMG/M metagenome (GOLD analysis project Ga0070705, IMG submission 65455) | Corn, switchgrass and miscanthus rhizosphere microbial communities from Kellogg Biological Station, Michigan, USA - KBS K5-25-3 metaG | ecosystem: Host-associated > Plants > Roots >... | reverse complement strand
CGCTGCGGTGGCGACTACGACGCTCAACATAGCGATGGCGGTGATTCTCATGCCAGCTAACGTCCGCGTTGTGCCGCGCTGTAGGAGGCGCGTAGCGGCGCCGCGCAAGCGTCGGTCACCAACGCGCTGTTAGGGCGCAGGTCCTTACGTCCCATACTGGTCAACCAGCCTCCGCCACTCTGAAAACGCCTCATGATGCTCGCTGAGATAGACGCCGCTAAGGGCTTTACGCACGTTCGGAGAGGTCTCCGCAGCGGCTTCCAACGCGGGAATGGCTCGTGTCCCATGCAGCTTAAGTATGTCCTCTAAGGGACCCGCGGCCACATACGCCAATTCACCTTCATTTCTCGCCTCAGCGATCAAGGCAAGCGTCACCTCGATACCTTTGGTCAGGTCATCGCAGGCTTCAAGAACATCCGAAAAAGCATCCTTTGGTTCGTCCAGGCCTCGCATGGCAGCCAGATATGCCTTCGCCATTTGCTGGAGCGAGCTGCTTGTCATGCGCCCTAACGTCCGCGTTGTGCCGCGTTGAAGAAGGCGCGTAGCGCCGCGGCGTAAACGTCGGTCACCAACGCGCTGTTAGCCCTCACCGTCCGCCCCCTGACTCGGCTACCTTTGACAGGAGTTGATCGATCGACCAATGCCGGGTTAGCCAGATCGTCAGCGCTGCGCCTGAAAGATGCCACCACAATCCACCCTTGTATCGCTGGTGCTCAAGGTTGTAATCCGATGCAACCCACCACGCGACTAGTAAGCCTGGGTCTGGAACTGTGGGAGTGCGGGCGAGGCCAGAAATGTAGAGGTATGGATTTACGGGTTCGAGTACGGGGTCGCCGATACCGCGCGCTTTTCTCCAAACTGCGATGCGCTTCTCGGTTGAGGCAAGCTCTTGAGGGAGTGCTGGTCGACCCGCGACACCATGTAAGCCGACTGCGTACAGCAGCATCGGGCTCGCTAGAGCGAGGACGACGGTGAGGATCGCCAACCCAAGAGCTATGCGTGCAATGCGGTGCGCCATTTGGTGAGGGCTAACGTTAAATAGTCAGAATCACTGTCCGCCTATCTTAGCTGCGCGCTCCGAGCAGGTCGCGGCAAATCTCCCGGAATCAACGTCTTACAGAGCTGCGATGCATTCAGCGGACGTGTTATTCAGATGATTTAGGGACAAGAACCTGATTCGGCTTACGAATCGCGAGCACGACAGGACAGGGAGACAAGTAGCGAAAGAGCACTCGGCAAACGAGACCGAGGCTGAGCTGCATTTCCTCTAGCGCGAGAGAAACTCTCAAGAGCGGAGGTATTGCGCAATGCGCACGTAGTCAGCGGGAGAGAGGTTCTCGGGTCGAGCGCTCGGGTCGATACCGAGCTTTGGGAAGTCGGCGGCTGCCAAGGGCAATGCGTTGCGGAGCTGCTTGCGGCGCGAAGAGAAGGCGCCGCGAAGGAGGTCGTCGAAGCGCGTGCCCTCGAGGGCCGGAGGGTCGGCGAGCGGCTCCATGCGCACGACGGCGGATTCGACCTTGGGCGGCGGGCGGAAGGCGCCCTTCGACACGTTGAAGAGCTTCTTCATCCGGAACCGCACCTGCAGCGCAACGGACAACCGGCCGTAGTCTGCCGTGGATGGTGAAGCAACCATGCGCTCCACAACCTCGAGCTGAAGCATGAAGTGCATGTCTCGAACTCGGTCGGCGTAGCGAGCGAGATGAAAGAGGAGCGGCGTGGAGATGTTGTACGGCAGGTTGCCCACCAAGCGCATGCCGCGCGGGAACTGGCCGAAGTCGAAGTCGAGGGCGTCGGCTTGATGCACGACGATCTTGTCGTCCCGCTTCAGCGACGCGGCGAGGTCGCGGTCGAGCTCGATTACGTGAAGCTTGGCAACTCGCTCAAGAAGGGGGTGAGTGAGCGCGCCTTCGCCGGGGCCGATTTCGACCATGAAATCGTCCTTCGTGGGCGCGACTGCCTGAATGATCTTCTCGAGAACTCGCCGCTCGTGCAGGAAATGCTGCCCGAACCTCCGCCGTACGCGGTGAGGCCGCTTAGGAGGCAGCGGCCGATGCGAGCTCAATGGCGAGCTTCACCGCCTCGATCAGGCTGCCGGGGTCGGCCTTGCCGGTGCCGGCGAGGTCGAGCGCGGTGCCGTGATCGACCGAGGTGCGGACGAACGGCAGGCCGAGGGTCACGTTGACGCCGCGGCCGAACGAGGCGTACTTGAGCACCGGCAGGCCCTGGTCGTGGTACATGGCGAGCACTGCGTCGGCATGCTTCAGCCGCTCCGGAACGAAGAGCGTGTCGGCCGGGATCGGTCCGGAGGCGTCGACGCCGGCGGCCTTGATGGCCGGGGCGATGATGTCCTGGTCCTCGCGGCCGAGGTGGCCCGACTCGCCGCTATGTGGATTCAGCCCGGCGACGAGGATGCGGGGCTTCGGGATCCGGAACCGCTTGCGCAGATCCTGATCGAGGACCTTGAGGGACTTGACGATGAGGTCTCGCGTGATGGCTCGCGGAACTTGGGCAAGGGCCAGGTGCGTGGTGGCGAGCGCCACGCGCAGGCCGCCGCCGACCAGCATCATCACCACGTGGTCTGCGCGCGCCTTCTCGGCGAGGAACTCGGTGTGCCCGGTAAAGGCGATGCCGGCGTCGTTGATCACGCTCTTCTGCACCGGCGCGGTCACCATGGCGTGGTATTCGCCCGAGAGGCAGCCGGCGAGCGCACGCTCGAGCACCGCGAGCACGTAGCGGCTGTTCGCCGGATCGAGCCTGCCCGGGACGCGCGGCCGCGCGAGCGGAACGTGCTCGACATCGGGGAAACCCGCGAGCAGGGCTCGGTCGCCGATCGCCACCAGCCGCGCAGGGAAGCGCTCGCCGGCGAGCCGCGCGCAAAGCTCCGGGCCGATTCCCGCCGGCTCGCCGGAGGTGAGCGCGATGACCGGGCGGGCGGCTATCGCTCCTCCAGGCGCAGCTCCACGTAGGCCTGGTCGCGGAGCTGCCTCAGCCATTCCTGGTAGGCGTCCTCGCTCTTTCTCTCGCGCAGCACCTTGCGCGCCTCGAGGCGCCGGCGCTCCGAGCTGACGTCGGACGCGCGGCGCTCGAGGACCTGGATAAGGTGATAGCCGAAAGGCGTCTTCACCGGCTGGGAGATCTCGCCGGGCTGGAGCTCCTGCAGCGCGCGCTCGAAATCCGGCACGGTGTCGCCGGGATAGATCCAGTCGAGCTCGCCGCCGCGGGCGGCGCTGCCCGTATCGTCGGAGTGCACCTTGGCCAGCTCGGCAAAATCGGCTTTGCCGTTGACGATGCGCTCGCGGATGTCGGCCAGGCGCCTGCGCGCCTCGTTCTCCGACACCACCTCGCTGGTACGCACCAGGATGTGGCGCGCCCGCGTCTGCGTGACCGGCGCGGCGCTCGCGCCGCCGTCGCGCCGCTCGTTCAGCTTGACGAGGTGGAAGCCCGCAGGGCTGCGCAGCGGCTCGGTGACCTCGCCCGGCTTCATCTTCTCCAGCGCCGCGGCGAAAAGCTCGGGCAGCCGCTCGTGCTGGCGCCAGCCGAGGTTGCCGCCCTCCAGCGCGTCGGGGGCGTCGGAATAGCTCGCCGCGACCCGGGCGAAATCGCCTCCCTCGCGCGCCTCGGCGAGCGCCTTCTGCGCCCTCGCGCGCGCCTCCTCGATGCGCTCGGGGCTTGAACCCTCCGGCACGCGCACGAGGATATGCGACACGTTGTACTCCGAACGCGCCGGATTCGCCTTGAGCTCTTCGAGGAAGAGGTCGATCTCGCTGTCGTTTACCTGGATCTTGTCCTCGACTTCACGCTCGCGCAGGCGCGTGACCAGGATCTGATCGCGCAGGTCCTGGCGCCAGGCGTCGAAGGGGACGTTGTCGCGCTCGAGGGTGCTGCGGAAGTCGGCGAGCGTCATCTTGTTGTTTTCCGCGATGCGCTGGACCGCGCGGTCGACCTGGAGGTCGTCGACGCGGATGCCGGTGTCGCGCGCCTTCTGCAGCTGCGCCCTGTCGACCACCAGGCGCTCGAGGATCTGCCGCTCGAGCACCGCGCGCGGCGGGATCGCGGTCCCCTGCCGGCGCAGCTGGCGCTCGGCGGAGGCCACCGCGGCGTTGAGCTCGGAGAACGTGATCACCTCCTTGTTCACCACCGCCACGATGCGGTCGACGAGCGCCGGCCCCTGCGCCGGCACTGTCAAGGGCAGCAGAAGCAGGAACAAGAAGGACGTCACGCGCATAGCTCGATTCCTAGTACGCCATCGGGAACGGCAGAGGCCGCTGCATGCTCGGCGGGCCGGCCGCCGGATTTCTAGGGTTGGTCACGTTGTAACCGGGAATGTTCCGCTGCAGCAGGCCCACCACGTCCTCGGTGCCCACCTGGCCTATGCCGTTGAACTCGATCTGAAAAAACAATCCGGTCGACACCACCTGTGTTGCGGCCTGCACCTTGGTCACGACCGCGCGAAACGCCCAGCAGCCCGCGTTGTACTCGACCCCAGCCAGCCCCTCGAGCAGCCGCCCGTCCAGGAAGGAGTAATTGTAGCGCCCGATGCCGTACCAGCCCGCGGCGATCGGCCACTGACTGGCGATGTCGATCTGGCGCACGGAGCCCCGGGTAAAGCGGTAGCTGGCGTTCAGCACCTTGGCGACCTCGGGACTGTACTTGAACGAGACGCCGAAGCGCTCGGTCTCCTGCTGCAGCCGGCTGTACTGGGCGGTGGTGTCGAAGGTCCAGTAGCGGAACAGGCGCCCGCCCACGGAGCCCAGGATGTCGGACGATTTCGAGGTGCGCAGCGTCGAAGTCGGCGTGAGCCCGACCCGCTCGTCGGCGAAATAATAGCGCTGGCCGATCGTGGCGCGCAGCGACTCCTGCCCGTTCTGCGCGAGAAAGCGCGAGCTCATGGCGAGCGTCAGCTGGTTCGCGTCGCCGAAGCGGTCGCCGCCGGTGAAGCGGTTCTCGCTGAAGAGCTGCGTGTAGTTGAAGTCGGCGAGCGCGGTATCGAAGATCGGAAACGCGTCCTGGTTGCGGTACGGCGCGTACACGTAGTACATGCGCGGCTCGAGCGTCTGGGTCAGCGCTTCACCGAAGAATCGCGCGCTGCGCTCGAACACCAGCCCGCTGTCCAGGCTGGTCCAGGGGATCGTGGCGTGCGGCGACATCTGGGCGCCGGGATCGGTGTGGTCGAGGTTGTAGCTCGCCGCGCGCAATCCGACCTTGGGCGTGATGAACCAGCTCGGAGCGAGCATCGGCAGCGCGGCCACCGGGTTGATGCTCGCGCGCGTGCCTTCGACCTTGACGTCGTGGGCGAAGCGCACCACCTCCGCCGGCAGCGTCGAGTCGAACAGACCCGCCACGTTGCTCTGGCTGGAGCTGAAGGTGAGCTGCGGCACGCGGTGGTACGGCGGGTCGATCGGCGCCAGCGGATCCTGCAGCGTCTGGAATTTCTGGACCCGGACCTGCGCGCTGTAGGGATAGCCGCCCAGGGTGCTGTTGTAGGTGAGGTAGCCGTCCTGCTGCAGGTTGCCGATCGTTACCACGCGAACCTGGCTCGCGAGGTCGGTGAAATAGCGATCGTCCGAGACCCGGTTGTAGTCGAGGTTGCCGGTGAAGTTGGGCGCGAAGCGCTGCGCGTGCTGCCAGGACACGCCGGAGCGGCTCTTCCCGAACTCCTTGTCGTCGGGCAGGTACTCGAGCTTCATCTCGCCGGAATAATTGGGCTGGAGATAACGCCCCCAGTTCTTGAGCTGCACCCCGCGCTTGGTCATGTACACCGGAGTGATGGTCAGGTCGGCCTCGGGCGCGATGTTCCAGTAGTAGGGCACGCCGATCTCGAGGCCGCGCTGCGAGGTCTGCGAGTAGTAGGGCGCGAGCAGGCCGCTGCGGCGGCGGTTCTCGAGCGGGAAGGTGGCGTACGGAAAGGCGAGGATCGGCACGTCGTAGAAGCGCAGCCGTGGATGCTTCGCGGCTCCCTCCTGCTTGTCGTAGTCGAGCTCGATCTCCGTAGCCTGGAGCACCCAGTCGTCGCGCCCCGCCTCGCAGCTGGTGAAGGTGCCGTTCTTCAGGCGGTAGTGCTCGCGGTCGACGATCTCGATCTCCTCGGCGCCGCCGCGCGCCGTGGCCTCGCGCTGGATCAGGTACTTCGGGCTCTCCACGGTGCCGCTGTCGTCGAGCGTGTTGAACCGCAGGCGCGGCCCGTAGAAGCGGTCGCCGTCGCGCTGCAGGCGTACCCCGCCCTCGCCCTGCACGCGGCCGAACTCGGAGTTGTAGCGCAGCACCTCGCCGAAGATCGTGACGTCGTCGCGGCGGATCTCCGCCTTGCCGCGCGCGGTCACCTCGAGGTCGCCGACGCCCTCGATCGTCTCGGCGTCGACGGTGGTAGTGCCCTGCGCCTGCGCTGGTGGAACGCTCTGCGCAAAGGCTGGCACGGAGAAATACAATGCCAGCAGAGCAACGCGGTACCGCATGGAGCGCGGGACCTTTTTTCGTTGATGTTAGAATTTTCAATGATACACGCCGACCCTCGCGGCGAAGCGCTCGCGCGCTGGCTCGGGCGCGAGCTCGGCGGCAAGCGCTTCACCCTGACCCCGGCATCCGAAGACGCGAGCTTCCGCCGCTATTTCCGCGCGACGCTCGACGACGGCTCGAGCCTGATCGCGATGGACGCGCCGCCGGACAAGGAAGATTGCCGGCCCTTCGTGCACGTGGCCGGGCTGCTGCACGAGGCAGGAGTGCACGCGCCGCAGGTCCGCGCCCAGGACCTGGCGCAAGGCTTTCTGCTGCTCACCGACCTCGGCACCCGGACCTATCTCGGGGAGCTGGCGCCGGGCACCGCGCCGCGGCTCTTCGCCGATGCCACCGGCGCGCTGATCCGCTGGCAGCTCGCCACCCGGCCGGGCGAGCTGCCGCCCTACGACGAAGCCCTCCTGCGCAGGGAAATGCAGCTCTTTCCGGACTGGTACGTCGCGCGGCATCTCGGCGTCCAGATGCAGGACGAGCAGAAAAACAGGCTGGAGCAGGTCTTCGCGCTGCTGGTGCAGAGCGCGCTCGCACAGCCGAAGGTCTACGTGCACCGCGACTACATGCCGCGCAACCTGATGGTCTGCGATCCGAACCCCGGGGTGCTCGATTTCCAGGATGCGGTAATCGGACCCATCGCCTACGACGTGGTGTCGCTCATGCGCGATGCCTTTCTCAGCTGGGACGAGGAGTCGGTGCTCGACTGGACCGTGCGCTACTGGGAGAAGGCGCGCACCGCGCAACTGCCGGTCGCCGCCGACTTCGGCGAGTTCTGGCGCGCCTTCGAATGGATGGGGCTGCAGCGCCATCTCAAGGTGCTCGGCATCTTCGCGCGCATCAACTATCGCGACGGCAAGCCCAGGTACCTCGGCGACACGCCGCGCTTCATCCGCTACGCCCGCGAAGTCGCCAAACGCTACACGGCCCTCGCTCCCCTCACCCGGTTGCTAGACGAGCTGAAATGCGAGTAATGATCCTTGCAGCAGGCCGAGGGGAGCGCCTGCGTCCGCTCACCGATACCGTGCCGAAGGCGATGGTGCAAGCGGGCGGCAAGCCGCTCATCGGCTGGCACCTGGAGCGCCTCGCCGCGGCAGGCTACGGCGAGGCGGTGATCAACGTTTCGCATCTCGCCGATCGCATCGTCGAGGGCCTGGGTGACGGCAAACGCTATGGCGTGCGCATCACCTACTCGCGCGAGCGCGAGCCGCTCGAGACCGCGGGCGGAATCGCCAAGGCGCGCGCGCTTCTCGGCGAGGCGCCGTTCCTCCTGGTGAACGCCGACATCTACTGCGAGTTCGATTTTTCCGCCCTGCGCCGCGTTTCGCTCGGCGCGCGGCTCGCGCACCTCGTCCTGGTCCCTAACCCGCCGCACCGCAGCCGCGGCGACTTCACGCTCGCGGACGGGGTGGTCGGCGACGGTGCCGAGCCGCGCTACACTTACGCCGGCATCGCCGTCATGTCGCCCGCCATGGTCGCCGGCGTAGCAGCCGAGCAAAAAGCCCCTCTCGCCCCGCTGCTGTACGCCGCCGCCGCGCGGCGGCTAGTGGGCGGCGAGCTCTACCGCGGCCTGTGGCAGGACGTCGGCACGCGCGAGCGTCTCGCCGAGCTCGAAGCTCATCTCGCCCCCGGATCGGCCCAGCGATGAAACCGAACGACGCCATCTCCCACCATCTCGAGCGCCGGCGGCGCCTCGCGCAGGCCCTCGCCGAAGGTGTCGCGCTGGTGCCGACGGCGCCGGAGCGCCTGCGCAACCGCGACACGCATTTCCCCTACCGCTTCGACAGCCACTTCTATTACCTCAGCGGCTTCGCCGAGCCGGAGGCGGCGCTCGTCCTCACCGCCCAGGGCAAGAGCATCCTCTTTTGCCGCAGCCGCAGCGAGGAGCGCGAAATCTGGGACGGCTTCCGCTATGGCCCGCAAGCCGCGCGCGAGCGCTTCGCCTTCGACGAGGCCTACCCCATCGAGGCGCTCGACGAGAAGATGATCGAGCTGCTCGAGAACCAGCCGGCGCTGCACTATCCGGTCGGCGCAGACCCCGACTGGGACGCGCGCGTCATGCGCTGGCTGAATGCCGTGCGCGCCAAGGCCCGCGCCGGCATCATGGCGCCCGATCGGGTGCAGGACGTGCGCGCCCTCATCGACAACATGCGCCTGGTCAAGGACACGCAGGAGCTCGCGGTCATGCGCCGGGCCGCGCGCATCGCCTCTGCGGCGCACCGGCGCGCCATGCAGGCCACGCGGCCGGGCCGCCGCGAGTACGAGATCGAGGCCGAGCTGCTCCACGAGTTCCGCCGCAACGGCGCCCAGTTCCCCGCGTACTCTCCGATCGTCGCCGGCGGGCCGAACGCCTGCGTGCTGCACTACGTGTTCAACGACGCGCCGTTGCGCGACGGCGAGCTGCTCCTGATCGACGCAGGCTGCGAGCTCGACGGCTACGCGTCCGACATCACGCGCACTTTCCCCGTGGGCGGGCGCTTCAGCCCGGGCCAGCGCGAGGTCTACGAGGTCGTCCTCGCCGCGCAGAAGGCAGCCATGGACAAGGTGCGCCAGGGGAACGCGTGGAACGAGCCGCACGAGGCCGCGGTGCGCGTGCTGGCGCAGGGCATGATCGATCTGGGATTGTTGAAGCCGGGGCTTCAGGAGATCCTGGAGAAAGAGACCTACAAGCGCTTCTACATGCACCGCACCGGCCACTGGCTCGGGCTCGACGTGCACGACGCCGGCGAATACAAGCGCGCCGGCCAATGGCGCACGCTCGAGCCGGGAATGGCGCTCACGGTGGAGCCCGGCCTCTACATCCGCGCAGCCGACGACGTGCCGGAACGGCTGCGCAACATCGGCATCCGCATCGAGGACGACGTGGTCGTCACCGAGGGAGCCTGCGAGGTCATCACGGCCGAAGCGCCCAAGGGCGTCGCCGAAATCGAAGCGCTGATGCGCGATGCCCGCCCCAGGGACTGACGTCCTCATCCGCGGCGCCGGCCCGGTCGGCTGCGCACTTGCGCTCGCCCTTCGCGGTTCGCACCTGAAGGTCGCGATCCTCGGAAGAACCGAGGCCAGGGCGGCGTTCCGGCCGCTCGCGCTTTCGCACGCGAGCCGGCTGATCCTCGAGCGTCTCGACGTGTGGCCTTCGCTCGAGGCCACGCCCATCGAGACGATCCGCGTCTCGCAGCAGCAGGCCTTCGGGCGCACGGTGATGCAGGCGGCCGACGCCGGCGTCCCGGCGCTCGGCTACGTGACCGAGTATTCGGCCCTGGTGTCGCTCCTCCAGGCGAAGTGCGAAGGATTGTTTGTCCAAGGCGAGGTGCAGGCGCGTTGCGTAGTGCACGCCGAAGGATCGCCGCCCCAGGCGCGCGAGAAGCGCTACCCGCAGGACGCGCTGGTCGCGATGGTGCGCACCGAGCCCGCCTCCGGCACCACCGCATTCGAGCGCTTCACGCCCGAGGGGCCGCTCGCGCTGCTGCCGCTCGCAGGGCGCTACGCGCTCATATGGAGCTGCCGCCCCGAGCGCGCCGCAGAGCTCGCGAGCTGCGAGGAGAGGCTGTTCCTCGCCCGCCTCGGAGCGGCCGCGGGACGCCGTCCGGGCGTGCCGGTGCAGGTCGAGGACCGGGCGCTGCAGCCGCTCGCCCTGCGGGTGCATCCCGCGCGGGTCGCGCAGCGCGCCGTGTACATCGGTAACGCTGCGCAGACGCTGCACCCGGTCGCCGGACAGGGACTCAATCTCGGGCTGAGGGACGCATGGGATTTGTCAAGAGGCTTTGTCGAATCGCGCGATCCCGGCGACGCGGTCGTGCTCGCGCGCTATGCCGCAAGCCGCAGGTTCGACGCACGGGCGACGATCGGCGTGACCGACGCGCT
>Ga0070705_100002021_pt1 | contig 10376 bp, 8 predicted proteins | sample KBSK5253metaG_FD_65455 | JGI IMG/M metagenome (GOLD analysis project Ga0070705, IMG submission 65455) | Corn, switchgrass and miscanthus rhizosphere microbial communities from Kellogg Biological Station, Michigan, USA - KBS K5-25-3 metaG | ecosystem: Host-associated > Plants > Roots >... | reverse complement strand
CCACGGCGTCGCCCTCACGTGGGGATGCGAATTGCACGAGCGCGTCCACCAGCGAGTAGAGCGGATGGGGCAGCACATCGAGCAACTGCTCGCCCAGCGCGGCCGGTGCCGATCGGTACGGGTGCAGTCGCGGCGGGCGGAAGGCGAAATAGCTGTCCACGAGCACCGCCGGCTGCAGCAGCGCCGCGCGCTCCAGCACCCGTCGGTACGCCGGATCGCGAAGCAGCTGATGGCCGGCACACAGCAACAGCCCGCGCTCCTGCGCCAGCGCGAAAAGGGCTTCGGCGTCGGCGCGGGTCTCCGCGAACGGCTTCTCGATGTAGACGTGAGCGCCGGCCTGGAGCGCCTGCCGGGCAAGGTCGAAGTGCGTTGCCGGATGGGTGCAGACATGCACGATGTTCGGTCGCGCGTCACTCAGAAAATCCGCGACCGTCGTGTACGGCGGAGCGCCGGCACGCTGTGCGAGCGCGCGGGCGACATCGAGCCGTAGGTCACAGATGCCAACGACTCGGTGCGAAGTCGCCACCCGTCGTAGGGCGTCGAGATGTTGGCCGGCCATCTGGCCAGCGCCGATGAAGCCGATTCGGAGCGGCGGAGTGGTCATCAGGGACGAGGCACTTGCAAGACCAACGCCATGCTTGTCACGGTGGCCCGCAGGGTCACCTGTTGCGTCCACGCAATAGGCCGCCGGCGCCAACGGCCCGCATGTTGCGGGGCCCTACGGCCACTATGGTCCTCGACCTCATGCGCGGTGCTGCCCGGTTCATCCGGAGCGTCCCCGCCCGGCTGCGCGGACGCGAATCCGTCTTCACGCAGATTTACACGAACAACGGATGGCGAAACCAGGAGTCGGTGTCGGGCGATGGGTCGACGCTGCGCGAAACGCGCGTGGTACGTCAGCTCGTGCCGGCGATCATCGCACGCTATGACGTGCAGGTGCTCCTCGATATTCCGTGTGGGGACTGCAACTGGATTCGCGAGATCGACTTCGGCGGCCGCGCCTATATCGGGGCCGACATCGTCGCGGACCTCATCGACCGCAACCAACGCACATACGGCTCGGCGCAGCGCTGGTTCATGCATCGCGACGTCGTGCGCGATGCATTGCCGCCGGCGGACCTCGTCCTCTGCCGGGACTGTCTGATTCATCTCTCGAACGCCGATGTGCTCGAGGCACTCCGGAATGTGCGGCGCAGCGGTGCGCGGTATCTCCTCGCCACCACCTACAGCGCTCGCGCCCAGAACGCCGACATTGTGACCGGCGATTGGCGCGCCATCAATCTGCAGGCGGCACCGTTCCGGCTACCGCAGCCCCTCGAATTGATCAACGAAGAATGGGACTGGGCCGACGGCTACCACGCCGACAAGTGTTTGGCGCTGTGGGACACCGCCGTACTCCCGCGCTGAGCGGGAGCGTCTTCCACGAAGAGCCGGTGCCACGTCGAGAAGCACAGCAGGGCTAACAGAATCCGCTCCTGATTCTGTCGTCCGGACAGGTGATCCTGCAGGAGCATCTCCACGGCTCGAGCATCGAAGTACCCGAGGCGACGCTGGCGCGCCGGCGAGAGCTCGTCAGTCAGCACAGGGCGGAGCTCGTTGCGCATCCACGCCGCGGTGGGGCCCACGAACCCGCGCTTTGGCGCCCGGAAATGCTCAGCGGGCAGCCGAGGGCGCAGCGCGCGTCTGAGCAGCCGCTTGTTCTGCCAAAACGGGGCGGGACCGATCTTCAGGCGCTGTGGAATCGGGAACGCGGCCTCGACCAGGACGTGATCGACGAACGGGACGCGGATCTCAAGCGAGTGCGCCATCGAGAGCCGATCGCTGAGTGTCAGAATGTCATCGGGCAAGAACGTCGTGTAGTCCATGTACAACCCGGCAGCCAGACCCGACACCTGACCATGGCGGTTGAACACCTCACGGAATCGCGCGCTCGCGGCACGCCCCGAGATCTGCGACCGGAGCTTGGGAGCATACAGGGACAGCCGCTCGCCGTCCGAGAGGCGGCTCATCAAGCCTAGAAAACGATCGGGAATGCTGCCGTTTCCGGTGTGCAGGAATCGCTTGAGTCGATCGACCCCGAGCGCGCCGTTGCTCGGTTCCGGGAGCCAACGGCTGAGCGCGCCCGCAGCGCGCCGCAGCGGGCCGGGCAGCTTGGCGTAGTACGTGGTTGCGAGCAAACCGAGGTGGCGCCGGTATCCCGCGAACAGCTCGTCACCGCCGATGCCCGTCAGCGCGACTTTGTACTGGCTTCCCACGGCTTGCGACAACAGCCACGTCGGGATCGCCGAGTCGTCGGCGTGCGGCTCATCGAGCGCGCGCACGATGGGCTCGAAGATGTCTTGCAGCTCGGGACGGATGTCGACCACCGTCAACTCGGCGCCGTGCCGGGCCGCCAACGCGCGCGCGAGCGCGGTTTCGTCGGCGGCCGCCGCGCCCGAGCCCGAGTAACGGGCCGTGAACGCGTGCGGCACGTCGCCGGCGAGCGCCATGCTCGCCACCACCGCGGACGAATCGAGACCGCCGCTCAGGAAGGCCGCGACCGGGACATCGCTCTCGAGATGCGCGGCGACCGACTCGTCGAGCCAGTCGCGCACGCGCGCTTCGGGCGCGTCCGCGCGGGACGCGGCGCGATGATCGTCGACCGGGAATCGCCAATAGCGGCGCGTGACCGGAAGAGCGTCGTGGTCGCGGCGCCACAAGAGCGTGTGGCCCGGCTCCAGCTTCCGAACGTCGAGAAACGGCGTGTGCGGCGCGGGGAGATACCCGAGCTGGAAATAGCTGTCGAGTGCTTCCCAGTCGAGCTCGCGCGAGGTGAAACCAGTCGCGTTCAGCGCCTTGAGCTCGGATGCGAACGCGATCCCCCAGGGTCCGGAAACCACATACAACGGCTTGATGCCGAATCGATCGCGCGCGAGGAACAACGAACCGGCGCGCTCATCCCAGATGGCCAGAGCGAACATCCCGCGGAGGGATGTCACGCAGTCGACGCCCTGCTCCTCGAACAGGTGCAGGATGGTCTCGGTGTCGCCCGACGAGCGGAATGTGTGGCCCCGGGCGACGAGTCCGCGGCGAAGCTCGCGGTAGTTGTAGATCTCGCCGTTGAAGACGATCACCTTGGATCCGTCTTCGTTGAGGATCGGCTGCTGACCGCCGCTCAAATCGATGATGCTGAGCCGCCGCATCCCCAGCCCAACGGCGCCCCGCACGTACAGTCCCTCGTCATCGGGGCCGCGGTGACGCAGGGCGGTACACATCCCGCGAACGAGATCCTCGGGGACCTGACGCTCCCGATCCTGATAGACGACTCCGGCGATGCCGCACATGGATGTCGCGGGCAAGCGCAAGAGTGGCGCCAGCCGATTCCTCTCTGTCTGCACGCCGTCCTGGCGACAGACGTTGCGTCGACGCCACATCGCGGCGCTACAGGTCGGCTCAGCGCCCACGGCACGGTTCTCTCAAGGGTTTGAGCCTGTCATGGACGCTCTGATTACCGACGGAAATGAGCGCTCGGCGCTCGCGGCTGCCCGATCCCTCGTTGGTGCCGGCTACGAGGTCGGCGTCGCGGCAAGCCGCCGATTCTCGCTTGCGGGTGTCTCGCGCGGGGTGTGTCGCCTGCACCTCGCGACCGAGCCGCTGGGCGATCCGGCCGGTTACGCGGCCGAAGTCGGCGGGTTGGCAGCCCGGCTGGGCGCACGCGTGCTGCTGCCGGTCACGGATGCGTCCGTCGAGGCGATCCTCGACGGCCGCCGGTACCTCCCCACGTCGGTGGTGCTGCCGTTCCCCGAGCTGAAGACCTTTCGCATGGCATCCGACAAAGCCGCGATGCTGGGGGCAGCGCGTGAGGCGGGGCTGGCCGTTCCTGAAACGATTCTGCTCGACGACGCGGAGACGGAATTGCCGGACTCAAGGTTGTTCCCCGCGGTTCTCAAGCCGCATCGTTCCGTTGTTCGGGGACGGCGCTTTGGTGTGCAGTTTGTGAACACGCCCGACCAGTGCAAGAAGGCAGTCCGCGCACTCCCTGACGCCGCCTTTCCGGTGTTGCTGCAACGGCGGGTGCAAGGCGCCGGAGAGGGACTCTTTGTGTTGCGGTGGAATGGTCGGGTCGTCGCGGAGTTCGCGCACCGCCGGCTCCGAGAGAAGCCGCCGGAGGGCGGGGTGAGCGTCTACCGCGAAAGCATCGCGTTGGACGGTGACCTCGCCCGGGCGGGGCGTCGCCTGCTCGATGCGCTCGATTGGCAGGGTGTCGCGATGATCGAGTGCAAGCTGGATCAAGCCACAGGGCGCCATGTGCTCATGGAGATCAACGGACGTTTGTGGGGATCGCTGCAACTCGCGATCGATGCCGGCGTCGATTTCCCGCGACTCATCGTCGCGTGCGCGCTGGGGCAACGCGTCCCAGCAGTCACGCACTACCCGGCCGGCGTGCGGAGCCGGTGGTTCTGGGGCGACGTCGACCACCTGTACCTCAAGCTGCGCAACGGTGGTGGTCCGGCAGGGAAGCTCGCTGCGGTGCGGGACTTCTTCCGCCTGGGAGGGGGCCGCAATCGCGAAGAAGTCTGGCGCTGGCGTGACCCCGCGCCGTTTCTGGTCGAGTCGCTGCAACAGCTGGGGTTCGCCCGATGACCGTCGCGCTGTCCAGCCGAGACGTCAGCGTAACCAGCCAGTCGTTGTCCGATGCTCTGGCGGGCGGTCCCGCAGCCTGGGAATCGCTGGAGGCCAGTGCCGCAACCCCGTCGCCCTTTATGAGCTGGGCGTGGCTTCGTGCATGGGCCGATGCCGCACCCGCCGCAGACCTGGCGGCGAGCCAGGTGCTTGCGCTGAGCGGGGCGGATGGTGCGCTCCAGGCTGTACTTCCGGTGATGCTGCAGCGCGTCGCCTTTCACCGCGTACCCGTCACCGCCTTGACCTGGGCAACCGGCGATATGGGATGTCCCGACCACCTCGATGTGCTCGCGGCGTCCGGAGCTTCAGTCGAGGCCTTCGCTCCATCGCTCGACGCGTTGCCGTGGCAGCTGCTCATTCTCAGCAACCTGGCGCCCGGTGCCGACGCGACGCCCCGGTTGTGCGATGCGATGGCCGCTCGGGGTTACGTCGTCCGGCGCCAACGGCTGTGGACGTGTCCGTATCTCGAGTTGCCCGAGGATTGGGACCGGTATCTCGGCACGCTCTCCGGCACGCGCCGCCAGACGGTGCGCCGCAAGGAACGGCAGCTCCAGCGCGAGCACGCGATGACCATCACGGATTACGATCAGGACCGCGTTGACGAAGGACTGCGCTGCCTCTTCTCGCTTCACGAACGGCGCTGGCAGGGAGGCGCCGCGTTCGAACATCCGTCCATCAGGGTCCTGCACCGCCGCTTTGCGGAGGAGCTCGCGGCGCGCCGGCGGCTCTGGCTGTCGACGCTCGACATCGCGGGCAAGCCCGTCGCGGCCTGGTACGGATTTGCCTGGGGCGACACGGTCTACTTCTACCAGAGCGGGCGCGATCCCCAATGGGAGCGTCAGAGCGTTGGTCTCGTCCTGATGGGGACGATGATCCGGCGCGCCATCGAGCGCGGCTACCGGCGGTTCGACTTCCTTCGCGGCGACGATCCCTACAAGCGGCAGTGGACCACGACGGACCGCTGCACGGAGGAGATCACGATCTTCCGCCGGGGCCTGCGGGCCGGCGCGCTGCGCGCGCTCGATGCCGTCGGGGAGCTGCGCGCGCGGCTCAGCCGAAAGACGGAAGGGACGCCGTAGCCATGCGCGCGATTCCGCTCATCGTGTCGCTCGACACCGAAGAGGACAACTGGAACCGGAGCCGCACCGGCGTGACGGTGACGAACATCAACGAGCTGCGAAGGCAGGCGCGCTTCTTCGAGCGGCTGGGCGTGCGGCCCACCTATTTCACGAGCTATCACGTTGCCATCGATCCGTGCGCCGCCGAGGTGGTGCAGGAAGTCGTCGACGGAAATCGCGGCGAGATCGGTGCGCACCTGCATCCCTGGAACACGCCGCCGACCAGCGAAGCGTTTGTGCCGCGGAACTCCATGACGAAGAACCTGCCCGGTGCGCTGCAACTCGCGAAGATCCGCACGCTGACCCGCGCGCTGCAGGACGCATTCGGACAGCCGCCTACCGCGTTTCGGACCGGGCGATATGGCATTGGCCCGGAGACGGTGTCCGCCCTGGTCGCCTGCGGTTATCAGGTGGACTCGAGCGTCAGCCCCTTCGTCAGCCTCGAATCGGTGGACGATGGTCCGACGTTCGTCGGCGCCCCGATCGTGCCGTATCGCCTGACGCCGGGCGACGACGTGCGGCAGCCGGCCTCGGATGGACCCATCCTGGAAATGCCGCTGTCATACGGATTCAACCGCGGACCCTTCCGCGTATTCGATCCGCTCCAGCGTTGCCTCGAGGCCAGGCCGTTCCGGTGGCTCCGCATGCCGGGGATTGCCGCCCGCACGGGCGTGACCCGGCGCATCAGCCTCAGCCCGGAGTTCCAGTCCGTCGCCGACATGGTGACGCTGTCCGCTCGGCTACTGGACCATGGCGCGCGGCATCTCCACGTCAGCTGGCACACACCCAGTCTCACGCCGGGGTTGAGCCCCTTCACCGCCACGGCGGCCGACGTCGAACGGCTCTATGCGACGATCGAGGGCTTCTTCGACGGGCTCGTAAGCCTGACCCCGTTCCGATTCACGACCGTAACCGAGGCTGCGGGTCTGCTTGCCGTGTAGCGGCCACGCAACGTCCACTGCGGCTTTCCCTCAGCGTGGCGGTGGCACAGCACGTGCTTCTCTCGGCCGTACACCAGTTGGACCGCAAGAGGTGATCCGTGTTCAAAAGCGTCGGTAGCAACTGGGTCGTTACGGTCGTCACAATCGTGGCGGTCTACTTCCTCACTCCCTTCACGATCCACAAGCTCGGCGACGACGGGTACGGCACCTGGAATCTCATCAATTCCATCACCGGCTATCTGGGGCTGCTGATGCTGGGCGTGCCGATGGCATCGGTGCGCTATTTCGCCCAGCACGTGGCGACGGGTGACCAGCGCAAGTTGAACGAGGCGATCGGGAGCTGCGCCTCACTGTACCTCTTGCTGGGCCTGGTCGCGGTGGTCGCGGGTCTGGGCATGTACGCTTTCTTCGTTCGCAACTACGACATTCCGGCGACGCTGACTCACGACGCCCGCGTCGCGTTTGCGCTGGTCGTGCTCTTTGTGTCGATCGGCTTTCTCGCTCTGCTCCCCAACGGCGTGCTCGCCGCGCACGACGACTTCATTCCGCGGAACATGGTGCGGCTGTGGGGCGTGTTGCTCCGTCTCGTCCTCACGTTCGGGCTCCTCGCGTTGGACGCGTCGCTCACGATGCTCGCGATCGTGCAGCTGGTCTGCTCGATCTTCGATTTTGCGCTGTGCTGGGGGCTGATTCGCCGCCGCTACCCCGCCGTGCGGCTGCGCCTCGCGGACTTCGACTGGAAGATGACCCGCTCGATCTTCGCGTTCAGCATGTATGTCCTCGTCCTGAACGCCGGTTCTCGCCTGTCGTTCGAGACGGATTCGATTGTGATCGGGAAATTCATGAACGTGGGCGCGATTCCGTACTTCACCGTCGCGAACAGCTTCTTGATTTATTTGATGGAGTTCCTGCTCTCCATTGCGGCGGTGGTGATGCCGGCGGCCACACGCCTGCAAACGCAGGGAAAACAGGGCGAGCTGCGCGAGATGTTTCTCAAGTGGTCCAAGATCTCGCTCACGCTGACCATCGCTGCCGGACTCTTCCTCATCGTCCTGGGTCCGAGATTCATTGCCTGGTGGGTTGACCCGAGCTTCGAGCAGCCGGCCGGTCAGGTCCTCCAGATTCTCATGATATCGTATCTCGTCTTCCTGCCGATCCGCGGCGTCGCGTTACCGATGCTGATGGGCCTGGGAAAAGCCGGCCTGCCCACGATCGGATTTCTCGTGACGGGTATTATCAACCTCGTCTTGAGCATCGCGCTCGTCGGTCCCCTCGGCCTGGCCGGCGTAGCGCTTGGCACCGCAATCCCGAACGTGCTGTTCGCCGCCGTCGTGTTTATCCAGGCCTGCCGCGAATTCGACGTCGGGATCGGGACCTTCGTCCGCTACGTCGTCCCGCGCGCCGTGCTCGGCGCCGTGCCGGCGCTCGCTGTGCTCCTGTGGTTCAAGGTCGGCGTCGACGTGCACAGCTTGTTCGCGCTCGCAGTCGCCGGCGTCGCCATGGTAGTCGTGTTCGCGGCGATGCTCGTCTTCTTCGTGTATCGCAATGATCCGTACACCGACCTGCGTGGCGCGCTGCCCGCGGTGCTCGGAGGAACGCGCGGGACGAGGACAACCGCGGGGGCAGGAGCTACCGGCTCATGAACACGCTACTACTGATCGCCGCGCTCGGCATCGCACTGCTGGTGACCGCCGAGCTCGTCACGCGGTGGTGGATGCGCCGCCGAACGCCCTACTGCGTGTGGCCGCCAGGGCTGCGTATGGAAGTGCGGCAACACCCTGGCCTGTTTCCCGAGCTCGAACCACGGGTCCGGTTCGAGGTGAATGAGGACGGTGAACGCGGCGGAGCTGCGCGCGCACACGAGGAAGGCGTGTTCCGGGTCCTGACCGTGGGCGGAAGCTCCGTCGAGTGCTACGCGCTCGACCAGCCGACCAGCTGGCCGGGCAGGCTGGAGCGGCTGCTCAATGGCCAGCAGGCACTCGACTTCCTGGGCGCACGCCGGGTTCACGTCGGGAATATCGGCCACTCCGGCGTGGGAGCGGCGGAGCTCGACATGATTCTCGAGCGCGTCCTGCCGAACTACGATCGCATCGATGCAATCATCGTGATGGTGGGCGCCAGCACGGCCTACCACTGGCTCGAGGATGGTGCGCCGGCGGGGCGTCCCCCTGCCGTCGTCCCCGAGCAGGCCCTGTTCGGCCGGCACCCACAGCAGCCGTTCGGCTGGAAGCTGCGCGCATCGGCGTTGGTCGAGCTGGCGCGGCGGGCGCGGCACGCGTGGCTGCGCCCCCTGGAGGTGAAGGAGAACGTCGGGTGGTGGCTCGTGGCGGGGCGCACGATGCGGGCGCAGGCCAGGGAGATTCGCAATGCGCTGCCCGACCCGAGTGCCGTGTTGAGACACTTCGACCACCACTTCCGCCGAGCGCTGCGGCGCGCCATGGCGCGTACACCGCGCGTGCTCGTGGTGCGCCAACCCTGGTTCGACCGGGAGCAGTACACCGACGAAGAGTCGAGCCGGTTCTGGCATGGGGGAATCGGCAGACCGTGGAAGGAAAAGGTCGAGGTGTACTTCAGCCTCGCGGTGCTCAACCGGATCCTGAGCTTGATCGATTCTCGCGTCGTTGCGGTCGCCGACGAGCTCGGGCTGCAGCACCTCAACCTGCTGCCGGAGCTGGACCAGGGGCTGCGGCATTTCTACGACCACGATCACTTCACCCCGGAAGGAGCCGCGGCCGCCGCCGAAGCGATCGCCGCCGCACTGGCGGGCACGGAGCAGACTCGAGCCATCAAGCCCCGGCGCATGACGCAACCAAGAATTCCGTTGGCGACACGCTCAGCATGATCGTTGGACTGGGGATCGACGTCGTCGTCGTCGCCCGCTGGGGCCGTCACCTTGCAGACGTAGAGACGCAAGTGTTTACCGCGCAGGAGCTGGCCGCCTGCGCGGACCGCGTCGACCGCATCAACGCCCTCGCGGCGCGCTTCGCGGCCAAGGAAGCCTGTCTCAAGGCGCTGAGTGCCGGGATTGCGCGGGGCGGGCTACGGCAGGTCGAGATCGTCTCTGCCGCGGGTGGTGCACCCAAGCTCCGGCTGTCCGGTCCGCTCGCCGAGCGGGCCCGCGCCGCGCGGGTGGGTACTGCGCACGTGAGTCTCACCCACCACGAGGGCATCGCCGCCGCGGTCGTCATTCTGGAGGCAACCAAGTCGCGCCGGCGCAGTGCCGAGCCGTGGACACTCGAGACGGTCTCGAGCGGTCCATGGTGATCTTGCATCTGCTCGCGCCGGGCACGTTCGGTGGCCTCGAGCGGGTGGTGCAACTGTTGGGATCAGGGCTTTGCGCTTCGGGTCATGAGGTGCACGTCGCGGGGATCGTCCCCGAAGCGACGGCGGCCGAAGCATTCTTCGCTCCGCTGTCCGCCGCGGGCGTTCAGACGCATCCGGTCGTCGTCTCGGACCGGGCGTATCGGCGCGAGCGCGCCGCGGTCGCCGCCCTGTGTCGTCGGCTGCGCCCCGATGCGGTCCACACGCACGGGTATCGGCCGGATGTCCTCGACGCAGGTGTCGCGCGGCAGTGCGGCATTCCCATCGTCACGACGGTGCACGGCTTCACGGGCGGGTCGTGGAAGAACCGTCTCTACCAGTACATCCAGCGCCG